>Ga0068707_1002544_pt1 | contig 12811 bp, 15 predicted proteins | sample YNPNPMetaG_FD_66600 | JGI IMG/M metagenome (GOLD analysis project Ga0068707, IMG submission 66600) | Anoxygenic and chlorotrophic microbial mat microbial communities from Yellowstone National Park, USA - YNP NP MetaG | ecosystem: Environmental > Aquatic > Thermal springs > Hot (42-90C) >... | reverse complement strand
CTCCTGCGGTCCATCCGACCAGCGGCGCGGAGTTCGAGTGTGTGGTGGCCGGAATCGACTGGGCTAGATACTCGGACTACACGGCCCTGGTCGCGCTGGGGGTGAGCGAGTCCCGGCTTGTGGTGGTGGCCGTCGACCGGTTCAACGGAATCGGCTGGCACAAGCAGATCGAGCGCGCCGAGGAGTTCGTGAGGCGCTATCGGCCGGCCGCAGTGCTCACCGATCAAACCTCGGTCGGAGATCCGCTGCTCGAGCAGCTTCGATCCAGACTCAGCGAGTCAGGAATCGACGTCCGTGTGGAGGGCTGCGTTTTTACCAATCAGTCGAAGCGGGAGCTGATAGACGGCTTGGCCCTGCACTTCGCGCACCGAACCATCTCGATCCCGCGCGACGAACGGTTGATCCGCGAGCTGCAGTATTTCGAGTACGAGATCACCTGCTCGGGCGGGGTCCGCATGCAGGCGAGGGCCGGGCATCACGACGACTTGGTGATAGCCCTTGCGCTTGCCTGTCGTCAGGCCAAAGCGCTCGGATCGAGCGGCAGCTATCTCGCGGGCGGCGGGCGAGTCGCCGCGGGGGAGTGGTAGACCCACGCGAAAAGAGACAAGCCGTTCGTCCGAGGGGTGTCATCGGGTTCAGATGCGGCGCCCATGTGGCCCGCCGGGCTTCGAAGGACCGTCCGCTTCCTGACGCGACCCGACGCGCCCTCGCGACATCCGTCGCGAGGGCGCTACTTACTTACGTAATCGAGAGGAGAAACACGAATGACGAATCGAAACCTGCTGCCCGTCCAAACACGAATCCGCGTCCGGGCCGACACTCAAGTCGTGGACGCGTCAGGCGACTCCGGTGGAACGATCAACCTCCAACTGGACCAAGTATCCAGGGTTACCATCGGGGCTGCCGCCCTGGAAGGGGGATGTCCCGCCTTTGTCGCGGCCAAGATCGACGGCACGCCCACGATCCAGAACTGGGACGTGCTGCTGGTGCTGCGCAACGTGTCCCATCAACCCGTGCTGGCAACGATCGGTCTGGACGCTGGAGCGCACACCGTCAACTGGGCCTCGTTCGACGAATACGGCGACTCGATGTCGTTTCTGGAAGGCAACTTGGGCCTGATCTTCGTCGCTGTCGATGTTTGACGCGCGCCGCGAGCGCCTGATCCCAGCCTATTCGCGGGGCTTGTCGCCCTTGCCTCCCGGCCTCGGGGGAGCGGCGGGCGGCCCGTAGGGCAGGGGAATGTACTCGACATTGGGCCTGCGCTGAGCCGGCTGCGGATACAAGTCCATAAGCTGGTAGACCTCTATCGGCACTTCCGTGGAGACGGGTATTCCCATTTCGACGAGTTCATCGACCGTGATGGGATAGTCGTGGGTCCACCGCCCTTCGCTCAGGGTGCGGGCGATCTGTTCGGATTTCGCTTCGTCGAACTTCTCCGACAGCAGGTACTTGAGCACGCACTGCACCTGCGCGAGGGCCTTGCGCGCGATGTCGGCGTATATGAGGGTTTTGTCCTCGATTTCCTTCACCGGTTTGGCCTCAACGACCTTCAGTATCGAGGCTGCCGGATACTCGCCGAGCTGCGGGTCTACGGGGCCTAGAACGGCGTTCTTGTCCATGACTATGTGGTTTGCCGCCAGCGCGATCATGGTTCCGCCCGACATCGCGTAGTGCGGCACGAACACGGTAACCGGAGCTTCGTGTGCCCGAAGAGCCATAGCTATCTGTTCGCTTGCTAGGACCAGTCCGCCGGGCGTGTGCAGCACCATGTCTATCGGCAGATGGGGCGGAGTCAGCCTGATCGCGCGCAGGACCTGCTCGCTGTCGTCGATGTTGATGTAGCGGAAGAACGGGATCCCGAAGAACGCCATCTGCTCCTGCCGATGGATCAGCGTTATCACCCGGGAGCCTCGCTTCTTTTCCAGCAGGTGCATCACTCGCAGTCGGGCCGAGTCCAGCATGCGCTGCTTCATCGCGGGCAAGAGAAACGACAATATCAGAAAAAGCCAGAGGATTTGAGAGATATAGTCCATAGCCGGCCTCTGTCAGGCAGTCGGTTTGTGTGCCTGCATGATACCACAGCCGAAACGCGAAAGGAGCCTTTGATATGTCCCTATCGATCCTGTCCGGGTTTGCAAAGCGGCTGAATCCGCGGACGCCGCCGCTTGTGGAGACTGCGTCGGCGCGCGGCAGCCTGCCTGCGCTGCTCGGTCGGCTTCCGCCTTACAACCCGGACGACCTCATAGGCAGGCGCGGCTACGCGGTCTACGACCGCATGCAGCAGGACGCTCAGGTCCAGGCCTGTCTGACGATCAAGAAGTTCGCCGTTCTCTCACGCGGCTGGCAGGTGCATCCTGCGTCGGATGATCCCGCGGACGTGCGCGTCGCCGATTTCATCCGGTTCGCCCTGGAGGACATGCGTGGGTCGATCCTCGACGTCCTCCTGAACGTTCTCGACGCCGTCGCCAAGGGCTTCTCGATCCTGGAAATCAACTACCGCATAATCGATCGCAAGCCCTGGACCGGGATGATCGGCTTGGCCTCGATCAAGGCCAAGGACCCCTCGACGTTCGTCTTCGACACCGACGAGTTCCTGAACGTTCGGTCTCTGAGGCGGACTTTTTCTTGGCCGGAGGGAGGCGGCCCCGGCGAGCGTGTGCTGCCGCCGGAGAAGTTCGTGATCTACTCGTACAACCCGCGCTACGAGTCTCCTTACGGCACGTCCGACCTGCGCGCGGCCTACAAGCACTACTGGTCAAAGGACGTGCTGATGCGGTTTATGAACCTGTATCTGGAGAAGTACGGTTCGCCTACCGCGAAGGGTTCTTATAAGCGCGGTACGCCCAAGCAGGCACAGGAAGAACTGCTTCGTGTGCTCGACAAGATCCAGCAGGAGACCGCGATCGTGATACCCGACGACGTCCAGATCGAGCTCCTTGAAGCGCACCGCGGAGGCGAGGCCGGCTACCTTCAGGCGCTGGAGTTCCACGACAAGCAGATCGCCAAGGCGATATTGAACCAGACACTGATGACCGACGAGGGAATGCGGGTCGGCTCTTTCGCCCTGGCGAAAGTGCATCTGGACGTGTTGAAGATGTGTCTTGCGAAGCTCAAACGCGACCTGGAAGAGACGGTGATGCGGGAGCAGGTGGTGAGGAGGCTGGTGGAGTATAACTTCGGCTCCGCGGCTTGCCCGGTCTTCAGCTTGGGGCCTTTGGAGGACCGGGACTTGGAATCGCTGGCGGACGCCGTCTCGAAGCTCGTCTCGCAAGAAGTCATCCGCCCGGACGAAGGCTGGATACGAGAGTATCTGGGATTGCCCAAATAGTCAAAAGGAGACCCGATATGACCACGGACACAATCGAACGAGAAGCCAAGCTATTCGAGGCTGGGAGTTACCCCGACAGGGGAATCGAGATCACCGAGGAGGACCTCGACCGCATCGTCGAGAACACGGCCGACGCGCCGATAAGGATCGAACATACGTTCACCCCGTTCGACGGCGCGCTCGGAGTCCTCAAGTCCGTCTACCGCAAAGGCAGGGAACTCTTCGGAAAGCTATGTTTCACCCGCGCCGCATGGGAGCTGGTCAAGCAGGCGGGCGCACGCCGCCTCTCCGTCGCGCTCAAGAAAGACAAGAGCGCCATAGCCGAGGTCTCGATCGTGCGGGAGCCGAGGATCGAAGACGCCGCCGTCTTCGGAGAAGTGGGGATCGTCTTCGGGGGCGGCGCCGAGATCGAGCTTGACGCGGACTCCGAGGCCGTCCGACTCCGGCGGGAGCTCGAACAGGCCAACGCACAGGTTCTGATCGACCGACTCAAGCGCGAGGGAAAGCTGGTCCCGGCGTCCGAGGTTTTTGCCCGGGCAATATTGGAATCCGGCGATTCCAACCTGATCACGTTCGGAGGATCCCCCATGCCGATTTCTCGGCTCTTCCTGTGGTTTATGGATTCGCAGCCTAAGGTGATCGAGTTCGCGGAGCTCGCCGCGGCGGGTGAGCTTCAGGAACAGGAACCCGAGGTCTTCGCCAAGCTCGGGGTTACCACGAGTCAGGTCGAACGCTACAGGAATCGCTGACCACGCGTTCGGCCCCTACCTATCAAGAATCCGGCGGCCAGCGCGAGCGGAGCGAGCGCGAGGCGCAGCGGGAGTTCCTCGGAACGGCCCATCAGGGTGCGATACGCGAACACCACGAGCGCGGTCACCAACGGCAGGAGTACGAAAACCCTTGTGAGGAACCTCGCTGCCCTCGCGGACAGGCACGAGACATAGAACCCGAAGACCAGCCCGGACAAACCGAGAGCCGCCGCCAACCGTGCGCCGGGATCCCCGGTCCGCCTCACGGTGACCGCAAGGGCCGTGCAGCCCAGCACCAGCAGTGCCAAGAACTTGATCGCACGCCCGGCAAGCCGGCGGTCGCCGATTCCGCTTATCTGGTCCGGGATGGGTCCGTCTGAGGTCAATCTATCGTCACCATCGGCATCACGGCAGGGAGGGCTATTCGGTAGTACACCATAAGCGCTGCAACTGCCAGGGCGAACAATATGGCCCGTGCACGGTCGCGGTTTTGCCTGAGACTTCTGCCCACAGCGGTTCCGAAAACTGCAGCCAAAGGCATTGCCGCCAGCCAGCTTGCGTAGATGATATTAACGTCATACGGCTGCCAAGACGTCCAAGATAACTGGTCCGAGTCCAACCAGAGGACTGATGCACAGAAAACACTCCAGCCGACAACTACGGGAATCATCGAGAATCGGCATCGATACAGGTAGCCGAACAGGAATCCGATTGTGGCGTACGATGCGAGGGGCAAAGAGACCACCCAGTCGTACTGCCGCTCCCAGATACCAAGGGTTTCAATCAAAACAGCAAACAGCGGCATGACGGCAAGAGTGATTGGCACGGAGGCGATCGCTAGAGCTAGCGAGTAGAACCCGGTCCGCAGATACGACTCCGGGATGTACTTTTCAGAATCCGATTCGCCGCGCACGCGTTCGGAGGACATGGGATTCACCTAACCGACAATTGTGAGACGAAGCACACCCGGCGCTTGTTCACAGCCGCAACCCAAATCCGACAACCTAGAACCTCGAAAGGAGCTTACCATGACCGCAACCACAATCGCAAGAGAAGCAAAGCGAAAGGACGGCAGGCTCATCAGCTATCCCATGGCCGCCGTCAAGATTCCAAAGGGCGCGCTCGTGTCGATCAACTCGGCCGGCTACGCCACCAACGCCTCGGATACGGCCGGGGAGACGTTCGCCGGTGTCGCCTACGAAACGGTCGATAACTCCGGCGGCAGCGCCGGCGATCTGTCGATTCGAGTCGAGACCACCGGCACGTTCGTGTTCGTCGACGGCGGCGGCAACGGCGCGCAGACGGACGTCGGCGTCGCGTTCAACATAGTCGACAACCAGACCGTCACCGACGCCGCGACCACAAACGGCATAAAGGCCGGCGTCGCCGTGGAGAGTATCTCGCCGACCCAAGTGCGGATCCGAATCGACAGATACGCAAGCTGACGCCGCCGCAACAACCGTGCCGAACTTGGTTCGGCATCCAAAACCGTGAAAGGAGAGTTCAAATGCCTCTTACCAGATCAGACGTTCCCAACCTGCTCGAGGACGGGCTCAAGACGGTGTTCTTCGAGGCGCTGGAGGCCGCGATCGGCGACTACGAGCGCATCGCCACCATCGTGCCCTCCGAAAGCGACGAGGAGGTTTACCCCTGGCTCGGCGCGGTTCCGAGCGTTCGCGAGTTCACCGACGAGAGGATGCCTCTGGGTCTTCTGGAACACAGCTACACGATCAAGAACAAGACCTGGGAGTCGTCCATAGCCGTCGAGCGCGCCGCAATCGAGGACGACAAATACGGCCAGATCAAGCTGCGCGTTCAGTCGCTCGCCCGAGAGGTCAAACGCCACATGGATGAGCTCGTCTTCACCCTGCTGGCAAACGGGTTCACCACGACCTGCTACGACGGACAATACTTCTTCGACACCGACCATTCGAGCGGCGACTCCGGCACCCAGTCCAACAAGGGCACGTCCGCGCTGGATGCGTCCGCCCTCCAATCCGCGATCACGGCGATGATGAAGTTCAAGGACGACCGCGGCAAACTGCTCGGCATCGTCCCCGATGTGCTCGTCGTTCCTCCGGATCTTCAGTGGACCGCGATGGAGCTCTTGGAGTCCACCTATTGGCCGGAGGAGGGAAGCTCGACCGCCAGGCTTGCCTCGAACGTCTTGAAGGGCAAGCTGGACCTGATAGTCTCGCCCTATTTGACGGATTCAAACGACTGGTTCGTGCTTTCCACCAAGGGCGTTCTCAAGCCGATCCTGCTGCAGTCGAGGACTCCGGTCGAGTTCGCCGCGCTCGAATCCGATTCGGAGACCGGGTTCATGCGCGATCAGTATATCTACGGCGTGCGAGCGCGTTACAACGCGGGTTACGGTTTGTGGCAGACCGCCTACGGCAGCAAAGTAGGCTAGACCGAGCTCGGAAGCGAAGGGGCCGGCTCGGGCTCACAGGGCCCCTTCGTTCTTCTCTACTTCTTTTGCGCTTCCACGGTTCAATAGGAGATCAGCCATGGCCATATCGATCACCGCCGCCGAAGTCAAGCGCAAGGCGATGATAAGCACATCAAGCTACGACGATGCCATCTCCGCGCTCATCTCGGAGATGCAGCCGGCGCTGGAATACTCGATCGCCGACTCGTACCTGGCGGCGACGTCCGATACGAAGCTTCAGGCGACCCTGAAACTCGGCATGCTCGAGGTCATCACGGGAGAGTTCCTCGAGCAGTTGAAAAGAGAGGCCGGGGCGTCGGAGCAGTTCTCGGTTGCGGGTCTTGCGATCGGGCCTTCCTCGCAGAACGGGGTCGACCTCATCCAACAGGGTGCGTCGCGCCTGGCTCCGTTTCTCAAGAGCGCTCTGCCGATGATGTCCGAGAACCTCGCGGCGAGCACCACGTCCGATTCGGAGACGGTCTTTGAGGTCGAAGAGGAGGTGTGGTAGGTGCTGCTGCTCGATCGCATCAACAACAACCTCTCCCGGCACGGCGAGCAGTTCTCGGTCGGCACAAACACGTATCGGGGAGTGTTCGCCGTTCTGAACACCGGGACCATGCACGCCTACCTGGACGATGTGGAGCTGATGGGAGTTGCGCGCCCGGCGCTTATGCTCGTCACTCAGGCCGACGCATCCATCGGGGTGAACGACCACATCACCCGCGACGGCCGCACGTATACCGTGCTCAAGGTCTCGAACCACAGAATCGGCGAAACGACCGTCGTCAAGATCGCGATACTCGCATAGCGGAGGACACAATGGATCACAACCACGTACCTTTGAACGACTGGATCTCCCTTGCCGTCGGGCTGATCGGTTTCGCGACGGCCGTGTTGGCTCGCAAGGACCGGCTCCCGGGTTGGGCGCGCAAATGGCTCAAGCGAATCGGCCCCGCGCGGATCACCGACGCCATCGAGCGCGCCGCCGCAATCGCCGAGCTTGCGCCCGACGCGCGCCGCAGGCAGGCGGTGACATACCTGCAAAAGCTGACCATCAGAGAGCTCGGGTTCCCGGTCCCGGAGTCGATCGCGAACCTGTTGGTCGAACACGTGTATCAGCAGTGGAAGAGGGCACGCGGATGATCAAAGAACCGGCACGCCGCACCGATATGGACTCGCTTTGGGAGCCGTTCCGCCGGAAGGTCGAACGGCTCCTCGAACGCATGAAAGAGCGCGGTTTCGACCCGATCGTCTTCGAGGCGCTGCGCACGCGTGAGCGGCAGGAATGGCTCTACGGGTTCGGCCGCACTCACCACAAGAACCGCAAGCCGATAACCTGGACTATGAACTCTCGTCATCTCGTCGGCAAGGCCGCCGACATCGTCTCCAGGTCCAGAGGCTGGAGCTGGCCGGAGTTCTTCGCCGCTCTGAAAAGCGAGGCCGAGATGTTGGGTCTGGAGACGATTCCCCAGGAGGGTTGCCATGTGCAGTGGAAATAGCCCCGCAGGAATCCCGGCAGGACGCGTCGTAGACGCAATAAGGTCCGATCGAACCACCCCCAGCGCCCGCTTCCGCCTTGATTGCGCGGAGCGGCTCGGCGGAAGAGCTCGCTTTGCCGCGCCGCCGCGCAGTGCCGCAGGCGGAACACGGGCGGGATTCGGACTCCATGACTACCGCCGTGGAGGTCGGTATGCAGTTTCAGTTGCCGGACATTGTGCTGCTGGGCGCTTATTTCGCCGCCATGCTCGGGCTTGGGATCTACCAGACCCGCAAGGTCAAGAACACCGGGGACTTCTTTGCCGGCGGGCGCACCTTCAACAAGTTCCTGATGATGATGCACGCGCTCGGCACGGGGACGCACGCGGATGACCCCGTCGTGGTGGTCGGCGCTTCGTTCAAGTACGGCTTGGCGGGCATCTGGTATACGTTCGTCTACCTCTTCGTGACGCCTTTTTATTGGCTGATAGCGCCGTTTTTCAGACGATCGCGCTACCTAACCACCGCCGACTTTTTCGAGGCCCGCTTCGGCACGGCGCTGGGGACGCTCTACGCCGTATGGGGCACGCTGATCTTCGCGGTCAACATGGGCACGCTGTTGATCGGAACCGGCAAGATAGTGAGCGCGGCCAGTTTGGGCACCGTTTCGGCGACCTGGGGCATCGTCGGAATGACCGTCGCCTTCGTGATATACGGAACGGCGGGCGGCCTGTTCGCCACGGTGTTCACGGAAGCCGTGCAGGGGCTGCTGATCGTGGTGATGTCGCTGATGCTGGTTCCGTTCGGGCTGGCCAGGGTCGGAGGGTTTGCCGGCTTGCACGCCTCGGTGGATCCGGCGATGTTTCGGCTGACGGGGCTGGAGGAGCTCAGCGTTTGGTGGATCTTTGCGGGATTTCTGATGAACCTGATCAACATAGTCGCACAGCCGCACACGATGGAGGTATGCGCCAGCGGCAAGACGGAGTTCGAGGGCAGGATCGGCTTTACATACGGCAACTTCGTCAAGCGCTTCTGCGCGCTCGGCTGGGCGCTGACGGGCGTGATCGTGGCGGCGATGGTCGGGAAGGGCATGATCGACCCCGTTGTGAGAGAGGACGCGTTCGGAACGGCGATCCGCGTGCTGCTCCCCGCGGGATTCGGACTGATCGGCTTGATGTTCGCGGCGATACTGGCGGCGCAGATGTCCACTTTGAGCGCATTCATGGTGGCGGCGTCGGCCCTCATCTCGCGCAACGTTTACAAGAAGCACATCAACCCCGCGGCGGACGAGGCGCGCATGCTCCGCATAGCCCGCTATGCCGGCTTCGTCATCGTAATCCTCGGAGTGATCTTCGCCCTAGGCGTTGGGCACGTCGCGGACGCTCTGATGTGGTTCTGGACGCTGGCCGCGTTCACAGGTCTTTTCATGTGGGCCGGAGTGCTGTGGCGCAGAACCAACGCGACCGGGGCCTGGGCGTCGTTTGCAGTCATGCTGGCGATCTGGCTTTACGTCGGCGAGCCGGGGCAGGCGATCAGCGGCCACTTCGCGACGCGGACCGATGCAAGCCCCACTCTGATGGCGTCGTACAACCGCCCGCAGCCGCGGTTCACCCGACTGCTTCTGAACGTCGTCACCCGTAAGGACGGCACGCCGGAACGCAAAGACGTCTTGGTCCTCTTCTCCAAGGACAACCCGAAGGGGCTGGGAGCAGTGGTTCGTCCGATCGGCCCGGGTGAGGTCGGCGCGCTGGTGGACGAGTTCGGCAAAAACCGAAAGTCCGCGCCTGGGGCTGCCGCCGTCGGCTCGGTGGTTACGTCGGTGGACGATTCCGGCTTTGCCCGTTCCGCCGGAATCAAACCGGGAGACGTGATCCTGACTTGTGCCAAGGTGGGCACTCCGGGCATTTTCGCCGACAAGAGGCTCTTGCACTACCGACTCCTGGCGTTCCTGCCTGCGGGGATTCTGGCGCTTGTGATCGGGAGCTTGCTGGGCAAACCGCTTCCCAAGGACAAGTTGGACAAGTTCTACGCGCTGATCACCACGCCCGTAGGGCGCGAGAAAGAACTGGTAGAGCAAGGCGTCGATATGGTCTACGCAGGGTCCAGCGAGGGCCATCCCTGGGAGCTCAAACACCAGACCGCCGTGAACGTGATAGGCTTCTTCGCGGCGCTCGCGATTTCCGGGCTTTTCTTCCTGCTGCTGTGGGGGTTGGCTAGGATCGGAGCCTAGGAAACGCCGCCTCGCGCGAGAGTCTAAGGCCTGCACACCTGCGCTTAGGCCGTTGCGATGGGAACGGAATCCAGCGTTTTCGCCTGTCTGCGGCTCCTCAACTAAGCACGCAGACGGGCGAGAACGCGGCCAATTGTGCTCTATCGCAACAAGCTCGCGCTCCCGACGTTTGCCTTCCTCCTGCTTGCCCGGCTATAATAGGTCGACTTACCGAGCGCAGGGAGGGCAGTGATGGCTCCGGCAACGTGGTTCAAGTCGCGTGGGGGCGCTGCTCGGAGGGCGGCCAGGCGGGGCGCGGACGCCCTGCCGGACGGGCTGTGGACAAAGTGCCCCGGATGCGGTGAAATCCTTTTCAGGAGAGAACTCGAGAAGAATCTGCGCGTGTGCAACAAATGCGGCTATCACTACAGGCTGAGCGCGCGCGAGCGAATTGAGATAACCGCCGACGAAGGCACTTTCACGGAGATCGAAACCGGTCTGGTAACGGTCAACCCGCTTGGCTTCCCCGATTACGAGGCGAAGCTCAACCGCGACAGAGAGAGGACCGGCCTCGAGGACGGCATGGTAGTCGGCACCGCCCAGATCGGGGGGCGGCCGGTGGCGCTGGGTGTGACGGATTGGTTCATGGGCGGCAGCATGGGCAGCGTATACGGCGAGAAGGTCGCGCGGCTGATGGAGCTGGCAATCAAGAAGAGGCTGCCGGTCGTGATCTTCACGATGTCCGGCGGGGCGCGCATGCAGGAAGGAATACTCTCGCTTATGCAAATGGCGAAGACGGCGGCAGCCGTGGCGCGGCTTCGGAGGGCCGGCATACCGTATATCGTCGTTCTGACCGATCCCACGACCGCCGGAGTGCACGCCTCGTTTGCGTCCCTGGGTGATTTCATCTTCGCCGAGCCCGGAGCGCTGATAGGGTTCGCGGGAGCAAGAGTCGCGGCGCAGGCCGGGCTTGTGGATCGGCCCGCCGATTTTCAGACTTCGGAGTTCCAGCTCGCGCACGGAATGATCGACCGCATCGTTCCCCGGCGTGAGATGAAGTCCACGCTCATCAAGGTGATCGACTTCTGCTCGTCGGCGGTCGGCGCCGGCTCCGGCCCGGCCGACGGCGGCGAACCGAGGGAGGCCGCCGATGCCGCCTAAGAGCTGGGATGTTCTGGACTTCGAGAAACCCATAGCGGAACTCGACGAGCAAATAGCCGAGATCAAGCGGCTCACGCAGGAACAGGGCGTTGACCGCTGGGCCGACATCGCCGCTCTGGAGCGCGACCGCGACCGCGTCATCGAGGAAGTCTTTTCAAAGCTCAAGCCCTGGGACCGGGTCCTCTTGGCGCGCCATCCGAAGAGGCCTTACACGCTCGATTATGCCCGCATAGTTTTCGACGACTACACTGAACTGCACGGCGACCGTCTTTTCGCGGACGACCACGCGATGGTCGGAGGGATAGCCACTCTCGACGGACGGCATGTCATGTTCGTCGGTCAGCAGAAAGGACGCGACCTAAAAGAGCGCCAGTACCGGAGTTTCGGGATGGCCAAGCCCGAGGGCTATCGAAAGGCCCTCAGGCTGATGAAGCTCGCGGAGAAGTTCAAGCGGCCCGTGATCTGCTTCGTCGATACCCCCGCGGCAGACTGCAGCGTCGAAGGCGAGGCGCGCGGGATAAGCGAGGCCATCGCGCGCAACATGATGGAAATGTCCGTGCTCGAGACGCCCATTATCGCCGTGATTCTCGGCGAGGGCGGCAGCGGCGGCGCAATCGGGATAGCCGTCGCGGACAGGGTGCTGATGCTCGAAAACGCGATCTACTCGGTGATTCCGCCGGAAAGCTGCTCGGCGATCTTGTGGCGGGATCCGTCGAAGTTCAGGGAGATGGCGGCCGCCCTGCGGATAACGAGCTCGGACGCCCTTGCGTTCGGCGTCGTGGACGAGGTCATCAAAGAGCCGCTCGGCGGCGCTCATCGAAACGTCGAAGCGGCGGCGAAAAGCGTGAAGTCCGCCATCGTGCGCCACCTTGACGAACTCGAAAAGCTGCCTATCCGCAAGCTCGTAAACGCCCGTTACAGGAAGTTTCGAGCGATGGGGGTCTTTGAGGAAACTACAAGAGACCGGCGCGAAGACGCGCAGACCGCGGAGCAAGAGGACTGATGCGGGTTCTTGTTCTCAGTTTGGTCGGCCTGCTTGCCGCACACCACCCAGCGAGGGCGCAGCTTGCCGCCAACCAAGCCGCAATTGACCTAGTCAAATCCGGCAAGATCGACGTCGCGCGGGCGTCGTGGTGGGGTTTCGACCCGGAAGACTCCACGGACGCGCTGCAAGCCGCCATCAACTCCGGGGTCAAGACGCTCATAGTAGACAACCTCGGCAAGCCCTGGGTCGTCAGACCTATTACCCTCGCAAGCAGCCAACAGATCATTTTCGAATATGGGGTGCAGGTCGTCGCCAAGCGGGGCGAGTTCAAAGGAAAGAGCGACAGCCTGTTCAGCGCAGCGAACAAACACGACATCTCACTTATAGGCTATGGGGCCACGTTCCGTATGCACCGTGACGATTACGCCGGCCCCGAATACCAGAAGGCCGAGTGGCGCATGGCGTTGGCGAT
>Ga0068707_1002542_pt1 | contig 12820 bp, 10 predicted proteins | sample YNPNPMetaG_FD_66600 | JGI IMG/M metagenome (GOLD analysis project Ga0068707, IMG submission 66600) | Anoxygenic and chlorotrophic microbial mat microbial communities from Yellowstone National Park, USA - YNP NP MetaG | ecosystem: Environmental > Aquatic > Thermal springs > Hot (42-90C) >... | reverse complement strand
CTGGGGATACTTTTGCTCCATCGGACCCCTCCAGATACCAGGTCAGGGCGGGGCAGGCCGTATGCGCCCCGGCTACAGCCGCGGCCGGCACAGGACTTCCAGGATGCGGAGGTCAAAGAGGTTGTGGGTGTTGGCCGGCCGCACGACGATGGCCGTATCGGCGCCCCGCCCGGTCCCGGCGATGGCGATCACCTCCTCATCGGTGCGGACGAGGCCGGCATCGGCCGCCATCAGGGTGATCTCCACCGCCACCTTCATCCCCTCGCCGAAGAGGCGCAGGACGTGGGCGATGGTCTCGTCCACCTGGTACGTGCCCAGTTTCTTGCGCACGGCCCGGCCGGCCCCGCCGAAGGCATGGGTCGCCGTCAGGATGGATACGCCGGCCTGCTCCAGCAGGCGGCGGTTCTCCGGGGTCAACTCCTGGAGGTTGGCCTCCCGAAAGCCGGTAACGTGGGTGACGGCGACCAGGCGGTAGCCGGAAAGGACCTGGGAGGCGCGGACGGCGGTTTCCCCTCGTGTGGTGGCCACCACGATGCTCCGCAGGCCCAGTTCGGCGGCCCGCTGCCCGGCGATCTCCAGGACTCGTTCGGTGTTGGCCGGTCCAGGAGATTCGAAGTAGACCGTCGGCACAACCTGTTCGGGCATCTCTCGGCTCCAAAAGTTCAGGGGAGAATCCAGGGGAACTTCTCCGGGATAGGGAGGAGCAGGTAGACATCGACGTAATGGGTTTCCCACAGCCCTTTGCCCCGGTCCTCATCGTCGAAGCAGAGGTCAACGTGCCGGCCTTTGACCGCCCCGCCGATGTCTTCGGCCGCACCAAAGCCGTAGCCGGGGACGTACATCCGGGTGTGGAGGGGGATGACCCGGGGGTCCACGGCGATGATGCCCCGGGTGGCCCGTTTGCCGGTGTAGGTGATGCCGTAGGTAGGGTCGTCGGGCGATTTATCGCAGGTGCTTGGGTAGTAGGAGGTGGCCCAGACCCGGATTTTGCGCCAGTATAGAATCGGGCCGTCCGGAGTTTCCAGGGTACGGATGACGATGCGGGTGCCGTAATAAAAGACCTGATCGACCGGCTCACGGACCACCCGTTCTCCCAGAAAAGTGCGCTGAACCTCCCGGCCGTCCTCGTAGGTGATGCGGAAAATTTCCTGTCTCAGGCCCTCCTGGCCGGGGCGCAGGTGGTGCTGGTCCAGTTCCAGGCCGGGATCGGGCTGTTGCAGATAGCGGAAGGGGATGGGGCTTTCGATGACCTGGTCATAGGTGGTCACGCGGATGAGCCGGACGGCCATCCCCGGGCGCAGGGGAGTCTCGGGCGAAGGTTCCACCCGGTCATTCGGCCCGGCCGGGTCCGCCGGGGGCAGGGCGACCCCGTCCTCTTCCGGGGAGGAAGAAGCCGCCTGGGGCGGGCGTGGGGTCAGGCCCTCTTCCCGGAGGAGTTCGGCCACCGTCCGGGCCCGGGTGCGGGTGGTGTAGGTACGGCCGTCGGCGGTGAGGGTGACGGGGAAGGAGCGGGCCAGGTAGATGTGCAGGCCGGCCGACACGGGGGTATCCAGGTCGGGATAGACCTGGTCGGCCCGGTAGAGGAGGAGGCCGGCCCGTTCCAGGGCCTCGCCCACCGTTGCCGCCGTGGTGCGGATTTCCATCTCCACGCCGTCATCGTGGAGGCAAAGGGGAACGGCGCGGACGATTTCCAGACGCAGCGAGGGCAGCCCACAGGCTGGCGTGGCCAGATGGAGGGAGGCCGAAGGGGAGAGGAGGAGGCGCAACGCCGTTTCATCGGCATAGGCCGATTCCGGCAGGAGGCGGGAGTTGGCATACACCGCGTCGCCTGTCTGCAGGGTGATGCCGGCCAGGGCCAGCGCCTCCAGGACGGAACGCGGCCGGCCGTAGAACTGCACCTCCCGGCCGTCGGCCCGCACCGTCACCGGAAAGGCCCGCCGGACGACGATGGGCTGGTCGGGATGCCAGAAGGTTTCGGGGGGAGGGTAAACCTCGTCGGCCGGGTTGAGGGCCAGGCCGGCCTGCCGGAGCACGCCGCCGACCAGACGCTGGTGGGTGCGCAGCGAACGGACCTCCCCGTCCACAACGATGGTGGCGCTCTGGGCGCTGGACTGGTAGCCCCAGAAGGCCGCGGCCAAAAGGAGGGCCAGGCCGGCCAGGGTGAAAAGCGGGCGCCAGGGCCAGAGGCGTATCCACCCCCTTCCTCGTTGGATCCAGTTGAACAAAATCTTCCAACCTCCTCCGGGCGGAGCCATGGCGAAATCCCTTTCGGGGTGGCCGAATCCGCCGATGTCACGTGGAAGGGGCAGAACAGCGCCCTGCCCCTTCGCTGGACTCTGAAGTAGATGTCTGCCGCCGGGAACGCCGAGCGCCCTGAGACCGAAAATCCTCTGCGTTCTTGGCGATCTCTGCGGCAAACAGATACGTTTGAATTATACCATAGGGTCGGAAAAAGGGCAAAAAGCATCGATTTTAGATGGCACTTGACAACATTGGCCTGGCGTATTATACTAAGAATGCTTTGGACTTCCAGAAAAGTGGCCTGGGTATCGGATAGAAATAAGGAGCAGGTATGGGCGTTTTGATGCAGGTTGAGAATTTGAAAACTCGCTTCTACACCGAAGATGGGGTTGTCCACGCGGTCAATGGTATCTCTTATACGCTGGATGAAGGGGAAATCCTGGGAGTTGTGGGGGAAAGCGGCTGTGGTAAGAGTGTGCACGCCCTTTCCATCATGCGGTTGATTCCGCAGCCTCCCGGCAAGATCGAGGAGGGTACTGTTTGGTTCGCCGGACGTGATCTTTTGACCCTTGACGAACATGAAATGCAAAAAGTACGCGGCGCAGACATCGCTATGGTCTTTCAGGACCCCATGACCTCCCTCAACCCCGTCTATACCGTCGGTTCCCAGATCGCCGAGGCCATCCGCCTGCATACCGGCATGAACAAGAAACAGGCCCGCGAGCGCACGGCGGAACTTTTGAACCTAGTCGGCATCCCCTCACCGCGCCAGCGTATGGACGACTATCCCCACCAATTTTCCGGAGGGATGCGCCAGCGGGCCATGATCGCCATGGCCCTCTCCTGCAACCCCAAACTCCTCATCGCTGATGAGCCTACCACTGCCCTCGACGTGACCATCCAGGCCCAAATCGTGGACCTGGTCAAGCGCCTGCAAGAGCAACTGTCTATGGCAGTGATGTGGATTACTCACGACCTGGGCGTCGTTGCTCGCCTGGCCCAGACAGTCAACGTTATGTACGCCGGATATATCATCGAGCGGGGTCAGGTCAAGGACATCTACAAACGTGCTTGCCACCCTTATACCCTCGGGCTGTTAGGCTCTTTGCCTCGGTTGGATGAAGCCCCAGGGACGAAACTGATTTCCATCCGCGGCGCACCACCGGACCTGATCAACCTGCCTCCGGGTTGCCCGTTTGTCCCCCGCTGCGACTACAAGGTCGCTCTCTGCCACGAAGCCATGCCGCCGTTGGAAGCTACCGATGGCGACAAGCACATTGTAGCCTGCTGGCAGTGGCGTGCCGTTGCTGAAAGGAAAGGCGATGGCCACTAATGGAACCCCCTTGGTCGAGGTTCGCAACCTGAAGAAGTACTTTCCTATCACCCGGGGCGTCATTCGCCGTCACGTCGGCGACATCAAAGCGGTGGATGATGTCTCCTTCACCATATACAAAGGCGAAACCCTGGGTTTGGTGGGGGAAACCGGTTGCGGCAAGACCACCGTGGGCCGGACCATCATCCGTCTGTACACCCCCACGGCCGGACAAATCCTCTTTGACGGCGTGGACATCACCCGCCTGAAAGGAGAGGCCCTACGGCGCATGCGCCGACGCATGCAGATGATCTTTCAGGACCCCTACGCCTCCCTGAACCCGCGTATGACGGTCGGAGCCATCCTGAGCGAACCGCTCCTGGTACACCGCATCGCCCAAGGGAAAGAGGTACGCGCGCGGGTTGAAGAACTGCTCGAGCTCGTCGGCTTTAGCCCCTATTTTGTCAACCGCTACCCCCACGAGTTCTCCGGCGGGCAGCGCCAGCGAATCGGCATCGCCCGCGCCCTGGCCCTCAGCCCCGACCTGATCGTCTGCGACGAGCCCATCTCCTCGCTGGACGTCTCCATCCAGGCCCAGGTGGTCAACCTGATGGAGGAACTCCAGGACCGATTGGGGCTGACCTACCTCTTCATCGCCCACGACCTGAGCATGGTGCGGCACATCAGCGACCGGATAGCGGTGATGTACCTGGGCAAGATCGTCGAACTGGCCGACCGGGACGAAATTTACCTGAACCCGTTGCATCCCTATACCCAGGCTCTTATGTCGGCGGTGCCGGTGCCAGACCCGGAAGTTGAGGAAAAGCGCCAGCGCATTATCCTACAGGGGGACCTGCCCAGCCCGGCCAACCCGCCCGAGGGTTGCAACTTCAACACCCGCTGCCCGGTAGTCCGGGATATCTGTCATAGAACCGATCCAGAATTCCGAGAGGTCCGGCCGGGACACTTTGTGGCCTGCCATCTGGTATGATGTCCCGAGGAGGCTCATCGGTGCCGGCGTCGCCACCACCATCGTCGAAGAGACCCTCTCGGCCAGATGACGAAAGGAGGTGATGTGAAAGCAAATTGTCGGTTTTCAGGTGTTTCAATTGTCCCTACAGGAGGAATGAGATGACCAAGAACCGTGTTATGCTCGCCGCAAGTGTGCTGGTGCTATTGGGCACCCTGGTTGCCTGTGTCCCGGCGGCAACGCAGGCACCTGTGACTGTGGTCGTCACGGCGCCGCCGGTGGTTGTCACGGCAGCGCCTCCCACACCCGTGCCGCCCACACCGGTCGAGTTCAAATCCAAGGACTCAACCACTCTGGTAGTGGCCACCATCGGCGATCCCGAGACCTTTGATCCGGCCCTATGTTACGAGACAGGCGGTGCTGAGGTCATCGCCAACATCTACGAGACCCTTGTCTTCTACAAAGAGCGCGATGCCACCCAGTTCGTCCCGCAACTGGCCGAACGCTGGGAAATCTCGGACGACGGGAAGACCTACACCTTCTATATCCGCAAGGGCGTCAAGTTCCACAACGGCGCCGATTTGACTCCCGAGGATGTGGCCTACTCCTTCCGGCGCGGGATCTTGCAGGGCGGGCCGGACTCGCCGCAGTGGCTGCTCGTGGAGCCCTTCTTCGGCATCGGCCTGTCTGACATCGCCGAACTGGTCAACCCTAAGATGGTTGGGGACGCCGATGCCCTTAAGGCCGCCGACCCGGTCTCGCTGACCAACGCCTGCCAGCGGGTCATGGAAGCCATCACCTATGACGACGCCGCCGGCACCGTCACGATGAAACTGGCCCAGCCATGGGGACCCTTCCTGGCCACCATTGCCCAGTCCTGGGGCTCTATCATGGACAAGGACTGGGTCATCGAGAACGGCGGCTGGGATGGCGATTGCGCCACCTGGCAGAACTGGTACGGCATCACCTCCGAGGCCGACCCCTTCACCGACAAGACCAACGGCACCGGGCCCTTTATGCTGGATCACTGGACCAAGGGTGAGGAAGTCGTCCTGGTGCGCAACCCGAACTACTGGCGCACCGAGCCGGCCTGGGAGGGAGGCCCGACCGGACCGGCCAAACTCGAGCGCGTCGTCCTGAAGACCGTGAGCGAGTGGGGCACCCGCTTCGCCATGCTGCAGGCCGGTGATGCCGACATCGTCGGTGTGCCGCGCGAGAACGTCAGCCAGGTGGACCCCCTGGTGGGCGAGCGCTGCGATTACGTGGCCGCCGACGGCACCTTCACCTGCGCCCCGACCGAGAACCCCATCGGCCCGCTGCGCCTGTACATCGGCCATCCCACCGTCAGCCGAACCGATGCCTTCTTCACCTGGAACATCAACGTCGAGGGCGGTAACCCCTTTGTCGGCAGTGGCGCGCTAGACGGAAACGGCATCCCGCCCGACTTTTTCAGCGATATCCATGTCCGCAAGGCCTTCAACTACTGCTTCGACTGGGATTCCTTCATCGCCGACGCGCTGAACGGAGAGGCGGTGCAGAACGTGGGCATCCTCATCCCGGGTATGCTGGGCTATGACCCCAACGGCCCCAAGTACTCCTACGACCCGGACAAGTGCGTCGAGGAACTGAAGCAGGCATGGGGCGGCCAGGTTTGGGAAAAGGGCTTCCGCTTCCAGATCGCCTATAACACCGGCAACACGACCCGCCAGACCATCGCCCAGATCCTGCAGGCCAACTTCCAGGACATCGACCCGAAGTTCCAGATCGAGATCGTTGGCCTGCCCTGGCCGAACTTCCTGCGGCAGATCCGCGAAAGCCGCATCCCCATCTTCGTCAGCGGCTGGCTGGAGGACATCCACGACCCGCACAACTGGGCCCAGCCCTTCACCATCGGCACCTACGGCCACCGCCAGCGACTGCCGGAAGACGTGCTGGCCGTGCTGGAAGACCTGGTGGACCGTGGCGTCGCCGCGACCGACCCGGCCAAGCGAGCCGAGATCTATAAGCAACTCGGCCAGTATGACTACGAGCAGGCCATCGCCATCCGCCTGGCCGTGGCCACCGGGCGCACCTACATGCAGCGCTGGGTCAAAGGCTACTACTACAACCCGATCTACCCCGGCCTCTACTACTACGCGCTCAGCAAAGAATAAACGCTACGCCCAAACGGGGACAGGAGGAGGGTTAACCTCCTCCTGTCCCCCCGGAGGAAAGCATGCTCAACTATATCATCCGTCGCCTGCTGCTTGTTCCCCTGCAACTGTTGGGCGTGACCGCCCTGATTTTTGCCGTAATCCAGGTCCTCAGTCCTGAGGAACGGGCTGCGCTTTACATCCGTGATGTGCCCAAGACCGAGAAGCAGGTCGAGGGCATCATCCGCAAATACGGGCTGGACCGGCCCATTTATGAGCAATATTGGACCTGGTTGGTGGGCCGGGAAGAGCCGGATCAGGTGCGCGCTTTCCACATCCTGATCCGTGATGATCAGACGCTGGCTCAGCAAGTCCGGGAAAACATTGTCCGGGGAGATCCCAAGGAAATTCTTAACCGCTTTATGGAGCAGGCGCGTCGGTTTTCTGCCGAAGAGTCCAGCCGGGACAAGGGTGGCGACTTGGGCTCTTTTGAGCGAGGACGTTATCCCGAGATCGAAGCGGTGGCCTTTTCTACCCCTCCTGGACAGGTCAGCCAGGTCTTCGAGGGCCCCAGTGGCTACCATATCATCTATGTGCAGGACTTTCGCGAGGGTCGCCTGGTGGGGGGCGTCCTGCGCGGCAACCTGGGTTATTCCCACTCGAACAGCCAGCCTGTAGCAGACTTGATTGCCGGAAAGTTCCCAGCCACCCTGGAACTGGCCCTGTGGGCTGCGCTGCCGGTCGTCGGCGGCGGCATCGTGCTGGGCGTCATCGCTGCCGTCAACCACAACCGTCTTGCTGACCACCTGGCCCGCGTCTTCAGCATCGTTGGCTGGTCATTCCCGACCTTTGTCTTCGGCCTGCTGGCATTGCTAGTTTTCTATGTCATCCTGGGATGGTTCGGGCCTGGACGGGTTTCCCAGGAAGCCAGCAATGTGATCTACTCCCCCAATTTTACCAGTTATACCCAAATTCTGACGATCGACTCCGTGCTCAACGGCCGCTTCGACATCTTGGTCGATGCCTTGCGTCATCTGGCCATGCCGGTGATTACCCTTTCCTACCTGCACTGGGCGCTGATGCTCCGGGTGACCCGCTCTTCTATGTTGGAGGTACTGCGCCAGGACTATATCGTCACCGCGCGGGCCAAAGGCCTGGCCGAACGAACCGTAATCCGAAAGCATGCGCTCCCCAACGCTCTGATGCCGGTGGTCACCCTGGGCGGTATGACCGTAGCCGGGTTGCTAGGCGGCGTAGTGATCACCGAGACAGTGTTCAACTATCCCGGCATTGGCCGGGCAGCAGCCGAGGCGGCCACCCAGGTGGACGTGGTCGCGGTATTGGGATTCACTCTCTTCATCGGCCTGATCCTGATCCTGTCCAACCTGGTGGTTGATATATTGTACGCCGTGATCGACCCGCGGGTGCGGCTGGATTGAGACGCCAACATCGATGGGTCTGCTCTGAGCGCTGATTGGCCATCCATGAAGCGCAGGAGGAATTGATGGCCACAACTGTAGCCGACCAGGAACTACTTCTCCGTCGCAAAAGGGGATGGTTGGAACAGAAGTTAGGCACCGAAACCTACCGTATGGTGCGGCGACTGGTCCGTAATCCACTTTCGGTGACCGGAATCGTAATCCTGGTGTTCTTCGTCTTTATTGCCGTAGGCGCGCCGGTGTTGGCACCGCCGCGTCCCAATGCCGACCCTTACCAGATTCCACGAGACGGCTACGCCGACGAACCCAAAGCGCCGGGAACGCTATGGAAACTGCGCCAGCCACCCCTGCCCTTTTGGTGGAAACCGATTATGGGCACAGAACAATGGGTTCATCTCTTGGGAACGGCTCCCGGCCAGTATGACATCTGGTACGGCATCGTTTGGGGGACCCGAACTGCCTTCCTGGTGGGGATTGTCATCACGTTCTCCACAGCCATCATTGGGGTCATCATCGGCTCTATCTCGGCCTACTATGGTGGCATTGTGGATATGGTCCTTATGCGCATCACCGATATCTTCATGTCTTTCCCGTTCTTGCTGGCGGCGTTGACCCTGTCCATCATCCTGACGCCGGTTATCGGCAAGAGCATCTATCCGGCCATTGTGGCCCTGATCGTCTTTGGCTGGATGGGCTATGCCCGCCTGGTGCGTAGCGACATCCTCTCGGTCCGGGAACGTGAGTATGTATTAGCGGCGCGGGTGGTCGGGGTACGGGATGGGCGCATCCTCTTCCGCCATATCCTGCCCAACGCCATTTTCCCCACCCTGGTGGTAGCCTCGATGGACATGGGCTCCTACGTGCTTTCCTTTGCCGGCCTCTCCTTCCTGGGTGTCGGGGCCGAGACCGGCTATGCCGACTGGGGACAATTGATCTCTTTCACCCGTAATTATATCCTGGGCATGAAAACTATGGCCAATCCCCCATGGTATATTGTCTTCTATCCCGGCATGGCCTTGCTCCTCTTTGTACTGGCCTGGAATCTGCTCGGCGACGCTTTGCGCGACATCCTGGACCCCCGCCTGCGCGGCACACGCTAGGACCTTCCGGCCCGGAGGTCGCCCCTGACCCGGGGGCGACCTCCGGCCTTTTGGGGAACAGGGGGAGGTCGCCGCTAACTCACCTCGCTTCTGAGATCAGAAACGAAGCAACTGATTGGTCGAACATAGGTGCACATACCGGGGTGTTGAGAGGCAGATAGGTAGCGAGGGCTATCATCTCTCAGATAGAGGCGAGCCCGATGACTTCCCATCTCGGTTAGTTTATCATCCGAGAGGTCCCAATCAAAGGTAACCACATGCCAGAGGGCCTTGATCTTGTGGCGATTCAGAAGGTCGATATCTGTGGTGTAGGCCTGTTTCCACCGCTCTCGTAGCGTTCGCTTACAGGAAATTCCAATATACCAGCCATCTTTACATTTTACCCACTGGTCTATTTCCAGACCGGTCGTGAAGTGCTCCGGACCCTCACCATGGACGAAGCCAAAGTGTCCCAAGATCAAAGCAGTGACGTTCTCTACACCTCGCCCGGCCCGCCCCTTCCGTTTCTGGCCTACCCGGCGCTCGAATTCCTGACAGAAAGCCGTAAGCACCAGATTTTCTTCCAACTCGTTCAAATGCAAGGTTTTCACATGGCCCCGGAGCAAACCAAATGCCCGGACAATTTCCGCTCGCTCTGCAGTCATACAACCGTAGGAGCCCAAATCATCCCAGAGATTGATCACAGTGGGCAGGGCCATCTCCCCCTTCGTTTTCAACAGGGCATGGACAAATGATTCCGCAAAATCCCTGTCGCTATCGGGGATATCCCTGAGCGAATCAGCAATGGGGATAAGGATACGCTCACAGGTGAAAGCCAGAACATGAAAATCCAGGGGACTCAGAAGTTTACGCGCAAGGTCTTCGCAAAGTGCTTCCACAGCGGGCCGTTTTCGGGTATGTCCCCAGCGTTTCAACAAGATATCCCGAACAGTCTCCATCAAGATGGTGACCTGGGTTTCCTCGTTTTCCTCCCGTAAAGAGGCCTGCGCTGTGCGAATGGCGGAGACCAGCTCCAGCATGGTTCGTTTTTCGCCGCCCACCCCTCCATATTTGTCCGAAGCGATAAGCATACGGGCAAACCAGTAGACATTATCCCATGGGCTTTGCCCAACCTGGGCAAGATATTCGGGCTCCGGTTCTTTCACAGAGGGCAAATCGGTCATTTGGGCCTCCAGAAATCCAGAAGATACTCAAAGGTCGTCCCCATGGTGATGTAGTTAGAAGGCCACCCGAAAATACCCACCCGGTTCACGATGTTCGTCCGGTCCCAGATGATGATGTTTCGCAATTCGTATCCTGCCCGACGCAGGGCTTCCACCACGGTGATATGAAGGGTAACCCGCTCGTTCTCCCACCACATATCGGGTATATTGATGACGCAATGGGCCTGGGGACGCAGGAGGGGCAAAAGCCCGACAAAGATCTCTTCCATCGCCCGGGCATAGGCTTCTTCATCCAGCGTGCCCAGGTCTCGCGGGTCCTGAGAGTACTGCTCAATGCGTTGGAATTGCTCGTTTCTACGCTTCCGGCGGCTCTTGTTCAGGCGCGGACGGTTCAGCAGGTTCGCATAGGGAGGCGAGGTAAAAATCAGAGAGACGGTCTCCGGTTCCAGGTAGGACGGAATGTTTCGGGCATCGTCGCAAATAGCCAGTTGGCGGGTACTTTCCCAAAGAGGAGTCTGGGCAAGCCGCTCCTGGCATAACCGAATGTATTCGGGCTTCAGGTCAAAGCCTACCGCGTTCCGCTCCAGGTCTCGGGCCGCTATCAGGGTGGTTCCGCTCCCCACAAAAGGGTCCAGGACCAGTTCTCCCCGATGGGTAAACAGTCCGATCACCCGGGCGGCCAGGGCAATCGGGAACGTCGCCGGGTGGATATTTTTGTCCCGAATGTCCCGGCCCTCGTAGGTGAACCGCCAGACGCCCAACTGGCATTTCAGCCACTCTTTAGGCGTCAGGCAGTTTAAGCGATTAGGCTCGCAATCGCAGTTTCTTTGGTATCCGATTTCCAATTTACGGTTTATCCCCATCCCACGCCTCCTGACGACCAGCTACCACCTGAATTATCCCCCAGAACAAGGATATTGTCAACCGACGTTGCCCGGTTTGCGCGTCTGTGCACAATATAGTACAATACGCTTCGCTTCGGCCGGCAGCGCGGCCGGAGAACCGGACAGAAGTCTCATCGTGGAGAAGGCCACAAGGAGGTGATGCCTCGAGCACCTGGTTGGGACGAGCAGGCGTTTACCGCCGAGAGCGTTGAGAGGATGGAAGGATCCCGGCGTCCTCTGCGATCTCTGCGGTGCATATGCGGCAGGAGGGCATGATGATACGTGATGTGGTCATTGTCAGCGGCTGCCGGACGGCCATCGGGGCCTTTGGCGGCACCCTCTCCAACACCCCGGCCACCGAACTGGGGGCCATCGTCATCCGCGAGGCGGTGCGGCGGGCCGGAATCGATCCGGCCAGCGTGGACGAGGTGATCATGGGCTGCGTCGTGCCGGCCGGACTGGGCCAGGCCCCGGCCCGCCAGGCGGCCATCAAGGCCGGCATCCCCCCGCATGTCGGCGCACTCACCATCAACAAGGTCTGCGGCTCCGGCCTCAAGGCGGTCATGCTGGCCAGCGCCATGATTCAGGCCGGCGACGCCGAAATCATCGTGGCCGGCGGCATGGAAAATATGAACCTGGCCCCCTTCTACCTGCCCCGCGCCCGCACCGGCTACCGTATGGGGGGCATCGCCAGGGGCGGGGTCGGCGGGGCCGTGCCCGATGGCCTGATCGACGGCATGGTCCTGGACGGCCTCTGGTGCGCCTTCGAAAACCACCATATGGGCTCCTCCGCCGAATGGATCGCCCGCGAGTTCGGGCTGACCCGGGAGGAACTGGACGAATACGCCTACCATAGCCACCGCAAGGCCATCGAGGCCATCGACGCCGGCCGCTTCAAGGCCGAGATCGTCCCGGTGGAGATTCCCCAGCGCAAGGGGCCGCCCCAAGTCTTCGACACCGACGAGAACCCCCGCCGCTACGCCAGCAAAGAGGAGGCCATGTCGCTCCTCTCCAAGTTGCGGCCGGCCTTTGAGCCCGACGGCATCGTCACCGCCGGCAACTCCCCGGGCATCACCGACGGCGCCGCCGCCCTGGTGGTCATGAGCGCGGACAAGGCCCGCGAACTGGGCCTCCAGCCCATGGCCCGCATCACCGCCTACGACCAGGCCGCCGTGGAGCCGATTCGCCTCTTCACCGCCCCCATCTACGCCGTGCAGAAGGTGATGAAGAAACTGGGGGTGGGCATCCACGACTTTGACCTGATCGAGGCCAACGAGGCCTTTGCCGCCCAGGCCGTGGCCGACGGCAAGGCCCTGGGCTGGGATTGGGACCGGGTCAACGTCAACGGCGGGGCCATCGCCCTGGGCCACCCCATCGGCTGCAGCGGGGCCCGCATCCTGGTGACCCTCCTTTACGCCCTCCAGGACCGCGGCCTGCGCACCGGCATCGCCACCCTCTGCCTGGGCGGTGGGGAGGCCGTGGCCCTCAGCGTCGAGAGGTTGTAGAGGCCGAACGGCCACCCGGAGAGGGCCGCTTCCATGCCGCCGGCTCCTGCGCTGGACGATGCCGTGAATCGGAC
>Ga0068707_1002538_pt1 | contig 12830 bp, 7 predicted proteins | sample YNPNPMetaG_FD_66600 | JGI IMG/M metagenome (GOLD analysis project Ga0068707, IMG submission 66600) | Anoxygenic and chlorotrophic microbial mat microbial communities from Yellowstone National Park, USA - YNP NP MetaG | ecosystem: Environmental > Aquatic > Thermal springs > Hot (42-90C) >... | reverse complement strand
GCTGCTCTGCATGCCGACGGTAATCATCTTGAGAAAGGTGCGCCAATCGGAGGCGTCGGCCCACATCATGGTGGGCTTTTGCAGGGAGCGCAGGGGCAGGTAGAGGTTGATGGCGAACCCCGCCAGGAAAAGCCCAGCCAGCGGCAAAAGCTCACGCCAGGGCAGGCGGCGCTGGCGGTCCCAATGCACCGCGCCCCAATAGACCAGCATGGCCGGGGCAAAGAATTGGATCAGGTGGTGATTGCCCATCCCCAAGCCCAACACATAAAACGCCCAACGCAGCGTGCCGGGGCGTCCCCTCCGTTGCCAGGTGAGCAACAGATAACTGATCAAGGCCACGAGAAAGGCGTTGAGGGCATAACTTTCGGCCAGGGTGGCGTTGGCCCAGAGGGTGGAGCTGACGCCCAGGGTGAGGGCAGCCAGGCTGGCGGCCAGGCGGCGGCCGGTCACATCCCAGACGATGAAAAACACCACCACCACCGTGCCCGTGGCAAAGACGGCGGACATCAGGTTCACCCGATAGGCGATATCCCCCACCGGCAAAAAGGTGAAGAGCTTGCCCAGAAGCGCGTAGAGGGGGTAGCCCGTGTGATGGATGATCCCCAGGTGGTAGGCCGCCGCGGCCATCTCGGCCATGTCGTACCACATGGCGGTGGGAGCCAGGGTACGGAGATACAGCGCCCCACAGAGGAGGCCCACCAACGCCGCCCAGAGGCGATGATCCAGCAGGGGCAGGGCGATCTGTATCCTTGGTTTCGCTTTCATCGGGATCCTCCCATGGGAGACCTTTTGGGCTCACCTGCCGCATAGCGTCGTGGTCTTGTGCCCGTTTTTTTGCTGGTCGCCGCCCGCAAAGGGCTAGGCTACCGTTGGTATGGGACATTAGGCCTCGTGTGGATCGCCTCCACCAGCACATAGCGATGGTCCGAGCCGGGCATGCGCCCTAACCGCGCCCGCAGGGGCCGCCAGGCGCCGGCGCAAAAGATATAATCCAGCCGCAGGATGGGCCAGGGCGGGCGCAGCCCAAAGAGGGGCGCGCCCACGGGATAGGTGAACCCCGCCCCCCAACCCACCTGGCGAAACGCGTCGCGCCAATGGCGGGGGAGCAGGCGATATTCTTGGCATTGGTCGGTGGTGTTCAGATCGCCGAGGAGGAGGGCGTCGCCGGGCAAAGCGGCCAGAAGCTGCGCCAGGGCGACCATGTCCTCGCGGCGGAAGCGCGTCTCGAACCCACAGGGCAGGCGCAACCCCAGAAAGCGGCGGAAACGGGGAAAGGCGATGCGCGGGTGGGCGTTGACCAGCCATGTCTCATGCCCATCCAGGCGCAGGCGCGCCACCTGGGTGGGGTTGGCCCGGGGCGCAAGCTGCCGCAGCTCCACCGCCAGCAAGGGATGGCGACTGAGCAGCCCCATCCCCCGCGAGCCACCGGCCGGAGCCAGGGCCTGGTAGGGGTACGCCTCGGCCAGGAGGCGCTTGAGGGCCCGGGCGTGCTGAGGACGCAGCTCCTGCAACGCCACCACGTCGGGGGCGGCGGCCAAGATCGTCTGGGCGATGGCCTGGGCGTGGCCGTTGGTCTTGAGCAGGTTGGCGGTCATCAGGCGGATGGGGCGCTCCTCCGGCCGCGGCCGGCGCCGCTGCCAAGGGATCAGTGGCCAAAGGAAATGGCCGGCATAAAGGCCCGTTGCCAGGGCCGCCGCCCCAAGATAGAGCGGCGCGCGCACCCAAAGGCCCAGCGGTAGCAACACCAGCACGGGCATGAAGGCCCAGAAGGCGACGGGGCTCAGCGCCGCCAGCCACCACGGGCGGGATCCATCCAGCCGCACCCAAAGGAGGTAGGCACTCAGGAGCAGGACGCAGGACCAGGCGAGATACATCATCCGCCCACCTCAATGGGGAAAAAGACTCTCAATCTTCCACATCCATGGCGAGGGAGAGAGGATTTTGGCGGCCGCCCGCGGGTTTGGCTCTAGGCGCGCGCTGAAAGGTAATGTTCACCCCTTGGGCCGGGGGATAATCCACCCTTTTCCCTGCCAGGAGCTCGGCGATGGTGAGGATCTGGAGGCGGGGATGCTGGCCCCAGGGGGAGGTGTAAAAGCCGGCGCTGGCCGCCTCGGCCCGCATGGCCGGGGAGGGCTCCTGCAGCGTGATCAGCACGCCGATCTCGGCCTGCTCTCGGTTGACCACGCCCCACAGGTCGCGCAGATGGGCCACGGTGGTATGGCCGGCCTTGACAGAAAAGACGATCTGCTTGGTTTTGCCGTTGGGATCATCGTGGAAATAGAGCCGCCCATCTACGCCTTTATCGGCACCCCGTTTCCCGGCCGCGGGACGGGCGCCCACCAGCCCCAGGGCCCACCATTGGAACTGGAAGGGATCTTGCGCAGCCAATTCCTCGGCATCGGCCAGGGTGACGGGCTCGCCGATCACCTCATAGTGGACGCTATCGCCAAAGGTGTCGCTCAGGCGCCGTTTGATCAAGTTAATGGCCAGGTGGGTAATATCAATGCCGATCCAGCGGCGGTTGAGCTTTTGCGCGGCGGCAATGGTGGTGCCACAGCCGCAGAAAGGATCCAAGACGATATCGCCCTCGTTGCTGGAGGCGCGGATGATGCGCTCCAAAAGGGCCACAGGTTTTTGGGTGGGGTAGCCGAGGCGTTCTACAGCTTGCGCGCCGACAGGGGGAATATCCGTGATGACTGACCTGATCAGCGTCCCCTTTTGCTCATGCAAATAGCGTTTGAGATAGGGCCTGCCCGTTTTGCTCCAGAACAATCTCCCGTCTTGATCCAGCATTTCCAGTTTTTCGCGCACGACGCGCCACCCCCAACGGGGCGTATAGCCTTTGTATTCGTAGGTCAGATTGGGCCTAGCTCCCATCGTGGCTGAGCGGATGATGTGATCCAGACGATACCTCCCTCGCTCGTCAGTATAGCGGTAAAAACTTTTAACGTAATCTACGCTGTGCGGAATATAGACCCGGTTCCAAGTTGCCTGTTCAGTTTTGACATAATAGAGTATGACATCATGCACGGCTCCCCATTTCTTGGAATCATTGTGGCTGCTTGTGCGTTGCCAGATAAGCTCATTGCGAAATTGACGCGGTCCAAACACCGCGTCCATCAGCAGGCGCAGATAGGGGCTGGCCGTGGGGTCGCAATGGAGATAGATGCTGCCGGTGGGCTTGAGCACGCGGTGCAGCTCCACCAGGCGGGGCGCCATCATGGCCAAATAAGCCATCATGTTGCTGCCGCCCAGCAAGCGATAGAAGGCTTGCAAAGTCTGGGAGACCTGGCCGCCTCGTTCCACCATCTCTTGGTAGGCGCGGGCCGCGGCCTGGTCCCACGTCCAAGTATCCTCAAAAGCTTTGATCTGGGCGGCAGCCTGAGAGCCGTTATGCTCGGCAAAGAGGACGTTGTAGGTGGCGTTACTGTTAAAGGGGGGATCGAGGTAGATCAGATCTACCGACTCATCTTTGATATAGCGCTGGAGGATCTCCAAATTATCGCCGTAGTAAAGCAGATTCTCGGCCATGGAAGACCACCTCAGATTATCTCACGGGTATTATACACCATAAACGTGAGCGATGTCATTTGGGGCCACGAGGTCGCCCTTTCCCGCATGGAGCCGCGGCGCGATAAGCGCGCACGTTCTCCGCGTGTGGCGGCTAGAGCGCGGGCAGGTTGGGCAAGTGTTTGCGCAGCTCCGCCTGCAGCGCCTCTTTCATGCGCTGCACGCTGGCCGCGCTCTCGCCCTCAAACCGCAGCGAGAGCTTGGGCGAGGTGTTGGAGGCGCGGATCAAGGCCCAATCGTGCTCACCAAAGTAGATGCGGGCGCCGTCAATATCGATCACCCGGTGGTCGCGGATAAAAGCGTCGCGCACGGCGTCTACTACGTCCCATTTGAGATAGTCGGGGCAGTCGAGGCGCAATTCCGGCGAACTGACATAGCGCGGCAGGCCCTCCAAGATCTCGGCCAGCACGACGCTGAGGGGTTTGCCGGCGCGATCCAGGTAGCTCAGCAAGAGCGCGGCGGCATAGAGGGCGTCGTCGAACTCAAAGGGCGGATCGTTGAAAAAGACGTGGCCGCTCAGCTCGCCGCCGATGACGGCCCGCTCCTGTTGCATCCGGGGCAGGATGGAGGTGTTGCCGCATTTGGCCATCACCGGGATGCCGCCGTATTTGCGCACGCCGTCAAAGAGGGTCTCGGAGCAGCGCACCTCGAACACGGCCTTGCCCGGCCCGTTGCGAAGGGCCTCGCGGGCGTAGAGCAGAAGGAACGTATCCGGCGGGACGACGGTGCCGCGTTCATCCACCATGCCGATGCGGTCGCCATCGCCATCGAAGGCCAGGCCCACATCACATCCCTCGCGCACCACCAGGGCCGCCAATTCTTGCAGGTTCTCCGCCTCGCTGGGGTCAGGGGGATGGTGGGGAAAGGTGCCATCGGGCTCGCAATAGAGGGGCACCACCTCGCACCCCAGCTCCCGCAGCAGGCGCACAGCCAAGGGGCCGCTCACGCCGTTGCCGCCATCCACGGCCACTTTGAAGGGGCGAGAGAGCTGCACTTTGTGCAGGATGCAGTTGAGGTAGGGGTAGACCACATCCCGCGCCAGGCGGTTGCCCTGGCCGGAGGCAAAGGCGCCGCTGGCGATGAGCCGCTCGATCTTTTGCAATTCCAACCCAGAGAGAGCCTCCATGCCCACCTGGAGCTTCAGGCCGTTGAACTCGGCGGGGTTGTGGCTGGCCGTCACCTGCACAGCGCCATCCACCCAGAAATGGTTGACGGCAAAGGAGGTGAGGGGCGTGGGCACCTGGCCGATGTCGATCACCTCGCAACCGGCAGCCAAGAGGCCCTGGATGGCCGCCTCGCTAAAGGCCGCCGAGCTGGGGCGCACGTCGCGCCCGACCACGATCTGCCTGCGCCCCGTGCGTCGCTGCATGTAGGTGCCAAAGGCCCGGCCCAGGCTCTCCAAGACGGTGGTGGTCAGCTCGGTGCCCACCAAACCGCGGATATCGTATTCGCGAAAGATCGTCCGGCTGACGGCGAGCTTTTCCTGCAGGGCATAATCGTGGAGCAGCGAGCGCAGCGCTTGGCCCAGCTTCACCGGATCGTGGCGCACCACCAGCCGCTCCTCGCCCGTCAGAGGATCGCGCTCCATCACCTCGGCGGCAAGATCGCGCTGCACCAGGATGGCGCCTTCGACCAGGGCCATCTCTTGGGGGGTTTCGGGGAAAATGACCAATTGCGAATCATCGTGCACCACCCGCTCCGTCTCCACCAAACGGGACGAGGCGTTGCGGTAGCGCTCCAGCACCTCCGGGCTGAGGGAATCGCCGTGGTGGGTGAGGACGTAATCCAAACGGAAGCCGCAGTGCTTGTGGATGGCCCGCACGTGGTCGGCCACGGAGTAGCCTTCGGTCTGGTTGGGCTGGGTCATCAGGTTGCAGACAAAGATCTTGCGGGCGTTGGAGGCGCGGATGGTCTGGTTGATCTGCTGGATCAACAGGGCGGGGATCAGGTTGGTAAAGAGGGAGCCGGGGCCGATGACGATGGCGTCGGCCTCCTTGAGGGCGGTCAGTACCTCCGGCGTGGGGCGAAAATCGTCGGCCGGCCGGCCCAGGACCTCCGAGATCAAAAAGACGCGGCGGATGGTAGCCCCCGGCTTGCCGCGGGTGATGGCCGCCTCGCCCACCAGGTGGCTGCCGTCGCTCAGCTCGGCGCAGACCTCCACCCGGTCCAGGGTGGGGATGAGGACCTCGTCGGCGGTGGCGCCGATGGCGGAGTGGAGTTGGGCAAAGGCGGCGCCGGCGTTGGCCGGCGGCACGACGCCCACCGTGCGCCAAGGGGCGTCTTTGCAGGCGGAGAGCATCATGGCCAGGCCTTGGGTGCCGGCCAGGGCGACGACCAGAGAGCGCTTGTGGTTCGGTGTGGTCATGGTTCCCTCCCAATAAGCGTTTTACTCGAGCCGCATGGCGAACAGGCCGACCGTGTCATCCTCTGGGTTGATCTTGTTGCGCCAGCGTCTCTCCCGGCGGGCGGGGGAGCGGGGATTGGCATAGGCCTTGACCTGCACAGGCACGCCACTTGCTATGTGCACGACAATCCATATCTTTTTACCTTTGGGCATGCTACTTTTTCCTTTAACATCAAATAAGATACCATGCACTGGTTTCTTTTGCTGGTTTGAGGCTACCCCTATTATGCCCAAGATCATCCCCTTTGGCAAACGCCGTGGGCAGATGGTCGAGAGGGCCCCCGTCGGTTGGAAACCGACGGCTGTGGATGGTAAGCCCGCGTTGCGGGCTTGGCAGGCAGAGCCGTCGGATTGGATCCGACGGCGAGCAAGGGCCACATGCCATCGGTGGTTTAACGCATTGCTACGGGCGGAGTCGCCCGCAACTCGCCCTCGTTCAACACCCCCTGTGAGCCTGCGTTTGACAACGTTGTCCCAGGCCGTTAGAATTTCGTGCAACACGGGGCACGCCCGCTGGGTGCCGCCGATGGCTGTCGGTCGATCGGGGTAAGCTACACAATAAGGAGGTCGGGATGAAAGGGTATGCGGGCAAGATTCTGCGGGTCAATCTGAGCAGCGGCGACATCTGGACGGAGGAGCCGCCGGAGAGCTTTTACCGCCGCTATCTGGGCGGGCAGGGGTTCATTGCGTATTACCTTTTGAAAGAGTTGCCCAAGGGGGCGGATCCCCTGGGGCCGGAGAACCTGCTGATCTTTGCCGGCGGCGCGGTGACGGGCATCCCCGTGGCCGGCGCCGGGCGCAGCGCTGTGGGGGGCAAATCCCCCTTGACCGGCGGCTATGGGGAATCCGATGTGGGGGGCTTTTTCGGCGCCGAGCTCAAGCGCGCCGGCTATGATGCCATCGTCATCACCGGGAGGGCGCCCCGGCCCGTGTACCTCTGGGTGCACGATGGCCAGGCCGAGCTCCGCTCCGCGGAAAAGCTCTGGGGCTTGAGCACCCTGGATTGCCAAGAGGCCATCCAGGCCGAACTGGGCGATGCCCGTGTGCGCCTGGCCATGATCGGGCCGGGCGGCGAGAAATTGGTGCGCTATGCCTGCGTGATCAACGACCTGCGCCACGCCGCCGGCCGCTGCGGCCTGGGCGCGGTCATGGGCTCCAAGAACTTGAAGGCTGTGGCCGCCCGTGGCACGGGCAATATCCCCGTGGGCGATCCGGACGGTCTGCGAGAGCTGGCCAAGTGGATGCGCGATAACTGGAAGGAGAAGGCCTGGGGCTTGCACGATACCGGCACCGATGGCGGCCTGCTGGATCTGAGCGAGCAGGGGGCGCTGCCCACGCGCAACTTCCAAGACGGCCAGTTCGCCGGCGCGGACAAGATCACCGGCGCCACCATGCGCGATACCATCTTGATCGACCGCGAAGGCTGCTACGCCTGCCCCGTGCGCTGCAAGCGGGTGGTGCGGGTGGATGACGCCGAATATCAGGTCAACCCCATCTATGGCGGCCCCGAATACGAGACCACCGCTGCCTTTGGCTCCAACTGCGGCGTGGATGACCTGCGGGCCATCGCCAAGGCCCACGAGATCTGCAATGCCTACAGCCTGGATACCATCTCCACCGGCATGGCTGTGGCCTTTGCCATGGAATGCTACGAGGCGGGGTTGCTCACCAAGGAGATGACCGGCGGGCTGGAGCTCAACTTTGGCAACGCGGCGGCCATGGTGGAGCTCACCCGTCTCATCGGCGAGCGCCAGGGCATCGGCGATCTTTTGGCCGAAGGCCCCCGCCGCGCGGCGGCCAAGATCGGCCCCAAGGCGTTCGACTTTGTGGTGGATGTCAAGGGGCAGCCCTTCCCCATGCACGAATGTCGCACCCGCCACGGCCAGGCCCTGGGCTACGCCGTCTCTCCCACCGGCGCCGATCATGTGCACAACTTTTGGGATGGCGGCATGGCCAAAGAGCCTTTGGAGGAGAGTTGGCAGGAGTTGGGCATCTATGAGCCGGTGCCCCAGACGGTATTGAACCCGGCCAAGGTGCGGGCCTATACCGTGGTGACCAATTGGTCATGGCTGCCCAACCATTTGGGGCTCTGTGTGTTCCTTCCCTGGTCACGGGATCAGGTGGTGCAGCTCGTGCGGACCATCACTGGCTGGCGCACGAACATGTACGAGCTTTTGCAGGTGGCCGAGCGCGGCGTGACCATGGCCCGCGCCTTTAACCTGCGCGAGGGGTTTGGCCGGGCCGATGACGTGTTGCCCCTGCGGATGCGCATGCCTCATGTCAGCGGCAGCTTGAACGAGAAGCCGGTGGATCCGGAGGTGTTGGACGAGAACCTCACCACGTTCTACGCCATGATGGGCTGGGATCCGCAGACGGGCATGCCCACCTTGGCCAAGTTGCAGCAATTGGATATCGCCTGGGTGGCCGAGGCGATCAAGTAGCGCCTCGCTGAGGCGCCTCCCAAAGGGGTGAAGCGCGCGCCGGTGGAGCAAGTCTCCCCGCCAACGCTTCACCCCTTGTCGTTTAACCCATCCGCTGTGCCCGCTGGCAGGATGCCACTGTGTTGACGGGCCCCTACCACAAGGTTTAACGAACCTCTAACCTCCCCTTAACTCTCTGTTAGCTCTGGCTTAATGGACCTGTGGCATGATTCTAAAGGAAGAGGGTTTTCTCGCAGCGTGATGATAGGAACCAGTTCTTCGCCGAAGGAAAAGGCACATATGGCCAAAGCCGATCTCCATGTCCATAGCAAATTCTCTGACCGCCCATCTGAATGGTGGTGGCAGCGCCTGGGGGCTGCCGAATCCTATACCGAGCCCGAATTCATCTATCGCACTGCCAAAGCCCAGGGTATGGATTGGGTCACCATCACCGATCACGACCAGATCGCCGGCGCACTCCAACTCCAAGAGGCGCATCCTCGCGATGTCTTGACCGGCGTCGAGACGACGGCATTTTTCCCCGAAGATGGCTGTAAAGTGCATGTCCTGGTCTGGGGTTTGAGCGAGGCCGAGTTTCGCGATACGCAGCGTCTGCGCACCAACATCTATGATCTGCGCGACTATCTGCACGAGCATAACCTGGCCCACGCTGTGGCCCACGCCACCTTTGCCGTCAATGGCCGGCTGACCCTATCCCATCTGGAGAAACTGATCCTGCTCTTTAACGTCTTTGAGGGGCTGAACGGCGGACGCAACCGCCTCAACAATGAGACCTGGACGCGCATCCTGCGCGGTTTGACGCCGGAACATTTGGAGGATCTTTATCACCAATACCGCATCGCGCCGGTGGGCGAGGAGCCTTGGATCAAGGGGTTCACCGGCGGCTCGGACGACCACGGGGGCATCTTTATCGGGCGCACTTATACCGTTGCCGATGGCGCCACGCCGACGGCTTTTCTGCGCAATGTGATGCAGAGGCGCTCCTGCGCCGAAGGGCGGCAAAACGATTACCAATCGTTGGCCTTTACCCTCTACAAGATCGGCTACGACTATGCCCGGGCCAAGGGCGAAGAGCGGCCCAGCCCCATCCTGACGCAGCTTACGGAGATGGTCTTTGACCGGCATGCGCCGACCATCGCGGAGAAGCTGCGGGTGCGGGCTTTTAAATCCATCAGCAAAAAAGAGCACAAGATTGAGCGCACCTGTCTGGAGCTGATCCATGATCTGCAGGTGCACCATCGCGCGCCGGTAGACGAGAAGCTGGCCCTCGTCTATCACAAAGCGGCCGGAATCGTGGACGAGTTTGTCAAGATCTTTTGCGAGACCGTCGTGCACGATGTGAAAAAGGGCCAAGTGGTGCGTTTGGTGCGCGATCTATCTTCTTCTTTACCCGCCGTGTTGCTCTCGGTGCCTTTTCTTTCCACCTTGAAACATCTTTATCAAGGCCGAGCACTGCTCAACCAGTTGGAGGTGCGTTTTAGCCCCGGTCGTCCCCGCCAGAAGCGCGTGCTTTGGTTCACCGATACCCTGACCGATCTGAACGGCGTGGCCATCACCTTGCGCAAGGTCGGCTGGCTGGCGCATGTCACCGGCCGCCAACTGCAGATCGTCACCTCGCTCGACCCGAACCAGAGCGAGACGAACCTCCCTCCCAATGTGATCAATCTTCCCACAGCTCACGCGTTCAATTTGCCCACGTATGAGAGCTATGCCATGCGCATCCCCTCGCTCCTCGACGCTCTAGAGCGTCTCTATCCGTTTGAGCCCGATGAGGTCCTGATCTCCACCCCCGGCCCCATCGGGCTCTTGGGGCTATTGGTCGCGCGGCTCTTCAATGCCCGCAGTGTGGGCATCTATCACACCGATTTCACGCTGCAAGCCAAAGAGATCACTGGCGAGGAGACGATTGCGAATCTCCTGGAGGCCTATACCCGCTGGTTCTATTCCTCGGTGGATGAGATTCGCGTGCCCACTCTGGAATACCGGCGCATCCTGACGGCCCGCGGCCTGGATCCTACCCGCATGAAGCTTTTTCGCCGGGGGATCGATGCCGAGCTCTTCCGCCCCAGGCCCGAAGGGCGGGCCTATTTGGCCGAACATTTCAACCTCAGGCGTGGGCCAACCCTGCTTTACGTGGGGCGCATTTCCAAGGACAAGGATTTGGATTTTTTGGGGCAGGTCTATGTGCGGCTCTTGACCCGGCATCCCGATCTCAACCTGGTCATCACCGGCGACGGCCCCTATCTGGCTGAACTGCGCGAACGCTGGCGACATCTGCCGCGAGCCGTTTTCACCGGGCGGCTCGCCCATGAGGAGCTGCCGCTGGTGTACTCTGGCGCGGATGTGTTTATCTTCCCCAGCATCACCGATACCTTTGGGCTGGTCGTTTTGGAGGCTCAGGCCTGTGGGCTGCCGGCCGTCGTCTCCAACGTGGGCGGGCCCCAGGAGATCGTGACTCCTCACCAGACCGGCTATGTGTTGCCCGCCCGCGATCTGGAGGCTTGGGTGGCCCAAGTGGACGAGCTTTTGCTCATGCGTGAGGCACGGCCACGCGATTATGAGGCCCTCCAGGTGGCGGCCCGTGAAATGGTTTTGCATCACTGCGATTGGGACGCTGTCTTGCGTGATCTTTTGGGCGAGGAACCCGGAGCCGAAAGCGCGGAACCGGCGGCGTCCCCAGAGGCGCAAAAGAATAGCCAGTGGCTCGTCTCGCCCTTGCCGGTAGCGGCCGGATCGTGACGCCAACCGTTGGGCCGGCGACGCGCCATTCCCCAAGATTGGCATCCTGGAGGGCTGCCAGAAGATTGGCGCAGCCGGGCCGATCTCCCGCCGCCGGGATGCCTCTGACCAGCCTATACCAAAAGCAGTGCGATAAGAGCCGGCCTGGGCTTACCGCCGTGGCTTATGCCGGCATCACCACCTCGCAGTAACGCCGGCTCTCGGCGGATTCCCTGGCCCACAGGCAGGTGAGGGCGCTGAGGATGCCCGCGGCCATGGGGCTGCGAGACGGGGTGCCATCGCGCATGGCCCGCAGGAAATCCAGGCACAGCTCCCGGTCGCCGCCGAAATGGGGCATCTCGCCGGTGAACTCGATGGTCTCCACGCTGGGCGTGTGGTGCTTGTAGACGCGGATGACGTTCTCGTACCAATCGAAATGAATGGTCCCCCGATAGCCGTACAGCCGCGCCCCGCGCCGCGCTGCCTTGAAACGGGCAAAAAAGTTCTGCGTGTAGCTGGCCTGGGCGCCGTTCTCGTATTCCAGAAGGCAGCTCCCCAAATCCTCGTTGAGGATCCCCTTGGCGAATAGGCACATCCGCTGCGACTGGGTATCCACCTTCTCCCCCTGATAGCGCTGATAAAAGAGGTTGAAGGGGCTTTCGGGGCACGTTTCCCACCGTTCACAATCCACGCAATGCAGGTCAAAGGGCATCTCGCCGCCATAGATCCGTTGGGCCTTCATGGCGCAGAGCAGCCGGGGCCGCTGATTCAAAAGGTAGGCGATGTAATCCAGATCGTGGGTGGCCTTTTGCAAAAAGAGGCCGCCCACCTGCTCATAGTTCCGATACCAGCTGTAGTAGTAGACATCGCCATAGGGCACGTCGTTAAAGGCGATGACCTGTTCCACCGTGCCGATGGTATCCGCCTCCAGCAGTTGCTTCACCGTCTGCACGATGGGCGAGAGGCGCAAAGGGAACGAGACCACCGTGGGCGCGGGGTAATCGCGAAAGGCCGCGTCCAACCGTTTGACCTGCTCAAAGGTGATGGCCACAGGTTTCTCCAAAAAGAGAGGCAATTTGTAGGGCGCCACCTTGCAGGCCATCTCGGTGTGCAGGTAACAGCGGGTGCCCACCATCACCCCGTCCAGTTTCTCCTTTTCCAGCATCTCCTCAGGGGTGGCGTAAAAGACCGTATCCTGCAGGAAAGGATCGTTGGCCGCCTGCAATTCTGGCGCGCGGGGATCCACAATGGCCGCCACGCGATAGGGGATGCCGTAAACGGCCAACGCTTTGGCCATGCTGGAAACGCGCCCACCGTAGCCGATGATGCCGATCTGCAACATCTTGTTCACCTCTGCTTCGTGATAGCCCCGCCCACAGGGAGGCCGACTCCGCCGATTATAGGCCTTGCCCCAGGATGGCGCAAACGGCCCAGGTTGACAGTTATCGCCCCTGGGCTTACCATAGAAAGAGGCGATACTGCCCCCCTCTCCCCCGTGGGGAGAGGGATGGGGTGAGGGGGGAAGTGCCGGACCTTGGTTTCACCCTCACCCCACCTCTCCCTGAAGGGAGAGGCGCTGCGGCCCTCCCCTCTCCCTGTGGGGAGAGGGACGGGGTGAGGGGATGGCCCTGTTGACGGATGCGGCGTTGCTGTGGGAAGGTGAGGACGATGCGGAAAAAACAGTTCCGGCAGGTCAA
>Ga0068707_1002534_pt1 | contig 12843 bp, 18 predicted proteins | sample YNPNPMetaG_FD_66600 | JGI IMG/M metagenome (GOLD analysis project Ga0068707, IMG submission 66600) | Anoxygenic and chlorotrophic microbial mat microbial communities from Yellowstone National Park, USA - YNP NP MetaG | ecosystem: Environmental > Aquatic > Thermal springs > Hot (42-90C) >... | reverse complement strand
AGAACGAGCGAAACCACTTGCTCCGGCTTTCTGCCGCCCGCCTCTATTACGGGAGCGGTGACGCCTACGCGCGTCAATGCTGCGGCGTCGTGCTTGCCTTCGACAAGAACCAGTGCTTGGTTCAAGCGGGCAAGCGTTTTTTCAAAAAATTTTTTCGTGGCTTCAACTGACTTCATTTCAGCACGCCTTCTTGATAGGAGTAGGCCGTGCATTGTTGACTCCTCCTTTCACTCCCATTACTGGGTCGGGGGGCCATCCTGCACGGCCACTAGTAGCTGAAAGGGGTTGCACGCATGTTTTTTCCCGCAAACCAAGGAAAAACCATGCCTTTTTCTGGACAGCTAGAAGGTGCGCAGTTTTGCGTTTGCCTTCTCAGCTATCAGGTCATACAAAGAAGGAGAAATGCGGATAACATCCTTCTGGGAAAGGATTCCCACTATTTTTTTATCACTGGTTACCACGAGCCTCTTTACGTCATTGTCTCCCATCAGCCTCGCCGCATCACTCAAGTCCGCTTCAGCTGAAATTGAGACAAGCGGCTTTGACGCCACTTCCTTTATTTTGGCTTCGAATTTTTTGGCTGCAAGCGCCTTGACAACCAAGTCACGCTCGCTCACGATTCCGTATATTTTGTTTGAAGCATCTTTAACGAGAAGACTCCCTACTTTCTTGTCACGCATTAATGCGGCCGCATCGGAAACAAGGACGTCCTCGCCAACAGTAACCAGAGACGTTTTCATGCAGTCTCCAACTTTAATGCCTGTTTGCATGAAGTGATTTGATTAAACAACTATTTATACGTGTGCAAGCCACGAACTTGATTACGGCTTTCAACGAAGAAGAGGATTTTATTTGCGGAAAAACACTATTCCTTTCGCATGACCGGCAACCACTACGCGAGAGGGGCAAGGTTTGAACGCCAGCTCAAGCACTTACTTGAACAAAAAGGCTTTTACGTCATTCGGGCAGGCAAGAGCGGCGGCGACGGAGTAAGCCCGGACTTAATTGCGTTAAGCACCACCAAAAAGTTTGCTTTAGAATGCAAGGCGTGGGAAGCAACTAGTCTCCACTTTGACTCCAGAAAAGTACAAGTAATGCGTGCATGGGAACAACAGACGGGAGTTCCCTACTACGTAGCGTGGAAGCAAAACCGCGAAGAATGGCGGTTTTTTCCGTTAGCCCTCCTAAAAGAAAATCCTAAAGGCTACAGCCTTACCAGCCAAGACTACACGGCAGGACTGTCGCTAGACCACTTGTTACGCTAACCAAAAAAAGCCAGGCATCAAACCCTGAAAAAGCCATATACCCCCTTACTGGCCGCCAGTTCAGCAAAATACTGATTTGTTACTACCGACAAGTTTATATATTCCGACTGCGTTATATTGTTGCAAAAAAAGAGGGCTGAAAAAATGGGTTATCGCACGCTTGCTGAAGTCAAGCAAACAGTTAGTGCTAGTGCGAAGCAGGCTCAAACCCCGCCTCACCGCTTTGTTCCAATGTTTTTGCCCACCTGGGTTTCGCCTGACGCGCGGGAAAAGGGAGCAATGGAAATCACTACTCGTCAAAAGTTTTTGCAGACCTCTATTCCGTTGTGGCTTGACTTTGTTACCTACAAGCCAATCGCAATAATGCTTGCCCTCGGCGCGCTAGCAACGTTTACTTGGAACATTTACGTCTGCGCCTTGCTCGCAACCGGCGCAGGATACTACTACGGAGGATACGTGTGGAGATTCTTCTTCATAGACAAGTTCTTGAAGAAAAGGTGGCTGTACGAGGGAACGTGAGGTAGAACAAAATGCCGGTTGAACAACTAGAACCACAAACGCAGCTCGAGGCGCACAGCGCTCCAGCCACTGCCGAGTTCTACCGCTCGATGGTGTACGCGAAGGCAGATCCAGGCGTGCGCGCCAACATGCGCGCCAGCACGCGTTGGGACTACCTGTGCGAGTACGCCGGCTACTACATAGACTATTACCGCTTCCTCTTATTCGCAGTAATCCTGGTTGCAGGAGGCTTGCTCATGCTGAACATCTTCTGGCCCGTAGGCCTCCTCATGATAATGCTTGGAGCAAAATACAAGAACATGTCCTGGTGGGACGACTTCATAGTCCGCAAGTTCGGAAGGCACAGGACGCTGGTCCTGTTTAACTGAGGGAAGAAAATGGCTGAAAAGAAAAAGGAAGTGCCGAAAGGCGGAGAGCCAGAGCGCGACAACGAAGTAACCAGTCCGCCTCTCGTAGTGCAAGCCATGAGCCTCTTGGAAGACTACACGCCAATCAAGCCAGTAATGGGAAAAAACATCAACTCCTTTGAAGACGCAATGTTCAAAGGAGGCTTGTTCGGCTTGCCCCACGAAATAGTGTGGACGGCCGTAATCGCGGGCGTAATCTATGGAGTGATGGTGGCAATACTATGACGGGAATTGCTGACGCAAAGAAAATGCTGCACAAGCCAGCAAAGCCAAAACAAAAAATGACGTGGCTTGCAACCACGCCGGGAGCCGGCGGCTCGTTCACCGGCCCACTCAATCCATTGATTGCAGAATACGTCAGGCCAGAAAACACGCAAAACCCGCAGCCTGAAAAAAAGGACGTGCTCGTTCCATTCTACGTTCCAGCAGTCGCAAAAGCAAAACTTCACGCCGACGAAAAAGGAAAAGGCGGCACGCCAATGCACGTCGCCGAACTCAAGAGCCGGCGCGAGTTCCTCAACGACGCCATAGGACGAGGAAACTGGCGTGACGCCAACGTCGCAGCCGCGTACAAGTACTATGCTTACGCGTGGGCCTGCCTCGCGGCAACAATTGCAACAGCATTGTTCGTTAACGTATACCTCGCAGCAATTCCTGCTTTCCTCGCAGGAATGTTTTGGAGCGAAAAAGAAATAAGCATAGCCTGGGGAGTGCAATGGCTGAAAGGAAAAACGCTGGTGCACCCGAATTAAGGTGAAGAAAAATGACGGAAGAAATTCAGTTGTCGTCAGTGCTGGCGGACGCGAAAGAGCCTTTCTTGAGAATGCGTACTCGTTGGAGTTACTTGGAAAGCCAGCTTGACACTTGGAAGGACTTCATTCGCTTCCGCACTGCAATGTGGCTATGCGGCATTCTCGGCGCAGTAATGCTGTTCGTAGCGCCCATAGCGGCGCCCCCCCTTCTTGCGGCAGCAGCCTACTACTACCACCGCAAGAAACACATGCACAGCCTGCTCGTATCAACTCGTGTAGTCATGGTGGGACACTAGGACTCGCGAGCGAGGAGAGGAACGCACTTTCAGCCCTCGCGTTCCTCCCCATATTTTTTTAATTTTTTCAGCGTTAATTTTTCATGCCCAAGTTCGTTTTCGTGACCGGCGGAGTTCTTTCTTCTCTCGGCAAAGGCATCCTTGCTTCTTCTATCGCGCGACTCCTCAAAAGCTCGGGAATAAACGTTTCAATAATGAAAATAGACCCTTACTTGAACTGCGACGCAGGCACCCTGAATCCCTTCGAGCACGGCGAAGTCTTCGTCACGCAAGACGGATTCGAGTGCGACCTAGACGTAGGAAACTACGAACGCTTCCTTGGAGTGAGCGCCAAACGCGAGCAAAACCTCATGATGGGAAGTGTTTACAAAACAATCATTGAAGGCGAGCGCAAAGGCGAGTTCCTTGGAAAAACCCTTCAACTCATTCCCCACGCGACGACGGAAATAAAGAAACGCATTCGACGCGCAGCGGAAGTAACCAATGCAGACGTGCTAATCGTCGAAATAGGAGGAACTGTTGGAGACATTGAGTCAGAAGTTGTTTTCGAAGCACTCCGGCAAATCCGGTTCGAACAAGCTCCAGAGGACACGGCGTGCGTCCACCTGGCGCTAGTCCCAACAATTCTTACTGGCGAGCAGAAAACAAAGCCGTTGCAGCACTCGGTAAAAAACTTGTTGGCGCGCGGCCTCGCACCAGACTTAATAGTGGCGAGGTGCGACTCCCTCCTGACCAAGGAAGCACGCGAAAAAATAAGCCAACAATGCAATGTTCACAACACTGACGTCTTCTTTTCTCCAACCGTAAAAATTGTTTACGAACTGCCGCTCATACTGGAAAAACAAGGAATTCACGAAAGCATTGCAAAAAAAATGGGGCTTAAACTAAAAAAATGCGATTTGGCTAAGTGGCGCAGCCTCGTAGAACAAGCTTTTTCCGGCCCCGAAGTGAGAGTGGCAGTCGCAGGAAAGTACGCGGTATCAAAAGACGCTTACTTAAGCGTCTTCGAAGCACTCGTGCACGCCGGCGCAGCGAACGAATGCCAAGTCAAGGCAGGCTTGGTCGACGTTGAAGCAATAGAACGCGAAGGCGCAGAAAAAATACTTGGAGGATACGACGCAGTAATCGTGCCGGGCGGTTACGGCAAGCGCGGAGTAGAAGGAAAAATAGAGGCAGTAAAATACTGTCGTACAAACAAAATTCCTTTTCTTGGAATCTGTTACGGCTTTCAAATCGCGGTAATAGAAACAGCTAGAAACGTGTTGGGGTGGAAGGACGCCAACTCAACAGAAGTCGATCCTGCCACGAGCCACGCAGTAATAGACTTGCTGCCGGAACAAAAACAAGTCAAGGAAATGGGAGGAAGCAATCGCCTTGGCGCGAAAAACGTTGACCTGAAAAAAAACACGCTGGCACACGAGATTTATGCAAGCGACAGAATATACAAGCGTTTCAGGCACAGGTACGAAATGAATCCTTTGTTCATTACTGACTTGGAAAAAGCAGGCATTGTTTTCAGCGGAGTCGACGCGGCAGGCGCAAACATAATGAAAGTGCTCGAACTGCGCGGCCACCCCTTCTTTCTTGCAACCCAGTACCACCCAGAATTTGACTCTCGCTTGGAAGCCCCCGAACCCCTCTTCAACGCACTCATTAAAACGGCGGTGGAAAGAAAAAAATGAGGGTGCTAGTTTACGCCGAAGGCTCGCCATCCTTAGAGCAATTAGCGCAAAAACTATGCGAGGGAATAGCGAAGACAGGAGCGTCCTTCACGCGCCAATGGCCATGCGAGTGCGACGCCGCCTTCTTCGGAACCGAGTTCACTGAAAGCCAGCAGCAAAATATTCTCAAAATAAGCAGTGCACTTAAAGGAAAAAATGGAGCCGTGTTCTGCATTCGCACAAACGAAAGAAAAAAGCTTGAAGAACTAGTCGCCTGCCTAAACAAAGCAGGAATGCGGGTCACCGAAACTCTTTCCATAAAGCAATCCAAGGGCTTTTTCGGCGCCAAGCCCTTCTCCGAAGCCGACTTGGCTCGCGCCTCGGCGTTTGGAGAAAAAACGCTTAACCGCTGGCAAGGCAAGCGCGTAATGCAGCCAAGCGAAAAAACGCGGATCAAAGGATACGCTTAGAAAACTATTTTAACCACGCCAGCACTTATTGCACTTGATTACAGTGGAGCGCGTTCCAACAGGCATTCCTGGACTAGACGAACTCATTCAAGGAGGCTTTCCAAGAAAGCGCAGCATACTCATCTCAGGAGCGTGTGGAACCGGCAAAAGCATTCTTTCAATGCAGTTTCTCTACAAAGGCGTCCTCGATTACGGCGAACCAGGCGTTTTCGTAACCTTTGACGAAATGCCTGAAAAAATCAGGCAAGACATGCTTAACTTCGGATGGGACTTACCCGAACTGGAAAAAAACGACTTGTTAGCAATAGTGGACGCTACAAGCGCACGCGTAGGCACTCCCTCCGAAGAAGAGCACAGCCTTTTGCCTGGACAGCTTGACATAGACCGCCTCTTAGTAGAAATTTTACAAGTGTGCCGCCGCATTGGCGCTAGGCGCCTCGTAATAGACAGCATTCCGGCAATGGCGTTCCAGTTAGAAAAAGAAAGCGAAATAAGAAAAGCAATCCTCAAACTCGTCTACGTAGTAGCAAAAACAGGCATTACAAGCATTCTGACTTCCGAAGTCACCGAACAAGGCGCCGGAACAGGCGGACCAATAAAGTTTTCAAAATACCAAGTCGAAGAATACGTTGCCGACGGCGTCCTCGTAATGGGTTTTCTTGGAACAGGAAGCCAAGCCACGCGCACGCTCTACATCCGCAAACTACGCGGCACAAAACACAGCCTCGAAATACATCCAATAGAAATAACTGATCAAGGAATAGTAGTAAAACGAGTTGAAGACGTGTTCAAGTAACGCCGCACACGCGGCAATCCCTTTTCTTCGAAAGCGGCTTCAAGAAAAAGAGGGCTTTCCTCAAATCAGCAAAAAACAGTTTGCTGTTCAAAGCAGAAGTTCCAGTGCAAGCCAAGTCAATCGCGGCCTGAACCTGCAAGGCCGAAGCAAAAGCAACGGCCGTGTTCATTACTCCTTCCACGCATTTTTTCATGCTCTCACCAGTGCTCCAGCAAGCAAAGCAAGGCGTTCTCCCTGGAACCACGGCTGAAGCCATTACCCTAAAGCCAGCGGCAGCAGAATAAACCCACGGCATTTTCTTCTGCCAACAAAACTCGTTTAAAGCAGCGCGCGTCTCGTAATTATCGGAGCAGTCCAAGACTACGTCAACGCCGCTCAAAAGTTTTGCAGCACTCGAAGGCGAAAACTGTTCAAAGAAAGGTTTAACCAGCGTACGCACGCCAAGCCTTGAAACACTTGCGGCTGCTTCAAACGCTTTCGGCTTTCCAAGGCTTTCCCTGCAATACAAGCACTGGCGCGCCAAATTGCTTTCCTCTACTACGTCGCGGTCAATTACCCGCACTTCTCGGGCTCCTGCTTGAGCAAGCAAAAACGCTGAATGCGACCCAATGCCGCCCGCGCCGACTACTGCAAAAACAGTTCGCGAAAGCCGTTCATGTGCCCTCGCGCCAAGCACGGCAACCTGCCTTGAAAAAAGAGGTTCAACGCCTAGCCTTTTTTTTAGCACTGCCGGCCGCCTCCCTCTTAGACAAATAGTCTTGAATTGCGGCGTGCAGCGCATCAGCAGCAAGATTCGAACAATGAAGTTTTACGGGCGGCAGGCCGCCAAGCGAGTCCGCGACATCCTCCCTCGTTATCTTCAACGCTTCTTCAACGGTTTTTCCTTTTGCTAGCTCCGTAATCATGCTGCTAGTCGCAATCGCTGCACCGCACCCCATAGTCTTGAACTTGACGTCAACAATACGGTTTTTCTTCACTTTAATGTACAAGAACATGACGTCTCCACAAACCGGGTTTCCGACCCTGCCGACTCCGTCTGCCTTCTTTATTTCTCCAACGTTTCTTGGCTTGCGCATGTGCTGCATGACTTTCTCAGAATAAAAATCCATTTTTTTTCCCCTCATTCGGCGTGGCCGCCAAAATCAATTTTACTCAAGTCATCACCTGGCTTGAAAGGCGACATTACGCGAAGCCTTTCCACAACCTTCGCCGTTTTAGCCGCGGCAAAGTCAACTTGCTTTGCAGTAGTGCTGCGCCCCAAAGTAAAGCGCAAGCTGCCATGAGCCTCTTCCGGCCTGCGCCCCATCGCCAACAACACGTGGGAAGGCTGAAGCTTCCTCGAAGAACAAGCAGAGCCAGTAGAAGCAGCGATGCCAAAACCATCAAGACCCAAAACAATGCTTTCCCCTTCCACTGCTTCAAAAGAAACGTTTACGTTGTTAGGCAAGCGTTTTTCCCCCACTGGCCCGTTCAAGAAAGAACCCTTTATTTCAAGCAATTTTTTCAACAAACGGTCTCGCAACAAGGCAAGCCTCTTTGACTCGCGAGGCAGTTCACGCAATGCAAGCTCGCAAGCCATTCCAAAGCCAACGATGCAAGCAACATTTTCAGTTCCGCTGCGAAGCGCGTGCTCTTGCCCTCCCCCGAAAACAATTGGATTAATTTTTACGCCTTCGCGAACGTAAAGCGCGCCAACGCCCTTAGGGCCATAAATTTTGTGAGAAGAAAAAACAAGCAAGTCAACGCCGAGCTTCCGCACGTCGACAGCAATCTTGCCCGCCGACTGAACGGCGTCGCAGTGAAACAATGCTCCTTGCTCGTGCGCCATCCGCGCCAGTTCTTTAATAGGTTGAATAGAGCCAACTTCGTTGTTTGCATGCATTACTGAAACAAGCGAAGCGCCGCAAATCACTTCGGGCGCTGCATTCAAGTCAACTATTCCTTCGCCGTCAACAGGCAGCAACGCTTTTTGAGCCCCCCTTCTCTCAAGCTCGTTGCAAGGTTCAAGCACCGCGGGATGTTCTATTGCCGAGCAAACTATTTTTTTGCCGTGCGCAGCCTCAAAACCGCCTAGCACTGCAAGGTTATCTGCTTCGGTGCCGCCCGAAGTAAAAACTATTTCGTCAGGCGAAGCGCCAACGAGCCTCGCAACGCGCTCGCGAGCCACTTCCACTGCCTCTCTCGCTTCCCTACCAAAAAAGTGCAGGCTGGAAGCGTTACCGAACTTTCGCGAGAAAAAAGGCTTCATTTCATCCAAGACGCGAGAATCAACGGGAGTCGTTGCCGCGTGGTCTAAGTAAACAGTCATAAAATCACTTCTTGTTCAGCACGCAAATAAGTAGCCCCCTGCCCCCGCAAGCGCGGCACAGTTTAAGCTGCAAGCGGCCCTTTCCTGAAAGAATTTTTCGTGCCAGCGAACGAGCCAACTTCAAGACGCTTGCGCTTGGCTTTCCGCGGCCTGCTAAATACTTGCTTACTGCTGCTTGCGACAAGCCCAAGGCAGAGGCAATCTTCTGCTGTTTCCATCCTTTTTTCGCAAGAATTTTAGCGGTTTCGCCGCGCAGTGCGGGCAAAAGAGTTTTTACGGCATAGTCGCACGGAACAAAGTCCATAACCAAGTTATATAACTGATTGATATTTAAATTGATTGTTTTAACGCAGCAGCCGCCTTGTCAGGGGTAAAACTATTGAGAAGCGGGGTGAGGGAGTCGCACCCTCCTACTCCGCTCTGCAGGCGGATGCATAGCTGATCTGCCAACCCCGCACGCTTTATTCAATGGCGGCTGTGTTTTTTATTCTTTGAGCCGCAGCGCTCAAAAAAGGTTGTGGCCGCAAGAACTTGTCGGCCTAGTTCTTCGAATTCTTGCACTCCCCTTCGGAATTCTTTTGGCCGCATGAAAAAAACGTACAACGCTCCAAACAATCCGCCGTAGACGTGGACTGAAAAATCAGTCGGAGTTTTTTTCTCGCGCTGTTTGCCTTCAACGGAAATGCTTAGAGTACGATTCACCTGTTTTATTGCAATGCTGACTTGCGCTGCCTCTTGCGTTCGGTTTTGTGCGACCAGCCAAGAATAATTTGCCTGCAGGCTCTGCTGCATTGACTTGAGCTCCGCTTCTTTCAATTCCACCGCGTATGCCGCCAGAGGAAAAAAAAGAAATGCGAGAGCAATGGGAACTATTGCTAGAGCAACTACTGCAAGCTTTGGGCGAGCGACTACCGCCGCAGTCATTAGCGCGGTAACTCCTGCGCTGGCGCCAACCAGTAAAACAGAGGGATTAAACAAAGAAAAAAGCGCGGCAGAAAGCATGCCCGCGCAAAGAAAAATGACGAACACATCCCCTGACCGCAGCCTTGTTTCGGCGACAAAGCCAAAGGCGGCGAGGGGGACAATGTTTCCAAGCAAGTGCATTATTCCAACGTGAGTAAACAAGTGAGTGATTACGCCCAGTGGCTGCGTCGAGAGGCGCAGGGCAGTTGCTCTCAGCTCTTCTTGTGCAATAAAAAGATTGCCGTTTGAAAGAAAAAAATAAGCAATAAAAATGGCAGCCGCCAAGCAAAAGGTCGCCAACGGAAAACGCATGAAACGACTAGGCACAAAAACTATAAATTGGCCTGCTGTCAACTGGAAGTCTTTAAAACGGAGCTGGGCGCGTTTTTACAAAGAGGCCGGCATCACGCCGGGAATGCGTCCAGTTCCACCCACCTTTACAAAATTCGCGTTAAAGTTTATGAATAACTAGTATTTAAAACTTCGTGGTTTCAATCCGCGTTTGTTCAACGGGCTCGGAGGGATTCGAACCCTCGACCCATTGGTTAAGAGCCAATTGCTCTGCCAAGCTGAGCTACGAGCCCACTAAAAACGGTATTAAAGTGTTCACTGAAATTATTAATTCTTCTGCAGGAGATTGAAAGTGATAGCCGTATTGCGACTTGGACACCGCAGGAACCGAGACAAAAGAATAACAACTCATTGCGCGCTCGTCGCACGCGCCTTCGGCGCCGACAAAATAATTTTTAGCGGAGAACAAGACGACGCCGTCCTGCAAAGCGTTTCTTCCCTTTCTAAAAAATGGGGGGGCAAATTCAAGGCAAGCTATGAAAGCAATTGGAGGAAGACAATCAAAGCCTTCAAGGAAAAAGGAGTAGTAGTCCACTTAACAATGTACGGCCAGCCCTTCAACGAAGTCGTAAGCAAAATAAAAAACAAAAACGCCTTGATAGTAATCGGCGCAGAAAAAGTTCCAAGAGAAGTATATGATTTGGCAGACTATAACGTGGCGATAGGAAACCAGCCGCACTCAGAAGTGGCGGCGCTTGCAGTATTCTTGTACGAATTGCTTGGCAGAACCCCCTTGCAAAAAGAGTTTAGAGGATGGCAAAAAAAAATAGTTCCGTTGCCACGCGGAAAGAAGGTTATAAATAAGTTTCTGCGAGTAATAGGAGCATGAAGAAAAAGGCTAGCATAAAGAAAATGGCGCGCTCCCCAACCGCCGCAAAGGAAGCGCCAGCGCAAAATTCAAGGCAAAACCAGTTGATAAAATGCCTTGAACCCTTTCTTGAAGAAATCATTGGCTACAAGGGAGTGAAAATAGTTGAAAGCATTGGCGACGGAGCCACCGACGAAAAAATAGAAGAACAAACAAAACTAAAAATCGCTGAAATCCGTTCTCTGCTCAACCACCTCCACAGTTACGGAGTAGTAGAATACACGCGCGAAAAAAACCTTGCCAGCGGATGGTTTACTTACACTTGGAAAGTCAATGCCGACCGAGCCCTTCAAAACTTGTTAGTAATGAAGCAACGAGAGTACACGGAATTAAAGAAGCAGTACGCTGCTGCTGAAAACGCCTTCATTTATGCCTGTCGAAACAAGTGCGCCAAGCTAGCGTTCGACGTCGCCCTAGAAAACCGCTTTCGTTGTCCTTCGTGCAAAGGCGTGCTAAAAGAAGTAAACGCTGCGCAAGAAATAAGCGAACTTGAAAAAAAAATAACTGCGCTGAAAAGCATTCAATCCTCTTTTTCCCGCCACGCCCTCGGACTTTCGCCTACGCAAGGATTGCTTGAATCACAAAAACTAATCAAGCCATTACTTGAAAACCGTTCCTTCTCTTTCCCAGTTTATGGAAAAACCGTGAAAACAAGGATTAAGGCAAGCAATCCCGCCCTTCCACCAAAAAAATATTAAGCAAGCAACTGCAAAAACTTTTTTTGCTCCTGTTTACAGCGAGGTAACTTTAACCGTCTGCGGATGGTTTTTGCTTGAAGGGTAGCCAGGAGTGCCCGCTGGGCTCATAACCCGGAGACCGGTGGTTCAAATCCACCCCTCGCTATTTTTTCTTGTCTCCTTCTCGCCAAGGCAAGTGCGCTTCAGCAAAACCAAAACGCTTTGAAAAGGCGTCAAATAAGAAAACAGCGCGAATTGCTGCAAGCATGGCCACCAAGAAAAACAAGTTATAAACAACTTCCGCCCACTCGCCAATCGAAAAAACTGCTTTCGCGGCAAGAATTTCCATGAGCTTGGAAAAAAGCAACAAAAAAACGGCTGCAACAGTCCATTTCACGAAACTCTTGAATTCACCGGCTCCCACAAAACGGCGATAAGCACGAAAAGAGACGTAGAAAAGAACAGGCGTTAACAACAATATCAAGCCTGCTACGACCACTTCAACACTTTCAGAAAAAACCATTTCCCCCCTGCTTTAAAACAAGCAAGGCAACTGCCTTTTATAAAAGAATACCTTACCTCAAAAACAGAATGAAAAAATTGTTGGTGGTCCTCGACGGCCTCGGAGACTTGCCGTGCAAGGCACTCAACGGAAAAACGCCGTTAGAGGCGGCGCGCACGCCCGCGCTTGACTCGCTTGCCAAAAAAGCGAGGACAGGAATGCTGCGCATCGCAGGCGGCGTGGCACCAGAATCCGACGTGGGCGTCTTCTCCGTGTTAGGCTACGACCCGTTCAAGTACCACGTGGGACGCGGGGCGCTTGAAGCATACGGAATAAACGCTGGCTTCAAGAACGGAATGCTTGCACTACGCGCCAACTTCGCTACAGTACAAGGCACTAAGATAGTGGACCGCCGCGTGGGCAGGAGCTTGAACTCGGCCGACGCCAAAGCACTTGAAAAGGAATTAAACGACAAAGTGCGGTTGACTAATGCTTCCTTCGTGTTCCGCGCCACCCTTGGCCACCGCGGAGTGCTACTTATAAAGTCGCGAGAAAAGCTTTCACAAAAAATTTCGAACACGGATCCCGCATATGAATTAAGGAAGGGACTTGGAAGCGCGAAAAGCGTTTTTGAAATGCGCGTACAAAAAAGCAGGCCCTTAGAACGCGGCGCGGCAGCAGCGCGTTCTGCAAGGCTCGTAAACGAATTCACTGAAAAAGCGCATGCCGTCCTAGAAAAAAGCAAAGTAAACGCAAAAAGAAGAAAGCGAGGCTTGCTTCCAGCAAACGAATTGCTTTTGCGAGACGCGGAAACACGAATACGCAAGCCGCCCAACCTTCACGCAAAAGAAAAATGGGCGGTGCTTGCAGACATGCCGTTGGAAGTAGGAATAGGAGGACTAGTTGGAATGAAGGTAATCCACGCGCCTCCCCCGACTTTCACTGCTTCAGACTATACTGAAAGAGCAAGGAAAACACTTGCTTTGCTGCAAGAATTCGACGGCGTTT
>Ga0068707_1002532_pt1 | contig 12855 bp, 8 predicted proteins | sample YNPNPMetaG_FD_66600 | JGI IMG/M metagenome (GOLD analysis project Ga0068707, IMG submission 66600) | Anoxygenic and chlorotrophic microbial mat microbial communities from Yellowstone National Park, USA - YNP NP MetaG | ecosystem: Environmental > Aquatic > Thermal springs > Hot (42-90C) >... | reverse complement strand
AGATTTGGGTCAACTATTCGCAACCCTCAAGGAGGTATTGGACCTCCTGGCCGAGGTCTCCGGCCGGCCGCCGGTGCGGTGGCGCATCCCCCATGGGGTGGCCCAGGCCTGGGCCTATGTGGACGTCGGGCTGTGCCGGCTGGGGTTGCGTCGCCTCCCCACGGCCACACCGGAGAAGGTGCGCCTCTCCCGCCGCTACGAGTGGTTCAGCCCGGCCAAAGCGATGCGGGAACTCGGCTACACCTTCGCCCCGGCCCGGGAGGCGCTGCGCAAGGCGGTGGAATGGTATCGCGCCCACGGCTATGCGCCGTAGACAGGAACGGCACTGCGCCGCGTGCCTCGCTGCGAAGCGCCTGACGACAAACGGATCGCTCAACCATCAACGCTTTACGGAACGGCACTCCGCTTCGCCCCGTGCCTTATTACGAACGTACGACGTAGGTGCTTACCGCCGAGAGCGCGGAGAGCGCTGAGAGGATGTTTCTGCGTCCTCTGCGGGGGCGACCCGCCGGGTCGCCCTTACGTGCCTGACGACGAACGACGAATAGAGGAGGAATAAGATGAAACGGTATCTTCTGGGGCTGGATGCCGGAACCGGCTCCGTCCGTGCCCTTTTGCTCGATGTGGAGAGCGGACGGTCCACAGTCGCCGTCCGCCCCTGGAGCCATGTCCCCGCCCCTGGGGAAGGGGGATGGGCTTACGATTTCGACGTGGAGCAGAACTGGACGCTCCTGGCCGAGGCGGTGGGCGAGGCCCTCCGGCGGGCAGAAGCCGCCCCGGCCGGGGTCGCCGGCATCGCCGTCTCCTCCATGCGCCACAACCTGGTGCTCCTGCGGGAGGGGCGGGCCGTCTTCGCCGTGCCCAACCGGGATGCCCGGGCCTCGGCCGAGGCCATGGAGATGGCCGGGGAGGGCGAGGCCCTGTACCGGAGCACCGGGCGCTGGCCCTCCCCGGTCTTTCTCCTGCCCCGCCTGAAGTGGCTGGCCGCCCATCATCCCGGGTGGCTGGAAGGGGCTACGGCCCTGTCCATCGGCGACTGGGTGGCCTTCCGGCTCTGCGGAGAGGCGGCGACCGACTTTTCCCAGGCCGGCGAAAGCATGGGTTTTGACCTGCACCGCCGGGAATGGCTGTGGGAGCGGATAGAGGGCCTCGGCCTGCCGCCTTCCCTCTTCCCCCCGGTCCTCCCCTCCGGGAAGTGCCTGGGGAAACTGACCTCCTCCGCCGCCCAGGAACTCGGCCTGACCCCGGGCATCCCCGTGGCCGTGGGCGGGGCCGATACCCAGTGTGCCCTGCTGGCCCTGGGGGCGCTTCGGCCCGGCCAGGCGGCCATCATCGCCGGGACCACCGCGCCGGTGCAGATGGTCGTGGACCGGCCGATGGTGGACCCCGACCGGCGCCTCTGGACCGGGCTGCACGTCCTTCCGGAGCGGTGGGTGGTGGAGAGCAACGCCGGGGCCATGGGGGAGCCGCTGGAGTGGCTGGCCGGCCTCCTCTACCCCGATTCGCCCCGGCCGGCCGCCCGCCTGATGGCCGAGGCGGCCCGCTCCCGACCGGGGGCCGGCGGCCTTCTCTCCACCTTCGGGGCCCAGGTCTTTCACGCCAGCGCCATGGCCCTGCCGATCGGCAGCCTGACCCTCTGCTACTACCTGGGGGAGGCCGGCGGCCTCTCCCGCCGCCGGGACCTGGCCCGGTCCGTCCTGGAGGGGATGGCCTGCGCCCTGCGGGCGAACCTGGAGCAACTCGCCGCCCTGGCGGGAGAACCGTCGGCCGTCTCCCTGGGCGGCGGGATGAGCCGCAGCGCCTTCTGGAGCCAACTCCTGGCCGACGTGCTCGGCCGGCCTATCCAGGTCTCCGAGGTGCCCGAGGCCAGCGCCCTGGGCGCGGCCATCTGCGCCGGCGTCGGGGCGGGGGTCTTCCGGGACCTGGCCGAGGGGAGCGAAAGGGTGGCCCGCACCCGCCCGGTAGCCCCGGAAGAGGAGGCCGGCCGCGTCTACGCCGGGGTGTACGCCGGCTGGCGGGAGTTGCGGGCCGCCCAGGCCGCCTCCCACGACCTGGCCGCCGGCCTGGTCCTGCCGATTCTGGCGGAGCAGGGGACGGCCAGAGCGCCCCGGCCGGCCCGCTTCCATCCCCGGATGCTGGTGACCGCCCAACTGGACGAGGGAAGCCTGTCCCGCCTGCGCCGGCTGGGCGAGGTGGAATATGCCCCCTACCGGGAGACGCTGCGGGTGCTCACCGGCGACGACCTGGTAGAGGCGCTTCAGGGGAAACACCTCCTGGTCACCGAGGTGGACGTGGTGGACCTGGAGGCCCTGGAGCGGCTGCCGGAGTTGCGGGTGGTCGTCTCCTGCCGGGGGCAGGCGGTCAACGTGGACCTGGCCGCCTGTACGGCGCTGGGCATCCCGGTATTGCACACCCCCGGCCGCAACGCCGATGCCGTGGCCGACCTGACGGTGGCGCTCATGCTGGCCCTCCTCCGCAAACTCATCCCGGCGGACCGTTTCCTCCGCCAGCCCGGCGGGGAGGCCGGCGACCTGAGCCGGATGGGGCAGGCCCATGAGCAGTTTTTGGGCCGGGAACTGTGGGGCAAGACGGTCGGGCTGGTGGGGCTGGGGGCGGTGGGGCGGGCCGTGGCCCGACGGCTTTCCCCCTTTGGCGTGCGCCTGCTGGCCTGCGACCCCTACCTTCGGCCGGAAGAGGCCGAGGAGATGGACGCCGAGGCCGTCTCCCTGGAGACGCTGCTGGCCGAAAGCGACATCGTCAGCCTGCACGCCCCGGCCACCGGGGAGACCCAGGGCCTCATCGGCCGGGAGGCGCTGGCCCGGATGAAGCGCGGGGCCCTGCTGGTGAACACGGCACGGGCCGCCCTGGTGGACGAGGAGGCCCTGGCGGAGGCGTTGCGCAACGGGCATCTGGCCGGCGCGGCGCTGGACGTCTTTTCGGTGGAGCCTCCGGCCGCCGACCACCCCCTGCTGGCCCTGCCCAACGTCATCGCCACGCCGCACATCGGCGGGAACACCGAGGAGGTGGCCGTGCATCAGGGGCGGATGGTGGTGGAGGAAGTGGAGCGGATGCTGGCCGGGGAAAGGCCCCACCACATCCTCAACCCGGAGGTCCTGGAGGGCTTTTCCTGGGAGGGGCCGCGCCGGCCGGTCGAGCGGGCAGTCCTGGAGGCCCTCCCCAGGCGGCCCGGGCCGGCCGTGAGCGACCTGCAACAGGCCGGCCCCCTGCCTCCGGTCGAACCGTCCGTGCCTCCCCCATCTCCGGGAGGCTCGGGCCAGGTGGAACTCGTCCTGCGCCTGTTCTGCGAAAAGGCCCGTCAGGACGCCGCCCTCAACGCCTTTGCCGCCCGGCATCGGGTGATCACCCATTACACCCTGACCGACCTGGGGCTGGAGTTCTACCTGGGCTTTCGCGAAGGCCGGGTGGTGGCGGAGGTGGGGGCGCCGCCGGAGCCGGCCGAGGTGCGGATGAAGGCTACGGCCGAGACGCTGGACGGCATCCTCACCGGTCGGCTGAGCGGCACCCGGGCGGCGATGAGCGGGAAACTGGCCTTTAGCGGGGATGTGCGGGTGGCGATGGGGTTGCAACGCATCCAGGGGGACCTGGTGCGCCTCTATACGGCGGCGCGGGAGGAGGCCGGCGGCATAGACTTTTCCGCGCTGGCCGGGCGTCCGCCCGGGTGGCCGTCTGCGCCGCCGGAAGTCGCCGGGGACCCGCGTCCGGAGATGGTCCGGGTGATCGACGAACTGTACCGCCTGGGGCTGATCACCGCCACCGGTGGAAACGTCAGCGTGCGTATCCCCGGCCGGGAGGAGTGCTGGATCACCCCCAGCCAGTTATACAAAGGCGACCTGCGGCCGGAGATGATGGTGCGCATCGACCTGGCCGGAAACGCCCTGGACGCCGGGGCGCCTGCTCCTTCCTCCGAGCGGGCGTTGCACACCGAACTGTACCGGGCGCGGCCCGAGGTGGGGGCCATCATCCACGCCCACGCCCCCTATGCCACCATCCTCGGCCTGAGCGGGTTGCCTTTCCTGCCGGTCACCACCGAGGCAGCCTTCCTCGGAAAGGTGCCGGTGGTGCCGTTTGTCATGCCGGGGACGAAGGAACTGGCGCTGGCCGTGGTGCGGACGATGGGAAAAAGCCCCGCCTGCATCCTGCAGAACCACGGCGTGGTGGTGGCGGCGGGGGAGTTGCGCCGGGCGGCCAATCTGGTGGAGATGCTGGAGCGGACGGCGCAACTCATCCTGGGGTGTTACGCGGTGGGAAGGCGGCCGGCCGTGCTGCCGAAGAAAGTGGCCCGGATGCTGGGCGAGATGGAGGTTTTGTAGGAGAGGCAAGGACGTTTTGCCGCACAAACCGGGTTTGACAACCGGGCAGGCTGCTGCTATAGTTGTCTCCGGTTGCAACGGGGTCGTGGCCGGAGGACGACACCGCGGCTCAGACGACCAGAGATGAACTCTATGAAGCCGTCATCGAGCGCAAACTGCTGGGCGACCGCGACGAGGGGCTGCCGATTCGCAGGGCGATGCGGAAGAGGCCGTTGCGCCAGAAGCAGGCGGTTTCAGCGGGGGAAGGCGGCGAACCGTTGGAAGGTGGGGGGCGGCGGCCGGGGCTGGAGCCGTTACCCGTGGATCACATCCGCATGGAGGCTGCTGTCCACCACGGCCGGCGGCGGGTTCGGCCGGCCGGCGTGGCGGCCGGCGGCCCGACCAGGAGGTGAGCGTTGGAACCTGCAGGGAGGCCGATCATGTCGGCCGAGGAGATGCGACGCGCCCTGATGCGCCTGGCCCATGAGGTGGTCGAGCGCAACGCCGGGGCGCGGGAACTGGCCCTGGTGGGCATCCGGGCCCGAGGCGTTCCCCTGGCCCAACGCCTGTCCCGCATCATCGCCGAGATCGAGGGCGTCGAGGTGCCGGTGGGCGCGCTGGACATCACCCTCTACCGGGACGACCTGGCCATCCGGCCGGACCACCCCATCGTCCGCCGAACCGAGATTCCCTTCTCGGTGGACGGGCTGTCCATCGTCCTGGTGGACGATGTCCTCTATACCGGCCGGACGGTGCGGGCCGCCCTGGATGCGCTGATGGACCTGGGCCGGCCCCGCCGCATCCAACTGGCCGTGCTGGTGGACCGCGGGCACCGCGAACTGCCCATCCGGGCCGACTTTGTGGGCAAGAACGTCCCCACCGCCCGCGATGAGGAAATCCTCGTCCACCTCCAGGAGACCGATGGGATGGACGAGGTGGTGATCGTCAGGAGGGAAGCATGACCGACCACCCCCCGCTTCCGCACCGACGCCACGTCCTGGACCTGGACGATTTCACCCCCGAGGAGTTCGAGGAGGTCTTTTCCCAGGCCGAAGCCATGGCCGAGATCCTCTCCCGGCCGATCCGGCAGGTGCCGACGCTGCGCGGCGTCACCGTGGTGAACGCCTTTTACGAGCCCAGCACCCGCACGCGCATCTCCTTTGAACAGGCGGCCAAGGCCCTCTCGGCCAACGTGATCAACTTCACCGCCCAGGCCAGCAGCGTGGTCAAGGGGGAATCGCTGGTGGACACCGTGCGCACCCTGGAGGCCCTGGGCTGCGACATTGTGGTGATGCGCCACAGCATGTCGGGGGCGCCCTACCTGGTGGCCCGGCACTTTCACGGCCCCGTCCTCAACGCCGGCGACGGGCAACACGCCCACCCCACCCAGGCCCTGCTGGACCTCTACACCATGCGCCGGCATTTCGGGCGGATTTCCGGCCTGAAGGTGGCGATCGTCGGGGACATCCTGCACAGCCGGGTGGCCCGCTCCAACCTCTGGGGGCTGAGCAAACTGGGGGCACAGGTGGTGTTGTGCGGGCCGCCCACCCTGGTCGGGCCGGCGGCCTACTGGGAGGCCCTCTTCCCCGGCGTGCAGGTTTGCCATCGCCTGGAGAAAGCCCTCGACGGGGCCGATGTGGTGATGGTGCTCCGCCTGCAACGGGAGCGCCAGGAGGCCGGCCTGTTGCCGACGATCCGGGAGTACATCCGCCTCTTCAGCCTGACCATGGACCGCCTGGCCCTGGCCGCCCCCCATGCCCTGGTGATGCATCCGGGGCCGATGAACGAGGGGGTGGAAATCGCTCCAGAAGTGGCCCGTTGCGCCCAATCGGTGATCGAAGAACAGGTGACCAACGGGGTGGCCATCCGGATGGCCCTCCTGTACATGTTGGCCGGAGCAAGGAGGGGTTGATGCGCTTGCTGATCAAGGACGGCTGCGTGGTGGATCCTTCGCAGAACCTGGCGACGGTGGCCGACGTGCTGGTGATCGACGGCCGCATCGCCGAGATCGCCACCGCCCTGGGCACGGCGACAATCGACCCCAGGATTCCGGGCACCCAGGTCATCGACGCGGCCGGCTGTATCGTGGCCCCCGGCTTTGTGGACCTGCACTGCCATCTGCGCCAGCCGGGGGAGGAGGATAAGGAGACGATCGCCAGCGGCACGCGGGCGGCGGCCCGGGGCGGCTTTACCCTGCTCTGCGCCATGCCCAACACCACCCCGCCGCCGGACACGGCCGCCGGGGTGCGCCAGGTCCTGGAGATGGCCGCCCAGGAGGGGGTGGTGCGCGTCCTGCCGGTGGGGGCCTTGAGCAAGGGGCGGGCCGGCCGGGAACTCACCGAGATGGCCGAACTGGCCGAGGCCGGGGCGGTGGCCTTTTCCGACGACGGCGACCCGGTGGAGAACGGACAACTCATGCGCCACGCCCTGCTCTACAGCACCCTGGTCGGGCTGCCCATCCTGGCCCATTGCGAGGACCGCCAGTTGAGCCGGCAGGCCGATATGAACGAAGGTCCGCTTTGCACGCTATTGGGGCTGCGCCCCTACCCGGCCGCCGCCGAAGTGGCCGCCGTGGCCCGCGAGATCGCCCTGGCCGAACTGACCGGGGGGCGGCTGCACATCTGCCACGTGAGCACCGCCGGAGCGGTGGAACTCATCCGCCAGGCCAAGGCCCGCGGCGTCCGGGTAAGCGCCGAGGTCACTCCCCACCACCTGACGCTGACCGAGGCTTGGGTGGCCGGCTCCCTCTATCGGGCCGTCTCCCTCCCGGAGAGCGAGCCTCTCCTCAAGCTGCCGGCCGACTTTCCTCCCTACCATCCCCACACCAAGGCCAACCCGCCCCTGCGCCGCCGGGCCGACCTGGAGGCCCTCTGGGAGGGGTTGCGCGACGGGACGATCGACGCCATCGCCACCGACCACGCCCCCCATACCTGGGTGGATAAGGAGTGCGAGTTTGCCCTGGCCAGCCCCGGCCTCTCCGGGCTGGAGACGGCGCTGCCGCTTCTCCTGCTCCTTTCCCACCAGAACCTGGTGGACCTTTCCACGGTGGTGGGCGCCCTTTCCTGCAACCCGGCGCGTCTGCTGGGCCTCCCCTACGGCACCCTGCAGGTGGGCCGGCCGGCCGACATCACCATCTTCGACCCGGAGGAGGAGTGGACCGTCCGGCCCGAAGACCTGGCCTCCCGGGGCAAGAACACCCCCCTGGCCGGCCTGACCTTGCGCGGCCGGGTGCGCTGGACTCTCCTGGAGGGACGAACGGTCTGGGGCCCTCCCCCCATCCCCGGGGAACAGTATCAACCCCGATTGCAGGCCTCTCGCCTGGAAGGCCTCCTGGGGAAGACCGGTCTGCTCCCGCCAAGAGATTAGTCCCTTTTCCCCCAGCGAGAAAGGGCTACACTACACACCAACGAGGTGATCGAAAATCAGGATGGCATCATCTATGGCCGCTGCGCTCCCCCCGACCGGGACAGCCCCTGGCAGGATACGCTACCGGCGCGCGGCGGCCGAAAGCACGCGCCCCCCGTCAGGCCAGGTATCGTTCGGCGCAGGCTTTCCCAAAGTGGTAACGTTGCTCATAGGGGTCGGCCACGTGGGCCTGGCATACCCGCAGGATGTCTTCCAGGAAGGTTCGGTCGGCCCGGGCCGCCCGGCGCAACTCGGCCCGGTCCTGCCGCCTGCCCCGGGCGATGATGTCGTCGATGGCCGCCAGAGTAAACTCCCGATGGGTGAGATGGCGGTGCAACACCTTACATCCCCTCGTCCTCCGGCGGCAGGAGCACCTCCCGCGAGCGCCCCTGTTCCTCCGGCCCGACGATGCCCTTGCGCTCCAGAAGTTCGATCAGCCGGGCGGCCCGGTTGTAACTGACCCGCAACCGCCGCTGCAACAGGGCGGCCGAGGCCCGGTTGTGGCGGCGCACCAGGGCGATGGCCTCCGGAAGCAGTTCGTCCTCCGGCTCTTCCTCCGGCTCCTCCCGCCAGGCCAGCGGCATCCGCAACTGCACCGGGGAAAGGGGCGGGCTGGCCTTCGGCTTCTGCTCCTTCCAGAAGTTGACCACCCGTTCGATCTCCTCGTCGGAGACGTAACTGCCCTGGAGGCGAATCGGCTTGGCGACCTCGGGGGCCATATAGAGGGCATCGCCCCGTCCCAGGAGTTGTTCCGCCCCGGCCATGTCCAGGACGACCCGGCTATCGATCGAGGTGGAGACGGCGAAGGAGATGCGGGAGGGGAAGTTGGCCTTGATGAGGCCGGTCACCACGTCCACCGAGGGGCGTTGGGTGGCCAGCACCAGGTGGATGCCGGTGGCCCGGGCCAGTTGGGCCAGGCGGCAGATCATCGTCTCCACCTCCTCCGGAGCCACCATCATCAGGTCGGCCAGTTCGTCGATGACGATGACGATAAAGGGCATCGGGGGCAGGTTGGGGTTGGCCTCGGCGCGGGCGGCCTTGTTGTAGCCGGTGATGTTGCGAAAGCCCTCCCGGGAAAAGACCCGGTAGCGCCGCTCCATCTCCTGGGTGGCCCAGTACAGGGCCTTGAGGGCGTCCACCTCGTCGGCCGCCTGCGGGCCGGCCCGCCGGCCGTTGATCTCGGTCACCACCGGGAAGGCCAGGTGAGGGATGTCCTGGAAGATGCTCAGTTCCACCCGCTTGGGGTCGATCATGATAAAGCGCAGGGTGTCGGGGCTGTGCTGGTAGAGGAAACTGACCACCATGGCGTTGATGCAGACGCTCTTGCCTGAGCCGGTCGTCCCGGCGATCAGGAGGTGGGGCATCTGGGTCAGGTCCTCCACCACCGGCTGGCCGGAGACATCCCGGCCCAGGGCCACCTTGAGCGCCCCCCGGTGTTCCTGGAAGGTCGGGCTCTCCAGAATCTCGCGGAGCGTCACCAGGGAGATGGCCGTGTTGGGAATCTCGATGCCCACAAAGGGCCGGCCGGGCACCGGGGCCTCGATGCGGATGCTGGGGGCGGCCAGGGCCAGCGCCAGGTCGTTGGCCAGGGAGGTGATCTTGGAGACCTTGACCCCCGTCCCCGGCTGCAGGGCAAACTGGGTCACCGTGGGGCCGCAGTTCACCTCCACCACCCGGGCCTGGACGTGGAAACTGGCCAGGGTGGACTCGATAATGCGGGCGCGCCGCCGAATCTCGGCCTGGCTGATCTCGGCCTCTCCGGCCTGCTCCAGGAGGTCCAGCGGCGGCAGGCGCCACTCGCCGGCCTCCGGGGTGACCGCCGAGATGGTTCCGCGTTGCTCGGCCCGGCCGATGATGCGCGGAAGAGGGGCTTCCTCCTCTTCCCCTTCCTCTTCCCCCTCTTCCTCCTCCTGCGGAGGCCGGGAGGGGCGAGGTTCCTCCTGGGGCAGGCGGATGACCATCGGCGGCCGGCGGCTTCGCACCAGCCGAACTACGGCCTGCCCCAGGGCCACAAAGGGGCGAACCGCCTGGGGGAGGGAAATATCAAAGGCCAGCATCGCCCCGATCAGGCCGATGATGAGCAGGAGGAAAAAGGCCCCGAAGACGGTCAGGTGGGCGTCCACCGCCAGGGTATGGGCGATGAAATGGCCGACCACGCCCCCGCCGCTTCCCTCGGGAATTTCCGCCTGCTCGGCCGTGCCCAGGCTGAAGAGGCCCAGAATGGCCGCCAGCAGGAGCACGCCCCCCAGGAGGTCGTTCCAGTCCAGGTGCGGCTCCCCCCGGAATTCACCCCAGAGGATGAGGACGGCCACCGCGCCCAACCCCAGCGAGGCGAAGAAGCCTCCCCAGCCGAAGAGGTAGAAGGAAAAGCCGCCGACGACGAAACTGGCAAAGGCCACCACGGCCAGGCCCAGAAGCGCCAGCCCCAGAATCTGGCGCTGGGTGCGCGGGTCGATGCGGAGGTGCAGGGGCTGCGCCCGCCGGGTGCGGCGGGAAGGGCGCCGCCCGCTACGCGCCGCCTCCCTGGAACGAGATTTGCGAATCACCCGTCTTTTGCCCATCGCACTTTCCACAGAAAAACGTGCAACGTGTAACGTGTAACGTGCAACGTGTAACGTGTAACGTGTAACCTGTAACTTGTCCCCCCTAAACCTCCATCACCAGCGGCAGAATCATCGGCCGGCGTTGGGTGCGGCGGTAGAGAAACTTCCCCAGGCTGTCCTTGATCTTGCGGTTGACGAAACCCCAGTCCGCCGGGACGTCCCCGCCGTGGTCCAGGGCCTGCCGGACGACCTCGCGGGCCTCCTCCAGAATCTGCTCGCCGTCGCGTCCGGGGACAAAGCCCCGCGAGACCATATCCGGGCCGGCCACCACCCGCCCGGTGCGCCGGTCCACGGCGATCACCACCATGAGGATGCCGTCGCGGGCCAGGAGTTGCCGGTCGCGCACCACCACATGGTCCACCTCCCCCACCGTCAGCCCGTCCACAAAGATGTTGCCCGAGGGCACCTTCCCGCCGACGCGGCCGCCCTCCGGGCCGAACTCCAGCACGGTGCCGTTTTCGGCCAGGAGCACCTGCTCCGGGGTATAGCCCAGGGCGGCGGCCAGTTTTCGGAAGAGGGCCATATGGCGGTAGTCGCCGTGAATCGGCACGATGTAGCGGGGGCGGACCAGGCTGAGGGCCAGTTTCAATTCCTCCTGGCTGGCGTGGCCGGAGACGTGCACCTGGGCCAGGGCGCTGTAGATGACCTCGGCCCCCTGTTGGAAGAGGCTGTTGATGACCCGGTGAATCGACTCCTCGTTGCCGGGAATCGGGCTGGCGGAGAAAATCACCGTATCGCCGGGCCGGATGGCGAACTGGGGGTGGTCCCGGTTGGCGATGCGGCTCAGGACGGACATCGGCTCGCCCTGGCTGCCGGTGCAGAGGATGACCGCCTCCTCCGGGGGCAGGTGCAGGACGTCGGGCAGGCGGAGGAGGGTGTCCTCGGGCACGCTCAGGTAGCCCAGTTCCTGGGCCATGCGCACGTTGCCCTCCATACTGCGCCCGACGACGGCGACCTTGCGGTAATGGCGGTAGGCGGTATCCAGGACCTGCTGGATGCGGGAGATGTTGGAGGCGAAGGTGGCGATGATGATGCGTCCCTCGGCCTGGGCGAAGATGGCGTCGAAGGTATCGCCGACGACCTTTTCCGAGGGGGTATATCCGGGGGATTCGACCCGCACGCAATCGCACAGGTAGGCCAGGACGCCGCGCCGGCCCAGTTCGGCCAGTTTGGCCGTGTCGGTGGGCCGGCCGTCCACCGGGGTATAGTCGAGTTTGAAATCGCCCGAGTGGACCAGCAGGCCGGCCGGCGTATCGATCACCAGGCCGACCCCATCGGGGATGCTGTGGGCCACCCGGTAGGCCTCCAGGCGGAAGGGGCCGAGCGTCACCGCCTCGCCGGGGCGGAGTTCGCGCATCTCCGAGAGGCGGTGCAGGCCGGCCTCCCGCAGTTTGACCATGATGAGGCCCTGGGTCAGGCGGGTGGCGTAGATGGGCGGGGTGCCCAGGTCGGAAAGGAGGTAGGGCAGGGCGCCGATGTGGTCCTCATGGCCGTGGGTGACGACCAGGGCGCGGATATGCCGGGTGCGCTCCCGCAGGTAGGAGATGTCGGGCAGGATAAAGTCCACCCCCAGCATATCGCTTTCGGGGAACATCAGCCCGGCGTCCACCACCAGAATCTCCTCCCCGTACTCCACCACCCACATATTCCGTCCCACCTCGGCCACTCCGCCGAGGGGGATGACGCGCAACCGTTCGGTCATCGTCGTACCTCAAAGCGTCTCGCTTTCCACTCCCGAGGGGCCGGCCGTTCCTTCTCCGGCCGTTTCTCCCGCCTCCGCAGGCTTCCCGGCCGCCAGGTGGGCGCGGATGCGCTCCAGGAGTTCTTCGCGTCCCTCCAGGCCGCCGTAGAGGGGGAGGCGGCGCCGGCCGTAGGCCTGGGCGTGCAGGAAGCGCAGCAGCGGATTGCGGATAGAGGAGAGGCGCGAATTCCTGAAGACCAGTTCGTCCAGCGGCTCCTCCTCCGCCTCCTCATCCACCGGGCGCAGGGAGACCACCTCGGACCAGGGGTAGAAGAGTTCGATGCCCAGGGAGCGGAAGGTGATTCCGGCCGGCCCGACCGTGTAGGAAGCCCGCAGTTCTTCCAGGATGTTCCAGATGAGCAGGGGGACGACCAGCACCAGGGCCAGCATGATGACGGCCGGGATGATCTCCTCCGCCGTCATGCTTCCGGCCGTCCCGCTCAGCCGGCCCCAGAGGGCCTGCAGGCTGGGGACGAAGGTCTGCGGCCGCACCCCGATCTTGAGGGTGTTCTTGAGGGTCCAGAGGGCAAAGAGCCAGATGAGCAGGCTTCCGGCCAGAAGAAGGTAGGCCGTGCGTCGGCCGCGCCGGCTCAGGCGATAGGTCTTTTCCTGTTCTTGTTCTGCCATCGTTCCTCCAATGTCCCCTAAAACAGCCGCAACTGCGTCGGGCCGGCCTCCTCCTCCGCCGACGTGTCGGCCGTGGAGGCCAGGGCCTCCTGGGCCAGGACCTCCTTCAGCCGGGCCAGGAGTTTGGGAATCTTCTGGAAGTCGGCCTCCAGTTCGGGCATGAGGGCCA
>Ga0068707_1002529_pt1 | contig 12858 bp, 13 predicted proteins | sample YNPNPMetaG_FD_66600 | JGI IMG/M metagenome (GOLD analysis project Ga0068707, IMG submission 66600) | Anoxygenic and chlorotrophic microbial mat microbial communities from Yellowstone National Park, USA - YNP NP MetaG | ecosystem: Environmental > Aquatic > Thermal springs > Hot (42-90C) >... | reverse complement strand
GCTTCAATAAACATCTGTAGGGTTTCTTCTGGGGTTTTGCCGCCATAGGTGTCTTCGCGCATTGCTTTTTCATAATTTTTCTGCCATTCTAAATATTTCTCATAATTTTTTTGCGTTTCCCGGTTGATTTTTGCTTGCGGGCTGAAATATTTTTCCCAAACAAAAAAACCGCCAAAAGCGATTATTATAATTCCCAAAAATCCCGCGACAAATTTCCAATATTTTCTTTTTGGTTTTTCAGAATTCAGATCTTGTTGAATTTGCCCCTCCATTTTTAATAAAACTTTTTCTTAATAAAATTTTATTAACAAATTTACCTTTTAATAAAAATAATATATTACCGCAAGCAAAAATCAACAACTCTCTCTGTGGATAACTTACTATTATAATTTACGATCGTAATTTATAATAGTAAATATTTTGGCGATGAATAATTTATAAATCTATTTCCAGATCTATAAATTCGGTCATACATTAAAGATTTAATATAATTCAATTTAAACAAATTTTAAAATCTTGGTTTATATTTTCCTATTGTGCCACTTTTATGGACAGTGAAAATTTCGATATAAGGAAAAAGAGATAATTCTTTTAGTTCTGTTAAAAATTCTTCAGGTAATTTACTATAACCCACCCAAACGCTCTTTTGTAACGGTGAAAAATTTAATGCTAATAAATTTTGACGAAGCCAGTCTCTTTTTCGCCTTTCTTTTTCAGGAATATCAAAAGTGATAATTTTTAACCCATCGTCCTTTTTTATTTCGTATTTAATTTTAGGCAAAGTATTATTTCGTCTTTCTTCTAACTCTTCAAGTTTTTCTTTGCCTTTTCGGGTAATTACCCAAAAAGAGTTCCGCTTCTCCTTTTCTTTATGTTTTGCCACTAATCCTTGTTTCTGGAGATAGTTTAAAAGATTATAAAATCTTTGGCGCTCTAATCTTCGATATTCCTCTAAAGTTAACTTTTGGGGCTTAGAAAATAATTCGTGATAAAAAGGACCATAGGTTATCATCCGCCGAAGTTTTTTATAAGAAGAGGTTTGGTTTGACAGTATTGCATCGAGAAAATCCATACTAAATGTTCCTAGTCCATTTAATATTTCCAGAATAAATTGAGTTAACATAGAATGAATAAAGATTTTTTAATGTTAATCTATAATTTACTATTATACACTACGATCGTAATTTATAATAGTAATAAAAATTAAAATAATAATAAAAATTATTTAAAAAATTTAAAGTAAATTTTGTATTTTTACAAAATTTTCCCAAAATGTAAGGGAATTAAAAGTTTAAGATTTTTTCTCTAATGCTTTGTCTATTGCTTCTTTGTCAAAACCAATAATAATTGTGCCATCGATGTCGATTACCGGCACGCCTAATTGATGAGATTTAGCAATCATTTCTTTTTGGGCCTTTTCATCTTGAGAAACGTCATAATCTTCATAGTCAACATTACGCTCTTTAAGGTATTCTTTGACCATATGACAATAAGGACAGCTGGGTGTTGAATAAATTTTAATCATATTACAAAGAATGGGCACCCGACATTTCATTTTAATTGAAAAATCGGACGCCCAACTAAAAACTTTTTAAAATTTATTGGGTAATCTGGGAGGTTGGAGATTTACTGCCAAATATTTCCCAAAGAGCAAATATTACTACTAATGCTCCGACAATGACATTGCTCCATAAAGCTGTGGAGATGCTAGAAAAACCAAGAACCCAAGGAGAAACAAAAATCCAGAGACCCAAAACCAATTGAATCCAATTTAGATATTTCATATTTTTAAAATATTTTTTTATGCGACCTTTGCTTTCTCCATCATTTATTATTTGATGGAGGGATTTATTTTAATTATTATAGCATATTTGGCAAATAAAAAAATGCCAGCCGTTTATTTTTTACTTAGGGCTTCCTCAATTGCCTGACTAAAGATATTATACGGATAAGCGCCCTGAATCATTTTATCATTGATGAATACAGTCGGCGTGGCTAATCTTTCTATAATCGTCCTGGCTTCTTTATTGTCTTTTTCCGCTGCCGCCGCGTATTTTTGAGAGTCAAAACAAGTTAAAAATTCATCAGTATTCATTTTCAAATCTGAAGCAATTTTTTTGAAGGTCTCTCTATTTAAATTGCCAGTATTCTCATTATTGCCTAAAGTTTCCAATTCTTTCATTTCAATTTCAAAAATAGCGTCATGATAAGCCCAATACTTTCCCTGGTCTTTAGCGCATTGGGCTGCTTGAGCGGCGGCAGTTGATTCCGGTCCAAAGAGAGCCAATCCTTTATAAACCATTTTTACCTTGCCAGTTTCGACATAATTTTTGCGAATCAATAGTTCTGTTTCTTTAAAAAATTTTCCGCAAAAAGGACATTGATAATCACTATAAATAAAAATTGTTACTGGTGCTTGGGGATCACCCAGGACCACATCATCGTCGATTTGAGGAGATAATAATTTTTGCGTTGTTTGTTCAGGGTTAGCGGTTTGTTTTTCTGGTTTCGTATTTTTAAGTCCGGTTGAATAAATTAAAGCACCGGCAATTAAAACAGCCGCGATTAAAATGCTGGCTGTTAAAAGATAATTTTGTTTCTTTTGATTTTCCATGTTTTCTATCTTTATATTATTTCTTTATATTATTAATGGTGACATTATAATATATCTATGGACGGTTTGGCAAGTCCACCCGATGAGTAGAAGCGGATGGACGCGGATATCAACGCAGAACTACGCGGAATATTTTCAGCGTTAATCAGCGTACTTATCCGCGTAAATCTGCTTCTATAGGTATGATTGAATATTTTACCAGTGCTTTAGTTTTAGATACTGAAAACAGCGCTGAATTTGATAAATCAATTTATTTATATACCAAAGATTTAGGCAAGGTAGCGGCTAAGGCCAAAAGCATTAGAAAAATTACTTCTAAATTAGCTGGCCATCTCCAACCCTTGAATTTTGTTAGAGTGAGATTAGTAGAGAAAAGAGGTTTTCAAATTACTGACGCTTTAACCACCGACAAAATTAAACCCTCTCCAGAAGCTTTAGAGCTTTTGCAATTTATAAAAGAAATGACCTTTGATCTTCAACCGGACAAAAATTTTTGGTCGGTGATTAAAAAAACCTTCAAGGATTTAAAAAATAATAAAAAATTTTCTTACCAGCCATTACTTAGGGCATTAGGATTTGCTCCGGATTTTAGTCGCTGTCATGTTTGTCATAGCAAATTTGTATCTTATTTTTCTAAAACTGAACAAGTATTTTTATGTCGGCGCTGCGCCTTGTCCCATTACCTTTTAAGCACAACGGAACAAGAAGGTTTTTCTGACTTAATTCAAATTTAGCTTTTAAGATCAAAAATATATTGGAAAATTTTAATGACTATTGACTACTAACAACGACCATCGACTATTGACGATAGCAACCAACAATCATTTAAAAATTGGTTCAGTTAAGTGAACCAAAATGTCATTGCGAGGAGCCGTAGGCGACGAAGCAATCTCATTTACATTACTGTAAGATTGCTTCGGCTGCGCCTCGCAATGACAACCATTGTTAGTAGTCAAATGACAGTCATTGTCAGTAGTCAAGAGTCAGCGGTCAGTGGTCAGTGTCATCGCGAGGCCGTAAGGCCGTGGCGATCTCAAGAGATTGCTTCAGGCTAAAGCCCTCGCAATGACAATTTACTGGATTTTCCAAAATGTTAGTATCCTATGCAAGGGGTTTTAAAGTTTTTAAAAATGAGATAATATTAATAAAATGACTCCAAACCATCAAACTTCAACATTATCAGAAAAAATTAGCCGAATGAGTCGGTGGATTTTTTGGATATTAATTATCGGCAGTTTTATAGTATTAGCAGCCGCAGGTTTTTATTTTTACCAACATTTTAAAAGCCGCGAGGTTAATTTTTCTCTTAAAGCGCCACAATCGACTCTTTTGGGTGTTCCTTTTAATATTGATATTAATATCGAAAATACTTCAGACAATCTCTTAAAAGACGTTAAACTTTCAATGGTTTTACCCGAAGGCGCGGCTTTTGTTTCGGAAAATCAAGAAAAAAGGGTTTTGAGCTGGAGTTTAGGAGATTTAAATAGCCACAGCACTTTTCAGGATAAAATTCCAATTATTATTTTTGAAAACGAACAATCGATAAAAAAATTTGAAATTACTATCTCTTATTTTCCTCCTACTTTAGGGCCGAAAGCCCGTTTTGAACAGACAAAAAGCGTTGAAGTAGCAGTTAGAGAACCAGCGATTAAATTAGACCTTGCTGCCCCGCAAAAAGTTTTAAACAATGAAGAATTTGAAATTGAAGTTTATTATCAAAATATTTCCGACATCGATTTTTCTAATGTCGAGTTTGAGCTTAATTATCCTGAATTTTTTACGTTTAAAAACGCTACCCATCCGCCGTCTAACGGAAATAATTTTTGGAAAATTGGCAATTTATCCAAAAACAGCGAGCGAGGAAATTTAATTATTAAAGGAAGCGTTCTGGGCACAGAAAAATCTTTCTTTGAGATTAAAGGTTTTTTGCGAGCCGAAGTTGCTGGCCAAAAATATTTGCTTAACAAAAAAGAAGCTACCCTAAACATTGCCCCATCTCCTTTAAATTTAAATATTACGCTTAACGACCAGCCGAATTATATTGCTTCTTTAGATAGCGATTTAAGATATAAAATTAATTTCCGCAATAACTCTGATGTGGGATTAAATGATGTAGTGATTAAGGCTAAATTAGTTGGTGAGATGTTTAATTTTCAAACGCTTCGTAGTCAGGGATTTTTCAACTCGAAAGACAGCACTATTACTTTCAATGCTGCCAATACTCCTGGTTTGCAACTAGTGCCGCCTGGGGGCGAAGGATTTGTTGAATTTGAAGTTAAAACCAAAGAAACTTACCCGATTAAAAGAATGAGCGATAAAAATTTTATTTTGAAGGTTGAAGCGGAAATTTCTTCGCCCACTGTTCCTTACTATGTGGCGGCTGAAAAAACTATTGGTTTGGCTGAATTGAAAACTAAAGTGGCTGGAAATATTAAAATTAACAGTGAAGCTTCTTTTATAAAAGGAACTTGGCCGCCAAAGGTTAATCAACCAAGCATCTTTAATATTCGCTGGACAGTGGTTAATTATTCAACGGATGTCTCCCAGATTAAAATTAGAGCTTTTTTGCAATCCGGAGCGGTTTGGACAGGTCAGGTAAAAAGCAATATTAATACCGTACCCACCTATAATGAAAGAACCCAGGAGGTTGTTTGGCTGATTGACCGGATTGCTGCTACCAAAGGAGTAATTTCTAAACCAGTTGAAGTCACTTTCCAAGTGGAAGCCATGCCCAATATTACCCAAATTAATCAACCAATACCTCTTTTAAGCGAAACTACTCTTTCTGGTATCGATGAATTTACTAATATTGAGCTGAAAAGCTCTGTCCAACCCTTGGATAGTAAAGCAGCCGTAGTTCAATAAAAAAATATTTTAAATGTTTAGAATTTAGAATTTAGGGTTTAGAGTTTATCATATGAATGACTTAATGACTAAAATAGTTTCGTTATGCAAACGCCGAGGCTTTATTTATCCAGGCTCCGAAATTTATGGCGGTTTGGCAAGCACTTATGATTATGGGCCTTTGGGCGTTGAACTAAAAAACAATTTAAAACAACTTTGGTGGAAGTATTTTGTTCATCAGAGAGAGGATATAGTGGGAATCGATGGCGGCATTATTTTGAACCCAAAAGTTTGGGAGGCTTCGGGACATCTTAAAGAATTTAAAGATTCGTTAGTGGAATGTAAAAAATGCCATCACCGTTTTAGGCCAGATAAGTTAAATGATGCGTCGAGGTGTCCTGATTGCGGCGGCGAATTCACCGCACCTCGTTTATTCAGCGGAATGTTTAAGACCGTTATCGGGCCAATAGAAGAAGAAGGATTAGTTACTTATTTGCGACCAGAAACCGCTCAAAATATGTTTATCAATTTCAAAAATATTCTTGATTCAACTAGCATAAAAATTCCTTTTGGTATTGCTCAAGCAGGTAAATGTTTTCGCAATGAAATAACTACCGGTAATTTTATTTTCCGAACTATTGAATTTGAAATTATGGAACTGGAATACTTTATTAATCCTGAAAGTGATTGGAATAAAATTTTTGAGGAGTGGTTAAATTATATTTATGGTTTTGCTGATTTAATAGGTCTTAGCCGAGATAATTTGTTTAATCATGAAATTTCAGAAAAAGAAAGGGCGCATTATTCAAAACGCACTGTGGATATTGAATACAAATTTCCTTGGGGGCTTGATGAGTTATGGGCAATCGCCTACCGTACCGATTATGATTTATCCCACCATCAGCAAATGTCAAAAAAGGATTTAACTTATTTTGATGAACAAACAAAGAAGAGATATATTCCGCATGTGATTGAACCCACTTTTGGTTTAGATAGAACAATATTAGCTGTATTAGCGGGGGCTTATTACGAAGATAAAAATCGGGTTGTTTTAAAATTAAATCCTAAATTAGCGCCTTATAAAGTGGCAGTTTTCCCGCTTTTAGCTAATAAGCCGGAATTAGTTAAAAAAGCCAGAGAAATATACAAAATGCTAAAAGCCAACAACCAACAACCAGCAACCAACAACTTTACTGTTATCTTTGACGATCGCGGTAATATTGGAAAAAGATATTACTCGCAAGATGAAATCGGGACGCCATTTTGTGCCACTGTTGATTTTGAGAGTTTAAGAAATGACGATGTGACTGTTCGCGACCGCGACACCACAAAACAAGTGAGAGTAAAAACAAAAGAATTACCACAATATTTTTTAGAAAAATTTGTTTAATTGTTTAATGAAAATTTTTGTTAAAGCGAAACCGAATTCTAAAAAAGAATTTGTGAAAAAGATTAATGAGACGAATTTGTTGGTCGCGGTAAAAGAACCGCCGGTCAAAAGCCGCGCTAATGCTGCTATTCAAAAAGCATTAGCAGAATATTTTAAAGTTTCATTATCGCAGATTATTCTTGTTTCTGGATTTTCTTCAAAAAATAAAATCTTTGAAATTAAAAAAATTAAAAAGTAAATTATTAAAATTTCATCATCATCTTTACAATACCTTATTTTAGGTTATTTTCTCGCTATTTTAATTGTTTGTTTGTTAATTTTATTTTAATAGAAAACGGGCATCTAAATTATTTTTGTTTTTAGCTATTAAAAATTGACACCAAACAGAAAATTTGCTAACCACTGAAAGAGGTCTGTAAAAGACCAAACAGAAGAATTACATATATTAAAAGATATATTTAGCCGGGGCTTATAATCCCGGCTTTTTGTTTATGAAAATAAAAAATGTTGGATTTATATAACAAAAACTTCTATTAAATTTTATAGGTTTATTATTTTTTAGTATTTGAAATTTACAAAATAGAGAGTAAAATAATTATAGATTTTTATTTATCAATAATTGGTATTTATACTAAAGCGTGATATTAAATATTGCTTAAAAAGTACCTGTTAAGTTTTACCTCGTTTTTCTAAGATAATAGATAATCGATAACCGATAACTTTCTTTTTTTGTTATAAAGACAGAAGGTCGCAGGCAACAAGCAGATAGCTAAAGGAGTTATCAGGATTAATTAGTGTTTATGGTGAAAACGGAGAGCGAGAGATAATATTTTATTAAATAGTAAAAATGGAAACAACTCAGCGAAACCATATACCATGGAAATTAAAAATCAACTTAACAAAATTAAAAAAGAATCAGAAGAAATAAAAACAGAAGCCAGGCAAAGAATGATTGAGTATGTTTTGGCCGCTTTTGGTTTGGTGGCTGGTTTGGCTTGGAATGAAGCGATTAAATCTTTAATTGAATACATTTTCCCTTTAAGCCGCAATACACTTTTGCTTAAGTTCATTTATGCGATTTTAATAACTTTGGTTTTGGTTTTCATCTCAAGTCATTTGGTGAAATTATTAAAAGCGGAAGAGGAAACCGAAGAAAAGAAATAAAAATATGTACAAAAAACTCACTTTAGACAACAAACTTAGGATAATTACTGTTCCGATGGTTGAAAGTTTAACAACCACGGTTTTGGTTTTGGTGGAGGCGGGCTCAAAATATGAGACCAAAGAAATCAACGGCATTTCTCATTTTTTAGAACATATGTGTTTTAAGGGCACAAAAAAGCGGCCTAGAAGCATTGACATCAGTTCAGAATTGGATAGCATCGGTGCAGTTTATAATGCTTTTACCTCAATGGAATACACTGGTTATTTTGCCAAAGCCAGACCAAATCATTTCGATATTATTTTAGACGTGGTTTCTGATATTTATTTGAATCAAATTTTTGATCCTAAAGAAATTGATAAAGAGCGGGGAGTGATTATTGAGGAAATCAATATGTATGAAGATTTGCCTATGCGTCGGGTTCAGGAATTATTTACCAGTTTGCTTTACGGTGACCAGCCGGCTGGTTGGGACGTTGCTGGCAAAAAAGAGGTGATTAAAAAATTAACCCGTGAAGATTTTATTAAATACTACAAAGAACATTATCTTGCTCAGTCATCTTTGGTGGTAGTGGCGGGGAAATTTAACGAAGGTGAAGTAGTAGAGAAAATTAAGCAGGCATTTTTTTCTCTTACTTCCGGCAAAAAAACTCCGAAAGCAAAAACCATTGAGCATCAAGAAAGGCCTGAGGTTTTATTGAAATTTAAAGAAACAGACCAAACACATTTAGTTTTGGGCGTGAGGGCTTTTAATATTTTTGATGAGCGCAAATATGCTTTAGATGTTTTAGCCGATATTTTGGGCGGCGGCATGAGTTCGCGGTTATTTCAAAAAATTAGAGAAGAGATGGGCGCGGCTTATTATGTGAATATCGAAGCAGATCTTTATACTGATCACGGTTATCTGGCTGCTTCCGCCGGAGTTGATCATGGTAAAGTCAATGATGTTATTGAAGCAATACTTCAAGAATTTAAAAATTTAGCGGAGAGATCTGTAGAAAACAAAGAACTTCAGCGGGCAAAAGATCATTTAATTGGCAGATTAATTATTGGACTTGAAACCTCAGATCATCTAGCCGGTTTCTATGGTGGTCAAGAAATTATTACGCGAGAAATATTAACCCCTAAAGAAACAATCAAAAAAATTCAAGCAGTTAAAAAAGAGGAAATTAGGGCTGTGGCTAATGAAATTTTTCAAAACCAAAAATTAAACTTAGCCATTATCGGACCATTTAAAGAGAAAGAAAAGTTTGAGAAAATGATAAAAATATGATAATATCAACGAATAACGAATCTGTCCGAATAAACGAATAAGCAAATTTTTTGAAATTAATATATTCGTTTATAAACCCTCCGGGGATTTGCTTCGCAAAAGCGTAAATTCGTATAAATTCGTTATTCGCTGATTTTATGGAAATTTCTTGGACAACTTTGTGGCGGATTTTTTTAATGCTTTGTATAGGAGCAATGCTTTTTTTGGCTCGCGAGGCAGTCATTATCCTTTTTTTAGCGATTATTATTTCTTCAGCCCTGGATGGACCGGTTAGTTATCTTCAAAGAAAAAAAATCCCTCGGGTGCTTGGAACGCTTTTAATTTTTCTAATGGCTTTGGCAATTTTAGCCCTGCTTTTATACGCTCTTGTACCGATTGCCATTTTTGAACTCCAAAACCTTTCGGAAAATCTCAAAAAAGTAGAAATCCCAATTTTTGGCAACATAGATGTTTCCCAATTTGTAGGGGTTGATAAATATTTGAAAAATTTAGGGGATTTGGTAAATGTTTTATTCAGCGGCGGAGCTTCGTTTATTAATATTGCGGCGGCTATCTTTGGCAATTTTGCTTTAATTGTTGTTACTTTAATTCTTTCTTTTTATTTAACAATCGATCAGGGAGGCGTGGAGAGATTTTTAAGAGCAATTTTACCAATTCCTCAAGAGAACTATATTGCGGGTATTTATCTACGAGTCCGAAAGAAAATAGGCCGCTGGCTTCAAGGCCAACTTCTTTTAATGTTAGTAGTGGGAGCCGCCACTTTTTTGGGACTGTGGATTTTAGGAGTGAAATATAGTTTAATTTTAGGTATTTTGGCTGGACTTTTAGAAATTGTGCCAATTGCTGGACCGATTTTTAGCGGCGCTGTGGCTTTTTTGATAGCGATTTCTGAGTCTTTCACTTTAGGACTTTATGTCATTATTCTCTTTGTCGTCATTCAGCAAGCCGAAAGTCATCTTTTAGTTCCTTTGGTAATGAGAAAAACTATTGGGATTAGTCCAGTCGTAGTAGTAGTTGCTCTTTTAGCCGGCTCACAGATTGCCGGAATAATTGGCGTGATTTTAGCCGTGCCTGTAGCTGTAGTTTTTCAAGAGATAATTAAAGATTGGGAAAGGAGAAAATTAAAAACCCGGAGATTAGAAATAAGCCAATGAGAAAATTTTTTATTACCACAGCTATAGACTATGTTAATGCCTCTCCTCATATTGGTCATGCGTTAGAAAAAGTAGTGGCAGATGTAATCAGTCGCTACTACCGCCTTCAAGGAGGGGAGGTTTTATTTTTAACTGGCACTGATGAATACAGTTTAAAAAATGTTCGGGCAGCCGAAAAAGAAAAAATTACAGTTAAAGAATTGGTTGATAGATATGCCCAATTATTTTTTAGTCTTAAAGAAGCCCTCAATTTATCATTTGATGATTTTATTCGGACAACAGAAAAACGTCATTTCGTAGGCGCTCAGAAACTTTGGCTTGCTTGCCAAAATGATATCTATAAAAAATCTTACCAGGGGCTTTATTGTGTAGGTTGTGAGAGATTCTATAAGGAAAAAGAATTATCTCACGGCCACTGTCCGGTTCATCAGACCATACCTGAGTTAATAGAGGAAGAAAATTATTTTTTTCGACTTTCCAAATATCAAAAACAATTAAGAAAAATTATTGAAAAAGGCGAATTGGAAATCATTCCTCAGAATCGAAAAAACGAAGTATTAAGCTTTATTGATCAAGGCTTAGAAGATATTTGTATCTCCCGTTCTGCTCAGCGAGCCCGGGGTTGGGGCATTGATGTGCCAGATGATCCCAGTCAAAAAATTTGGGTCTGGTTTGATGCTTTAAGTAACTATATTAATGCCCTAGGATATGGAGAAGATAGTGAAAGGTTTTATCAGTGGTGGGAAAATAACGAGAATAAACTACATATTATTGGTAAAGATATTTTAAGATTTCACGTCATCTATTGGCCGGCTATACTTCTTTCAGCCAATTTGAGTTTGCCGAAACAGATTTTTATTCACGGCTTTATAACGGTTAACAATCAGAAAATGTCAAAATCTTTAGGCAATGTCATTGATCCTTTTGAGTTAGTAAAAAAATATGGTACTGATGCAGTGCGTTACTTCTTGACAGCCGAATTTCCGGCTACCGAAGATGGCGATTTTACTTATGAAAAATTTGAGGCCCGGTATAATGCTGATTTGGCTAATGGCATTGGCAATCTTTTTGAAAGGGTTTTTGCTATGGCAAAGAACGCAGACCTGCGCGGACTGAACGCAGACTTACGCGGACTGGATAAAGAAATTTTAGATTTTTATGAGAAAACCAATGCCTCTTATTTATCTAAAATGGACAACTATCAACTTTATGAAGCTTTAGTAGCAGTTTTTTCTTTTGCCAAAAAACTTGATCAATATATTAATCAAAAAGAGCCTTGGCGATTGATTAAAAATAAAAATCCCGAAGCCGAGGAAATTTTAAACACTTTAATTTTTGGAATTAAAAATATTATTTCTTGGCTTAAGCCATTTATGCCGGCAAAAATGGAAAGGGCGGAAAATTATCTTAAAAATCTCAGCTCTCAGAAAGAGAAGATGAATTTATTTCCGAGATTACACTAAATAGATACGAAACAGAACACGAAATAGACACGAAACAATTTCGTGTCAGTTTCGTGTGGCTGTAAACCATTGTTTCGTGTTGGTTTCGTGAATATGCTTATTGACACTCACGCTCACATAAATTTTAAAGATTACAAAGACGACGCTAATGAGGTGATTAAAAGGGCTTTGGAAAATGATATTTGGCTCATTAATGTCGGCGCGGAATTTGAAACATCAAAAAGGGCCGTGGAGTACAGTCAAAAATACCCCCAAGGTGTTTTTGCTGCTGTCGGGCTTCACCCTTTTCATCTTCAAGAGCAAAAAATTAAAGAAGAAGGTTTCGAAGTAATTACCAAGGCCGAAAAGTTTGACTATGAAAAATATAAAGCTTTGGCCCAAAATCCTAAAGTAGTGGCTATTGGCGAAATTGGACTAGATTATTATAGAATGGAGCAAAGCGCGAATCGCGAAGCGCAAATCGAAATTCAAAAAGAAGTTTTTTTAAAACAATTAGAATTAGCTCGGGAGTTAAATAAAGCGGTAATCATTCACTGCCGGAATGCCCACAATGATCTCCTTAATATTTTAACTAATTGGAGATTGGAAATTGGAAATTGGAAATTTAATGGTGTGATTCATTCTTTTTCCGGAAACTACAAGCAGGCAAGACAATATCGCCAAATGGGTTTTAAAATTGCTTTTAACGGCATTATCACTTTTGCCAGAGATTATGACAAAGTAATTTTAGACACTCCGCTCGAAGATATTTTAATTGAAACCGATTGTCCGTATCTAACGCCAGTGCCTTATCGCGGCCAAAGAAACGAGCCACTTTATGTTATTGAAGTAGCGAAAAAAATTGCCGAAATTAAAAACCTCAGTTTAGAAGAAGTGGCTCAACAAACCACTCTTAACGCCAAAGAAGTTTTTGATTTATAGAAAAACAACCACTGTCATTACGAGGTGCAGCCGAAGCA
>Ga0068707_1002527_pt1 | contig 12865 bp, 21 predicted proteins | sample YNPNPMetaG_FD_66600 | JGI IMG/M metagenome (GOLD analysis project Ga0068707, IMG submission 66600) | Anoxygenic and chlorotrophic microbial mat microbial communities from Yellowstone National Park, USA - YNP NP MetaG | ecosystem: Environmental > Aquatic > Thermal springs > Hot (42-90C) >... | reverse complement strand
CGAGACGGCTGGCCGCGAAGATGGTCACCTGATCGAGGAGGTCCCGCAGGCCGCCAGCGGCCTGGCTACGGAAAATCGCAGTCATTTTCTCGGTATTAATGCCGGGAACGGGGATCTGCTCGCCAATGCGATAGATCGCCAGTAAGAGGAGCGTCAGCAGGATTTTCTGCCTGAGTTCCCGAATCGTGAAAATAACGCGAATTTTTTCCCACATAGGCCGGTCCGTCCCTCACAGCGCCCGGGTCATTGTTGACGCTTCTGTTCTCATGCCCCCTTGGCAGCCTTCTTTTTTTCTTCCACGGGTTTTTTTCCGGGAAGGATCTGAACCTGTCCGCCTGCCTTTTCGATTTTTTCCTTTGCTGAGCGGCTAAAGCGATGGGCCGAGACGGTCAATTTCTTCGTCAATTCGCCGTCGCCCAACACTTTCAGCTCATCATAAACGCGTTTGAGGAGCCCGCGTTCTTCGAGAATTTGGGGTGTGATCACATCGCCGTCGGAGAATGACTTTTCCAAAATATTGAGGTTAATCTCCGCGATCCGCCGCGCAAACCGCGCGTTATTGAATCCGCGCTTCGGGACACGCCGGATAAGTGGCATCTGGCCGCCTTCGAATCCGGCCTTTTGTCGCCATCCGCTTCGCGATCGGGCGCCTTTGTGTCCACGTCCTGATGTCTTTCCATGGCCTGAGCCAGGACCACGACCGACGCGCTTGCGCTTCTTATGGGTAACAATTCCTCGATTGACCTGGTCGATATTCATGACAGCGATGTCCCTCTTAAGCGTTCTACCTCAGGCTTGCAACGGAGTTGCTCGAGAGCGTTGATGGTTGCTTTCACAAGGTTGATCGGATTTGTGTTTCCATAACTTTTTGTCAGGATGTTCTTGATTCCTGCAGCTTCGCAGACGGCGCGAACAGCGGCGCCGGCGATCACGCCCGTTCCGGGGCCTGCCGGGACGAGGACAACATCTGCGGCTCCGAAAGATCCCTTGACCTGATGGGGAATTGTGCCATCGATGATGGTGACGGTTTTCATTTTTCTCATGCCATCTTTGATGGCTTTTGCCACGGCAGGGGGAACCTCGTTAGCTTTGCCGTAGCCCCAACCGACTTTTCCCATTCCGTCTCCAACGACGACGAGGGCGGTAAAGCTAAAGCGACGCCCTCCCTTGACCACTGCGGCGCACCGCCGGACACTCAAGACCTTTTCAATCAGTTGGCCACGAATCGGTTCTAAGTCTGACGCCATGTTTCAACCTTTGCAGGGGATGTTTCCCGTCTGATCAACCTTTCTTTCCCGCTTTTTCGCCTTTTTGAGTCGTTCCCTTTTCGCCTTTCTTTTTCGGCTTTTCTTCAGTCGCCGGTGCTTCTGGTTCTTTTTTGGGGCCAAGATCCAAACCGGCATCCCTGGCCGCGTCGGCGAGAGCCGCCACCCGACCATGATACTTGTAGGGGCCGCGGTCGAAAACAACCTTGGTCACGCCTGCTGCGATGGCACGTTCGGCAAGGACTTTTCCCACAACTGCAGCGGCCTTGACATTGCCACCGTAGCCGTTCACCATCTCGCGGATTGCCGGCTCGACCGTACTTGCCGCGACCAGGGTTCGCCCCTGACGATCATCAATGACCTGGGCATAAATGTGTTTATTGCTTCGGAACACGCTTAATCGCGGGCGATTCGAGACTTTGCGGAGTTTATTCCGCACGCGGAAGACTCGCCGCAATCGACGTCTTTGCAAACGCTTGAGCTGACTCACGACTGGCCTCTCTTGTTAATTTGCACCCTCGCTGTGTTTCTGTCGCATGTTGAGCCACCAAGCAGGGCCGGAGAATCAATAGCCACGCTCATGGCTGCATCAAAACATTGACAACTACTTGGCCGAAACTTTTCCTTCTTTCATACGGATATGTTCGCCCTGGTAGCGGATGCCTTTGCCCTTATACGGATCGGGTTTGCGGAGGGCACGGACTGCCGCGGCAAAATTGCCAACTTTTTGTTTATCCACGCCGCGAACGACAATATGTTGCTGATCGGGGCAGGTCACCTCAAGCCCCTCCGGAATGGGGACATGAAGCTCGTTCGCGTATCCAACACGCAGTTGCAAGGTCTTTCCTTGGATTGCGGCCAGGTAACCCACCCCGGAGATTTCCAGCCGTTTTTCGTAACCCTGGGTGACGCCGACCATCATGTTATTGATGAGCGCCCGGGTTAGCCCGTGGAGCGCACGTGCCAGTCGGGTCTCCTGGATGCGTTCCACAACAACGGCCGAATTTGCTTGATCGACGGTCACGGCCACCTCAGGACGATGTTCGAACGATAACTCGCCTTTGGGACCCTTGACGCGGATCGATCGCCCCTCGACCGTAACGGTGACGCCTTTGGGAATCGGAACGGGTCTTTTTCCAATACGCGACATAGCTACCAGATTTCCTTTTTGGGTTACCTAATGGCACAGTCCAAATGTCACCAAATTTCACAAAGGACCTCGCCACCAACCTTTTTCTGACGGGCCTCACGGTCGCTCATAATGCCGCGACTCGTACTCAGGATTCTGATTCCCAAACCGTTCAACACGGGTTTGAGATCTGCCACCCCGCTATAAATTCGACGCCCAGGTTTGCTGATCCGCCGGATATGACGAATCACCTGTTCGCCGTTAGGCCCATATTTCAGGTAAATTCGCAAAATAGACCGAGGCTGACCTGGTATTTCTTCCCAGTCCCATACGTAGCCTTCGCGTTTGAGCACGTCGGCCAAACCTCGCTTCAGGTTCGACGTTGGAACATCCACATGCGGTCGCTCGACACGCACCGCATTACGAATCCGAGTCAGCACATCGGCGATCGGGTCGGTCATCATGGTCGTGTATCACCCTCTACCAACTCGCCTTGACTACGCCTGGAATCATCCCGTTGTCGGCCAATTTGCGGAAGCAAATCCGGCAGATACCGAACTTTCGGTACACCGCACGTGGCCGACCGCAAATACGGCATCGGTTCCGAAATCGTGTCGAAAACTTAGGCTTCTTACGGAACTTTGCAATTTTTGATTTACTCGCCATCGGCCTTTATCCTGGAAAACCGTTTTCCTCACTCATGTGAATCACTCTGCACGAAAAGGCATACTAAGCGCCTTCAGTAATTCAAGTGCCTCGCTGTCATGGCGGGCCGTGGTCACGATGCAAATGTCCATCCCCTGGTTGCGGGAATACTTGTCCGGATTCAATTCGGGGAAGACCATCTGTTCCGTGAGGCCCAGGGCGTAGTTTCCATGACCATCAAAAGCCTTGGGATTCAAGCCGCGGAAGTCACGAACCCGCGGAAGGGCGATCGAGATCAACCGATCAAGGAACTCGTACATTCGCCGACCACGCAACGTGACCTTGCAACCAACGGACATTCCCTGCCGGACCTGGAAACCTGCCACTGACTTTCTTGCCCGCGTGACAACGGCTTTCTGGCCCGCGATATTCGTCAGGGCGTCCACCGCCTCATCGAGGTACTTTTTCTCTTTTTTGGCCTCGCCCACGCCCATATTAATGACGATTTTCTCGAGGCGGGGTAGAGACAGAACGTTCGTCCGGCCGAGTTTCTTCGCCAAGGCCGGGACAACCTCGTTTCGATATCTTTCAAGAAGACGCGGTTCCATATGTGAATCATCCCCCGATATCAGGCGTTCACAATCCGTGATTGCGTTTTCGCCCGTGAAATCTGTCCGATGTTGGCATCACATTTCTTGCAGTAGCGGACCTTTGATCCGTCCGCCAGGAAGCGCGCGGCAACGCGTGTCCGCTGTTTGCAGGCCGGACAGACCAGCATGACATTCGACAGATCGATCGGGCGCTCCTTGGAAAGGCGGCCACCCTGGCGAGCCTGACGACTGCGCCGGACGTGCTTCAGGACGACATTCACGCCTTCCACCAGGACACGTCCCGCCTTGCGATCAACCCGCAAAACGCGGCCACGGACACCTCGGTCGTCACCGCTGATCACTTCAACTGTGTCGTCAATTCGAATCAACATCACACCACCTCGCTTGCGAGGCTAACGATCTTCATGAAGTTTCGTTCCCGTAGTTCCCGAGCCACCGCCCCGAAGATACGCGTTCCCCGGGGATTACCATCGTTGTCCACGATGACGGCGGCGTTGCTGTCGAAGCGAACGTAGCTGCCATCGGGGCGTCGCCTGGCCTTTTTCGTTCTCACAATAACTGCCCGAACGACAGCCCCTTTCTGGAAGCTGCTCCCCGGTATGACGCCTTTGACACTACATACAACGATGTCTCCGAGAGTCGCGTATCGTCGGCGGCTCCCGCCAAGGACTTTAATACACATCAGCTCTTTGACGCCAGTATTGTCGGCGACATCCAGCCTGGTTTGCATCTGGATCATGGCGATTACCCTTGTTTCCGCTCAGGACATGCGCTCGAGCCACCGTTGGGCGGTGGGGCATGTCACCCCTATTGATTGTGTGCTCTAATTTTCCTGTACGTCCTGGGACGAATCAGCCTGTTCAGCACCGGCCTGGCTGGCCTCAAGCAGCTCCTGCTCAACCTCGCGACGTTTTTGAATCAACTCGGCACGCCCTCGCTCAACGACGCGGACAAGCCGCCAGCGTTTCAGGCGGGATAACGGTCGTGATTCGACAATCTCGACGCGGTCACCGACCTGGGATTCGTTATGCTCGTCGTGAACATAACAGATAGAGCGATGGCGCACGTACTTCTTATAGCGCGGGTGCTGAACAAGCCGCATGACTTCCACCCGACGCAACTGTGGTGTATTCGCCTTCGTTACAACGCCGATTTCACGTCGCCTTGGCATATCGTCCTCTACCTTGCAAAATACCGTTCCGCCTGGCGATTGTTGATTTGTTCCTTTGACCTCTCTCAGGCGGCCGAACCAGCCGATTCGATCCCCGCCCGTTCCCGGAGGACCGTCTTGATCCTGGCGATTAGCCGTCGTTTCATCCGCGGCTCCTTAGGAGACGGCAGCCGTTCCGTTTGTTTCCGAATGCGCAGACGAAACAACGCTTCGCTTGTTTCCCTCAGCAGGGCCTCGAGCTGCTCGTTGCTCATCTCCCGTAATTCGCGGGCCTTCATGGATCTGACCTTTCACGCTTTTCCGACTTTATTTAACCTCTTGTCTTTGCCCACTAATGACGGCTGACCGACGACCGCATCACATCGTATGCCGCCGCACAAACCGCACCTTAACCGGCATCTTATGTGCGAGTCGTGAGAAGCAAAGTCGTGCTGCTTCCTCGGAAATACCGCCGACCTCAAAGAGGATTGTGCCGGGTTTGACCACGGCAGCCCAGTATTCCGGCTCGCCTTTTCCCTTACCCATCCGCGTCTCCAACGGGATGGAGGTGATGGGCTTGTGGGGGAACACGCGAATGTACAAACGTCCTTCGGAGCGCAAATACTGCTGCGCCGCAATACGACCCGCTTCGATCGTCGCAGCCGGGATCCACCCGCCCTGAACTGCCTGGAGGCCGTATTCGCCGAACACGACACGGTTACCGCGTGTCGCGTTACCCTTTATACGCCCTCTTTGACTTTTTCGATGTTTGACCCGTTTTGGCAACAACGCCATGGCTATCGTCCTCGCTAAACATTCCCAAGTTGATCCAAACCTGGACGCCGATCTGTCCCTGGGCAATGGTGGCTTCTGCAAAGCCGTAGTCAATGTTTGCCCGCAGGGTTGACAACGGAACCGAACCCATAATCTGTTTTTCGCGACGCGACATTTCAGCTCCGCCGAGTCGTCCGGAGAGTTGCACCTTGATTCCTTTTGCACCCTGTGCCATGGCCGTTTCCATGGCCTTTTTCATGGCGCGGCGAAAACTCACCCGGCGTTCCAACTCCTCAGCGATTCCCTCTGCCACAAGCTGGGCGACCAATTCCGGACGTGTGATTTCCTCGATTTTCAAATTGATACGCCGACCTGTCAGCTCCTGAAGCTCCTGCTGAAGCTGATCAATCCTACCTCCCTTTGATCCAATCAGGACACCGGGACGTGCCGTGAAAATGATCACCTTAACTTCGTCACGGGTCCGTTCGATCTCAATTTTTGAAATCATCGGATAGGCACGGCGCTCGCCGCGTGCCCCTTTTTCAGCCGACGGCTCCTTTCGATTCAAAATGTAACGACGAATTTTATAATCTTCGACCAAGAGATCGGCGAACTCGCGCTTCGGCGCGATCCAGCGGCTCTTCCAATCGAGCGTGATGCCAGTTCGAAAACCGATCGGGTTTACCTTTTGTCCCATAACCAGGTGTCCTCAAAAAATCTCACCCAAATCGTTAAACTCCGATGGCCTCTCCACTGAGGATGACAGTAATATGGCACGTTCGGCGTTGGATGACTGTGGCCATCCCACGGGAGAGAGGACGAAGACGCTTCAGACGCGGGCCTTCATCCACCCAAATTTCCTGAACCGTGAGTTTCCGGGGTGCCGGATCCTGTAGATCTACGGCATTCGCCAGGGCGCTCTGGATAACCTTTTCCGTCATTCGTGCCGCCCGATGGGGCATCGATTTCAAAATTGCCAAGGCCTCGTCAACCTGCTTACCACGCACGACGTCAACAACAAGCCGTGCCTTTCGCGGGCTGACCCGGGCGAATCGGTATTTCGCTCGATATTCACGTTCCAGCATTGTTCTTAACCCTGTAGTGGATCACGTGCAGCGCTGATCGGGATCCTTAAATCACCTGTGCCAAGGATGTCCAGTCTGCAACGGATGTCACGTTATTTCTTACCTCGCCCACCATGTCCCCGGAAAATCCGGGTCGGGGCGAACTCGCCCAGCCGGTGGCCGACCATATCCTCAGTGATGAAAACTTTGACGTGCGTCTTTCCGTTGTGGACGAGGAACGTGTGCCCAACAAACTCGGGGACAATTGTGCACGCCCTCGCCCACGTCTTGATAGGCTCTTTTTTCCCCGCCTGGTTGAGTTTCTCAACCTTCGCGAAGACGTTGGGATCGACGAAAGGACCTTTCTTAAGTGAGCGTCCCATAACTGTTTTCTGCCTGTTCTCCGAAAACCGAATCGTGAAGTCTTTTCAATCTCAGCGAAGGGGAAGCTGGCCATACCGCACAGACCGCCGCCGACGAACAATTGCCTTGTTTGACGGCTTTCCGCGTTTCCGCGTGTATCCACCCTTTGCAGGCTTACCGGTAGGGCTAACCGGATGGCGCCCACCTTTAGTGCGGCCTTCACCGCCACCGAGCGGGTGATCGATGGGGTTCATGGCCGTACCGCGAACGTGCGGTTTTTTACCCATCCATCGCTTTCGCCCCGCTTTACCCAGGACAATTCCTTCATGGTCGGCGTTGCTCACGCTCCCGATCGTCGCACGACACCTGGCGGGCACCCGGCGAATCTCACCGCTGGGGAGGGTCAATTGTGCCCAATTGGCATCGCGGGCAACGAGGGTCGCCGCGCATCCCGCCGCCCGGCACATCACGCCGCCTTTACCCGGAATCAGTTCAATATTATGGACCTGCATCCCGAGAGGGATTTCGGATAATGGCAAGGAATTGCCGACATTCGGGGGTGCACCCGGACCGCTCATGACGGTATCGCCGGCCTTCAAGCCATCAGGAGCGATAATATATCGCTTTTCTCCGTCGGCATAATTCAGCAGGGCAATCCGCGCGCTGCGGTTAGGATCGTACTGAATCGAGTCTACTTTGGCGGGAATCCCGTCTTTGTTCCGCTTAAAATCGATTATACGGTACATCCGCTTGTGTCCACCGCCACGATGGCGAGCGGTTACCACACCTTGATTATTGCGTCCGCCTTTCTTTTTGAGTGGAACAAGCAAGCTCTTTTCAGGCTCGGCGCCAGGCGTCAGGTCAGCAAAGTCGCTGACGGTTGCGCCCCGTCGTCCTGGTGACGTCGGTTTATAGGCACGAATCCCCATCGTAGTTCGCCTCGTAATCCTGAGTCAGATATTCGCTTAGTAAAGGTTGATTCGGTATTCTGGGTCAAGCTTCACCACGGCCTTTTTCCAGGCCTTGGTGTAGGCCTTTCGCCACCGGTAGCGACGTTCCTTGCCGCGACGGTTCTGAATATTGACCCAGAGGACCTTCACATTGAACAATTCTTCCACAGCCTTTTTAATGTCTGCCTTGGTCGCCGTGGGCGAGACTTCAAAGGCGTACTGGTTATAGCGCTCCGCTTTGTGGTGGCTCTTCTCGGTAATCAAGGGCCGGACGATCACTTGCCGCGGTTCCAGACCCGTTAATGTTGGCTGGGGGGTATTTCGTAACATGGTTAAAACTCCTCGTCCCTCAAGCTTTCACCGCCGCTGATTTAGCACGGAACAAGTCCAGTGCTGCGCGGGTCATCAGAACTCGCTTGGGCCGCAGCACCTCGTAGGCATTGATGTCCGATACGGGCAAAGTCTCGACCTTGTCGATGTTTCGCAAACTCTTGTATGCGATGGCGTCGTAGGAGTCGAGCGCCACGAGCACTCGCATGCCGCTCAGACCGAGCTTAGCCAAGATCGTGGCCGCCTCACGCGTCTTTGGGACGTCAAACTTCAACTCATCGATCAGAACGACCTCGTTGTCAGCGATCCGGGCCGCCAATGCCATCCGCGCCGCCAGGCGAAGTGCCTTTCGCGGTAAACGATAGGACCAATCTTGGGGCCGTTTGGGGTGAGCACGACCGCCGCCACGTCGGATTGGGGTACGACGCATTCCTGCTCGTGCCCGCCCAGTTCCCTTTTGCCGATATAGTTTCCGCGTTGACCCGACGACCTCGGACCGGTTCTTGCACTTGGCAGTCCCAAGCCGAAGATTCGCGCGATACATCACAACCGCATCATGGAGCAACTGCTTGTTGATTTGCGGTGCTAGCTCGGCAGGGTCGATCTCGTAGATATCAACCTGCTGACCGTCGCGATTATATACGGGAATACTGACCATGATTCACCTATTTATCTTCAGGACGCATCGACTTCCTTGGTACTTAGCGGTCCCAGAGATTATCTCGCTTGTCTCATCCCACCTTATTTGTTGCCCGGATCATGACCACGCCACCGACCGGTCCAGGGACAGCACCTTTAACCAGGAGCAAATTGTTTTCAGGATCGATCTTCACAAGCTTCAGGTTGCGAATGGTGCGCCGCTCATGACCGTAATGACCTGCCATGCGGCGACCGGGAACCACTCGACCGGGTGATGTATTGCAGCCGGTGGACCCTGGGTGGCGATGAACCTTCTTCACACCGTGGCTTGCCCGTTGGCCGGAAAACCCATGTCTCCTCATTACCCCGGAAAAGCCGCGTCCCTTCGTGGTTCCTGTCACATCCACGGCTGCCACATCTTTGAAAACTTCAACCGTAAGAACCTGTCCGACGGAGTAACCTGAAATTGGATGCCGGAACTCTTTGATGTAACGTTTTGGCTCGCAATTGGCTTTGGGAAGAGTCTGAATACCGGCAGCAGCGAGAAGTTTCTGGCGTTTGCTTTCTAACCTAGCGACATGCCCACGTTCTGCCCTTGTTGCACGTTGACGCGATTTGTCTAGATAGCCCACCTGGATGGCTTCGTACCCGTCTCGCTCAGGGGTTCGCAATTGCAAGATATGGCAAGGCCCTGCCTGAATCACCGTCACCGGGATTGCCTGCCCGGCGTCATCGAAAATTTGCGTCATGCCGACCTTGCGGCCAAGAAGTCCGATAGCCATCGCTTATCCACCTTATCTATCTTGCCCTGGGGGATCTGAGGACTGATCCCCGATTACCTCCAGGGCTTCCAGCCCATATTGTCGCTTGGTTGTTTACGTTTGTCCTTGTGTCTTACTTCGGAAACGTGTCAAAGACCTCGCAAAGCTGCTCAATCTTAACGGCCTCGTCCTCGCGTGGTGGCCTTGATCTTGATGTCCACTCCTGCGGGAAGCGTCAATTTGTTAAGGGCCTCAATCGTCGCCGGCGTCACCTCGAGAATGTCAATCAGCCGTTTGTGGGTGCGGATCTCGAACTGCTGCCGGGCTTTCTTGTCCACATGGGGACTTGAAAGAACCGTGTATCTCTCAACCCGCGTTGGTAATGGAATTGGCCCGTGAACCTTCGAGTGCGTCCTTTTTACGGTGTCAACGATCTCGCGGGCGCTCTGATCGAGGACCGCATGATCGTAGGATTCCATTCGGATTCGGATAATTTCGTTAATTGTTGCCGACATAAAACTGCCATCCTCGCCGCGACTGGCGACACTAACTGGCACGCTGCCTCAACAAAAGGTGAAAAACCTCAATATTATCAGAAGTAGCCAATGGGCTCAATGGGGAGCCCGACCCGAAAAATGCCGTCTCACCGTAAAAATGTGGCCAGCAGATGCGGAATCTATGGCGGGAGACAGACGTTAAGGGCCAGGTTCCCGTATTAAACCATTTTCCACCTTGCCTTGCCAAGTCCCCCGTCTAACAAAAACGGCAGCGGTCGGGGCGGGAAGAAGCGGCCCGGGACAAAGGGTCAACCATCCTCCGTGGCGGGGTCTTGCAAGTAGGTCCTTTCCCGATAGAACAACGAGACCCCTGAAAAGAGGATCCCGGTGGCTGCCATCGCAAATACGAAAAACCAATAGTATCCAGGCCCATGGGCCCAGCCACCGGGTTGGTCCCCACCTGTTAGTTCAATAAACCTATTAACCGCCGCCGTAAATGTATTGCCTAAGGAGACGGAGAGTAGGTAAATCCCCATGATGAGAGATTTCATCGTTCGCGGGGCCTGCGTGTAAGCGAATTCGAGGCAGGTGACCGAAATCAGGATTTCTGCCGCTGTAATCACCACATAGGCGACAATCTGCCATCCGATGCTGGGACGCCCACCGGCCGCGATCATATGTTCGATCCATGCGGTCACACAGAAAGAAGCTGCCGCAATGTACATTCCGACTGAAATCCGTCTTAACATCGTCAATTGCCACACACGACTGACGAGAGGATAAACCACGTACGTGAAAAGCGGAACCAGGACCAAAACCAGCAAGGGATTGACGGCCTGGATCTGCGATGACTCCCATTCAATCCCCAGCCAGCGCCGATCCATTTTCTCCGCTTGCAACACCCAGGCAGAGCCGGACTGATCGAACAAGGCCCAAAACATGGCCACACAAACAAAGAGCGGTATCAAATGCAGGATGGTCGCGCGTGCCTCGGGGCTAACAAGTTCTTGAAGGAACTTTTTCCCGCCCGGCGGAATGTGGGCAAATTTTGTCCGCCCTGCAAAGAAAACCGCTGTGGCGATCGCCATCAAGATGCCGGGGACCGCAAATGCAAGACCGGGTCCCGATACGACCAGGAGCCACGGTGTCAACAGCGTGGAGGTTGCTGCGCCGATGTTAATGGCGAGGTAAAACCAGGCAAAAACCTCGCCCATCCGCCGACTGTTCCGACTGCCGAACTGATCTCCCACATGCGCGGAAACGCAGGACTTGATTCCCCCCGAACCAATGGCGATGAGCGTCAACCCCAGGAACAAACCGATACGTGTCTCGTCCCAGGCCAAGGCCACATGTCCCAAACAATAAACCAGCGAAAGCCCCAATATGGTTGAGTATTTTCCCCAGAAAAGGTCCGCCAGAATCGCTCCCAAAAGTGGGAAAAAATAGACGCCGGCATTAAAAAGGTGAAAATAAAACTTGGCTTCACTTTCCGACATCGGAGCCAGACGGCCATCAGCCCCGAGGAGGTAATGCGTCATGAAAACTGTGAGAATCGCCCGCATTCCGTAAAAGCTGAATCGCTCCGCGGCCTCATTTCCGATGATGTACGGCACACCGGGGGGTAATCCATCCGTAACAATCGGGGCCGTGGGATAACGGGGCTTTTCGGTCAAGCTCTGAATAAAAGATGATCGAAAGCGTTTGAGCATGGGCTGTTCCCGTGATAGCTTTCCTGTCACTACTGAGTTTCCCTGGATCAACTCGTCTGAATTGACGCCACTGTACCATAGGATTGGCCAGCAGAAAGGGGGTATCCGCTGACCGTTGAATACCGCCAGGACTGGAACGTTAATCCCCTTGCCGTACGGTTGCGAGTCAAATCTCCAGATAAAGTGACCGCGAAGAGAGGATCATTATTCATGTTGGCAAAACCAAGAGACACAACCGTGGCTGAAAACTGGGGGTTTAGTGTCTCTACAATTTGCGAAGATCATTAGTCTGCCAAAGGGAGCCGCCATTGTCATGGCAAACAGAGGGGTGCACTGGTCGGGCCGGGGGTCACTTACGGTTCTAACGAACACACCAGAGGGTTGGTGGTCGTCTTCGTTCCACAGATGCAACCGAACAAGATAACGCCTGGTGAACTTGAGAGGGGTACAATCTTCACAAGCGGCGTCTTGTCTGATAGATTTGTAATATAGGGCGTGACGGCAATGAAATGATTTTTGGCCTTACCGCCCGATCCATGATCGTTGAGTTTGTCCCCGTAGCTTAATCGGATAGAGCGTCGGCCTCCGGAGCCGAAGGTTACAGGTTCGAGTCCTGTCGGGGACGTTTTTTGTCGCCTGGCCGCAACCCCAAAGGCCGCAAGGCCTAACCGCTTGCGGTGTCTTGCTTTCTGGCCCCAACTCGAGTCCGCTTGCCACTTTCACTCGGCTTGAAGGCCGACGCCCTGCTAAGAGAAATGCGCTCATCTTTTGCCAAGCATTGCAAACTGCCGCAACTGCTGCCGACCCATCTGGCGCTTTAGCTACTACTCCGTCACGAAGCGAAGTTAGGGTTGTGGAGGTTGGGCATTTATGGGTAAATAGGAATGACAGGTCTCAAACCAAGGAGGGATTCCCATGCAGAAGAAGTATATCGTTCGACTGACGGAGGAGGAACGGGAGAGGTGCCGCGAGGTGATT
>Ga0068707_1002525_pt1 | contig 12867 bp, 11 predicted proteins | sample YNPNPMetaG_FD_66600 | JGI IMG/M metagenome (GOLD analysis project Ga0068707, IMG submission 66600) | Anoxygenic and chlorotrophic microbial mat microbial communities from Yellowstone National Park, USA - YNP NP MetaG | ecosystem: Environmental > Aquatic > Thermal springs > Hot (42-90C) >... | reverse complement strand
CCCTACGCCGTGGCTTACTACGAGCGTTTTTCAAACAAGCTCTTAGCCTGGGCGGGCCTGACCACCTATCAGCCGCAGGATGGCTGGCACGATATCGGTCAGGTCATGCAACGAACGGACGAAGGCCCGGCGCAGAGCTGGCGCCCCGATCACCAGGGCTGGCACGGGGTTGGCTGTATGCCGGCGTGTGCTGAGATCCTCCAGGTTGCCGTGGTCTGAGGTGATCAGGATCAGGCCACGGGTGTCGTCCCAGGCAGCCAGCAGCCCGCGCAGCACCTGGTCAAACAGTTCCAGCAGGGCACAGGCCCACTCCATATCCTGGCGGTGACCAGCATAATCACTGAGCCAATACTCGAAGAAGGCAAGATGGTGGTCGGCGGCCAGGGCAGCCAGCCGTTGGCCGGCTACGTCAGGCTCCAGCACCGGTGCATCGGTGAGCCCCAGGTGCTCGCGCCACCCTAGCCCGGTGAAGTCAGCGGATAGGGCACGGCCGGCGTAGAGATCACCAGCATCCTTGAGAGGCAGGCCGGCGCTGGTGACTGCCAGGGGAACAGCGGAGTAGAGACGGTGCCCTGAGGCAATAGCCCGAAAATAGCTGGGGGGATAAGCGTTCAACAAGGCGACCCGATACCCGGCATGGCTCAGAGCCTGGAACAGGTTCCCGTTCAGCAGATAGTCGGCGACAGCCCGGTTAGGCTTGGGGCCGTAGTGATAGCCCAGCTCGGCCGGCACATTGCGCCCTGTCAGCAGAGCCGCCTGCCCTGTGGCAGATTGCGGCAGGCCTGTCACTCCCAGGCAGGCATCCAACGCCAGCAGGGAGGCCCGCCTGCTCTCCAGGGGCGCGCTGCTGTAGAGCAACCGTTGCCCTCCCAGGAGGTCCTGCAGGGTGGGCATGGTCGCCCGTGCCAGGGGGTTGACAGACGGATCGGCAGGCCCCAGCCCCACGCCGTCCAGGAACAGGAACAGGACCTTCATGGGTCATCACTCTGCTTATTCGGGGTGGAGTTTCCAACAGGATAATCGCCTAAGCGCTCAAGGAACGGCTCTCGATCTGGGCTCGTGCCTTGAGTTCAGTCCGGTCTGGATCAGCGTCGCCGGGCCAAAGGAGCAGGCTGATGCACTCTGCGCATTATACCCGCATAGAGCTGCCCATTGCAACCGACCCCCCTTGGCGGTATGGCGTTATCTTGACAGCCCCCAGCCTCAATGTTATCCTTGGGCCCTCATTGGCAATGGGGGTGGTCATGTCACAGGTCTGATTACCCCCATGATCCCCAACAGACCCCAAGGAGAGCACAATGCGCATCGTTGTTATCGGCGGCACTGGCCACATCGGCACTTATCTGGTTCCTCGGCTGGTGGCGAAAGGTCATGACGTGATTGTGATGAGCCGGGCCCGGCGTCAGCCGTACCAGCCACACGGTGCCTGGGCCTCGGTGGAGCAGGTCGTCGTAGACCGGGAGGCCGAGGAGGCGGCTGGAACCTTTGGCAGCCGGGTCCGCGAGCTGCGGCCCGATGTCGTGATTGACCTCATCTGTTTCAGGCTGGAGAGCGCGCGGCACCTTGTGGGGGCCCTGCGCGGACAGGTGCAGCACTTCCTCAGTTGTGGCACGATCTGGGTGCACGGCCCCAGTGTGGAGGTGCCTACCACAGAGGCGCAGCCCCGCCGGCCATTTGGCGAATATGGCATCCAGAAGGCAGCCATTGAGGCGTATCTGCTGGAGGAAGCGCGGCGTAACGGGTTCCCGGCCACAGTGCTCCACCCTGGGCACATTGTCGGCCCGGGCTGGGCACCCCTCAACCCTGCCGGCCATTTCAACCCTCAAGTGTTTGTCACCCTGGCCCGCGGCCAGGAACTCTGCCTGCCCAACCTGGGCATGGAGACAGTACACCACGTCCACGCCGACGACGTGGCCCAGGCATTTGAACAGGCGATCGCCCACTGGCGCACTGCGGTGGGAGAGAGCTTTCATGTGGTATCGCCAGCCGCTCTGACTCTGCGCGGTTATGCGGAGGCGGTGGCCGGCTGGTTTGGCCAGCCAGCCCGGCTGCGCTTCCTCCCCTGGGAAGTATGGCGGACCACGGTCTCCGCAGAGGAAGCTGCTGCCACATGGGATCACATCGCGCACAGCCCCAATTGTAGCATTGCCAAGGCGCAACGTCTGCTCGACTACCACCCCCGCTACAGCTCACTGCAAGCCATCCATGAGTCGGTACTTTGGTTGATCGAGCACAGGGTGATCGAGGTCTGAGGTGGCGCCTGTGATTCTCATCCATCATGCCGCACACCGTGGCTACCACGGTTTTCCCCCTGGCTCCCTCAGTGGGCTACGGTATTGCCTGGAAGCGGGGGCACGGGTGGTCGAGCTGGATATCACTCCCCTGGCACATGGGGATTTCGCGTTGTTGCACGACGAGCAACTGGAGGAAGAGACCGATGGCCAGGGGCCTGTGGTGGAACTCGACGCCGCGCAGGTGACCAGGTTACACTATCGCCTGGGAGGCATTGTTACCGATGAGGCTGTGGGCCTGCTCAGCCAGGCAGTAGCCCTGGCCGCCAGATACCCACATCTGTGGGAGCTTCAACTCGACCTGAAGCCGTACGCGCCGCTGACCGATACCGTGCTGGGCGAGCTTATACGCCTGGTCAGCCCATTGCGGGAGCGGGTGCGCGTGAGCTCTCCCGCCGACTGGGCGCTCCGCCGCCTGCATGCTCTGGCCCCCGAGCTGAACCTGGGCTTCGATCCCATGTTCTACCTGGACCTGGAGCGGAGCCCGGACGACCGGGAGGTAGCCCCGCCTTTCCGGCTGAGCGCGTATGGCTATCTGGATGACCATCCTCTGGCCACCCGCGTGTGGGGCTCGCCGGCCGATTATCTGGCTGCGCGCGCTGAGGCGCTATGGGTTCAGGCACCGTTTCCGCTCTGGTATATCCGGGGGGTGTTACTGGCGCGCGCCCTCGATGACGGCTTCGACTGGATCGCCTGGTTGCGCGAGCGGGGCGCGGGAGTGGCGGCCTGGACGTTGGACCCCGACCAGCCTCATCACGTGGCCCTGGCACAGCGGCTGGCAGCCCTGGGGGTGGAACGGATCACCACCAACGATCCGCCCGGCCTGGCCGCCGCTCTGGGAGACGAGGTCACTTTCTGACCCAGGCCGTCAAAGCAGGTCGGCCAGGGCCACCCATTCCCCTGGCCGGCCTGTGACCTGGACTTGCCGCCTGATAACTCCTGCTGCCTCAAGCTGCTGGAGGCCGGCCTCGATCTCTGGCTGCGGCCAGCCGAAGAGCAGGGCAAGCATGCGACCAGGTATGGCCCCGACCGAGCGCAAGTACCGTTCGATGAGATGGCGCCGCGCGTCGGCCTGCCGGATATGGCGCGCCTGTTCCGGCAAGGCTGGGTAGTGGCGGTGGACGCAGTCGTAAATAAAGGCATAGCGCCACGCGCCGGCCTCAGCGACGCCGACCGGCAGGATCTTGAAGTCGGCCTGCAAGGTTTCCAAAGCGCGGTTGAAGGGGGAATCCGCCGAGCGGCTGGTCAGGTGCGCAGCCTTGCGCAGGGAGATCGTATCGAGGGGGCCTTCGCTGAGCAGTGCCTCGTAGATGGCTTTGGCTTCCCATGTCATACGCCCTTCCTGGTACTGGTAGAGGTAGTCCTCCTCAGGGGCCCCATAGTTCTCTGAGAGGGCGTAGAAATAGGGCACGGTGTCGAGGGAGATGATAGTGGCGCGACGGCGGAGCACCTTAGCGTAGTACCACACGCGCGCGCCGAGCAGCTCGTCTTTCCAGCGCCAGGTGATATGTCCGGGGTCGTCGTGCTCGTCGGGCACGGGCCGGTCTCCGGCCACCGCTACCCATAGGCTGGGCATCTCGACCTCTTTGACCGGCCAGAAAAAGACATACCCGCGCTCGTTCACGAAGGCAATGGCCTCCTCGCGCCTGGTGACGCGCTGGCCTGGCAGCAGACGATAAGTGGCGCGGCGATATGCCTGTATCCTTTCAGGGGTGAGGACGCTCATCTCTGCTGACTCCTGTCGCAATGCTTGGAGGCGCATGCATGTGGCAGTACTCTGCCTCCCCTCGCAGGATGGCCCTATTCTAGCTCGCAGAGAGGGGAGTTGGCAAACCGTTGCCCCCTTCCCTCCCCCCGCTCGCCTTTGGTGGCAGGAGAGGGGAGAAAGCGTTAACCAATTTTGAACCATCCCCGGAGGGTGATATGGCTTTTGCTGCCGAGCGGTCTCCCTCGGCCGCGCGACACCCCAGCCGCCAGTTGACAGCCAACCCAAGGTGTGTCATAATCCTGGTTGACGCGTTGCGTCATAACCGCAATCCTGTTTCTGGGGGAGGTGTACGATGGTGAAGAGGGAGAAGAAACCAGCGGAGGAAAAAGCTGAGCAGGTCGAACGCAACCCATTGCTGGCTTCCTTGCGCAAGGTCCTGCTGGCCGGGATCGGCGCAGTGGCCCTGGCCCAGGATGAGGCGGAAAACCTGCTCAACAGGCTGGTCGAGCGCGGGGAGATCGCCGAGGCCGATGCCAGGAAGCTGGTGCAGGAGGTCAAGGCGCGTCGTCAGCAGGAGATCAAGAAGGTAGAAGAGGAGCTGGACAAGCGGGTGGCTGAGGTGTTGCAGCGCATGAATGTGCCCACCAAGGCGGACCTGGAGTCGCTTAGTGCTCAGATTGCCGAGCTCACCAGGAAGGTAGAGAAGTTGCGCCAGGGTGAGTCGGCGATGTAGGAGACGTTGCCGTGCTGGTGATCAAGCGCTATCAGAACCGCAAGCTCTATGATACCGATGCCAAGCGTTACGTCTCGTTGGAAGGCGTGGCCGAGCTGGTCCGCCGTGGAGCCGAGGTTCGGGTGGTTGATCACGCCACCGGTGATGATGTGACTGCCATAGTCCTGGGGGAGATAATCTTGGGCCAGGAACGGCGTCGGCGGGGAGCTCTGCCGCGCTCCTTGCTGTGCCGGCTGATCCAGGGGGATAGCGCTGCCTGGGCCGCCATCTCGCTGGAGTCAAGCCGTGAGGCAGGCCTCCTGTCCCTGGTGGACCAGGAGATCCAGCGTCGTGTGCAGCACCTTGTCAATTTGGGTGAACTGGCAGAAGATGAGGCGCTGCGTATCCTGGACAAGCTGCTCTCAGCGGACTATGTGGGCCCTATGGAGGGTTGGCCGGCTACGGACGATCTGGAGCGGGTGTTGCGCCGGTGCGACCTGCCCACGCGCGCCGATTGGCAGCGGGTGATGGAGCAGTTAGCGGCCCTGGCCCAGGCCGTGGAGAGCCTGGCTTGTCAGGCGGAGGCGAGGTGAAAAGGGTAGTTCCATGAAGATCTCTAAACTGCGCCCTTTGGTGATGGGCACCCCCTGGCGTAACCTGACCTTTGTGGTGCTGGAAACCGATGAGGGGTTATCAGGGGTGGGTGAGGTGCGTATCACCAATCGCACCGATGCCCTGTTGGGATACCTGACAGAGGCAGCTCCTCACTATGTGTTGGGGCAGGATCCTTTCGACCGCGAGCGCATCTTTCAGCAGATGTACTACCACGATTTCGGCCGGGCAGGGGAAATCGTGATGAGCGCCATCGCGGCGGTGGAAATCGCATGTTGGGACATCATAGGCAAGGCGCTGGGCCAGCCGGTATATCGGCTGTTAGGCGGCGCGGTGCGGGACAAGATCAAAGCCTACGCTAACGGGTGGTACACCGTAGAGCGGACACCGGAAGAGTTCGCCCGCGCTGCCCGGGCGGTGGTAGCGCGCGGCTATCGGGCGGCCAAGCTCGATCCTTTTGGTGCCGGTTTCTATGAGCTGGACCGCGCGGAGAAGTTGCGGGCTATCGCCCTGGTGGAGGCGGTACGGGATGCCGTAGGTTTCGATTTCGAGATCCTGATCGAAATGCACGGACGGTTCAACCCGGCAACAGCAGTTGAACTGGCGCGCGAGCTGGAGCCTTTCCGCCCCGGCTGGATTGAGGAGCCCGTGCCTCCGGAAAACGTGAAGGCGCTGAAGAAGGTGGCCGATCAGGTGCACATCCCGGTCGCTGCCGGCGAGCGGCTCTATACCCGCTATGAGTGCCGGGAGCTGATCGAACTGCAAGCTTGTGACATCGTGCAGATTGATGTCACCCACTTCGGTGGCCTCAGTGAAGCGCGCAGGCTGGCAGCCTGGGCAGAGATTTATTACATGCTGATCGCGCCCCATAACGTCTGTGGGCCGGTGGGCACGGCCGCGGCGCTCCATCTGGATGCCTGCACGCCCAATTTCAAGATCCAGGAGTACTTCAACGACTTCGTGGATCCATGGGTCAAGGAGGCGGTGAGGGGCTTGCCGGAGGTGGTGGACGGCTACTTCAGCCTGCCTCAGGGCCCCGGACTGGGTGTGACCCTGGACGAGGACTTCGTGGCCGAGCATCCGCGCCAGAGCGTGCATTTCAATCTCTTTACCGAGGACTGGCACAAGCGGCAGGCGACCAGGTGAGGCCGGGCGGTGGCCACCCTGGTAAAGTGTGATGATCTGGAGAGCTGAGTCTGAGCCGGAGGTTAGACACGTGTACGCAGAGGTTTTCTCCCGAGCACGGTGGAGTCTGCCGAACGAGGCAGTATGGCGGCCCCCTACCGATGTTTATGAAACCGATGACAGCGCGGTGGTGATTGTGGAGATTGCTGGGTTGAACGACGGGGACTATGAGATCTCGCTGGTCGGCAGATGGCTGATTGTGAGTGGTGAACGCCGCGACCCTGCTGAAAAGCTGGCTTACCAGCAAATGGAGATCCGCTACGGCAAATTCCTGACCCAGGTGCATCTGCCCTGGGCCCTGGAGAGCACGGGCCACAGCGCCATTTATGAGAATGGGTTCTTGAAAATCACGTTGCCCAAGGCGCAGGCCCGGCGGGTCCCGATTCGTGCTGTCGGCAGTGAATGATCATAACGGAGCCAGTTGGATTGGGGAGCTCAGGTGATGCCCTGGCTGGCCTGGTATGGGCAGGCCTGACATCCCTGGCCGCCCTTCTGGGTCACCAGAAGGGGGCGGCATGGTAGTGTACAGAATAAGGTGAGGAGTCAATGGCAGAGAGTGAACGCAGTGAACTGCGCATCCCTTCAGAATTACCGATCTTGCCGCTGCGCGGCGTGGTCGTTTACCCCATGATGTGGTTGCCCCTGACCGTGGGGCAGGAGCGTTCCATCCGCCTGGTGGACGACGCACTGGTGGAGTCACCTGGCCAGCGCATCATTGGGCTGGTGACATCGCGCAACCCGGAGATCGACGAACCCGCGCCGGACCAAATCTACCAGGTTGGCACGGCCGCGCTGGTGCATCGCATGTTGCGCGCGCCCGACGGCACCATCCGCCTGATCGTCCAGGGGTTGGAACGCATCCGCATCGTGCGCTATGTGCAGGAACACCCCTACCTGCGGGCACAGATCGAGGTGATACCAGACCACGAGGAAGAGGAATCCCTGGAGCAGGAAGCGCTGATGCGCGCCACCCAGGACCTTTTCCGGCGCCTGGTTGAACTGGTGCCGCATATGCCGGAAGAGCTGGAGACGGCAGCTATTAACGCGGGCAGCGCGCGGCAGTTGGCTTATCTTGTGGCAGCCAGCGTGCGCATGGACCCGGCCCAGGCCCAAGAGATCCTGGAAATCGACTCCGTATCCCAGAAGCTGATGAAGCTCAACTCGATCCTGACCAAGGAGCTGGAGGTGTTGGAGCTGGGGCGCAAGATCCAGTCCCAGGCTCAGGACGAGATGAACAAGATGCAGCGCGAGTACTTCTTGCGCGAACAGCTGCGGGCGATCCAGAAGGAGTTGGGCGAGGGGGACGAGCAGCAGGCCGAGATCCAGGAGTTCGAGGCGCGCATTGCGGCCGCGGGAATGCCTGAGGAAGCTGAAAAGGAAGCCCGCCGCGAGCTGGACCGCCTGCGCAAGATGCCTACGCAGGCTGCCGAGTATTCGGTGATCAAGACCTATCTGGATTGGATGGTCAGCCTGCCATGGTCGAAGATGACCGAAGACAACCTGGATATCGCTCACGCCCGCAAGGTGCTGGACGAGGACCACTATGGGCTGGAGGAGATCAAGGAGCGCATCCTGGAGTTCCTGGCGGTGCGCAAGCTGCGCCTGGAGCGCAAGGCGGAAGGGGGGGAGAGCCAGCCCACTGACTATATCCGCCGCGAGCGCGAGGGGGTGATCCTGTGCTTTGTGGGGCCGCCGGGCACCGGCAAAACTTCACTGGGCCAGTCCATTGCCCGCGCGCTGAACCGCAAGTTCGTGCGCCTGGCCCTGGGCGGCATCCGCGATGAGGCTGAGATTCGCGGCTTCCGCCGCACTTACATCGGCTCCATGCCCGGGCGGATCATCCAGATGTTGCGCCGGGTGGAGAGCCGCAACCCGGTCTTCATGCTGGATGAGGTGGACAAGCTGGGCCGCGACTTCCGTGGCGACCCCTCGTCCGCGCTCCTGGAAGTGCTCGACCCCGAGCAGAACGTCGAGTTCAGAGATCACTACCTGGATGTGCCGTTCGACCTGAGCCAGGTTTTCTTCATCACCACGGCTAACTGGCTGGAGACGATCCCTCAGCCGCTGCTGGATCGCATGGAGGTGATTCAGCTTAGCTCCTATACCGAAGAAGAGAAGATCAAGATCGCCCAGGGCTACCTGGTGCCCCGCCAGATCCGCGAAAACGGATTGCGGCCCGAGGAGATCGTCTTCGAAGAGGAAGCCTTGCGCCGCATCGTCCGCGAGTACACGCGCGAGGCCGGGGTGCGCAACCTGGAGCGCCAGATCGGCGCGGTGTGTCGCAAGGTGGCCACCAAGGTGGCCGAAGATGGGGGCCACACCGAGCCCACAGTCATCACTGCTGATAAGCTGAGGGAGTACCTGGGCCGGCCCAAGTTCCAGACCGAGGTGGCAGAGCGGGTGGAGATCGCAGGGGTGGCCACCGGCCTGGGCTGGACCCCCACCGGGGGGGACATCATGTTCTTCGAAGCCACCCGCATGCCGGGCAGCAAGGGGTTTACCGTCACCGGCCAGTTGGGGGACGTGATGAAGGAATCGGCGCAGGCCGCGCTGAGCTGGGTGCGCAGCAAGGCCAAGGACTACGGCATCGAAGAGGACTTCTTTGCCAAGAGCGATATCCACCTGCACATCCCGGCCGGTGCCACTCCTAAAGATGGCCCCAGCGCAGGTGTGACCATGGCCACCGCCCTGGTCAGCCTGCTGACCGGCCGGCCGGTGCGTAAGGATGTGGCCATGACCGGGGAGATCACCTTGCGGGGCCAGGTGTTGCCGGTGGGAGGCATCAAAGAGAAAGTCCTGGCTGCCAACCGCGCCGGCCTGACCACCGTGATCCTTCCCAAGCGCAATGAGGGGGATCTGGAGGATGTACCGCAGTCGGTGCGGGAGAAGATGAAGTTCATCTTTGCCGAGCGCGTAGAGGAAGTCATCGAAGCCGCGCTCGTCCCCGCTGAGGGTGGAGATGGCCGGCAACCCGCAGATGCCGTTTCTCTTCCTGGCGAGGACTCGAAAGTTGCCGTTTGACAAATCGCGAAAAGCAAGCATAATGGGGTTGTCAGTACGCCGGCATCTGCCGGCGTACTGTTTATCCGTGAGGGCAGCGCAAGCGGCCCGTAGAGAAGAAAGGAGGCGATATACGCTTTGTGAGCAGTAAAAAAAGAATAGAGAAAGCGCTCTGGGCTGCAGAGGGCGATTGGCGGAGGGTGGATCTCCACCTGCACACCCCTGCGTCGGCAGATTGGCAGGAGCCAGGGGTGACCTATTTGCAGTGGCTTCAGAAGGCCGAGTCCCGGGGCCTGGACATTGTGGCGATCACCGACCACAACACAGTGGAGGGGATCGCCAGGTTGCGCGCTGAGATCGAGCGCTTGACTTGGTTGGAGGCGAACGACCGCCTCAGGCCTCAGGAGCGTCGCGATTTGGATGAGTACCGCCGTCTGGGCGAGAAGGTCTTGGTCCTGCCCGGTTTTGAGTTTACAGCCACCTTTGGGTTCCACATCCTGGGCATTTTCCCGCCCGACACCCCGCTCCGCAAACTGGAATTGCTGTTGTTGCGCCTGAATGTGCCGGTTGACCGCCTCTCTGAGGGTAGCACAGAGGTAGGCGCTACCACCGATGTGCTAACCGCTTATCGGCTGATCAATGAGGCGGGCGGGCTGGTGATTGCCGCCCATGCCAATGCTGCCCATGGGGTTGCCATGCGCGGCCTGGGTTTCGGTGGCCAGACGAAGATCGCTTTCACCCAAGACCCCAACCTGCATGCTCTAGAGGTGACCGACCTGGAAAGCACGAGCCGGCGGGCTACCGCTCGCTTTTTCGACGGCTCCAAGCCCGAGTATCCCCGCCGCATGCATTGCATCCAGGGCTCCGACGCCCACCGGCTGACGCGCGATCCCCGTGATAAGAACCGGCTGGGGATCGGCGACCGGGTGACCGAGGTGTTGTTGCCGGAAGTCAGCTTTGAGGCGCTGAAGGCGGTGCTGGAAGGGGATGACTTCACCCGCACGCGGCCTTTCCGGCCCACCGCCGCAGAGCCGTTCGACCACGTGCAGGCCGCGCGGGAGCAAGGCAATACCATTGTGCAGTCATTTCATGAGAGCATGTCAAGGCAGGGTGGCCGTCTGAACCGCATCCTGGCCGATGTGTGCGCATTCGCCAATACCCGCGGGGGCACCATCTACATTGGTGTGAGCGGCACGCGCAAGGGAAAACCGCGTGGGGTGCCCAATGCAGCCGAGGCGGCTACTGCACTGCGCAAGGAGATCGAACGAGAGATTACGCCACCGCTGGACGTACGGGTAGACGTGGTGGAAAGCATGGGGGTGCCGCTGGTGCGGGTCAGTGTGCCGGCCGGGCCGGATAAGCCATATGCCCTGGGCCAGACGCGCATTTACATCCGGCAGGAAGGGGAGACTAATGAGGCGGTGCGCGACGAGGTTGTGCAACTCGTCTTGGGTCGCTATGGCTCAGCAGGGGCAGCCCCGGCTCAACCTGCGGTCGCCCCAGAGGTGGGCAAGGCACCGGCCGGCGTCCCGAGCGGCGCGGAATCGGAGGCCCCGGCTCCGTTGCAGGTCGCGGTTACGCCATCCATTGGCGTGGAGATCCTCTCCTGTGAGGAACGCAAAGGGGTCCGCTACTTCAGTATCCGAGATCTGCGCAACGGCAACACGATCCACAACGTGACCCAGGGCTCGGCGCGCAAGCTGTGGAGCTACGCGCTCAGCCAACATCTCACCAATCCGGTGGACCCGGCGAAGGTAACCTGGAATGGCGACTTCGGCCTGTGGCAGGCATCCCGGCGGGCACGGCGTCTGCGCTACGATCTGGTCTTGCGCCAGCCCGATGGCACCTTGCGCGTGTTCTATGGAGTCACGGCCGATGGCATGACAGGCCCCTGGCAGCAATTCCTGCGCGATGAGGACCGGGCCGAGTAGCCGGCCGGGGGAGGGGATAAAAGGAAATGGGGTTTTGCGGTAACAGCTTCGCTGCTGCTGCAAAACCCCATCCTTTTTTGTAACTATTCAGCGGTGACTGGAAGTCACCCTTTTTGGGCCTGCGGCCAGTGGTCGGCCTTCGCCGACCTTTCTCATGATGCATACATGAAGGGTGTCGGCGGAGGCCGACACCCGGCACGAAGTGCCCAGCAGGGGCGATTTCAATCGGCCTGAATAGTTACCTTTTCTCTTCCCTCTCAGGCGCACTATAGGATGTAGAATACCACGAACACGACCATCCCGAACATGATCACATCCAGCAAGAGCGGCCGATCCTTGAAGATCACCACGTCTGGCGGATCGGTCTCACCCTTCACATGGATCAGGTACAGGTAGCGGAAAAGGCCATAGAGCACAAAGGGGATGGTCAACATCATGGTGTGGTTAGGGGGCAGGTTGGGTGCCGAGAAGGTGTAGAGGGAATAGGCCATTACGGTGCTGGAGCTGACCAGGGCAAGCATCTCGTCGAGGAAGTGCACATTGTACTCTCCCAGGATGGCACGCGTGTCGTTGGCATTCTCTTTCATGAGCACGATTTCCTGGCGTCGCTTGCCCAGGGCTACGAAGAGCGCCAATAAGACGGTGCAGACATAGATCCAGGGAGAGAAGCGTTCAGCTTCGATGATCAATACTCCGGCTGCCACCCGTAATACGAATCCCGCGGCTACGGCCAGCACGTCCACGATGACGATGTTCTTCAGCCAGAAGGAGTAGGCGATCATCAGCCCCAGGTAGCCATAAAGGAGTAACGGCAGCCAACGATCCAGCCACAGGGTGAAAGGCACCGTGACCAGGATGATCCCGATGGCGGCCCACAAGGCCAGCCTGGGGTTGAGCGCACCGGATGCCAGAGGACGGTAGCGTTTGCTCGGATGCTTGCGGTCCTGCTCAATGTCAACCAGGTCGTTGATAATATAGACTGCGCTGGAGACAAGGCAGAATAGCACGAACGTCAGCAAGGTGCGCGCAAATGGCTGGGGCTTGAAAAGTTTAACGTCAAACAGGAGCGCGGCCCAAACGAAGACGTTTTTGGCCCATTGCTTGGGGCGCATCGTCTGCAGGAGGAGCCGTCCCTGATTCAAGTGATAGCTTCGGGCGGTAACGCTTTGGGTTGTTTGGCGCATGGGTGTTTCAACTCCTCAGGACGGCGATGATACCCTAAGCTTGGGGCTTCGTCAACCTGGCGCGAGGGCGATGTATCCGGAATCTACCGGCCAGAAGTCGTGCCAATGGGCGGTGGCGACCCTGGTGGTCGCCCCACGGTAGGGGCGATCCTGGTGGTCGCCCATTGGCATCAATTTAACGGTCAAAGCCACCCTCCCCTGCCGCGCCCCCTACGGGGGGCTGGCGGGGGAGGGTGGCCGCAGG
>Ga0068707_1002521_pt1 | contig 12875 bp, 9 predicted proteins | sample YNPNPMetaG_FD_66600 | JGI IMG/M metagenome (GOLD analysis project Ga0068707, IMG submission 66600) | Anoxygenic and chlorotrophic microbial mat microbial communities from Yellowstone National Park, USA - YNP NP MetaG | ecosystem: Environmental > Aquatic > Thermal springs > Hot (42-90C) >... | reverse complement strand
TTCACCCTTCGTGTCGAGGCTTGAAGGTCAGACCCTGGCTTCCCACTGCACACCGATCGAATTCGAAGACCCTTCCCTTCTCCAAGCGGAGACGTTGTTTCAGGCCATTGAGGCCCAACGGCCCGGGCTCGTCACCGCGGCCGTCTTCGGGAAGCAAAAGCTCGCCGACCTGCTCGGCAACGGTGCGGATATCGTTTGGGGTTCCGAAGAGGCAGGGCCCAGCGAGAAAGATCTCGTTACCGGCTACTCCTTCGATTGGCGGACCATGGATCAGGTCCTCTGGGTGAGCCAGCAATATGATGCCGAGTTCACCTTTGTCAATCTGGCCGATGTGGACCGCGTCCAGCACGAAAGCGGGCCCGGCTCGCCTGAGGCCAGGGCGGCAGTGGCTGAAACCGATCGGGAGATCGAACGCTTGATCGGCTACCTCAGGGACTCGGGCAAATGGGGCCGCTCTGTGGTGATGATCACCGCCGACCATTCCTTCACGAACGTTTCGTACAACCCGGAACACCAGTATGTCCTGCTCAAGACCTTGCCGGAATTCCTCCCCGAGTCGGGAATCGTCTTTCTTGCCAACGGCCCTACCGATCACCTTTACCTCGAGGTTTCCGATCCGGAACATCTCAGTGACGAGGAGCACCAGAGACTGCGTGAGATACGAGACCTGATCCTCAGTGTCCCGGGTGTCGATGAGGCCCTTTATCGTCTTCCCAATCCTTTTGATCCGGGAAACGATCTCCAGGTGGTCCACCCGGACTGGCACCTGGATCACGAGCGTGCAGGGGAGCTTGTTATCACCGCGGTGGAGGGATACACCTTCTGCGACAATCCTGATCTGAGCGTCGCTTACGGATGTGCTGAGTTCGCCCCCATGAAGGGAGACCATGGAGGACCTTATCAGCGGCATGTCCCCCTGCTCATCACCGGGGGAAGTTCACTGGTTCGGAGGCAGATTATTCCTCCATCCGATCCTGCTCGAGTGAACCAGATCGATGATACCACCCTGTTGCCTGAGCAGGCTGAGGTCGTCGACCTCGCCCCTACCGTCGCCTGGATCTATGAAGTCAACCCGCCAGCCCAGGGCCTGGGGCGGCCCCTCACCGAGGCATTACAGTCTCATAAGCCTTCAGGCATGCCTCCTCGTACGTCAAGTCTCTCCAGAACCGTTCAACAAAGGTAGCGTGGACTCACCGGCAGCGGGTCTTGCCGTCCATTCCTATCCGGACAGTGGCAACCTTGAGCCCATCGGTCAAGGCGTGCTTGTGACCCGAGTTCAGAAAAGGGACGGATTTTCTTTTTCGACGCTGTCATAGGCGCTGCTATTCGCGACGAGGCAGGAAGTGAAATATTCTTCCCATCTGAGGACTATCCGTACTCCCGGCAGCTGGAAAAGAGATCTGTCCCCTTTTACTCTTTGTTGAGGAGTAGATTGCCGTTTCTTCGATACCACGTCCACGAGCATGTCCACCAGTTCGTCAGAAGTGAGGTAGTGTCGGTCCGTCTCGAACTGGTTGTAGCCGAACGAAAACCCAATCCCGCGGCAGGTCTCCCAGTGCATGTCTCGGGTCTCCCCGAAGACCTTGTACTCTGGAGTCGCGAAGTCGCCGTGGGCGCCGTACCCGCCCCGGTCGTTCACCGCCACCTCGCGCCCCTCCCAGAAGGCCTGGTTGTAGAAATGGGCGATGACCTCGTTGGTCCGCCAGTAGGATTCCGGCCGGTCCCAGCCGCCGTCGAACCACAGAAGGTCGGGCCGGTACCCATCCAAGAGCTCGAGGAGCTGAGGGAGCATATGGTCGGCCACATAATCCCGCGTCGCCGGCAGCAGCCCCCGGTACGGTACGGGTTCGCCGGTGAACGGATTGATCGGGTCCATCTTCGGTAGCAGGCCCCAATAGGCGGCCTCTGCCGGGTAGAGCGGGTGGAACCACTCGTAAAGGGAGTAGTAGAAGCCGACCTTGAGACCGGCAGACCGCATAGCCCGCGTCCACTCCGCCACGAAGTTGCGCCGCGGCCCCATGGCCGCGGTAGTGCGCTCTGTCGTCGCCGACTCGAAGAGCGCCACCCCGTCGTGGTGCTTGGTGACGAGGACTGCATACCGAGCTCCCGAACTCCGGATCAGCTTGACGAGACTTTCTGCGTCAAAGGCCTCGGCGTGCCACAGCTCGATGAAGTCCTCGTAGACGATGTCCGTGCCGAAGTGACGCAGGTGGTAGAGAATGGTGCTGGGCCAGCGGATGCGCATCAGCATGAACCAGTACCACTCCGCATAGCTCGGCCCCGGGATACCCAGGTCGGCGAACATCAGGTCCGCATAGGCAGGCACCGAGTAAGGGCCCCAGTGGATGAAGATCCCGAACTTGGCGTCCTCGAACCACGAGGGGAGCTGGTGGCTTGCCAGGGAATCCAGGGTGGCCTCGAAGGGGTCAGGCGCAAAAGGCCGGCCTGTCTGCCCCTCCTCGCCGGCACCGCAACCGGCCGCCACAGAAGCCAGTACCAGGCATGCGAGCACGAAGGACGACATAGCGGGGTTCATATTCATGGCTCCCTGCTTCCCCATCGATGTCCCCTTCGTGAGCGACATTCTTTTCGTCTCGCGTGATCCCAGCGAATCCAAAAGGCGTTTCGGCTCGGCTCTCGCCCCACCGCGATTCCAGGGCCGGAGTCAGATGTGGCGCCGGGTTCGAAGGCGCTTGCCGTCTCTCGGGCTCTGACGATCCCCTGCCGCCCCGTCGCCTGCCGGTGCGATCGGGCACTGGAGTGCGAGCCGAGCCCCCATCGTGCTCCTGGTCATCGCCCCGCCGCAGGCGGCGGCCCCAGGCCCACCTCCACATAGAGCCTCCCGTCTTCTGTGAACGCGAGTCTGTTTTTTCGGATACGTCGGTCCCCGCTCACCTCTGCGTTCACTTTGGTGTGGTAGACCATCCAGAGTTCCCCATCCGGGCCGACCGTCACACTGTGGTGCCCCGGCCCGTAGAACCCGTTGGCCGCGTCCGTGTGCAGAACGGGGTTGCATTCGCATTTTGTGAAGGGCCCCATCGGGTTGTCCGAGGTGGCATACCCGACCGCATAGGTGGGCCGATCGTAAGAGCCGCCAGAATACATCAGGTAATAGACGCCATCGTGGACCAGCATCCACGGCCCCTCGTTGACCAGTCCCTCCCAGCTTAGCGGGTCGGCTGCGAAGAGCACCCTGCCAGGACCGCCCACCGTCACCGGGTCGGCCATGGGGAATACCCTCAAGGCCCCCACGGGAACGTAGGCGGTGGCATACAGGTAGAGGCGACCGTCCACATCCCGGAACATGTGGGGATCGATAGAGAAGAGTGCTCCGGCGTTCCCGGCGCCGATGAGCGGGTGGTCGTACACATCGACGAACGGCCCCACGGGGCTGTCCGCCACAGCGACGCCGATCATGCTGCCTGCCGCTGTGTAGTAGAGGTAGAAGCGCCCGTCATGCTCGAAGACGTCCGGCGCCCAGATGCCGCTGCTGTTCCACGCTCCGGCAGGCGCGGGCCCCCAGACCCTGCCCCGGTACTCCCAGTGTTCGAGATCGGTCGAACTCCAGCACTCGACAGACACACTGTCCCTGGTCGGGTAGAGGTACCACGTGCCGCCCGTCTCGATCACGTGCGGGTCGGCTGCCGTCTCGGCCCCGGGCAGGTCCAGGTATTCCCCATAGTGCGGGCCTCTGGATCGCAGGTCGTTGACCGCCCTGATCTCATCGGGCGGGACGATAGGGGTTCTCTCCATGTCCACAAGGCCGTTTTTTTCCTGATAGGTGTCGTTGAATTGCGTGTAGCAGTACCCGTCGATGTGAGGTTGGGCCTGAATGAGTCGGGTGGCCCGGCGGTAGGCCTCGAGCACTCCGCCCGGCTCTTCCCAGTGGTACCAGCCGAACCCGCCGTATTCACTGACCAGGAGCGGCTGGCCCCGATACCCCTCGCCCGGAGCGAAGATGTTATAGCCGTGCATGAGAATCTGGCCGAGCGACCAGCGGTAGCCGTACAGATTCTGAACCTCCCGGTAGAGGTCTGACGCCTGTTCGAGCGTGGGCAGGTAGTGGTGAATGTCCACGATGTCCGTGGCCTCGGTATGGTCCCATCCGCTGTTGTCTACGACGAGGCGGGTCGAGTCCAGGTGACGGGTCATTTCCACCATGTGTTTCATGAACTCGATTCGGTCGGGAAGCAACACCGCAGGGATGAAGATCCCTGGTACGACAACTATTCCCAGGCCCCAGGCCTCGTTGAACGGCACCCAGGTGATGATCGAAGGGTGGTTTCGGTCCCGCTCGATCGCCTCCCGCCACTCGCGTTCGAGGGCTGCGTTCTGCTCTGCCGAAAAGCGCCACGCGGTTGGCATCTCCTCCCAGACCAAGGCGCCGAGGACGTCGGCCCAGAAGAGAAGGCGCGGCGACTCGATCTTCTCGTGCATCCGCAGGCCGTTGAAGCCGTAGGCCTTGATCAGCTCGATATCCCGGCGGTAGTCCGCAGGGTCGACAGGCGTGTAGTGCCCCCCGGCGTAGTAGCCCTGGTTCAGGACGAGCTTCTGGTAGAGGTACTCTCCGTTCAGGCGCACATCGCCGCCTGCAGCCTCGATCGTCCTGGCGCCGAAATAGGTATCTACAACATCCCTGCCTGCATCCGTCTTTGCGACGAGGCGCAGGGAGTAAAGGTTCGGTTGCTCTGGAGACCACGCACGCAGCTCGGAAAACGGGAGCCTGAGCTCGACCGTCTGAATGGCTTCGGTCTTCTCGAAGGATACGGTGGCCGCGGTCCGTTCGCCGTCTGGCGAGAGGGCGACGGCCTTGAGCGTGACCGGGCCAAAGGCCCCGCCAAGCTGGACCCGGAGCCCGACCTCCCCTGCTTCGAGATCAGGGGCGGCGCTATAGCGTTGTACATAGACAGGGCCCGCCTCTTCCAGCCACACCGGCTGCCATATCCCGGTCACTGTTTCGTAGAACACCTGGTAGGGCCTTCCCAACCAGCTCTGCTTGCCTCGAGGCCGGACATCGCTCAGGCGGTCTTCGACCCGGACGACGAGGGTATTGTGTTCCTTAAGAAGGCTTCCGACCTCGAAGACGAATGGGGTGTAACCGCCGAAGTGCTCGCCCAGGAAGGTGCCGTTGAGCCACACCATTGCGTGGTAGTCGACCGCTCCGAAGATAAGAAGTGTTTGCCCGGCATCTCCACTCTGGTGCGTGAACGACCGGCAGTACCAGACCACGGCCGGCGGGTCAGGGTTCCCGACCCCTGAGGCCTCGGACTCGACGCAGAAAGGCACCTCGATCGTCCCGGGAAAATCCGGCGCCGTAAACCACTGTTGCTTCAAACCCACGTCGGCCGGGTCGAAGGCGAAGGCCCACTGGCCTGTCAGCAGGGTCGTCCTCTGCCGTACCAGGTCCGGCCGGGGGTAGCTGCCCAGGGACTCGAGTGCAACCCAGCCGGCGAGGTCTTCGTCCACGGGGGGTGCGACAGAAGGTTCCCTGGACGGGTCCTGGCAGGCAGCCAGTGTGGCGAGCAACAAGAGAATGAACGAGACAGCCGGGAAGGTGCACACTGATTGCTTCGGCATGGGTGAAATGTAAGGGAAAAGGCAACTGTGTGTCAAAAAAGTGAAAGGCACCCCGACGGGGCCTTGAAGGCGATGCCCTCGAGCTTCTTGCCTTTCTTTCTGCACACCAGGGGGGGGTAATTGCCCGTCTCGGACACGAGGTATGCGATCTCCATGTCCCTTTGACGACCGAGCACTTGCTTTGTCGTTGACACCGGCCACGTTTTCCATAATGCTTCACTCATGACGGAGAGGTCCTTGGCGTCCCCGTCGGGAAAGCCAGATGCGATATGCGGCTACCTCGAGGTCGCAACGGAGGACACTGACGTATGAGCACCAAGGCCGTGATCATCGGGTCCGGGGTCGGCGGCAGTGCCTGCGCGGCACTTCTGGCGCGTGCAGGGTGGAGCGTCACTGTGCTCGAGTCCCACCCCTTCACAGGCGGCCGCTGCGCCTCGTTCGACAGGGAGGGGTTCAGGTACGATTTCGGCGTTCATATGTTCAGCAGAGGAGACATGGGCCCTCACGGCGAGGTGAACCGAAGAATAGGCGGAGGCCTGCGGTGGGCGACGAAAGACCCTGCCTGCCGCATCATGGGCGCCTCGGAGGTTTTCTTCCCCCTGGACATCAAGCCTTTGAGGCGGCTGGCAGCCCTGGCCATGGGTCTGGGCGTGAAGGCGAGAAACATCCCGGGCGCGTACCGATTGATACGGTCTCTTTTGCGGGGTGCGGATGGAGAAAGCAACGACACTGTGTGCCTGCGGGACTACGTGAGCCGGTTTACCGATGACGAGGCGATCCATCGGTTCATCACCTGCGTATCCCAGCTCTACTTTGCCCTTTCGTACGAATCGGCCTCTGCCGGCGAATTCATCTATTGTTTTTCGCGGATGTTCCAGGAGGCCAGCTTCGGCTATCCTGTCGGCGGGAGCGCGAGCATCCCGGGGACGTTTCTCGAACGCGCCAGAGGCTTCGGGTGCACGCTCCTGCTGAACACCCCCGTGCTGCGCATCGTTGTCGAAGGCGGCAGGGCGAGGGGAGTGGAGACCGCCTCGGGGCACATCGAGGCCGACCACGTGATATCCAATGCAGGGGTCCTTCGAACCATCGAGTTGGCAGGCAGCGAGCATTTCCCTCCCGGGTACGTGAGCACGGCCCGAAGCTACGCGTACTCGAACTCCTATGTGACCATCAAGTACGGCCTGGCAAGGCCGGTCATCCCCTATCCGGTGGTATTCGTCATGCCGGATCTCCCCGCCGAAAGGGTCTTCCGTTACATCGAGGAGAGGACGGTCCCAGAGGACCCGTACCTTTTCATGCCTGTGCCCACGCATCACGACCCTGCCCTCGCGCCGGCCGGGAAGCAGTTGGTCATTGCCGGGACTGCCGCGCCTGCTGGGGCCTCGGAGGAACTGTGCAACGCGATCCTGGACCGGGTCGATGAAAAGGTTCGGGAGCTTTTCCCGGCCCTGCCCGACGCCGTGCTCTGGACGGTTCGGTCCACGAGCAGGGAGACACGCGATCTCACAGGGCACGCCGCCGGAGAGGCCATTGGCCTGGCCCAGACGCCGCAGCAGGTGGGGAGGCTCCGGCCCGCGTGTGCCACGCCGGTATCCGGGCTTTGGCTTGTCGGTGCAGATGCCGGTGCCCGCGGTATCGGTACAGAGATGGCTTCCCAGAGCGCCCTGGCACTCGCGGAGACGCTCCTCGAGACGGGCCGGCGCGATCGAGTGACCACCTGCAGGCGATGCTGGAAGGAGGGATAGAGATGGGCAGACCGACCTGGGAGGTCAAGCTCATAAAGAAGATGTGGCCTACCCGGTACCTATCCGCAAAGGCAGCCAACGTAGGGCCCGTCGGTACCCTGATGGAAAAAGCCCTGTTCAAGGACGACCAGATGACCCAGATCCCTATCAACAAGAACATCGAAGGTGCGGATCAGAGCGTGGCCCTGCCTTTTTCGATCCTCGAAGAATTCGTGCGCGAGGCATCGGTTCGGGTCATCATGCACACCTGCATTTGCAGGGATAACAATCGGTGCACAAGTACCCCATCGAGCTCGGGTGCGTCTTTCTCGGGGAGGCTGCAAGAGGGATCGAGCCGGGTTTGGGCAAGCAGGCAGGGATCGAAGAGACACTGGGGCATATCAAAGACGCCCTCCAGGCCGGTCTCGTGCCCTTTACAGGCCGCAACAAGCTCGATACCGTCTGGCTGGGTGTCGGCCCCGGCGAGCGTCTGTTGACGATCTGCTTTTGCTGCCCCTGCTGCTGTCTCTACAGTGTGTATCCGTACTTGCCGTCCCGTTTGCAGAAAACGGTCGTCAGGCTCGAAGGTCTCGAGGTGCATGTCGGAGACCGCTGCGGAGGGTGCGGTTTGTGCAAGACCGTGTGTCTGAGTCGCGCCATCCATGTCAGCGCAGGCCGTGCGGTCATCGACGAGGAGCGCTGCAACGGCTGCGGTCGCTGCGCCACTGAGTGCCCCGAGCAGGCTATCACCCTGCGCCTGACCAGAAGGGATGCAGTCGAGGCATGCAAACAGCGCATTCGCTCGATTGTGGATGTGAAATAGAGCCCTGGCCCCCAGCGGAACGGTCTCGGCAAAGGTCAGTAAAGGTGACATGCCACGCAGTGGCCGTCCTCCATCTCTTTGGCAGCAGGGAAGACGCTCCTGCAGATCTCCATTGCAGAGGGGCACCGCGGGTGGAAGGGGCAGCCGCCCGGCGGTGACAACGCGGAGGGCACATCCCCTCGCACGAGCGGCCTTTTCGCCTTGGCGCGCGGGTGGGGGAGTGGGACCGAGAGGAGCAGCACCCGTGTATACGGGTGCAAGGGGTTTTGGAAAAGACGCTCGGCCGGCCCTGTCTCCACGATCTTTCCCAGGTACATGACGGCGACGCGGTCGCTTATGTGTTCCACCACACTCAGGTCGTGGGAGATGAACACGTACGTCAGGCCGAACCGTTCCTGGATGTCCATGAGGAGATTGAGGATTTGGGCCTGTATGGAGACATCGAGGGAAGAGACGGGTTCGTCGGCCACGATGAGCTTGGGGAAAAGGGCCAGGGCGCGAGCGATCCCCACCCTCTGGCGCTGGCCGCCGCTGAATTCGTGAGGGTATTTGGTTGCCGCCTCGGGCCTCATCCCCACGAGTTCCAAAAGCTCTGCCACGCGGGCCTTTCTCTCGCTGCGCGGCAACAGCCGGTGCACGAGGAGCCCTTCCTCTATGGCTGCGCCGACGGTCATCCTCGGGTTGAGGGAGGAATAGGGGTCCTGGAAGACCATCTGCATCTGTCTGCGAAGGGTGCGCATCTCGCCTGCGGGCAGCCGTGTGATGTCCTTCCCATCGAACAGCACCGACCCTGAGGTCGGCTCGACCAACCTGAGGATCGTGCGCCCCAAGGTCGTCTTGCCGCAACCGCTCTCTCCGACCAGCCCCAGCGTTTCCCCCCTCCTTACGGAGAAACTCACCCCGTCGACTGCCCGCACGGTGCCGCGGCGACGCGAAAGTATGCCCGGGCGCACAGGGAAATATTTTTTCAGCTCCTTTACCTCGAGGAGCACCTCCGGCTCGGGCCTCATCACAACTCCTTTGCCCTCCAGCACGCCGAGGCCCTGGAAGGGTCGGCTGGGTCGATGTCGGAGAGGAGAGGCGGGTCCTCGCGCCAGCATCGCTCGATCGCATAGGCACATCGGTCCCGAAAGGCGCACCCTGTGGGCAGCGCGAAAAGCTCGGGGACCATACCGCCGATGGCGCTGAGTCTCCCACGGCGTTTCCACCCGTGCGCCGCCTTGGGCAAGGAGGCCAGGAGCCCCAGGGTATAAGGATGCATTGGGTGATCGAAGAGCGAAAGGACCGAGGAGTATTCCACGATCTTGCCTGCGTACATCACGGCGACCTCGTCCGCCGTCTGAGCGACCACGCCGAGGTTATGGGTGATAAGAAGCATCGCCATGCCCGAACTCTCTTTGAGCGTGTGGATGAGATCGAGGATTTGGGCCTGAATCGTGACGTCCAGCGCGGTCGAGGGCTCGTCCGCAATGAGCAAATCGGGTTGACAGCACAGGGCCATGGCGATCATGGCCCTCTGCCTCATCCCGCCGCTCAAGGAGGCAGGATACTCATCGATCCTTTTCTCGGCGGACGGGATGCCCACGCGGCCGAGCAGTGCGACGGTGTGCTCCCGTGCCTCCCGACGGCCCAGCCCTCGATGGAGGCGGATCACCTCCTCTATCTGACTTCCTATGGTGAATACGGGGTTGAGCGCCGCTGTCGGATCCTGAAAGATCATCGAGATTCTGTTCCCCCTTATCCGTCGCAACTCCCTCAGGGGCATGCTCAAGAGATCTCGATTCTCGAACAGGACCGTGCCCGAGGCGATCCTGCCCGGTGGCGAAGGGACGAGTCGCAGTATCGAGAGGGCCAGTGCGGTCTTGCCGCAGCCGGACTCGCCCACAAGGCCCAGGGTGCGGCCCCGGCCGACGGCAAGGGTCACACCCCGTACGGCCCGCACAGTGCCCCGGGGGGTGTCAAAGCAGGTCTGGAGATCCCTGATCTCGAGAAGTGGGGCGCTCTGCCGTGCTGCATCCATCGAGGCGTTCCTCACGGAGACGTGCTACCAGAGGGGAGACGGGTCCTGCGGGGCGTCGAGATGTCGAGACGTCGAGACAACGGCGATCGGCCTGCGCCGGCCAGGCTGGGCACAGCACCCTGGGGAAGGAACGGGCGAGGGCCGCAGAGGCCCGGGGAGGCGCGGTACCTACGCCGGCTCGAGTGCCCGGCATGCCCGTTCTTCTTCACCCTTTTGCAACCTGAGCCCTTGCTCGACGCTCGAGGGAGAGATCCCCACCTCCCGTGCGATCTTTTCGGTAATCAAGGAACAATCCCTGCCTCTGGCCGCCCGGGCAGGCACATCCCCCATGCGCACAGGGTGGAGCCGTGCCGCAGGCAGATCGAAGATGCGGGCAAAGATCATCCCGAACTCGTACCGGCTGACCCGTTGCTTCCCTCCCATATGAAAGATGCCTGTGGTGGAGATCTCGGAGAGGCGATAGATCGCTTCTGCTGTATCCCCCACGTAAGCGGGCGTGCGAAACTGATCGGTAAAGAGGGTGAGGTCCTTGCCTGCGGCAAGGTCTTCCCTCATCCGCTTGGTCCAGTCGCCCCGCGCGCCACGTGTCGGGCCGTAGCTCAATGAGAGCCGAACAATGGCGAAGCTCGCGCAGAGCTCCCTCACAGCCTGTTCGCCCTGAAGCTTGGTTTCGCCGTACACGTTTATGGGGTGCGGGGCGTCCTCCTCCCGGTAGAACCCCTTTTCTCCATCATAGACAAGATCCGTGGAGAAGTAGACGAGGCGGCCGGCGCGGCGTTGTGCCCACTGGGCGACCTCTCTGGTTCCGTCGACGTTGATCGCTCGGGCGAGACCGGGGTTTTCCTCGCAAAGATCAGGGCTGACGAGGGCCGCCGCGTGGACCACGACGTCGACCGAAAGACCGTGCAAGGCGGCGTGAAAAGACCCCCTCGCCCCGAGATCTATCTGGTAAAGGCCGTCAGCCTCAGCCTTTGGTCTTTGGCTGCCATAGGCAAGGTAGACGACGTAGCCTGCCCTGCGAAACCGCTCTGCGAGGTGTTCGCCTACGAAACCGCTCGCACCTGTAATCAAAACAGACGGCATCTTCCAGGACGGTCCCCGGCCGGGGGGGGCGGGGGAGGCACGGGCATCGGCGGCCCGGATCGGTTCTTATGGGGTCGAGGTCAGGGTCACAGTGACCCCGTGCTCCCTCAAAAAGGCCACCTCTGCGGTCTTGGCAAAGTCGCTCAAAGGGTTCTCGATCAGTATCACGACATCGCCTGTCCCCAGGCCTCCTTCCATACAGTTGTAGACCAGAGGAAGCAGGTCGCGCACCTTGTTCTCGGAGAGGTCGAGCGAGGAAAGATTGTAGAGCTTCCTGAGCGGCTCGAGCACCAGGGCCTCTTCGCCTTCGGCTGCGTCATCCCCTATTCGGTTGCGTTTGAGATTGAGTCCCCTCAGTTCGGCCAACCCCTGCAAGGGCGATATATCCCTTATCCGGTTCTCCTGCAGCTCGAGCTGTTGCAAGCTCTTCAGCCCCTCGAGCGCCGAGATATCGCTTATGCTGTTATCCCCGAGATAGAGGTTGACGAGCCGGCGGAGCCCCCGAAGCGGCGAGATATCGAAAAGATCGTTGCCGGAGAGCGTGAGCGAGGCGAGGTTCGTACAATACTGGATGCCAGAGAGATCTTTGACGCCCTTTATGTCGGGGCATCCCAAGTCCGTGGCAGGCAGGGAAACGATGGGTGTCAGGTCCGATGGGTAGAGCGGCCCCGAAACGCCACCGAGTGCGCACCTGACCGCGGCCTCGAAGTTCGAGTCGGCAAAATGGACCGAAAGATCCGGGGCGACCTCCTCGTCCCCGCCGCATCCGCCGAGGCACGACAAAACCAACAGGGCGCCGCACAACAAACCGATCGATGGAGAGCCGATGGCGATCGTTCTTTTCATGATATCTTCCCCCTCTCTTGGATGTGCATGGCCGTGCGTGGCGACCCGCCAAGGCAGCCGGTCTGAGCCGCTCACCTTCCTTTGTAGACAGGTTTTCTCTTTTCCCTGAATGCCCGCGGGCCCTCGCGTGCATCCTCGGTGAGAAAGATGGGCAGTCCTATCTCCAGTTCCTTGGCCAGTGCCTCTTTGAGGCTCAATCCCATACCTTCACGCACCGACCGTTTTATGGCCTGCACTGCCAGCGGTCCGTTTTCAGCGATTCGTGAAGCCATCTCCTCTGCCGTCGCAACGAGCCTGTCTTTCGGCACCACACGATTGAGAAATCCCCATTGGAGAAGGTGCGCCGCCGTGTACTCGCCTCCCGTAAGGAGTATCTCCATGGCGGCCGCAGCGGGTATGCTTCTTGGCAGCCTCACCGTGGCGCCCGCAGTCGGCATCATGGCGTACCGGGCCTCCCGCATCTGGAATACCGCGTCCTCCGAGGCGATGCGGATATCGGTCGCCATGACAAGCTCCCAGCCCCCTGTAAGGCACAGGCCGTGAACCGCGGAGACGATAGGCTTGTCGATCTCGAAGTCCCGCAGCAGGGCATCGGAAAGGATCTCCGGGTGCTCGAGGACCCTCTTTTCCGCCTCGTTCTGAGGCCCTCTGATGCGCATGACGAGCGGCATGGTCGATTTGAGGTCCATGCCCGCGCAAAAGATATCGGGTACCGCCGAGGAGAGCAGCGCGACCCTGACGTCGCTGTCGTCGCGGACGGCCTGCCAGGCCTCGTAGAGCTCGATGAGGGTTATGGGGTCGA
>Ga0068707_1002518_pt1 | contig 12883 bp, 5 predicted proteins | sample YNPNPMetaG_FD_66600 | JGI IMG/M metagenome (GOLD analysis project Ga0068707, IMG submission 66600) | Anoxygenic and chlorotrophic microbial mat microbial communities from Yellowstone National Park, USA - YNP NP MetaG | ecosystem: Environmental > Aquatic > Thermal springs > Hot (42-90C) >... | reverse complement strand
GCTCTTCCTGACCGCCAACTGGGCGCAGGCGAACCGCCTGGCCCCCGCGGCCGAGGCGGGCAAATACCTGGGATTGACCAACCTGGCCACGGCCGGCGCGGGCGCGCTGGCGCGGCTGGAAGGGCCGGCCATCGACGCGCTCAACAACGCCCATCCCGGCGCCTGGTGGGGCTACACCGCACTCTTCCTCTTCGGCACGGCCTGCGCGCTGGCCAGCTTGCCTCTGTTGCGCAAAGTCCGCTGAGAATTTCTCGGGGCCGAAATTTGACAGGATAGGCCCATTATGCTAGATTTAACGATTGCTGTCCGGTACCCACAAGGAGAGGTGGACGTGCGCCATCTCTGCTTTTATTTTTACGCGCTCAGCGTTTGAGGCGAGTCCAAGTCGTGTTGCGACTTGGCTTTTTTTGCTTCTTGTAGGGGGCAGGCGGTAGTTTGCCCAAGGAGTGAACCTTTCATGATCTATCCCCAGACTGCGGAGGCCCGTGTGAGCGGAAATGCCAGGCGTAAATCGTATGCACGCATCCGGGACGTTTACGAGTTGCCGCGCCTGATCGAGGTGCAGCTTGACTCGTTCCGCTGGTTCCAGACCGAAGGTTTGGAGGAGCTGTTTACCGAGATATCGCCGATCGTCAGCTTTAACAAGAATCTGGAGTTGCATTTTGGTTCCAAGCCGGGCGTCGAGCCCGGCGGAGATGGCTTCTGGTTCGGCGAGCCCAAGTATTCGGAGCGGGAATGCCGCGACCGCGATATGACCTACGCCGCGCCCCTGTGGGTGCGCGTCAAGCTGGTCAACCGCGAGACCGGCGAGGTGTCCGCTCAGAACGTGTTCATGGGCGATTTCCCGTTGATGACGGAAAACGGCACCTTCATTATTAACGGCGCCGAACGCGTGGTCGTCAGCCAGCTCATCCGCTCGCCGGGGGTCTATTTCACCGTCGAAGAAGATCGCGTGACCGACCGCCGGCTCTGCTTCTCCAAGATGATCCCGAACCGGGGTGCATGGCTCGAGTTCGAGACCAGCAAGCGCGACGTGATCTCGGTGAAGGTGGATCGCAAGCGCAAGCTGCCGGTCACGGTGTTCCTGCGCGCCATCGGTTACGGCTCGGACGATGAGATCATGGAGCTGTTCACCGATGTGGATGTGGATCCGGAGCATCCGTACATCGCCTCGACGCTCGAACGCGACCCGACCCGCATCCCCAACCGCGAGGACTCGGCGAAGGGCGTGGACGCCGCGCTCCTGGAGTTCTACAAAAAGCTGCGGCCGGGCGATCCGCCCACGCTCGACAACGCGCGCAGCTTCATGCAAAACCTGATCTTCGCGCCCCGGCGCTACGACCTGGGCAAGGTGGGCCGCTACAAGCTCAATCGCCGGCTCGGCCTGAACGTGCCGCTTTCGCAACGCACGCTGACGAACGAAGACCTGGTGGCGGTCGTCCGCAAGATGATCCAGATCAACAACGGCGTCGAGGAAGAGGACGACATAGACCATCTGGGCAATCGCCGCGTCAAGACCGTCGGCGAGCTGATCCAGAACCAGTTGCGCATCGGCCTGTTGCGCATGGAGCGGGTGGTGCGCGAGCGCATGTCCATCCGCGATACCGATCAGACCACCCCGCTGTCGCTGATCAACATCCGGCCGGTGGTGGCGGCCATGCGCGAGTTCTTCGGCGGCTCGCAGCTCAGCCAGTTCATGGATCAGACCAACCCGCTGGCCGAATTGACCCACAAGCGCCGCCTGAGCGCCCTGGGCCCGGGCGGCCTGCGCCGCGAGCGCGCGGGCTTCGACGTGCGCGATGTGCACAACAGCCACTACGGCCGCATCTGTCCCATCGAGACGCCCGAAGGCCCCAACATCGGCCTGATCGGCTCGCTGGCGACTTACGGCCGGATCAACGAGTTCGGCTTCATCGAGACCCCGTACCGCAAGGTGCTGAACCGCGTGCCCAACCGGGCCGATGCCCTGGTGGGCAAGATCGTGCGCGAGCGCATTGCCCTGCCCGACGGCACCGTGGTGGCCGCGCCCGGCACCCGGATCGATGCCCGGCTCGCCGAGCGGATCGCGGCCCTCGCCGACATCCTGCCCGAGGTGCGCATCGTGCCCGAAGTGACCGATGAGATCGTCTTCCTCTCGGCCGACGAAGAGGACCGCTACTCGATTGCCCAGGCCAACGCCAAGATGGACGAGGAGCGCCACTTCGTGGAGTCGCGCATCTCGGTGCGGCGCAATCAGAAATTCCTGTTCGAGTCGCCGGCGAATATCGAGTACATGGATGTGTCGCCGAAGCAGATCGTGTCGGTCTCGGCCGCGCTGATCCCCTTCCTGGAGCACGACGACGCCAACCGCGCGCTGATGGGCTCCAACATGCAACGCCAGGCCGTGCCGCTCTTGCGGCCCGAAGCGCCCCTGGTGGGCACGGGCATCGAGCGCCAGGCCGCCGTGGATTCCGGCCAGGTGATCGTGGCGCTCAACGCGGGCGAGGTGATCAGCAGTTGCAGCGATCGGATCGTGGTGCTGGAGGACGACGGCACCCGACGGGAATACCCGCTGCGCAAGTATCAGCGCTCGAACCAGAGCACTTGCATCGACCAGCGGCCGGTCGTCAACAAGGGCGACCGGGTGGAAAAGGGCCAGGTGTTGGCCGACTCCAGCTCGACCGACTTCGGCGAGATGGCCCTGGGCCAGAACGTGCTGGTGGCGTTCATGAGCTGGGAGGGCGGCAACTACGAAGACGCGATCCTGATCAGCGAGCGGCTGATCCAGGAGGACAAGTTCACCTCGATCCACATCGAAAAGCACGAGATCGAGGCGCGCGACACCAAGCTGGGGCCGGAAGAGATCACGCGCGACATCCCGAACGTGGGCGAGGACGCGCTGAGGGATCTGGACGAAAACGGCATCGTGCGCATCGGCGCGGTGGTGGTGCCCGGCGACATCCTGGTGGGCAAGATCACCCCCAAGGGCGAGACCGAGCTCAGCCCGGAGGAGAAGCTGTTGCGGGCCATCTTCGGCGAGAAGGCGCGCGAGGTGAAGGATTCCAGCCTGCGCCTGCCGCACGGCGAATACGGCAAGGTCGTGGACATCAAAGAGTTCAGCCGCGATGAACATCGCGACCTGCCCGCCGGCGTCGAGCGCATGGTGCGCGTCAGCGTGGCGCAGCGGCGCAAGCTGATGGAGGGGGACAAGATGGCCGGCCGCCACGGCAACAAGGGGGTCATCTCCAAGATCGTGCCGGTCGAGGACATGCCCTTCCTGCCCGATGGCACCCCGGTGGACATCATCCTGAACCCGCTGGGCGTGCCCGCGCGCATGAACATCGGCCAGGTGCTCGAGACGCACCTGGGTTGGGCGGCCGAGCGGCTCGGCTTCCGCGTCGAGACGCCCGTGTTCGACGGTGCGCGCGAACACGAGATCGAGGCCGAGCTGGCGCGCGCCTGGCTGGCCGATCGGGCCTGGGAAAAGGCCACCCGCCGCGCCTGGGATTGGGCGGCCCAACAGGGCAAGACCGAGGCCGACTACGCGGACGAGGACGAGGTGCGCGCCGACTACCTGGCCGAATGGCTGGCCCCGCGCGGCTACGACCCCGAGCGGGTCTACACCGATCGGGCGTATGCCCGCCAGGCCGTCTTGCGCGAGTGGCTGGCCGAGGAGCCGCAGGGCTACGATCCCGACACCCTCCTCTCGCCGGTGGACGACGACCGGCCCATCGCGGTGCGCGAACAGGCCGACGAGATGGCGCGCATCGTCTGCCTGCGCGAGTGGCTGAAGTGGGTGGTGCGCGAGCGCATGCGGGTAACCCATCTGGTGCCGGTGACGGCCCCCGATGGCACCGTGAGCTACGAGGAACAGCCCGAATCGGCCGAAGAGCGGGCCGCCGTCTACGCGGAGATGGAGCGCATCGCCAACCTCTCGGACGAGGAAGTGACCGCCGAGGCGTTGCGCGTGAGCAACGAGACCAATCAGCCCCTGCCGACCTGGGGCAAGACGATCCTGTTGAACGGCAAGACCGGCGAGCCGTTCGATCAGCCGGTGACGGTGGGCATCATCCACATGATGAAGCTCCATCACCTGGTCGAAGACAAGGTGCACGCGCGCTCCACCGGCCCCTATAGCCTGGTGACGCAACAGCCGTTGGGCGGCAAGGCGCAATTCGGCGGCCAACGCTTCGGCGAGATGGAAGTGTGGGCGCTGGAAGCCTATGGCGCCGCGCACAGCTTGCAGGAGATGCTGACGGTCAAGTCGGACGATGTGACCGGCCGCGTGAAGACATACGAGTCCATCGTCAAGGGCGAGAAGATCGAAGCGCCCGGCGTGCCCGAAAGCTTCCGGGTGCTCGTCAAGGAGCTGCAATCGCTCGGCCTGGCGGTCGAAGTGGTGGACGCCAAAGAAGAGGTGATCCAGTTCGGCCGCGAAGACACCGAAGAGAAGCTGCCCAACCTGGGCTTCAGCTTGAGCCTGCCGGGCCCCATGAGCCGCGGGCTGGACTGAGGAATGTGGGGAGACGCCTAAATGGAAGTCAACGAATTTGATGCCATCCGTGTGTCGCTTGCCTCGCCAGAGCAGATCCTGGCCTGGTCGCATGGCGAAGTAACCAAACCGGAGACGATCAACTACCGCACGTTGCGGCCGGAACGGGATGGGCTGTTCTGCGAGCGCATCTTCGGCCCCACGCGAGACTGGGAGTGCGCCTGCGGCAAGTACAAGCGCATCCGCTACAAGGGCATCGTCTGCGATAAGTGCGGCGTCGAGGTGGCGCATAGCCGGGTGCGCCGCGAGCGCATGGGGCACATCAAGCTGGCCAGCCCGGTGTCGCACATCTGGTATGTCAAGGGCGTGCCGAGCCGCCTGGGCCTGCTGCTGAACATCAGCCCCCGCAACCTGGAGCGCGTGCTCTATTTCGCCCAGTACATCATCACCCATGTGGATGAAGAGGCGCGCAACCGCACCATCACCCGCGCCGAGCGCGACCTGAACATGCGCATCGCCCGGCTGGAAGGCGAGCTGCAGACGAAGCTCTCCGAGCTGGAGTCGGGGTATGCCGGCCGGGTGGCCGAGCTGGATCAACAGGAAGAGGCGCAACTGGCCGCGCTCGGCGAGCGCATGTCGGCCGAGACCAACGAGGTGATCGCGCTCGGCCAGCAGATGCAGGCCGCCATCGAGAAGCTCTACAATAAGCGCGCCGACGAGACCCTCAACCTGCCGTGGCTGCCGGCCGATCGGCCGCTGGTCATGGCGGGCGAGACCGTCACGCGCGATCACGCGCTGGCGCTCGAAGAGGCGATCCGCAATCGCCTGAGCCAGATCGAAGAGGAGATCGGCCGCGATCAGGAGGCCGTGCGCGCCAACTTCGCCGCGCGCCGCGACCTGCTGCGCCGCGAGCTGGAACAGGCCATGGACGAACAGCGCATGGCCGTCGAGACGCAGAAGGCGCAGATGCGCGCCCAGCTCGACGATCAGTTGCAGGAGCTCAAGGAACTGCGCGAGCGCGAGATCCTCTCCGAGAACGACTATCGCGAGCTGCAGGAGCGCTGGGGCAGCGTCTTCCGGGCCGGCATGGGCGCCGAAGCCATCCGCGAGCTGGTGGCCAAGATAGACCTCGATGCAATGGTCAAAGAGCTGCGCAACGAGATCAACACGACCCAATCCAAGCAGCGCAAGAAGAAGGCCGCCAAGCGCCTGCGCGTGGCCGAATCGTTCCGCAAGAGCGGCAACCGCCCCGAGTGGATGATCCTCACCGTGTTGCCCGTGCTCCCGCCCGAGCTGCGGCCCATGGTGCAACTGGACGGCGGCCGCTTCGCCACCTCCGACCTGAACGACCTCTACCGTCGGGTGATCAACCGCAACAACCGCCTGAAGCGGCTGCTGGAGCTGGGCGCGCCCGACGTCATCGTGCGCAACGAAAAGCGCATGTTGCAAGAGGCCGTAGATAGCCTGATAGACAACGGCCGCCGCGGCCGGGCCGTCAGCCGCTCGGGCAAGCGCAAGCTCAAGAGCCTCTCCGACCTGCTGAAGGGCAAGCAGGGCCGCTTCCGCCGCAACCTGCTCGGCAAGCGCGTGGACTACTCGGGCCGCTCGGTCATCGTCATCGGCCCCGAGCTCAAGCTGCACCAGTGCGGCCTGCCGAAGAAGATGGCGCTGGAACTGTTCAAGCCGTTCGTCATGCGCCGGCTGGTCGAATACAACTACGCGCACAACATCAAGAGCGCCAAGCGCCTGGTGGACCGGGAAAGCCCCGAAGTGTGGGACGTGCTGGAAGAGGTGACCAAGGATCGGCCGGTGCTGTTGAACCGGGCGCCCACCCTGCACCGCCTGGGCATCCAGGCGTTCGAGGTGGTGCTCATCGAGGGGAGCGCCATCCAGATCCACCCGCTCGTCTGCGCGGCGTTCAACGCCGACTTCGACGGCGACCAGATGGCCGTGCACGTGCCCCTCTCCGATGCCGCGGTGCGCGAGGCCCGCGAGCTGATGATGAGCTCGGCCAACCTGCTGAAGCCGTCCTCGGGCGAGCCGATCGTCGGGCCGTCGAAGGACATGGTGCTCGGCTGCTACTACATGACCGTGGCCGTGCCCACGGCCAAGGGCGCCGGCAAGACCTTCATTGACTTCGACGAGGTGCGCCTGGCCTACGACCTGGGCATCGTCGAACTGCGCGCGCCGATCAAGGTGCGCTTCACCGATTGGGCCGACGAGGTGACGCTGGCGCAGCTCGGCCTGGCCCCCGAGCTGGAGGCGAAGCTCGCCGGGAAGGGCGCGCGCACCGCGGGCGACGTGGTGCGCCTGCTGGCGCAAGATCGCCAGGTCCTGGCGCAGGAACTCGGCCTGGACACGCGCACCGTGGACCACATCCGCGAACGGCTGGTGGCGCAAAAGGTGCGGCCCGACAAGCTGCCGCAGACCGGCCTGCTCGAAACGACCGTTGGCCGGGTGCTCTTCAACGCGCCGCTGCCCAAGCCGTTGCAGTTCGCCAACGAGGTGATGGACAAGAAGCGGCTCAACGACCTGGTGGGCCTGTGCTACGAGCTGATGGGGCCGCAGGTGACCGCCCAGGTGGTGGACGAGATCAAGCATCTCGGCTTCACCTATGCGACCATCTCCGGCACCACCATCGCGGTGAGCGACATCACCGTCCCGCCCAACAAGCAGCAGGTGTTGGACGAGACCACGGCCCGCGTCGAGGAGACGGAGCGCCAGTATCGCCGCGGCCTGATCACCGAAGAAGAGCAATATAACAAGGTCGTCGAGCTGTGGACGCATGCCACCGACGACATCACCCAGGCGGTGAAGAACATGCTCGATCCGTTGACCGGCCTGGGCGCAATGGCCACCTCGGGCGCGACCAAGGGCGGCATCCAGCCGATCCGCCAGCTCGCGGGCATGCGCGGCCTGATGGCCGATCCTTCGGGCCGCATCATCGCGTTGCCGATCCGCTCCAACTTCCGCGAGGGGTTGACCGCGCTGGAGTACTTCCTGAGCACCCACGGCGCGCGCAAGGGCCTGGCCGACACCGCGCTGCGCACGGCCGACGCCGGCTACCTGACCCGCCGCCTGGTGGACGTGGCCCAGGACGTGATCGTCTCTGCGGAAGATTGCGGCACGGAAAGCGGCATCTGGCTGACGAAGGCCGCGGCGCAGGCGACCGGCCAGAAGCTGTCCGAGCGCATCATCGGCCGGGTGACGGCCGGGCCGATCGCCGATCCGAAGACCGGCGAGATCCTGATCGAGCGCAACCAGTTGCTCGACGAAATGGCGGTGCGCATCATCGAGCGCGCGGGCGTGGACAAGGTGTTCGTCCGCTCGCCGCTGACGTGCGAGAATCGCCATGGCCTTTGCCGGATGTGCTACGGCTCCGACCTGGCCCGCGGCGGCCTGGTGAAGATGGGCGAGGCGGTCGGCATCATCGCGGCCCAATCCATCGGCGAGCCGGGCACGCAGCTCACCCTGCGCACGTTCCACACCGGCGGCGTGGCCGGCGCCGAGGACATCACCCAGGGCCTGCCGCGCGTCGAGGAGCTGTTCGAGGCGCGCACGCCCAAGGGCGAGGCCGTCATCAGCGAGATCGGCGGCGTGGTGGACGTGTACTGGGAAGGGGATGTGCGCAAGCTCAAGGTGACGAACACCCGGCTGCGGCGCAAGACCCATCACATCCCGGCCGGCTATCGGATGCTCGTCGAGAGCGAGGATCGCGTCCAGGCCACCACCCCGATCGCGGCCGCGCTCGATCCGGCCACCGAGCCGCAGGAGATCCTGGCCGCGCTCGACGGCCACATCTACATCGAGCCGGAAGACACGGGCGGCTATCGGGCCATCATCCGCCGCGAGGACGTGGAGGAGTGGGTCACCGATATTCCGGCCTCGGCCCGGCTGCGCGTGGACAAGGGGGACCGCGTCGAGGTCGGCGAACAACTGACCGAAGGCGCCAAGAACCCGCGCGAAGTGTTGCGCATCCAGGGCCGGGAGGCCGTGCAGATGTACCTGCTCGACGAGGTGCAGAAGGTCTACCGGTCGCAGGGCGTGACCATTCACGACAAGCACATCGAGATCATCATCCGCCAGATGTTGCGCCGGGTGCGCGTGTTGCGGAGCGGCGACACCGACATGCTGATCGGCGAGCTGGTGGACCGCTTCGAGTTCGACGAGGCCAACGCGGCGGTCGAAGCGCAGGGCGGCGAGCCGGCGCGCGGGGAACCGGTGCTGTTGGGGGTGACGAAGGCTTCGCTGAACACCGACAGCTTCCTGGCCGCGGCATCCTTCCAGGAGACCACTCGCGTCTTGACCGATGCGGCCGTGCGCGGGGCGAAGGATCACCTGCGCGGGCTGAAGGAGAACGTCATCATCGGCAAGCTGATCCCGGTGGGCACGGGCTTCGAGGCGCGGCGCCGGGCCCTGGAAGCGGCCCAGGCGGGGCCTCAGCCCGGCTTTGGCGGCGCCGCGGAGGACGAGGAGACGGACTTCGCGGACGACGCGGCGGCCGTCGCATAATCACGTAGGGGTGGACGGCGTCCGCCTTGTTGGTGCACGCCGTGCGCCCCTGCGAAATCCATCGGGTCTTGATTTGACCCATCATCTTTTCTGTGATAAACTAATTGTTCGTGGGCCGGTACTATCGTCGCCGGCCCGCATTTCGTCTTATTTGTAAAGTTTGCATCGGAGGACAGCTTGCCGACCATCAATCAGCTCGTTCGCAAGGGGCGCAAGCCGATCGTCAAAAAGGCCAAGGCGCCGGCGTTGCTATTCACGAACAACACCTACACCAATCGTTTGAAGCGGATGCCCAAGGGCAACCCGTTCAAGCGCGGGGTTTGCACGCAGGTGCGCACCATGACGCCGAAGAAACCGAATTCGGCGTTGCGCAAGATCGCGCGCGTCCGCCTGTCCAATTCGATCGAAGTCACCGCCTACATCCCCGGCGAGGGGCACAGCTTGCAGGAGCACTCGGTGGTGCTCGTGCGCGGCGGCCGCGTCAAGGACCTGCCCGGCGTGCGCTATCACATCGTCCGGGGCACGCTGGACACGACCGGCGTCGAGAATCGCAAGCAAGGCCGTTCGAAGTATGGGGCGAAGGTGCCGAAGAAGGCGGCCGCTCCGGCCAAGGGCGCTCCGGCGAAGGGCGGAAAGAAGTAGGAGTGAACTATGCCACGCAGAAATCGTCCTGAGCGGCGCGAGATCTTGCCCGATCCGCGGTATAATAATGTGCTGGTTGCCAGTTTGATCAACAAGCTCATGTGGAACGGCAAGAAATCTACTGCGGAACGGATCGTGTACGGCGCCCTGGAAGCCCTGGAGGCGCGCACCAAGAAGCCCGCGCTCGAGGCGCTGGAGCAGGCCGTGCGCAACGCGACGCCGGTCATCGAGGTGCGGCCGCGGCGCGTGGGCGGCGCCACCTACCAGGTGCCCATGGAGATTCGCGAGGACCGACGCCTGGCCCTGGCATTGCGCTGGCTGTTGCAGAGCGCGCGCAAGCGCCCCGGCAAGAGCATGATCGAAAAGCTCTCGGCCGAGCTGGCCGACGCCTTCAACAACCAGGGCAACACGGTCAAGAAGAAAGAAGACACGCACAAGATGGCCGAGGCCAACCGGGCGTTCGCGCATTACCGGTGGTAGGTCGGTTGCTCTTCTTCTGACGTTGGTTGATCACGAACCCGGCATCCGTATTTCGTCCCGTCTCGGCGGGGGATGCCGGGTTTCTGTCGGTTAGGAGCGGATAGAACGGCGAGGTGACTGCTATGCCTGCTCAAATTTCTCCTGCGGATGAAGCGCGTTTGCGGCGATTGCGCAACATCGGCATCATCGCCCACATCGACGCGGGCAAAACCACCACGACCGAGCGCATCCTCTACTATACCGGCAGAACCTATCGGATGGGCAACGTTGACGAAGGCACCACCGTTACCGATTGGATGGTGCAGGAGCGCGAGCGCGGCATCACGATCCAGTCGGCCGCCATCACCAGCGAATGGCGCGGCCATCAGATCAACCTGATAGATACGCCCGGCCACATTGACTTCACGGCCGAGGTGCAGCGCAGCCTGCGCGTGTTGGACGGCGGCATCGTGGTCTTCGACGCGGTGGCCGGGGTCGAGCCGCAGTCCGAGACGGTGTGGCGCCAGGCCAATCGCTACGGCGTGCCGCGCATCTGCTTCGTCAACAAGATGGATCGCGTGGGCGCCGACTTCTGGCGCACCGTGGCCATGATCCGGGATCGCCTCGCCGCGCGGCCGTTGCCGATCCAGATCCCCATCGGCGCCGAGGATATGTTCGTCGGCATGGTGGACCTGCTGAGCGGCAAGGCATGGACCTTCCCCGATCCGCTCGGCGCCAATCCCCAGGAGATCCCCATCCCCGCCGATCTGTTGCCGCAGTTCGAGGCGCACCGCGCGCAGATGATCGAGCAGATCGCGGAGACCGACGACGATCTGACCATTAAGTTCCTGGAAGGGGAAGAGATCAGCGAGGCCGAGCTGCGCGCGGCGCTGCGCGCCGCGACCATCGCCGGCAAGCTGGTGCCCGTCTTGTGCGGCTCGGCCCTGCGCACGAAGGGCGTGCAACTGCTGCTCGACGCGGTGGTGGATTTCCTGCCGTCGCCGCTCGACATCCCGGCCGTGCGCGGGATCAATCCGCTCACCGGCCGGGAGGAGGAGCGGCCGGCCGATCCCAACGCGCCCGTGGCCGCGCTCGTGTTCAAGATCCAGACCGATCCGTTCATCGGCCGGCTGGCCTATGTGCGCGTCTATTCGGGCGTGATGCAGACGGGCCAGATGTTGCAGAATTCGACGCGCGACCGCAAGGAGCGGATCGGCCGGCTGGTGCAGGTGTATGCCGACAAGCGCAACGAGATCAGCGAGATTCGCGCCGGCGACATCGGCGCGATCGTGAGCGTCAAACAGACGTTCACCGGCGAGACGTTGTGCGATCCGGCCGCGCCGATCGTGTTGGAGCCGATCGAGTTCCCGGAGCCGGTCATCTCGGTGGCCGTCGAGCCGAAGACCAAGGCCGACCAGGACAAGCTGGCCAACGCGTTGCAGCGCCTGGCCGAAGAGGATCCGACCTTCCGCGTGAAGGTGGACGCGGACACCGGCCAGACGTTGATCAGCGGCATGGGCGAGCTGCATCTGGAGGTGTTGGTGGATCGGATGCAGCGCGAGTTCGGCGTGCAGGCGCACGTGGGCCGGCATCAGGTGGCGTATCGGGAGACGATCTTGCGCAAGGCCGAGGTGGAGACGCGCTTCGTGCGGCAAACGGGCGGCCGGGGCCAGTATGCGCACATCATCGTGCAGTTCGAGCCGTTGCCGCGCGGGGGCGGATTCGAGTTCGTGGACAAAGTCGTCGGCGGGGCGATCCCCAAGGAGTTCATTCCGGCGGTGGGCCAGGGCATCCGCGATGCGATGGAGAACGGCATCCTGGGCGGCTATCCGGTGGTGGACGTGCGGGCCACGCTGGTCGGTGGGTCGTATCACGAGGTGGACAGCTCCGATCTGGCGTTTCGCATTGCCGGCTCGATGGCATTTCGCGAGGGGATGGAGAAGGCGCAGCCGGTGCTCCTGGAGCCGATGATGCGGATCGAGGTCGTCGTGCCCGAGACCTCGACCGGCGACGTGATCGGCGACCTGGTGGCGCGGCGCGGGCAGGTGAGCGGTCTGGAGATGCACTCGCCGGGGATGCAGGCGGTGAAGGGCCTGGTGCCCCTGGCCGAGATGTTCGGCTACGCGACGACGCTGCGTTCGGTCACCCAGGGCCGCGGCACCTTCACGCTGGAGTTCGACCACTACGAGATCGTGCCCGAGGAGCGAGCGCGGCAGGTGTTGGGGATCGTGGCGCGCGGGTAGGCGGCCGCGCGGCGGGCCGTTCTCCTCCCAAGATTGCATGGGCCTCAAATTTGCAGAAAATCGTCTTTCCGTATACAATCTGGTGGTTGCCTCCGAACGCTATGTGTATCGTGCCGTTCGATACCGACTCGGATGTGCAAAGAGGTGTCTCGCCGGTCGTCCAGGCGAGGTGCCGACGTAATGCAAGCTCGGTGCGCGCCAGGTCGAGCCCGAATCGCCGTCCTGGTATGCTTACGTCTGCCCCGTCTGTGTCCGGGTGAGCCCCCACGTCATGTGCCGGGGCTTTTTTGTTGCCTGAGGGCGGGTGCAGGGCGAGCCTGCAGAACGCATCTCGATTTCAGTTACGTTCAGTTATGTGCCGGGCACTCTGCAAGATGCCCGGCACGTGACGGCTATTTCAGGTTGGTTTTTGATCTTCTGCAAGGAGATTTATCTTATGGCCAAGCAAGTATTCGAGCGCAAGAAGCCCCATGTGAACGTGGGGACGATTGGGCACATTGATCATGGCAAGACGACGTTGACGGCGGCGATCACGAAGGTGTTGGCGCTGAAGGGA
>Ga0068707_1002517_pt1 | contig 12884 bp, 14 predicted proteins | sample YNPNPMetaG_FD_66600 | JGI IMG/M metagenome (GOLD analysis project Ga0068707, IMG submission 66600) | Anoxygenic and chlorotrophic microbial mat microbial communities from Yellowstone National Park, USA - YNP NP MetaG | ecosystem: Environmental > Aquatic > Thermal springs > Hot (42-90C) >... | reverse complement strand
TGACCAACGTGATGCGCCACGCCCGCGCGCGCCGCGTGGAGGTGACGCTGGAGGAAACGGAAGACCGGGTGGTGCTCGTGGTACGCGACGACGGGTGCGGGCTGCAAAACGGCAAGGGCCGCCGCGGCCTTGGGCTGCTGGGCATGGAAGAGCGCATCCGCGAGCTCGGCGGCGTCTTCACCCTCGCCTCGGCCCCCGGAGCGGGCACCACGGTTCGCGCCGAGATCCCCAAATCGGAGGTGAAAGGATGATCCGCGTCCTGCTTGCCGACGATCATGGCGTGGTCCGCAAGGGGCTGCGCTTCATTCTGGAGCAGGAAGCCGACATGCAGGTGGCGGGGGAGGCCGCTGACGGCCGCGAGGCGGTGCGGCTGGCCCGCGACCTGTCGCCCGACGTGATCGTGATGGACATCGCCATGCCCCAGCTGAACGGCATCGACGCCACCAGCCAGATCGTGAAGCAGAACCCGCGCGTCAATGTGCTGATCCTTTCCATGCACAACGACGAAACCTACCTGCTGCGGGCGCTGGAGGCCGGGGCGCGCGGGTTCCTGCTGAAGGACACCGCCGAGGAGGACCTCGTCCGCGCGGTGCGCGTGGCGGCGCAAGGCAAGCCGTACTTCAGCCCGGCCATCGCGCAGGCGCTGCTCGAGGATTACATGCGGAACCTCCAGCAGCGCAACCAGCAGGACAGCTACAGCCTGCTGACCGAGCGCGAAAAGGAAGTCCTCCAGCTTCTCGCCGAGGGCCGCTCCAACAAGGAAGTGGCGCAGCTGCTCAATCTCAGCGTGTACACGGTGGAGACGCACCGCACGCGCATCATGCAGAAGCTGAACCTGCACAACACGGCCGAGCTCGTCCTTTACGCCGTGCGCAAGAAGATCATCCCAGGTCTTTGAGCGAGGCCCAGCGGGGGTCGCTGAAGGGATTGCGGCAGCCGCAATCGCCCGCGTTGCGGTTGGCGCCGCAGTAAGGGCACAGCCCCTTGCAGTCCGGGCGGCAGAACAGCTGCATCGGCAGGCTCAGCAGGATGTGCTCGCGCAAGGCGTCGGCCAGCTCCACGCCTTCTCCCTCGTAGAAAGCGAGGTCGATTTCGCCTTCCTCCAGCTGGATTTCGGCGTGGTTGACCGTTCGCACGACGGGGCGGTAGAAAAGGTCGAAGTCGGAATCGATCTCCAGGCGCGCCGGTTCGAGGCACCGGTCGCAGACGCCCTCCATCAGCGCCTTCACATGGCCGCGGATGCGGATCTCGCCCAGCGTGTTGCGAAGCAGCTCCGTCCGGCCCTGCGCCGCGAGGGCGCCGATCTGATGCAGGTCGTCGGGGAAGGAAATCTCGCCGGGCTGGTAAAGGACATCGAACAGGATGGGGTGATGTTCCAGTTCGGTGATGGTAAAGAGCACGGCCCGCCTCCTCTGTTCCCATATTAGCGCCGCACCGCCGGCAATCCGCTGCAATCCCCGCCGCGTGTGATCCCGCCGCGGCCGCGACCGGCGTCGTCCGGTTCCCCGTCCGCCTTGCGCACAGGCGCGCCGGAAAGCGGTCTCTTGCGGGGCGCGCCGCGCCACGAGGCGGCCGCCGTGCCGGGCGTCAGATCTTCTGTTCCTTCTCGCGGCGGGCCTTGGCCCAGCCCTCGCGGTTCACCTGGTGGGCGCGGCCGATGGCGAGCGCGTCGGCAGGCACGTCCTTGGTGATGATGCTGGCCGCGGCGACGAAGCTGCCCTCGCCGATGACCACCGGGGCGACCAGGGTTGCATTGCTGCCGATGAACGCGCCCGCGCCGATCGTCGTGGGGTGCTTGCGGAAGCCGTCGTAGTTGCAGGTGATGGTTCCGGCCCCGATGTTGGCGCGGGCGCCGATGGTTGCGTCGCCCAGGTAGGCGAGGTGCATGGCCTTGGCTCCTTCGCCCAGGGTCGAGTTCTTCATCTCGACGAAGTTGCCGACATGCGCGTTGGCGGCCACCGTCGACCGCATGCGAAGCCGCGCAAAGGGGCCGACGCGGGCGCCCGCGGCGAGGCGCGAATCCTCGATATGGCAGAAAGGCAGGACCTCTGCGCCTTCTTCGAGCACCGTATTGGCGAGAATCGAGCATGCGCCGACGCGCGCGCCCCCGGCCAGGCGCGTGTTGCCGAGCAGTTGCACGAACGGCCCGATGTGCGCGTCCGGCCCGGCCTCCACTTCGGGGTCGATGAGCACGGTTTCCGGCCGCTCGATGGTGACGCCGGCCAGCATGAGCGCGCGGGCCTTGCGGGCGCGCAGGATGCGGTCGGCCTCGGCCAGGTCGGCGCGGGTGTTGATGCCGAGCACCTCGGACGGGTCGGCGACGGCGAAGGGGAGGGCCGCCAGCCCGTCCTCGCGCAGCAGGCCGATGACGTCGGTCAGATACAGCTCGCCGGTGACGGGGCTGGGCCGGAGGCGCTCGAGGCGCGGCCAGAGCGCGGCCGCGTCGAAACAATAAATGCCGGAATTGATTTCATCGACGGCCCGCTGCTCCGGCGTGGCGTCCTTCTCCTCGACGATGGCCTCGATGCGCCCCGCGGCGTCGCGCAGGATGCGGCCGTAGCCGCGGGGGTCGGGCAGGCGGGCCGTCAGCACCGTGGCGGCCGCGCCCGAACCGAGATGCGCTTCCACTAGCCGCCGCAAGGTGTCGGGGGAAAGCAGCGGACAGTCGCCGCACAGAACCAGAAGCGGGCCGGAGTCGAGCCCGGCCTGGCCGCGGCAGACCCACAACGCGTGTCCGGTGCCTTTCTGCTCGTCCTGGAGCTGCGTGCGGACGCCGAAGCGCGACACCGCCGAGGCCACCTGGTCCGCCTGGTGGCCCGTGACGACCACGACGCGTTCCGGGGGCGCGACTGCAAGGGCGGCGCGAACCGCGTGCTCGATGAGGGGCGCGCCGCCGGCGCGGTGCAGCACCTTGGCAAGCGACGATTTCATGCGGGTGCCGAGCCCCGCGGCAAGGATCACGGCAGAGATTTCAGCTTCCATGGAGAATGGGCAGCCTCTCTTGGCAGTTTACCGAGACGATCAGGCGCGCCGGCGGGCGGGCCGGGCCAGCAGGAGCCGCTGGCGGCGGCTGTGGAGGGCGAGATCGATGACGGCGGCGGCCGTGCGGTCCGGGTCATGCCGGATCTTCTCGCCCCGCGCCAGCAGCGGCAGGCCGAGAACCTGGAGCCCCAGAGCCTCCAGCCGGTCCTGGTCGATCAAAACCTGGCGGGCGCGCGCCCGGGCGTAACGGGCCAGCGTCGCCTTCGCCACCGATTGCGTGTTGACGATGGCGAACTGAAGGAACCGCGCCCCGGCGTGCGCGTAAATGGCCTCGATGTGATCGGCGGCCGACATGCCGATGGTCTCGCCCGGCTGCCACATCAGGTTCACGATGCACGCCTTCCAGGCCGGGGAGCGGCGGATGGCGGAGGCCACGCCTCGTACCAGCAGGTTGGGGATCACGCTGGTGAACAGGCTGCCGGGGCCGAGGGTGATGAGATCGGCCCGCGCGATCGCGTCAAGGATTCCGGGCGTGGGCCGGACGCCGGCGGGAACAAGTTCTATGCGCGCGATGGGCGAGTCGCTGCGGCTGATGCGGCTTTCCCCATCCACGATGCGCCCGTCGGCCAGCACGGCGCGAAGCGAAACATTCTGGCGGGTGGAAGGAAAAATGCGGCCGGCGATGGCGAGCACGCCGGAGCTGAGTTCGACCGCGCGCGCGAAGTCGCCCGTGATCTGGGTGAGGGCGGTGAGAAACAGGTTGCCGAAGCTGTGGCCCTTGAGGCCGCGCCCGCTCGAGAAACGGTACTGAAAGAGCTTCGCCAGCAATGCCTCATCTTCGGACAGGGCCACCATGCAGTTGCGGACGTCGCCGGGCGGCAGCATTTCAAACTCCCGGCGAAGGCGTCCGCTCGAGCCGCCGTCGTCGGTGACGGTGACCATCGCGGTGATATCGACGTAGGGCTCGCGGGCGGTGGCCCCCACCTGGTGCGCGTGGCGCTTGAGGCCCTTCAGGAGAGTGGAAAGCCCGGTGCCGCCGCCGATGGCGAAGATGCGCAGGGGGTCGTGAACCCAGTCGACCGGCGGCGCCTTGACAGGCGCGGCAAAACTCTCGCCTTCGGGCAAATCAGGGCTCCTGCCTGCCGGCGTCCTCGCCGGCGAGGGTGTCGCGAATGAGCGCGTGCTCCAGCAGCGGAGCAAAATCGGGATCGTTCCTGGCCGTGATGCGGATGTTGCGGTCGGCTTCGATGGCGGTGCGCAACGAGGCTGCCGCATCGGCGATGTTGCCCAGCATGCCATGGGCGATGGCGAGCGCGTAGTGGTAGTCCGGCCTCGGATCGGCGGCGATGGCCTTCTCCAGATGCGGCCGCGCTTCGCCATACTGCTGGGCGTTCATCAGGCTGACGGCGTAAACGTAATGCTCTTCCGGCGTCTTCGGCGCGTTGCGGGCGGCCTCCAGGCGGCGCTGGCACATCCGGATGTGCATCTGCGCCGACTCGGAAATGGAAAGGTCCCGGCCCTTTCTGGCCTGCTCGAACAGCGGGATCGCTTTCTCGTACTCGCCGGCCCAGAAGGCCCGCATGGCTTCGGCAAAAACATCCTGCTGAGGCCTGGGGGCGGCTGCCGGCTCTTTCGCAGCCGTGTTCTGACGGGTCTCTTTGGCGGTCTTCGCTTGTTTCTTCATAGGCAGGCCGGGAACCGGCTCGGGTGAAGCCGGACCGCAAGGGCGGGCCGGCTTCTTATCTTACCTAGCAGATCGGCGCCGAGGGTTGCAAGGAGGGCAAAGTCGGCCAGGGCGAGAAAAAACCGTGCGCTCCCGCCGGACCTGTGCTATGCTCAAAGAGTATTTGATCGCTCCGCTAGACCGGTCCGAGAGTTTTCCCGCCGAGTTGAGCCTGCCGTCAAATTCAGAAAGAAGACAGACACTTGAAAAACATTTTTGTTGGCAACCTGGATTTCGGGGCCACGGAGGCAGCCGTGCGTTCCTGGTTTGAGGAATATGGCACGGTTGACCGTGTGCAAATCATCACGGACAGGGACACGGGGCGCAGCCGCGGGTTCGCTTTCGTGGAAATGGCCGATGCGGCGGAGGCGGACCGGGCGATCGAATCGCTCAACGGCGCTTCAGTGAACGGCCGTTCGCTGAACGTGAATGAGGCGCGTCCGCGCGAAAACGGACGCGGAGCGGGCGGCAATTCCGGCTCCTTCCGCCAGCGGCGCCAAAGCCGCTGGTAAGCCAGATCCGCACAGGGGGGCCGGCGCGCGCCGCCGGCCCCTGCTGAAAGGAGTGAGCATGGCGCACCGATCCAAATCGACATTCAGCAAGAGGCAGCGCGAGGCGCAGCGTCTCGAGCGGCGGCAGGAAAAGGAAGCGCGGAAGCAGCAGCGCAAAGGACAGAAGATTTCTCCGGACTCCCCGGAAGCGATCGGCTCGCTGGAAGAGTTGCTTCCCGAGTTGCCGCCCGCGCCGGCGTTGCTCAATACCGATTTCCCTCCCACGCGCTACTGAGCGCGGCGGCAGGCCGCGCCGACAGGGCGGAAGTGCGCGGCTGCACCGGCTCCGGGGCGCGCGAGGCGGCGCCGGCAAAGAGCCGAATACAATAGGAATTGATGAGCGAGCGTGACATTCCCCTGCCTCCTCCCTCGTTTGATGTTCTGGTGCTGAGCCTGCGGATGCAGGCGGAAGCTCAGTTGCGCGAGCCGAAGGAAGGCGACGCGGAAAGCGCGCCCGACCTGCGGCTGGCGAGGCATTTCATCGACATGCTGGCGATGCTCCAGGAAAAAACCCGGGGCAACCTGAGCCTGGAAGAGCAGCGCCTGCTGGACAACACGGTCACCGAGCTGCGCTTCCGTTACCTGCACATCTACGAGCTGGTCCAGAAGAAAGCGGCCGAGACGGGCGCATCCCATGGATGAGCGCCGCAAGGTCCGGCTGACCGTGCTGGGCTCCGGCACGAGCGTCGGCGTGCCCACCATCGGCTGCACCTGCAAGGTGTGTCGCTCGGACGACCCGCGCAACCGCCGGCTGCGCCCCTCGGTCTGCCTGCGGTGGGACGGGCACACCGTGGTCATCGACACGGGGCCGGATTTCCGGCAGCAGGCGTTGCTGTACGGCATCGACAAGGTGGATGCCGTGCTGTTCACCCACGCGCACGCCGACCACGTGCTCGGCCTCGACGACCTGCGGCCCTTCAATTTCCACCAGCGCGGGCCGATTCCCGTCTACGCCTCGGCGCAAACCCTGGAAGTCATCCGGCGCATTTTCAGCTATATTTTCCACGACGGCCCGACGGAATCGTCGCGGCCGAAAATTGAAACGCACGTTTTTCCCGGGGAAAAAATCGTCGTTCACGGGATCGAATTCGTGCCGGTTCCGGTGAAACACGGCAGCGGGGATTGTCACGGTTTCCGCTTTGGCAACCATGCATATCTGACCGATCACAGCGAAATTCCCGAGGAGTCGCTGCGGCTGCTCGAAGGGGTCGAGGTCCTGTTCCTGGACGCGCTGCGCTACAAGCCGCATCCCACCCATTCGACCGTCGAGACGAGCCTGCGGACGGTGGAGCGGCTCAAGCCGCGCGCGGCGTATTTCACGCACATCTCGCATGACCTGGACCACGCCCGCGCCGAGAGCCTTCTCCCGCCGGGCGTCCGCCTCGCCTACGACGGGATGGAGCTGGAGCTGGAGGTGTGACCCGGTGATGTCGCGCCTGCGGATTTTCCGGTCGCTCGGGGAGGCGCGGCAAGGATTCGCCCCCTCGGCGGTGACCATCGGAAATTTCGACGGCGTGCATGCAGGCCACCGCGAGCTGATGCGCCGCACCGTGCGGCTGGCGCGCGAGCTCGGGGTGAAGCCTTCGGCCCTCACCTTCCACCCGCATCCGGCCACGGTGGTGGCGCCGGAGCGCGCGCCATTGCTGCTTTCGACCCCTGACGAGCGCTGCGCCCTGATGGCCGCCGAGGGCATCGAGCAGGTGCTGATCATGCCCTTCGACGAGACCATCTCGCACCTTTCCCCGGAGCAGTTCTTCCGGCAGGTGCTGGTCGACACGCTGGGGGCGCGCGCGGTGATCGTGGGGGAAAACTTCCGCTTCGGCTATCAGCAGTCCGGCTCGACAGAAGACCTGCGCCGGCTGGCCCAGCAGCACGCCATGCGGGCGGAAATCGTGCCCTTGCTCGAGTGCCGCGGAGTCCGGGTGTCGTCTTCGGAAATCCGGCGGCTGCTGGCGGAAGGGAATGTGTCGCGGGCCAACCGGCTGCTCGAGCGCCCCTATTCCATCGCGGGCAGCGTGGTGCCGGGCGCGGGGCGCGGCGCGCGCGAGGTGGTGCCGACGCTCAATCTGGAGACGTCCTCGCTCGAGGACTCCACCTCGGCGCTGCCGCAAAGCGGGGTCTACGTGACGCGCACGGAGGACCTCGACGCCGACCGGAGATGGAATTCAATCACCAATATCGGCTACCGCCCGACGTTTGACGGGCGGCATTTGACGATCGAGACATATCTTCTGGATCCCTTCGAGCCGCCCTCGCCCAGACGGATCCGCCTGGAATTTCTCCGCCGCTTGCGGGCGGAGAAGAAATTCGCGTCGGCCGAAGAATTGCGGGCGCAAATCGCCGCCGACGTGGAGGCCGCAAAGGCGTTTTTCCGGCGGCTGGAACGCTTCAGGCCCGCACTGCTAGCCAGGCGAGCGCCGCGCTGAACATGAGCGCGAAGCCGGCGCCGACCAGTCGGGCGAAGCGCCCGCCGGCCGCATACCAGGCAAGCGCGGTCTTCAGGAGGGCGTTGGCCGCCAGGGCCAGCAAAATCGCCGCCACGGCCGGGCCGGCCGGAATGCGGCTCTCGCGGAACAGCCCGGCGACGGAAAAAATGATGGCGTCGACGTCAATGGAGCCGCCCGCGGCGCTGCTGGCCAGCACGCCGGAGCTGCCATAGAGGGCATCGGCCGCGCGCGCCAGAAAGCGGACCGCCGCAAATAACATTCCGAACTTGATGGCGGCAACGAGCCGCAGCGGGTTGCCGAGCCGCAGCATCGGCTCCGGATCGGCCTCGGGCGAGGGCGCCGGGCGCAGGCGCCACGTCCACAGAAGACCCGCCGCCGTCATGATGGCGAGCAACGGCCAGACGGCCAGGAGAAGGGAACCACCCGCCAGCCACAGGATGGCCGCAACGCGGGCGTTGAGCACCACGTTGGCGAGCACGGCGGCGAAGGCCCATTGCTTCTCCGCTTCCCGCTGTGCGGCGGCGAGCCGCGCGAAGGCGAGCGTCGACGCCGTCGAGGAGCCGATGCCGCCGACGATGGCGGTCATCGCCAGGCTGCGCCGCAGCCCAAGGAATTTCTGGAAAAAATAGCCGAGAAAATTGATGCCGGAAACCAGGATGACGAAGATCCAGGTGCGGTACGGGTTGAAGCCGTTGAAGGGGCCGAAGTCCTGGTCCGGCAAAATCGGCAGAATGACAAAAATGACGGCGAGGAAGCGCAGCGTGTCCCAGTATTCCTGGTCGCTGAGAGTTTCCCGCGCCAGCCGCCGCAGCGGTTCGCGCGCGTCGAGAAACAGCGCCAGCACCACGGTGATGGCGATGGCCAGCGGCGCGCCGTAGGCGAGGCCGCGCGAGGCGGCGAGCACGCACAGCAGGAAGGTGACCACGGCGGCCAGCTCGGTGGTGATGCCCGTGCGCTGCGGGTTCTGCATGCGGAAGATCACGAGCATCGCCGTGAGCGCCGCCAGCGCCGCGGCGGTCAGCCACGGCTGCTCGAGGATGCCGCAGAGGCCGCCGGCGAGGCCGATGCTGACAAAATCGCGCAGCCCCGCGTGGCGCTCCTCCTTGTCCGACTCGCGCTCGATGCCCACGATCAGGCCGATCAGCAGCGACTCGCCCATCGCCACCCAGGCGGGAGTCAGGGATTCCATGTGCGCTCTCGCCGTATTGTGTAACAAAACGGCGCGGAATTGTAGCGGTTTCGTTTTCTGCCGGGCAGTCGCTGCTGACGAACAGCGGCCGGCGCCGGCATCCATCGGGGTTGATAGAATGCCCGCCAGGCAGGGAGCATTACGGGCATGACGATCAACCGGCGCGTGTGGCTGGCGCAGTGGATCAGCGCGACAGCGTTTGCATGGCAGCGGAACCGGCCTTCCCGGTTTGAATGGAAAGCGCGCCTGGCCGGGCGCGCGCCTGCGCCCGAGGCGAAGCTCAAACTCTGGTACCGGCAGCCGGCGGCAGCCTGGGACGAAGCCCTCCCCGTGGGCAACGGGCGGCTGGGGGCGATGGTGTTCGGCGGCGTGGAGCTCGAACGGCTTCAGCTCAATGAAGAAACCGTTTGGGCGGGTAAGCGGCTGAATCCTGACAACCCGGCTGCGTTGCAGGCGTTGCCCGAGGTGCGGCGGCTGCTGTTCGCGGGCAAGGAACTCGAGGCGACGAAGCTGGCGGAAAAAACAATGCTCGGCATCCCGCCGCATGTGGACTCCTATCAGCCGCTGGGCGACCTGTGGATCGAGCTCGACGGGGTCGAAGAGGCGCAAAATTACCGGCGCTGGCTGGATCTGGAAACAGCCGCCGCAATCACGGATTTCGAGCTCGGCGGGGCGCGGTTCCGCCGCGAGGTGTTCGCCTCGGCGCCGGACGACGTCCTGGTGGTGCGGTTGACTTGCGAACGCCCGTTTTCGGCGCGGGTCCGTTTGACGCGCGCCGAACACGGCATGACCGCGCCCGACCCCGCGCGGACGGACACGCTGGTGCTGCGGGGCCGCGTGAAGGGCGAGGGCGTGGCGTTCGAGGCCCGTCTGGAGGCCGAAGCCCGCGGCGGAACGGTGTCGGCCGAAGAATCGCAACTGAGGATCGCCGGCGCCAACGAGGTGGTGTTGCGCCTGGCGGCGGCCACGGACTACCGCGGGCGGGCGCCGGCTGCGCAAGTGGCCCGAACGCTGAAAGCCGCACGGCGGCCTTTCGACGAGTTGCGCCGGCGCCACGAGGCCGACCACCGCGTCTACTTCGGCCGCGTGAAACTCGAGCTGCCTGCGGATGCCGCCGCCGAAGCGCTGCCGACCGACGAACGGCTGGAGCGCGCGAAAAAGGGCGCGGCCGACGAGGGCCTGGCGGCGCTCTATTTCCAGTACGGCCGCTACCTCCTGCTTTCCAGCTCGAGGCCGGGCTGCCTGCCAGCCAATTTGCAGGGCATCTGGAACGAGCATTTCCGGGCGCCCTGGAATTCGGATTTCCACACGAACATCAACTTGCAGATGAACTACTGGCCCGCTTGCGTGACCAATCTGGCCGAATGCGAGCAGCCGCTGTTCGACTTCATGGAAATGCTCGCCGGGCCGGGCTCAAGAACGGCGAAAGCCATGTACGCGGCGCGCGGCTGGGTGGTGCATCATTTGACAGACGCATTCGGCTACACGGCGCCGGCCGACGGCATCTGGGGCGTCTGGCCGATGGGCGCGGCTTGGCTGGCGCGCCACGTGTGGGAACACTTTCTGTTCACGGGCGACCGCGCGTTCCTGGACACGCGCGGCTACCCGCTGATGAAAGGCGCGGCCGAATTCGTGCTGGATTTCCTGGTGGAGGCGCCCCCGGGCACTGCCGCGGCAGGCAAGCTCGTCACCGCGCCGTCCCACTCGCCCGAAAACCGCTTCCGCAAACCGGACGGCACCGAGGCGATGTTCACCTACGCCGCCACCATGGACATCGCCATCTGTCGCGACCTGCTCTCCAATACGGCCCGGGCGGCCGAGGCGCTGGGCCGCGACGCGGAGTTCCGCAAGCGGTGTCTGGAAGCGGCCGCGCGGCTTCCCGAGCTACGCGTCAGCCCCCGCACCGGCCGGCTGATGGAGTGGATCGAGGACTACGACGAACCCGAACCTCAACACCGCCACGTCTCCCACCTTTACACGCTGCACCCGGCCGAGCTGATCGACATCCACCGCACGCCGGAGCTGGCAGCCGCGGCGCGGAAGACTCTGGAAGCGCGCGGTGACCGCTCCACCGGCTGGTCCACGGCGTGGAAGATGAACTTCTGGGCCCGGCTGGGAGATGGCGAGAGGGCCTACCGGCTGTGGCGGATCCTGCTGGAGACCTGCACCCTGAAAAACCTGTTCGACACGCACCCGCCTTTTCAGATCGACGGCAATTTCGGGGGCGCGGCCGGCATCGCCGAGATGCTGTTGCAAAGCCACCTGGGCGAATTGCGCCTCCTGCCGGCCCTGCCGCGAGCCTGGCGGGCGGGCCGTGTGGAAGGCTTGCGCGCCCGCGGCGGCTTCGAGGTGTCCATGGAGTGGAATGACGGCAGGCTGGCTGTGGCGCGCATCCGCTCCATCCGCGGCAACCCGGTGCGGCTGCGCTGGGCGGGCGAACTGGACGTCCGGCGGCAGGGCAAACCGGTCCCGGTGCGGCGCGAAGGCGGGCTGGCGGTGTTCGCGACCGTGGTCAACGGCATCTACGAGGTGCGGCTGGCGTAGCTGCCGGGGCCGGTTATCCGTGGCAGATGACGAGCGCGGCGAGCGCGTCGCCGCGGTAGAGCAGCCGCCCGGCGGGGTCGCGGGTCGTGTTGGCAGCCGGGGCGCAGGTGCCCGGCAGGCGTCCTGGGGCGCTGCGCGCTTCCCCCAAGCCGCCAGTGCGGGGCGCGGGCCAGCCAGGAAGGCGGCCGCCTGCATGGCGAAGCTCCAGACGCGCCGGGACCGGAGCAGTTTGGGCTGCGAGAGCGAATCCGGACAGGCAAAGGATGGTTCGGCGCGTGGGTCCGGGCATGGGCATGGCGCCTCCTTTGGGGGCGACGGCTTTCCGGGAGGGCGGGCTGCTGAAAAACGGCGCCTGAATGGAGGGAAGGCCCTGTGGCGGGGAGCCGCAGGGCCTTCGTCAGTAGAGGGGCTTCACGAGGTGCTGGGTCACCTCGAGGGATGTTTGAGTCGATGACGACTGCTTGTTGCCTATTTGTATGCAGCCTGCATGCCAAAGTGATTTGCACGTGTTGGCAACGGCTTACGGGTGCTGCGGCCGGGTACACCCACCTCAGGTTGGGTGACATTGCGCCCCGCTATGTGACCACTGGGTGACAATCCCCACCCGGGGAGTCCATGGAAGCGGGAGAATCAGGTCCCAAAAAGCGATGAGGCCGCGTGGCTGGGCGCCGCACGGCCTCCTGTCAGAGGGGCTTGCGAGGAGCTGGGCCTCCTCGCGGGGATGCAATTAAGTCGATGACGACTTATGTTTGATCCCATTATTGCATTTCAGACCCGTAACTCGTCAACAGAAAAAGTGCGCGTGGAGGGATTTTAACATTTCGGATCCCACGCTCCGGGATACTCCAGACCGGGCCGGCTGGCCATGGCCCGAGGTCTGAACCCTGCTACTGCTTGCTGGACAAGGAGATCCGTATGGCAGCCGACGCAGAGGGCCATATCGCCGGATGCAACCGCACACCGCATCCCTCACGCAGCTCACAGCTCGTGAAGCGGTACCCGGGTACCGCAACCGCTCACTCCGGCCGGAATTCGTGCCTATTCCTGCCGCCCGGCGTGCGGCTCCGAACCTGTCGGGCAAAAACCGCATTGGAAACGCCCTCAGAGCCGCGGGCGGAGCAGGGCGAAGCCCTGCGGGAGCGAGCGGTCACGACGCTCATCCAGGCGCGCTTCATCGCGCGACCCGTGCGGCCGCAGCCCGGCGACTGACACCTCCATCCCGCTCCACTTCCGCTCGACCCGCAACAACAGTCCACCCGTGGACGGAGGTGTCTGTCCCCATGCGCCGGAAGCGACAGCGAGGTCGTGGCGGTGTGCCGCTCGGCCCTGACAAACTTGGTGTCTGTCCCCATGCGCCGGAAGCGACAGCGAGGGCCGGGAGGCCCGAGCCAAGCACGGCCACACGCAGCTCCGCAACCCGCCACCGTCTCCCCAACGCACACCACCCC
>Ga0068707_1002512_pt1 | contig 12891 bp, 11 predicted proteins | sample YNPNPMetaG_FD_66600 | JGI IMG/M metagenome (GOLD analysis project Ga0068707, IMG submission 66600) | Anoxygenic and chlorotrophic microbial mat microbial communities from Yellowstone National Park, USA - YNP NP MetaG | ecosystem: Environmental > Aquatic > Thermal springs > Hot (42-90C) >... | reverse complement strand
CGCTGTGCCAGTCGGCGACGTCGGGCGCGGTCTGGAGACCGGCCCGAGCCGGGTGGATGCAAAAATATGACGGACACCCGGGCAACCAAACAGGACCCTGTCAAAGTCCAGATTGCTGGGCGACGGAAGGCTCGTATGTAGGGCAAGTTTTGCAACTTGCCCTACTCATGGGCCAGCGCGCTGTTGTACTCCAGAGCGACGACTTTGGCAACCAAAAGTCGCACCTGACAACCCGCCCACAAATATAGTCTGGAGGCTCCACTCCGACCCCATCTGTCTTCTCTTTTCCGAAAGCCTGTAGTATAATTAACTTGACATTGTTAGATTTGCTCAAAATGGCGCGAAACCCTCAAAATCGGGGTAGAAGGCCAACCACGTTGGCCGTCAGGGCGCTTGCGATCCCGCCAACGCCCAACACGGTTGGGCTACTACCCTGTCTTCCGAAAGCCTGTAGTATAATTAAAACCGGGCCTGAATTTCGCCCTCTGGCGTCAGGGGGATGGTTCAATTTTCCGGGGAAATAGGTTGACACTTTTTACAGGCGTTAAAATTGCCGCTTCTGCCCTCACCCCACCCCTTGCCCCCTCCCCTCTCCCGCTCGCCTTCGGCGGCGGGCAAGGGGAGGGGGAGAGAGGGGACCAAGGGGGGTGAGGGGCAATGAAGACCTGGAGGTACAGAAAGTGTCAACCAATTCTGAACCATCCCTCTGGCGTCAGGGATTCAGTGTCGTGAGCCCCGCAGTGGCGACGGGCGCATGCCTGACTATAATTGTAAGGAGGCTGATCATGGACCTGGAACTCAACGAAGAGCAGGAGATGATCCGCAAGATGGCACGGGATTTTGCCCGGAACGAAGTGGCTCCCGTGGCGGCAGAGTTGGATGAAAAGAACGAGCCTCCCCTGGCGAACCTCAAGAAGATGGCCGAACTGGGCTTCATGGGTCTGGCCATTCCTGAGGAGTACGGAGGCATCGGTGCCGATTCGGTCAGCTATGTCATTGCCATAGAGGAGATCTCCAAAGCCTGTGCCTCCACCGGAGTCATCCTGGCCGTGCACAATTCCCTGGGCAGCCACGGTCTGGTCACTTTTGGCACGGAGGAACAGAAGCGAAAATTCCTGCCGCCTCTGGCCAGCGGTGAATGGATCGCCACTTTTGGACTGACAGAGCCAGAGACCGGCAGCGATGCTGCTTCTATCAGGACCAGGGCTGTCCGGGATGGCGATGAGTATGTCCTCAATGGCACCAAACAGTTCATCACCAGTGCTCCCTTCGCCCATCTGTTCATCATCTTTGCCGTGACCGACCCTGCCAGGAGGCACCATGGCATCAGCGCCTTTGTGGTGGAAAAGGGTACGCCTGGCTTCTCGCTGGGCCGGGAAGAGAACAAGATGGGCATTCGGGCTGCCTCCACCTGTGGACTGGTTTTTGAAGACTGCCGCATCCCGGTGGCCAACCGGTTAGGGGAAGAAGGGGAGGGTTTTAAGATAGCCATGGCCAGCCTGGATGCCGGGCGTGTGGGCATCGCCGCCCAGGCGGTGGGCATTGCTCAGGGGGCCTACGAGGCAGCTCTGGCCTATGCCAAGGAGCGCCATGCTTTCGGTCAGCCCATCGCCGCGTTCCAGGGCATCCAATGGATGCTGGCGGATATGGCCACCCGTATCGAGGCCTCACGCCTGCTGACCTACCAGGCGGCTCTGGCCAAAGACCGGGCCAAAAAGACGGGCGAACGCTACAGCAAAGAAGCCGCCATGGCCAAGCTCTTCGCCTCGGAGACGGCCGTGTGGGTTACCCAGAAGGCCGTCCAGATTCACGGCGGCTATGGCTACATCAAAGAGTATGCGGTGGAACGCTACTATCGCGATGCCAAGATCACAGAGATCTACGAAGGGACCAGCGAAATCCAACGCATCGTGATTGCGAACCAGATACTGCGCTAGCGGAGCCTCGCCTCAAACCGACGAGGCGATTTGGAGTGCCGAAGCCATGCTTCGGTGGCGCAAACATGGCCTGCGCACTCCATCAAGGATTTGAAACCACGCCTGTAGCCGAAGGCAATGCCTTCGGCTAGCCGCCGGCCAACCACCTGCGCCGTCGGGTGCCGCGTCGGCGCAGGCCAACCCCGGCCAGTAAAGATGACAGGCGTGAAGCGTGGAACGTGAAGGGTGAGAAATGGAAAGAGCAAAGGTCCGGGATGCATTAAGACACCTGACCACGCCAGAGAAAAAAGCCCTTACCGAATACCTCAGGCGTCTGAAAGCGACCTGTGGTGACACGGTGCTTCGGGTCGTGCTCTATGGCTCCAAAGTCCGGGGAGACTCTGACCAGGAGTCCGATCTCGACCTGCTGGTGGTCATGAACAGCGATGACCCGCATCTCCTGGAAGCCGCGGGCCAACTCAGCTTCCCCCTCAAACTGGATTACGGCGTAGCCCTCTCCGACCTGGTTGTCAGCGCCTCGCGCTACGACTGGATGCGCCGCCATGAGGAACCTTTATTCCGCAACATCCGTGACGAAGGGGTGGAACTGTGGCCCGACTACCAGCCAGCCGCCGATGAGTGCCCTCAGCCCCCTCGCCATTCCAAACCGTGGGAGGGGCAGGTGGACGAGAACACCAGACTGATTATCAGGATGCGCCTGGAACGATGCAGGGATGATATTGAAACGGCCAGACTGCTGATCGAGCGGGGGAAATACCGTCCAGCCATCAGCCGCGCCTATTATGCTGTTTTCGCCATCGCTTCGGCTGCCCTGCTGGTCTTTGACATCCGCTTTCACAAACATTCTGCTGTGGAATCGGCCGTCCATCAATACCTGGTCAGGCCAGGCCTGATTGAGCCAGAGTACGGGCGGATCTACAGTCAGGCTTTCAAGCACCGCCTGGAAGCTGATTACAGGGACGAGGCGCAATTCAGCCAGGAGGAAGCCCGCCGCATCCTGGAAGACGCCGAACGTTTCGTGGCCCGCCTTGAGAGATATCTCAGGAGTGTAGGGGCCATCGCATAAGGCCAGATTGGAATGGGTCCGGAATATTTGGTTTTTTTGGAAATATCCACAACCAAACTGAAATCTTGGTGTTAATCAATATGAGGACAATCGTACTGCCTCAGTGGGGGTCCCATACTACAGGACTCCCCCAGATCCGCTGCGCGAGTCTTATCAACCAAGGAGGAGATTCTATGCCCATAGACCCCAAAATCGAGCGTCTGCGCCAGTTGCGGGAGCAGGCCAGGCTGGGGGGTGGACAGCAGCGCATTGATGCCCAACACGCCAAGGGCAAATTGACCGCCCGCGAGCGACTGGATTTGCTTTTGGACCCCGGCTCCTTCCGTGAGTTGGATATGTTCGTCACCCATCGCGCTGTGGGCTTTGGCATCGAAGAGCAGAAATTCCTGGGTGACAGTGTGGTCACCGGTTGGGGGACCATCGAGGGCCGCCTGGTCTATGTCTTCTCCCAGGATTTCACCGTCTTTGGCGGCTCCTTGAGCGAGGTCCATGCCGAGAAGGTATGCAAAATCATGGACCTGGCCATGAAGAACGGTGCGCCGGTCATCGGCCTCAACGACTCCGGAGGGGCACGCATTCAGGAAGGTGTTGTCTCTCTGGCCGGCTACGCCTACATCTTCTTGCGCAACGTTTTGGCTTCGGGTGTCATCCCCCAGATCTCGGCCATCATGGGTCCTTGCGCTGGTGGAGCCGTCTATTCGCCGGCCATGACCGATTTCATCCTGATGGTCAAGGGCACCAGCTTCATGCACATCACCGGCCCTGATGTGATCAAAGCGGTCACCCACGAGGAGGTGACCTCCGAAGAACTGGGCGGGGCTATGGTCCACAACACCAAAAGCGGGGTGGCTCATTTTGCCGCCGAAGACGAAGAGGATTGCATCTTTCTCATCAAGAAACTGTTGAGCTTTATCCCGCAGAACAACATGGAAGACCCACCCTTTGTGCCCACCGACGACCCACCGGACCGCATGGACGAAGCCCTCGATGCCATCGTGCCTGACAGCCCTACCAGATCTTACGATATGAAGGATGTCATCCGTCGCGTCGTGGACCATGGCGACTTTTTCGAGGTGCACGAACACTGGGCTCAAAACATCATCGTCGGCTTTGCCCGGCTGGGAGGTTTCAGCGTGGGCATCGTGGCGCAGCAGCCAGCAGTGATGGCCGGTGTGCTGGATATTGACTCGTCCATCAAAGGAGCCCGCTTCGTGCGTTTCTGCGATTGTTTCAACATTCCGATCATCACCTTTGAGGATGTGCCGGGGTTCCTGCCTGGGGTGGCGCAGGAGCATGGCGGCATCATCCGCAACGGGGCCAAGCTGCTCTACGCCTATTGCGAGGCCACGGTGCCCAAAATCACCATCATCACCCGCAAGGCCTACGGTGGGGCCTATGACGTGATGAGCTCCAAACACATCCGGGGCGACATCAGCTATGCCTGGCCCACCGCCGAAATCGCCGTCATGGGGCCTGAAGGGGCAGTGAACATCATTTTCCGCAAAGAGATCGCCGCCGCTGCAGACCCCGAAGCCGAGCGGGCCCGGCTGGTGCAGGAGTACCGCGACCAATTCGCCAACCCCTACGTGGCCGCAGCGCGAGGCTATATTGACGATGTCATCGAGCCCAAGGAGACCCGCCCGCGCCTGATCGAGGCCCTGAAAATGTTGCAGAACAAACGCGACTCCAATCCGCCCAAGAAGCATGGGAATATCCCGCTGTAGCTCTCTCTCTGAGAAAGCGGTAAGACAAGGGAGGTGAATTCAAATGCCCATTGTAAAAGAAGTTGAAATGGATGCTGAGGGACATGTTATCCTCGGCCCTGAAGTCAGGGAAATCCTGCGGGGGCGATGGCCTGAGGAGAACAGGAAAAAACTCAAGATGAGATGCATAGCTTATGACGAAGTCATCATCCTGACCCTGGTCGAGGTTCCAACGAAGCCTGGAAAAAAAGAACAAGACTTCTTCGATACGCCGCTGGGAAAGTACGTCCTGTGTCACACCAACCCTGACGTGACGTTAGAAGATGTGCTGAAAGCAACTTCGGGCATCAAAGGGACCCTGGCTGCCGAAGTCGTCGCCGGGCGTGAGGAGCAACTTTGAACACTCTGCCAATTTACCTGCTTGACACGAGCGCCCTGGTCAAACGGTATCACCTTGAAGTTGGCCGAGAGCGTGTGCAGGACATCTTTGCTCTCCCCAAGGGCACCATCGGGATTTCTGATCTGACCGTTGTCGAGTTTCACTCCGTCTTTGCCAAGAAGATACGAACGGGCGAGTTAAGCGAGCAAGGCTTCCGACAAGTTATGGAACAGTTTCACAGCGATATTGCGACTGGCCTCATCAAGGTCGTTCCTCTGACCAACGAACATAAGCAGACTGCGATTGCCTTGCTGGATAAACACGGGCCCAGCCGCGCCTTGCGCACCCTCGACGCCTTTCAGTTGGCCATAGCCGTTGACCTGAGGGCCCAAAGGGAGCTAACCTATTTCGTCACTGCTGATGATGGGTTCGGCAAGATTGCTGTCCTTGAAGGGCTTGCCGTCATTAACCCGGAGCAAGCCTGAGGACAGAGTGTAGAAGAAATGTCCCATGTTCAAAGTCTTGGTCGCTAACCGCGGCGAGATCGCCGTCCGCATACTGAGAGCCTGTCGAGAGTTGGGGCTCAAAACGGTCGCCGTCTATTCCGAGGTGGACCGCTCGGCCTTGCACGTGCGCTATGCCGATGAAGCCTACCCCATTGGGCCGGGCCCCGCCCGCGATAGCTACCTGCGCATTGACCGCATCCTGGACGTGGCCATCCGCGCCGGAGCCGATGCCATCCACCCCGGTTACGGCTTCCTGGCCGAGAACCCTCTCTTCGCCCAGGCCTGCCTGGAGGCAGGGCTCACCTTCGTGGGTCCCGGCCATCAAACCATCCGGTTGATGGGCAACAAAGTCGCCGCCCGGCGGGCCATGAGAGCCGCCGGGATTCCCATCGTGCCGGGCAGCGACGAAGAGGAACGATGGGGTGAGAGCGCCCTGGATGCCGCCGAAAGGCTCGGCTACCCCGTGCTCATCAAGGCCGCTGCCGGCGGAGGCGGCAAGGGGATGCGTGTGGTCCATTCCCCCGCCGAACTGCCCCATGCCCTGGCTGCTGCCCGTCGGGAGGCCGAAGCCTCCTTTGGAGACGGCACCGTCTTTCTGGAGCGCATTATCGAAGGCGCACGCCACATCGAATTCCAAATTCTGGCCGATCACTATGGCAACGTCATCCATCTGGGCGAACGCGAGTGCTCCCTGCAGCGCCGCTATCAAAAGGTCATCGAAGAAGCTCCATCGCGGGCGCTGGACGAGGACCTGCGTCAGCGTATGGGCCAGGTTGCCGTACAGGTGGCCAGGATCGCCAGATATGTTAACGCCGGCACCGTCGAGTTCCTGCTGGACGAGGACAGGAATTTCTATTTTCTGGAGATGAACTCCCGCCTGCAGGTGGAGCATCCGGTGACGGAGATGGTCACCGGGATTGACATCGTAAAGGAACAATTGCGCATCGCCTCAGGGCGCAAACTGCGTTATACTCAGGACGACGTCCAGGTACGCGGCTGGGCCTTTGAATGTCGCATCCTGGCCGAAGACCCCTACAATGGCTTCCGGCCCTCCATCGGCCGCGTGACGGGCCTCCACGAGCCCACCGGCCCTGGGGTACGGGTAGAGAGCGGCATCTACGAAGGGTTTGAGGTTCCCATTTACTACGACTCCATGATCTCCAAGCTGATCGTATGGGGTGAGACGCGCGGCGAGGCCCTGTTGCGCATGCGACGCGCTCTGGAAGAATACCGTATCATCGGCATCAAGACCAACATCCCCTTCCACCAGCAGATGATGGACGACACCCGTTTCATAGGAGGACAATTCGACACCACTTTTGTTGACAGCCGCTTTGCCATGAGCGAGCCGGATCGTGAAGCACAGAAAGCGACCGCGGCTATTGCCGCTGCACTGTTGGTTCACAACAGAGGCTGGCATCCAGAGTCCCCCCGGCCGCCTGAGCCATCCCCCTGGAAACAAGCCGGACGTTGGAGGGCCATGCAGCATGAAATATGAGGTCACAGTCGAGGGGGAAACCTTCCTCATCGAGATCGAGGATGAGAAGAGAGTCCTGGTCAACGGCCAGGTCCACACCGTAGACATGCAGAGCATTGATGAGCTCAACCTGTACTCTTTGCTGGTAGACAACAGGTCCTATGAAACCTTTATCGAGGAAGAGGAAGGCCGGTTTCGGATTCTCCTCCAGACCGGAGAAATGTACCATGTCCAGGTGAAAGGCGGCCGCCCCCGGCCAGGTATCGTCAAAAAACCCTTCAGGATCCCTGGAGTAGAGGTGACGATCAAAGCGCCTATGCCGGGGCTGGTGATTGAGGTGCTGGTGGTCGAGGGCCAGCAAATCACGGCCGGGGAAGTGCTGATCATCCTGGAGTCCATGAAAATGGAAAACGAGTTGCGGGCCGACTGGGACGGCACCGTGCGAAGCGTCCACGTCCGCCCCGGCGATGTCGTCGGTCAAGACCAACCCCTGATCACCGTGCAATGGGAAGAAGTCGGGCGGGCCCTCTCTCCTTTCCAGGAAAATAGGAGGGACCAATGAGAGAAACAGTGTATACTGTGCTGGAGGCCAGGGGACGCATCCCGGTCATCCATGAAGAGCGCAGACCGACCTACGAATTCACTGTTAAACCAGTTGCAGCCAAAGGCTATCCCCCTTCACAGAAACTGGATGCTTCTGATGCTCTGGTATTCACCCGCTTGCTCAGCGATCTATCCGAAGCAGTCAATCTGATCCGGAGAGATGTGGAGGAGCAGCACTCTCAGATTTGCTGTTTCGGCCAGGCCTATGCGCGTTGGCGAGATCTGAACCCAGGCAGAACTCGAGAGGGGAAGGAGTTGTTTCTGCTCGAAACCCTGTACGCCTTCCTGGCCAACCTGCTGCTGGTGAAAATAGGTGAGGGCAAGGGCCTGATGCTACTGAATCAAGGTCCACCAGATTGGGAGCAGATGCAATCCGCTATATCAGCTATGGTCGGGGAAGAGTGGCTGAATTGTCCCGTCGCTGAATGTTATTCCTGGTATGCACCTCGACGAGAACTTCTGGCTCTGATCCTTAACCGATTGGAAACCTACGACTTCCGTCACGTGGATCGGGACATCCTGGGCAAGCTGTACGAACGGTGCGTGCCTGTGCCAGAACGCAAGCGACTGGGACTGTTCACCACTCCTGAGGTGGTCGTGGACCGGATCCTGGAAGCCGTGGGCTACACCCCCGAGGAGGCTATCGAGGGCAAAACACTGCTCGACCCGGCCTGCGGGCCCGGAGCGTTCCTGGTGCGGGCGGTGCGTGTTCTCCTGGCCCGCTGCCAGCGTCTCGGTTACACCGCCGAGGAAACCCTCCATCAGGTCCAGACCTCACTTTTCGGGATGGACATCGTACCCCTGGCTGTCTACCTGGCCCGGCTGAACGTCCTGGCCCAAGTCATGGATCTGTTACAACAAATCAAGCGGGACAATCCTCTCTACCGATTCCACGGACCGGGTCTTTTCGTGGCCGATGCGCTGGACATGCGTGGGCCATCGTTGTTTGGTCCGCTTCATCCCGGCCGGGATGGAACCGAGGCGCAGGAACTCAAACATCGTCAGGGCCGCTTCGCCAGAGGCCTGGACTTTGTGGTCGGCAACCCGCCCTATGGCAAGGCCAGCCACCTGGGGGAAGAGCAGTTAGCTTATTTTGCACCTTCTGTGTACGGGCATCCTAACTATTACGGGCTCTTCTTGCAGTTGGGCATTGATCTGCTGGCAGAGGGAGGCCGATTGGGCTATATCGTGCCCTCATCCATGACCTCGGGCCTATACTTCAAGAACCTGCGGGAGTACATCGTCTCCCGTACAGTTATCCGCAGCGTGATCAACATCTTCCCCCGCCAAGAGGTCTTCGATGACGTATTGCAGGGGGTGATGATCCTGGCCCTGGAACGCCGTCCAATAAAAGAGAAGCCGGTCGCTGTCAGCACGGCTATCAGCGAAGTGTATTCCCTGGCAGAATTGTCCACCTCCCCTCGTCGGGAAACCGTCGTCCAGGCAGATCGTGTCCTTCTGAGAAAGAACGGTCAACTGTATTTCATCTTCAGGGCTGACAGCAAAGCCCACGACATCATCGCCCGATTCTTCTCCCAGGGCCACGCTCTGTCCAGCCCACAAATCGGCTACAAAGCCAGGACCGGTCCCATTGTCTGGAACCGGGTGAAAGACTACCTGCGAGATTCGCCAGCCGACCGCTGCCTGCCCCTCATTTGGAGCAACAATGTATCCCGCTACAGCTTTGCCTTTGAGGGCAATCGCTTCGGCAGGCAGGCCTGGGCTTTGCGAGGGCCCAAGACCGAGCCCTTAAAGGTTTCTCAGCCTGCTATTCTGGTGCAGCGCACCACGGCCAGGGAACAGCCCCGCCGGCTGGTGGCAGCCTACCCGACCGCTTTTTTCGCTGCCTATCCCGAGTTCTTCGTGGAGAACCATCTGAATACCGTGGCCTCTGTGAGAGGTAGCAACGAGGTTGCACCCGAATACATCCTGGCTCTGCTGAATTCTATGCTGTACGATTTCGCCTTTCGATGTCTCAACGGCAACACCCAGGTCTCGGCCAGCGAGTTGGACACTTTTCCAGTGGTATTGACCACCGGGCAAAGTCTCTTCATCGAAAAGGTCCAGAAGATAGTGAGTGCCCCAACCACCAGCACACGGGCCCAGGTCGAATGGGAGATTGACCAGATGGTGTTTGACCTCTTCGGCCTGACACAACCAGAGCGAGACTTTGTGCTGAGCCACTATCCAGGACAGCGGACATGACCCTAGACACCGACACCACTTTAGAACGGATCCAACAATTCCTGCGAGCTATTGGCTTTCCAGAGCGACGCAACACGCGCCAGACGGCAGTGTGTGTCTGCGCGCTGCTGGACACCAACCCCAGACCTGGTCTGGTCATGGACAAGAAATGCCTCAACGAGGGAGCCCGAATTCACGACATCCTGGAGTTCGCCCGTCAGGACCTGGGCATCCCGGTGGCCGAGAACACGCGGGAGACTTATCGTAAGCATTCGCTCAAGCCCCTCCTGGACCATTTTCTCGTGACCCGGCACTCGACGGCTGTCAACGACCCCAACACATACTACGTTCTTAACCGCTCGTTTGAGGAGGCACTTCGCCAGGCGCTGGGAGAACCAAACGAGGAAGCCAGAAACGTTATCGCCAGCCATTGGGCGGAGGCTTTTGGGAAAAAGCCCTCTGTCCCGGCACCGAGAGCTGTTGGCGCGGTGACAGTGAAGGTGAATGACCAGATAGTCACTCTGAGTCCGGGCCGACATAACCAGTTGATCCGTGACATCATCCATGAGTTTGCTCCAGGGTTTATTGATCAACCCCATGTCCTGTGTGTGAGCGACGCCGCGCATAAGCTGCGGTATGTGGACAAGAGGGTCAAAGAGTTAGGCCTGGTCATCGGTGAGCATGAAAAGCTGCCGGATGTCCTGTTGTACTCTGTCTCGCGCAATATCGTCTACGTGGTCGAGGCTGTGACCAGTGCTGGCCCCATAGATGAAGCACGCATCGCTGATATTGAGCAGACCTTGCTGGCCGGACGGAAGCCAGGCTTCGGATTGGAGTACTTTACAGCCTTTCCCGACCGGGCTACCTTCCGCCGCTTTGTGGAGGACATTGCCTGGGGTACACAGGTCTGGCTGGCCGCTGAGCCGTTTGGACTCATTCTGTTCCGGAGGTACCGTTGAACCCCGTCAAGATCACTGACACTGTCCTGCGTGATGCGCACCAGTCTTTGCTGGCCACACGGATGCGCACCGACGATATGCTGCCCATCGCCGGGAAGCTGGACCAGGTGGGCTATCATTCCGTGGAGATGTGGGGCGGGGCCACCTTTGACTCGGCCATGCGCTTCCTGAACGAGGACCCCTGGGAGCGCATCCGCAAGCTGAAAGAGAGGATGCCCCGCACCCCCTTTCAGATGCTGCTGCGCGGCCAGAACATCGTCGGCTACAGACACTACCCCGACGACATCGTGGAAAAGTTCGTGGTGCTGGCCAGACGCAACGGTATTGACATCTTTCGCATCTTTGACGCCCTCAACGACGTGCGCAACATGGCCTGGGCCATGCAGGTGGCCAAACGCGAGGGGGCTCATGTCCAGGCTGCCATCTGCTACACCATCAGCCCCGTCCACGACATCCCCAGCTACATCAAGATGGCCAGAGAGCTGGCCGATCTGGGGGCCGACTCCATCTGCATCAAAGACATGGCCGGGCTCATTTCGCCCTACGCCGCCTATGAGCTGGTCAGCGCCTTGAAGAAAGCGGTGGGCCTGCCTGTCCAATTGCACACCCACTACACCAGCGGCATGGCCAGCGCCGCTGTGCTCAAGGCCGTGGAGGCCGGGGTGGACGTGGTGGACACGGCCATCTCGTCCATCGCTGGCCTCACCTCCCAGCCCCCTACCGAATCCATCGTCCGCATCCTGCAGGAGACCCCCCGTGACACGGGCCTGGACCTCAACCTGCTGGCCGAGATCGCAGACTATTTCGCCGAGGTCCGCAAACATTACGCCAAATTTGAAAGCGGGCTGACCAATGTGGATGTGCGGGTTTTGCAGTTCCAGATACCCGGCGGGATGCTTTCCAACCTGGTCGCCCAACTCCGCGAGCAGAAGGCCGAGGACCGCTATGAAGAGGTGTTGGCCGAAGTGCCGCGCGTGCGGGCGGAACTGGGCTACCCGCCTCTGGTGACTCCCAGCAGCCAGATCGTCGGCACCCAGGCTACCCTCAACGTCATCCTGGGCGAGCGCTACAAGATCGTCCCTGAAGAGGTCAAAAACTACGTCAAAGGGATGTACGGCCGGCCGCCGGCGCCCATTGACCCCGAAGTGAAGAAACGGGTGCTGGGCGACGAGGAGCCCATTGACTGCCGCCCGGCTGACCTGATACCACCTGGCTACGAAAAGGCTAAGGAGGAGATCGGAGACCTGGCCCGCAGCGAGGAGGACATTATCTCCTATGCCCTCTTTCCCCAGGTGGCGCGGCCTTTCCTGGAGCGACGGGCCAGCGGAAGCGGCGGCAAAGAGGAAATCGTGGCGGCCATCGCGGCCATGGTGACCACCAGGGCGGCGGCTATCCCTCGCTCTGCGGAAGTGTCACCGCCGCCAATGATGATTTCACCCTGGAAGATAGCCTGGCGTCCCGGCCGGCCAGGCTGGGGAGGTCTGATCAGGTGAGCAAACACTTCACCCTGACCCTTGACGGGACGGCTTACGAGATCGAAATAGCGGGGAAGACCGTCCTGGTCAACGGCCGCCCGTTCACCGTCAGCCTCGACGGCAACCGGGTCCAGGTCAACGGCGCGAGCTATGAAATCGAGTTGCAGGGTGACCGGGCCATCGTCAACGGCATCGCCTACGCTTTTCAGATCCGGGAGGAAAAAGAAAGGCCGGGCGCTGAGGCTCCGCCCAGGATGTCTGGAGCGGTCGCGGAAGCCGGAGCGGTCACGGCCATTATGCCCGGCAAGATCATCCGCGTGCTGGTCAAAGAAGGCGATACAGTGCAGGAAGGCGACGTGCTCTGCGTGTTGGAAGCCATGAAAATGGAGAACGAACTGCGCGCCGGCAAGAGCGGCGTGGTGAAAAAGGTCCATGTCAAACCGGGCTCGGATGTGGAGATGGGTGAGGTATTGGTGGTGGTCGAATAAGCTATAACGTCTGCAAGTATCGGGCCAGTTCCCAATCCGTCACCTGGATGCGGTACTCGTCCCACTCCCTCAATTTAGCCTCAATGTAACGCTGATAGGTGTGGGGACCCAGAA
>Ga0068707_1002511_pt1 | contig 12892 bp, 12 predicted proteins | sample YNPNPMetaG_FD_66600 | JGI IMG/M metagenome (GOLD analysis project Ga0068707, IMG submission 66600) | Anoxygenic and chlorotrophic microbial mat microbial communities from Yellowstone National Park, USA - YNP NP MetaG | ecosystem: Environmental > Aquatic > Thermal springs > Hot (42-90C) >... | reverse complement strand
TTCCTTTCTCTCCGAATCTCTCCGAATACCATCCAGTATAAGGGGAGAGCACGGTTTTTGTAGCTTATTGCTACTGAGAGAATGTTAATGTATTTTTGTCTTTTCTCCCAGTCTGTCCGATCGATGATCAGTATGATCTCCGGGAGTTTTTCCAGAAGAGGGCGCATAAGATAGATTAATGGTTTGATAGTCAGCGAGGGTGATATACGTGGATTTGATAGAAAACGTCGGATGCGTTGGATAGGTGTCATGATCTTAGCTGGGTTATCGCAGAGGTATTCACCTATTTTTGAGAGATGGGCTTTGTTGTTTTCCAGGAGACAGACGATCAATTCTACTAATGTTTTCCTGATGGGTTTTGATAGGTGTATGTTGAATGCTGTGAACAAGTTTAATATAGTCGTTTCAAGATAGGTGTATGTTTGGTGCATCTCCATTTTTTAATCCCATTATCGTCAATGGGGATGCACTAAAAAAATGTAACCTACTGAGGACCAACTATAATAACTGAAAAATTATTACAAAATATTCATTTCGTCTGACTCTTATTTAGAAATTCATCTGGCTTCATACTTCTATCGTCTATATATAGATCTCCTGCAGGTTTTCCAAAGAAAATATGATGATATTTTACTTTATGTTTTTTAAGCCATTCTTTTGTTAACCGCTCTTTTAACATATGTCTTGATGTGTAGAAATAAATTATATGTCCTGCATTATAAAGCTGATTTATCCTCTTGATCATAGGCCATATTGGTTTTGCATTCTGATAATTCTCAGGTGACTCTTGAGAGCATATTGTTCCGTCAATATCAAACACATAAATCATTTTTTCACCATTAAAAATTAATTTTTTACTTTTCCCACCATCTCAGTTGAATTATTTTTTTCTTTTCATCATCGTATATTTTTTTATAATTACCTGATCCCTGTATAAGTTTAACAGATTTACAATCTCTAATAAGTAGTTCTTGTCCCCTTCTCTCAAGACTTGCAGATTGATCAGTGCCCCACATAGCTCGATCCAAAGTTATATGTCTCTCTATAGCTGATGCACCATGAGCGACAGCAAGAACAGAAGGGATCAATCCTTCCTCGTGGCCACTATATCCCACATCACAATGATATCGCTTTCTTAAAGTTTCAATCATTCTAATGTTACAGAGATACTCCGGACAAGGATAAATACTAACTGAGTGCATAAGCATAAAAGGGCAGCCCGCCTCTCGGAATATGTCAACTGCAGTATCTATTATATCCCATGTAGACATACCCGTTGAGATGAAAGTATATCGCCCTTCTGAAGCAACTGCCTCAAGCAAGGGTTTATAAGTAATCATAGGTGAGGCGATTTTGTTATATTTTAAATCATACTGTGCAAGGAATTTAAGACTCGGCAGATCCCATGCACTAGCAAACCAATCTATATCAAGTTGTCTGCAATATTTGTCTATTTCATCGTATTCATTTTTGCCAAATTCTAGTTTTTTCCTATATTGAAGATACGTCATTGTACCCCAAGGTGTATCTCTTAGTATATTACGTTGTTCTTTTGGTACACACAATTCTGGCTCTCTTTTTTGGAATTTTACTGCGTCAAAACCCACTTCCTTTGCCATTTTGATAAGATTCTTTGCTATTTTAACTGAGCCATTATGATTTATGCCAATTTCAGCTATAAAAAATATTTTATTTGTCATACAGACAACCTCTTATTATTTATATTTGTCATGTTTTATTTTTAATGTATTCACCAACAAGTTTCATGTCGCATTCTTGTGTACATTTAACCTTTTTATCCATTAGAATATGTAGCCATCTAAATTCATAATATTTGTTACTATTCCATATTTCTATTAATGATTGCTCTTTTGCATCACCGAGAATTATCTCATTATTATAATCTTCAACACATTGAGCACATTCACCATTACTTTTAATAGTCATTGAGCTCCAAGGAAATTGACAAGGCTCTAACCAGTGAATCGCCTTAGTTTTCGCACCGGTTTGGTCAAACCAGAGTTGATCCTGACTTTTTAGATAGATATATACATCTTCTCCTTCGAATTTTTTCTTAAGTTTTTCAAATTCCTCTTGTTGGTTGCTTTTATTCAAATCTAACATTGTGACAACAACAGTTGTTTTGTAATCATTTTCTTTTTTAATTTTTAATAAATCTAGAATTTTCTTATAAGATCCTGAAAAATCTGCTTGTTTTCCTCTTATTTGTTTTATAGAGAAGTCGTCAGCGGCATCCGTATGAAATTTAATATAATTTAACCCTGCTTCAAAAAGTTTCATACCCATGTTAATATCCTTTAAATTCCAGGGGTTGCAACTGAAATATGAAGGTATGTCTAGATCTGTACATCTTTTAACTCTCTCCACAATTAATGGATCCAAAAGAGGCTCTCCATATCCATGGAGAACGATTACCTTAGGGATAATATATGTAAAGAAATGATTTTCACTCATATCGTTTTTATGTATATTGTAATATTTCTCTACGAATTTTTCCCATTTGTATAATTCTATACTGCTGAAGGGTTCTATCTGTGTTATAATTTTTTCAAAAACTTCCATAGGCATTGTTACTCTAGGTCTTGTCATTTTTGTTGGTCCTGGGCACATTACACAATGCATATTACATAAATTTGTCGTCTCGATGTTATAAACTACGGGTAACTGACTTCGCATTTCTTCTAGGGCATCGAATAGCTCTTGTTGAGAAATATCTATCTTTTCCTTTAGCATCTTTTGTTTCATCTCACCAAATTTCATATAAAAGTGTATATCTATCATTGGTTAGTTCCCTCATCAGTTATTCAGTTATTATAAAATAGGTCTAATTGGTTTTCCTTTCAGACATTTTAATACATTATTTTTTTCTCTTGCATTTTTACATACTCTAATTGCTTTATGAAACGCCTCGATAGTATTTTCAATTTCTTTATCTGAATGTGAGTAACTATTTTTTATTTCCCAGCCAAAAAATATTTTTTGTTTTAAAAATTCTTGGAACAATAACGAGTTGATATCCCAATCTGTTTGTTTCCACATGATCCTATTAGGATGCCCTGTAATTTTTATTACATCATCCATGCCGTATTCTTTACTTATATTATTTATTTCTGTTTTTAATTTTTTTCCTTTTTTTGAGATATATTCTGATACCTTTTTTTCTTTTATTATGTGTGTGGTCTCCAAACAGGCTAAAACTCCAAATTGATAACCGCCGTATGTTGATGACACAAATATTTTATCTTCAACGTCATTTCCTATTTTTTCGGAACATCCTACAAATGAGAAAGGATATCCATTTGAAATTGATTTTCCGAAGACACTTATATCAGGTACAACATTGAAGAATTTTTGTGCTCCTCCAACCCCGAATCTGTAGCCACAGGCCACTTCATCAAAAACTAGTACAGCTCCATGTTTATGGCATTCTTTCTTAAGCTGAGATAGAAAGTCAGATCTTTCTTCTTTAGAACTTTCATCTTCGCCTTTAGTCGGTTCAATAATTACACAAGCGACTTCATATCTTTCAAGTAATAGTTTGTATTTCTCTATATTGCTCTCCTCGAGTTTGATAGTGAGAGCATGATATTCTTTTGGTACTCCCCCCGGTAGTGGAGAGCACCAGCTGATCCATCCATGATAATGATCACGTATAACAACATCCCGTTGGGTATATGCTCTAGCTATCCTTACAGCTGTTTCAGTCGCTTCGCTACCAGTAGAAAGAAATTTCATGCGGTCACATGAAGGGATATTCCTATGTATAATTTCGGCAAGCTCTACTTCATATGGTGATAGGATGGTGAGATTATTGCCATATTTCATTTTTTTCTTTAAAGCATTATCAATATACCCCCATCCAAGTAAAACTGAACCAACAGCCATCCCATAATCGAGAAATCTATGATTATCTACGTCCCAGAAATAGCAACCCTGCGCTTTTTTACAATATTTTGGAGCGAAACCCTCGATGGAGATTCTGGGTCCTCTGCTAAATAAATTAGTTCCGTTAATAAATAAAACTTTCCCCTTACGCCATAGTTTTTCCGAATTTGGATGCTTCATATTTCACACCTTATTCAAACCATTTGTGAAACCATAATTCCTTTTTTAATATTTTGAATTTACATTTTTTATATAGTTTCTGTGCTTGGATATTTTTATCTTGTGTTGAAACTAATACATATCTAACATTTTGTATTTTAAACCATCGCAAAGCATTATTTAATAGATTCGTCCCTATTTTTTTTCTTTGTGCACGATTTGCGACGCCTATTAAACCTATTCTACCGAAATTTTCTTTTTGGTCTATATGGCAAGTAACATAACCCACTATCTTTTTTTTGTATTCAGCTACAAAAACTTTATCGGCAAACCCGTGGCATGAATTCTCTACCCATGTTTCATATAAACGATCGCATGTTTTTTTACTAAAATGAGGATCAGAGTAAAATCTACTAAATATATACATATTTTTTGTCATATTCTTAAGGTAAGGGATATCATCATTTTTACTTTCTCTTATTGTTATGTTGCGTGGATTAGAGCACATTGGAATATTCTTCAAATCATGACGAAACGTCAAATTTACTCCAACACAGATAAAATCATGCTTTTTTGCCAGATTTATAGTGTTAATATCATCTATCTCACATAAAAAATATAAACATTTAATATTTCGTAATTTGCAATATTTCAAAGTATAATATAAGATATCTTCTGTTAGATTTGGTACGAGAAGTCTGGCAATTTTAATACCAAAAAAGTTAGTATCCCAAGGTAATTCTTTAACCATCAAAATTAATTCTGAAACACGCTCTAATCCTTTTTTGTCCACTATTTTTTTGCTTGCGTCACTTAAAGCACTTCTCAATTTATAATTTTGCAGGAGATGATTTACAGTATTAAAAATAGTTTTTTTGGTTACATTCTCTCCCAAACCCAAGTTTATTATTGCATTTTTTTCTGATAACTTACTGGCAGTATTCATTTGATGTTTATATTGATTTATGACAACGCTCGGTATTCCTATAGAAAGTGCATGAAATAGTGTTAATCCACCTGAGACGACTGCTATATCAGCACTGTTTAGAATTTCTTTGAATTTTTTTGGTTGATAATAAATATAATATTTTCTTTTTGATTTTCTAATGAACTCATCTAATTGTTCTTTATATTTGTAGGAAGTTCCAACTACCACTAATATCTGAACTGAGGCAGGTATATTCTCTAAAGATTCTAAAGTTTTTAAGGTTAAATTTAAATGGTCATATCCACCAAATGAAACAAATATTTTTTTTCCTTTTTTCCTGATAGCTTTTGGTTTTGAAGAATATTCCGGGATAGTTATATAATCAAAACCTTGAAATAAATTAGTCACTCTTTTTTTAAATTTTGACGTGAGAATTGCATTGATCTTGATATCTGCATAATTAATTCCATGTTTGTTGTCATCTAACGTTATAAGAACCAATTGCTTCTTAGTTTTTATTTTATGAAGATAGTTTTCGTCATTATTTAATTTATCAATTATTAATATATCTGGGAGAAATTTTTCTATAACATCTAATGTAGCCTTTATTTCATCATCTTCGATATTAAACGTATACACTTTGAATTTTCTACTTTTTACCAATTGGATACTTTCTTTATAGTTACGCATTATAAATGCTATTTCTATTTGCTTATTCTTTGATAGCTTTTCAGCTATAAGTAAACACCGAAATACATGTCCAGTTCCAATTTCAGGTATTGGGCCTCCATCGCATCTGAAAAGTATTTTAATCATAATCAAGAGAATGAAATTTAACTTTTTCTTCTATAGATAATGCTTTTTTTTTCTGCATCGGACATCATTATATTGCCGTTTCCAAGTATCAATTCAAGATCTCTGATTTTTCTTACCATACGTTTGAATTCAGCTGGATCAGCAGAAATACTATGATCCGGCCCTTTCAAAGTTTTATCTAAAGTAAAATGTTTTTCTATGACACATGCACCTACCGCTACAGCATAAACAGGTACTGTTATGCCAAGAGTATGGTCTGAATATCCTACCGGACAATCGTATTTCTCTTTTAGAATTTTAATAGCATTCAAATTTGCATCTTTATGTTGTGTAGGATAAGAAGAAACACAATGAAGTAAAATATACTTTGTATTATATTTTTTATATATCTGTAATGCTGTTTCTATTTCATTTGTATTAGCCATACCTCTTGAAAGGACGACAGGGATGTGTGTCTTTGCAGCTTTTTCCAGTAATTTTTTATTTACAATATCAAATGATGATATCTTCAATAATGGAACATTAAGATTAGCAAGTAAATCTACGCTCTCTTCATCAAACGGAGTAGAAAAGAAAATGATATGTTTTTTTTGAGCAAACTCGAATATTTCTATTGTTTCCTCTTTTTTAAATTCGCATTTTTTTAAAATAGGAAAAAGAGGGTCATTTTTAGGTACACGCTTTTCAGTGATATAAGTTTGAAACTTTACAGCATCGGCTCCGTTTTTAATAGCGGCGGTAATAAGTTTTTTTGCTAGTTCTATATCTCCACCATGATTTATTCCTATCTCTGCGACTATAAATGTTTTGTAATTATCTCCAATTATCCTGTCATCTACAACTATATATTTCACCAAATTGTAAACCCCCCATCAACTATGATATTTTGCCCTGTGATGTAGGTTGCATCATCAGAACATAAAAAAAGAACGACTTTTGCTATCTCGTTTTCATGTGCCATACGGCCAAGCGGTGTTTTATATTCATAATTTTTAATAAAATGTTTTTGTTGATTGTTAAAAATTCCACCGGGACTCACACAATTTACCAATATTTTTTTATTTTTTATATGGACTGCAAAATATTTTGTCATTTGTATGATTGCTGCCTTGCTTGCTCCATATACTTCGGAGCTATTTCTTCCAGAATTACCGTAAATACGAGGGTCTGGACTGACAACACCATAAATAGAGCCTATGTTGATAATACGCCCTCCATTCTCCTGTTTTTCCATATATTTTAAAGCGCATTGTGTACAAAAAAATGTTCCATACACATTCACTTTCATAACTTTGTCAAATTCTTCAAATGTCCTATTTTTAAAACTAGTAAAAATTGCTATTCCTGCATTGTTGACAAGTACGTCGATATGTTTATATTTTTTATAAATAGTTTTAAAAGCAGAACTGATAGAATTAATATTTGTTACATCTAATTCAACGGGATAGGTATTTTTTAATTTTAGTGATTTGATTCTTTTTTTACAAACTTCAATTGAGAGATCCGCCATAATAGTTATGTATCCTGCCTTATCGAAATTGGCACATAAAGATGAACCTAGTTGACCTGCACCCCCTGTAATAATTGCAACTTTTTTCATTTATTCCTCACATATCGTTTTTTGTTTTAATTTTAGCTTTCTTATATGTGCAGATGCCTTAAAAAGATCTTCTATAGTACCTGCATCATACCAATATCCCTTCAACTCTCTATAAGAAATTTGATTTTTTTTAAGATAAACATTGTTGAGATCTGTTATTTCTATCTCATTACGTGGCGATAAAGGCAATTTATCTATATATTCATGAACATGTTTGTCATAAATGTATAAGCCAACGACTGCAAGATTGCTTTTTGGTTTTTTAGGTTTTTCTACGATTTTAACTATTTTTCCATTTTTGATTTCTGCAATGCCGTACTTAGACGGTTTATCAGTTTTTTTAAGAAAAATTTTAGCCCCTCCTTTAAATGTTTTGATATCTTCAGATATTTCATCTTCAAAAATGTTGTCTCCAAGGATAACAACCACATTTTCTCCTTTTGCAAATTCTCTTGTAGCTACCCAGATTGCATGGGCAATACCTAATGGTTTTTCTTGTATATTATATTTAATATCTAAACCAAGATCATATCCGGATTTTAATAATTCGAGGAATTGGCCTGCATGTCTTGGGCCGCTAACAATTAAGATATCTGTTATACCTGATCTTTTTAAAGTTTCAAGGGGATACCATATCATCTGTCTGTCATACACGGGTAGGAGATGTTTATTAGTAGTGATTGTTAGTGGATATAAACGTGAGCCTGTACCACCAGCTAATATTATTCCTTTCATAAGTACATCCCTATTTGCTGAATTTCTTTAATTTTTTCCACCATTTCTTATTTTTTTTATACCATTCAATGGTGTAATCTATTGCTCTATTAAAATTATAACGTTGTTTCCATCCAAGATCTTTTATTTTTGAAGAGTCTAGAGCGTATCTGAAGTCATGCCCTGGTCGATCGTTAACATATTCTATATAAGATGAATCTTTTTTTAAATTTTTAAGTATAATTTTTGTTATTTCTAAATTTGTTTTAAGATTTCCACCACCAACATTATAAATTTCACCATGTTTGCCATAATGTATCAAAAATTCAATGGCTGTAACCATATCTTCAACGTAAATCCAGTCTCTTATATTTTTTCCTGTTCCATATAATGGTACTTTTTTTCCTTCTAACAAATTCGTTATAAATAAAGGTATCAACTTTTCAGGATATTGAAATGGACCAAAATTATTTGATCCACGTACAATTATGCTCGGTAACTTGAATGTCTTATTGTATGCCTGTGTAAGTAAATCTGCAGCAGCTTTACTAGCGGAGTACGGCGAACTAGTTCTGATAGGGGCATCTTCTTTTGACAAACCTTTTGAAATAGACCCGTATACCTCATCTGTAGATATGTAAACAAATGTTTTTACTTTCAAAGCTTTTGCACATTCTAGTAGAACATTGGTTCCAAGAACATTTGTTTCAACGAAAATTGTAGGATCATTTATTGATCTGTCAACGTGTGACTCCGCAGCAAAATGAACAACAATATCGCAATTTTTCATAGTTTTCATGACGATATTTTTATCTCTTATGTCCCCTCTAACAAACGAATACTTCGGTGAATCTTCAATTTCTTTTAAGTTATCAAGATTGCCTGCGTATGTAAGAGCATCCAAGTTGACAATATTATAATCAAAATTTTTAATCATATATCTAATAAAATTACTACCAATAAAACCGCATCCACCAGTTACCAATATATTATTTGCTTTCATATATCATCATTTTTTATAATAATGTAATATTTTTTTTACTGCATCTATAACGGTATACACATCATCTTCTGACATAGACGTTTGTAGAGGCAAAGACACGGTTCTTTCTGAGACATAGCAAGTCCTATTTAAAGGTTTACGAATTTTATATTTTTTTTGGTAATAAGGTTGTAGATGAATTGCGTGATAATGCACTCCTGTGCCTATGTTTTCTTTTTCTAAAGCAGTAATAAACATTTCTTTAGAAATAGACAATTTTTCAAGTTTTAATAATATAGGAAAAAGATGCCAAGAACTTTTTTTTGTATTTGTACTTCCAGGTGGGAGATGTATAAAATCGCTTTCTTCTTCAAATTCTTTTAGATATATCTGAGCGTATTTTGCTCTAATACTGTTAAATAAATCTAATTTTTTAAGTTGACAAAGGGCGATAGCAGCATTTAAATCTTGCATGTTGTATTTATATCCAGGGCAGATAACTTCATAAGTTTTTTTTCCTCCTTTACTAAATCGTTCCCATGCATGTTTACTTAGACCATGAAGAGAATATATTCTTATTTTTTCAGATAATTCATCATCGTTTGTTGTAAGCATCCCTCCTTCTCCAGAAGTCATATTTTTGGTTGCATAGAAGCTAAATGCAGCTATATTTGGCCCAGAACCTATTTTATTTGATTTGTACTCTGCACCTACAGCATGTGCAGCATCTTCTATGACAACTAGGTTATGCTCATCTGCTATTGAATTAATTTCGTCTATATCGCATGGCAAGCCACCAAAATGTACAGGGATTATAGCTTTTGTTTTTTTTGTAATCAATTCAGTTATTTTTGATGGATCTATATTGTAGGTATCTTCTTGTATATCAGCAAAAACAGGAATAGCACCAACATGTTCAATTACGTTAACCGTTGCAGCAAAAGTCATAGATGGGACTATGACTTCATCACCAGGCAATACACCACTGCATAATAAAGACAGATGAAGAGCTGAGGTACATGAGTTAAGAGCGATTGCATGTTTACAACCTATATACTTAGCAAACTCCTCCTCTAGTTCCTTTACCTTTGGTCCAGTGCTTAGCCAGCCTGATTTTAGTACTTTTATAACACCATCTATCTCTTCTTTACCAATATCTGGTTTTCCAAAAATAAGATATTCCTCTCTTGCTGGCTTCCCTCCGACTATAGCAGGTTTTTCCATATTTATCCCTTAGTTCTCATAATTTGTTCTTTTGTTTTCAACGATTCTAAGTTATTTAACCACCAAGAAGTACCAATATATTTTTTGTTAATATTTATTAGTTCCGGTTTTTCAGATAATAATCTATGAATATCTTCCATGTAAAAAACTTTGTCTTTTGAATACAAATGCTCAAAAATCTCTTTTATAAATAAATAATCTTCCTCATAATCTAAAGTCCATCTTTCAACGTAATAAAGGTTTTTATCATTGTAGACGTTGCCTATACGAAAGATGTCAGGATTGTCCCATATATAAGGAGTAACATGTTCTCGCTCATACAGCTTTTTTGATTCTCTCCATGCTTTTTCTAAAGTACTAAACGGGAATACTTCGGTGTCTAATCCATCTGGAAATGTTGGTGGGTGCATATTACTAACAAAATCATATTTATCAACATTTTCAAGATAATATTTTATTACTCTATCTGTGACCCTAGGATCAATAAGTGGGCAATCAGACGTCAAACGCACAATTATATCAGCTTTATATTTCTTAGCGGCGCGGTAATATCTATCTAAGACGTCGTGTTCATCTCCCCGATATACGGGTAACCTTAAATCTTTTGATAATTTAACAATTGCATCATCTGCCTTATTTTTAGTTGTCGCTATAACTATATCGTTTGCATATTTTGAATAACTTAACCGTTCAATCATATGTTGTAACAATGGTTTTCCAAGTACTGGTCTTAAGACCTTAGCTTTTAATCTTGTTGAACCGGTTCTTGCTTGGATGATAGTTTTAATTAGCATAACTTCTTAACCTTATTCCACTATAATGTTGTATCTTCTTTTATCTTATCTCCTGAAATAAAACATTATCTGTAATGTATTTACAAGCTTTAGCAATTTCTTCCCTAGATAACAATTCTTCGAATTTATTCACGTCAAACGTAATTAAAAACTTATTTTTATGGATTACATAGCTTATCGGGATATTACTTCTAATAAAATAAAAATAACCATAATTTTCAGCCAAACTACGCATATTTTCGTTTAATTTTTTAGGAGGGTTTTCAAGTAATGAACAATAATGCTCTTTTGATACTATATCATATGTGAAGCCATTTCCATGATAATGAGATAAACCACAGAGAATTACAGGTATCCCTAAAATAGACATTTCAAGACCTATCGTTCCGTTATATACGATACCTACATCAATAACAGATAACAGATTATACGCACTAATTTTGGTTTTAGCATCTATGATTTTAATATTTGAAGTTAATTTATGGTTTTCTTTTATATAATCTTTTAGAGTAGCAAAAGATCCGTCACTTATTTCTGCAGGATGGATCTTAATTATAAGTAATTTGTCTGGATTATTTTTAAAAAAATTTATAGTGTAGTCAACCCATTCATATACGTTTTTAAATACCTTATCAGATCGCACAAGAGAAGTATCCCAAGGAACATTAGGGAACATCCCAAATACATTTGAATACTCTGATGAAAAATCATCAAAAGATTTAAAATAAGGATTAAATCTATAAACACTAGTATCGGTTTTTCCAGCCATACGTCTACTTAAGTAGTCATACAGTTCATTTTTTTCATCGTCCGTCACTGTTTTATATTTTTCACGGTATTCAGGATATATTTTTGTTCTGAAATCGTGGGTATTAAAAATATAATTCCTACCGTAAACGTAATCCCATAAAACACGCTTTACATTTTTACTTATAAAATAATCTGTAAACCCTCCCCACTCACTATAACATCCATGAGATGTATATAGTACATCAGGTTTATCATTTTTATAAGAATACTCTGCCACATCAACAGAAATCAACGCATTACGAAATCTCTCTTTAAATATCTCTTCATACGAATATTTTGTTTTATCAGGATTCATACCTTTAAAAAATCGATTTGTCGCATCACGAACGTAGTCGCCAATTAAAACCCCTTTGTATCTGAAACTTTCGAGATCTTTTGAATACTTCTGTATATAATGATCTCTTCCATCGGTTGCCTTCTCATAAGTTTCAAAGGGTATATTACAAATTCTTAATAAATTTTTACCAAAATTTATACAATTTTTGCATATTAATCTATTAGGTGGGTTTTTCATCGTAAAGACAGATGAACAATTCCACAGTTTACCACCGCAAATATAAAATTTAACTTTATGACCCATGAGTTGAAGAGCTTTAGCAATACCCACCTCTTCAAAAGTTGAAAAAGCATAAATGGTGTACACACGATTAAATATTATATTTTTAGGTGAGTCAATTTTAGGTAAATCATTTGTTGAATTTTTTGCAATTTTTTCAACATATTTCAATGCATAAGATTGCACTATTCTAACAAGAACATCTTTTGCTATCATAAATATTCAACCTGTGAATAAATAATATATTTTTTAATTTTATTTTGCATATCTCAGTAGGTTACACTTTTTTAGTGCATCCCCCATTCCATTAATGAGGGATGCACCAAATGAACACATACGCATATCTTGAAATGACTATTTTAAACTTATTCACAGCAGTCAATTTGAAACTATCAAAACCATT
>Ga0068707_1002509_pt1 | contig 12896 bp, 12 predicted proteins | sample YNPNPMetaG_FD_66600 | JGI IMG/M metagenome (GOLD analysis project Ga0068707, IMG submission 66600) | Anoxygenic and chlorotrophic microbial mat microbial communities from Yellowstone National Park, USA - YNP NP MetaG | ecosystem: Environmental > Aquatic > Thermal springs > Hot (42-90C) >... | reverse complement strand
TCGAAGAGGGTGTGCCTCAACGGGCCGAGCGGGCGGCCAGGCGCAACGCGCCACCGTCCCACACCGCCGCCAGGGCGGCCACCGGGTGTTCGTAGGCGCAGGTGTAGATGGCCGCACAGAGCTCCTCCGGCGTCTCGCTGGCCAAAGAGATGGGTGTCGGCTCGGTGCACTCGTAGGTGGCCACCAGAAAGGCCTCGCCCGGCGCCGGCGCCATCCGCCGCACCCAGAGCTTGTCGGCGCCCACGAACGCCAAATACCCTTGGCCCGCGGCGGCATCCAACGCCGCCGCCACGCGCGGCGTGTTGTATTGATCGCGCTCGTAATCCAGCGCCAACAGGGTCAGCGCCAGAGCATCGCGCAGGCCGTAGCCAAGCTGCGCCTTCTCCAAGATGGGATCCACCTGGCTGCCGTTGCCCACCACCACCACGCTCCCTTGGGAGCGCAGGCAATTATACGAGATGTAGGGATTATCCGTGGGGGCGGCATCGGCCGTGGGCAACACCACAGCCCGATCCTGCTTGAGCAGGATATACCGATTGGGAAAAGAGCGCGAAGAGACGCGATAGCCCACGTACCAGGCGCCCGCTGCCGTCCGACCCAGGAGCACAAACCGTCCGATGTACACGCGATCCCTCCCTTACGAGACCCAGCCGGCCTCGTAGCCCGTCTCATACATGGCCACGATATTCTCCGCCGGGCTGACGGCCTGGATGTTATGGCAGGGCGCCAGGATGTAGCCGCCCCCCGCGCCCAGGATGCGCAAGTTATCCAACACCTCCTGGCGCACCTCCGCCACCGTGCCAAAGGCGAGAGTATACTGATTATCCACACCGCCGTGGAAGATCAACCGGTCGCCGAAATCCCGCTTCAGCCCTTCGCGATCCATCCCTTTGCAGCGCCACTGGATGGGGTTGAGCACATCAATGCCGGCCGCGATCATATCCGGGATGATGTCGCGGATGGCGCCGTCGTTATGGTGAAAGACAAAGGCTCCGGCCTGGTGGGCCAGGTCAATGATCCGCTTCATCCGTGGAATGAGGAACTCGTGGATCTGGGCGGGGGAGAACATCAGCCCTTCTTGCGCGCCCATATCCTCGGCCACATAGGTGATCATCACCTGGCCGGGGATGGCCTCATAGATGCGCAAGGTGTTCTGGTAGGCCAGCTCAAAGAGCTTGTCCAGGCAATAGTGGACGATCTCGGGGTTCAGCACCAGGTCCATAAAGGCCTGCTCCTGGCCGCGGAGGTTCTTGTAGATGAGGAACGGCTCCGAGCCACCGCCGCGGATGGGATAGTCTTCGTAGCCCCTGATCTGTTGGGGGATATCGCTATAATCGTACCAATCGGGGCTGGGCCAGCGATAGTTGGCCTCGATCTCTTCCACCGAGTTGTAGCGGGCCAGGGGGCACTCCACTACCTCGTTATAGGTGCCCGTGCCGTAATCCACCTCGCGATATTTGACGCCAAAAACGTCCTGTCCCTCCGGGATGGGCGGACCCACATAGCGCGGGGATACGGTGATGGGCCGATCAATGTGCAACCGCCGCAACATCTCCCATTCGTCGGCCAAGCCCAGATATTTGAGTAGCTTGTCCCGGGCCTCCGGCGTCGTCCAGTAATCCATGGGTACGCGGTCGGGCTTTTGGCGGCGCAGCACGGCCAGCCAACGCTCACGAGGGGTCATCGTCTCCTTGGGCATAGAACCTCCTGTAAGTGCAACAGGCGGAAACGGCACCATTGTAACGCGGGGCGGGACGCGGGTCAAACAAATCCCCTGGCGGCATCCAACGCGGGTCTCATGCCTCGATGGGAAGAAGCCAAGGGTGGGAATTTCCGCGTCCACGCCTCTTGTGCCGTGCCGTTAGGCCTCCGCAAAGGGCGTCCCTTGTTTTGCCAGGGAGATGACCCGCATCACCTCCACCGCCTCCTCCAGCCGGATGGGGAAGGGCGCCCCCTCGCGCACGGCGCGATAGAGCTCATCCCAAATGGTGGTCATATCCATCTTGTGGGCCGGGTTGACGGGGAAGCTCTCCTCGATCCACGGGAGCGGCTCTGGGCTGCCGAAGGAGGTGCCCGGTGTGCCGGGGTCCGCCTGGCGCGGCGGCAGGGGCTTTTGCGGATCGAGATATTTGAGGGTGATGGTCTTTTCATCGGGGCAGACCAGCGCGCCTTTGGTGCCAAAGATGAGATACACCGGTTCGCCGATAGCCGCGCCGCCGCTGATCTCCAGATCCACCACCCGACCGTTCTCGCCGGTGAGGACGATGTGCAAGTGATCCTCGGCATCGCCCACGGCGGCGACGCGCCGCACGTCGCTCCAGATGCTCTTGACGGGGGATTCCAGGAAACGCAAGGCATGGTCAATGATGTGCGGGCCCCAGTTCAGCATCATCCCGCCGCCGAAGGCCTTCAGGGTTTGCCAATCGTCGCGGCGCTGATAGCTCAGGCGACGCAGCTTGACCTCATACACCTCGCCCAAGATGCCGGAGGCGATGATCTCGCGGATATGCTGAAAGGCCGGCTCGAAACGGCGGTTGTGGCGGATGTACAGCTTGCCCTTGGCGTGGGCGGCGATGCGCTGCAATTCCGCTGCCTCTTCATAGGTGACGCAGATGGGTTTTTCCAAAAAGACGTCCTTGCCCGCCTCCAGGGCCAGCTTGGCGTGGGCGAAATGGTCGCAGGAGAGGGTAGCGATATCCACCATCTCCACGGCCGGGTCGGCCACCAGATCCTCGATGCGCTCGTAGGCCAGGCAATCGTAGCGCGCCACGGCCTGTTCGCGCCGCTCGGCGATCAAGTCGCAGACGGCGACGATGCGGAACTTGTCCTCCCGGCCCTGCAACTCGGCGCAGTGCATACCCCAGCCCGCGCGCCCCAAACCCACGATGCCCAAACGAATGGGTGCTGCACTCATGGAACGTAACCCTCCCAGCAGAGTGATTTCCGCAATCGGCATGCAGCCGAATCTTGCCTCTCACGGCCCGTTGTGCTATACTGGCCTTGCTTCCGCCCCAGTAGCTCAGAGGATAGAGCAGAGGTTTCCTAAACCTTTGGCCGGGGGTTCAACTCCCTCCTGGGGCGCTGGCCACAAGCCATCATGGCTGATGATTATAGCACCGAACATCTTTTTCGGCCACGCCCCAGGGGCGCAAGCACCTGGGGCGTTATGTTTCATGGCGTTGGGCCGGGGTCTTACCTGCTTTTGATCCTATCCCATAACAAAGATGGGCCAAACCCTTGCCCTGGGCTGGCCCGTCTCTGTCGGGGCGAGACGATTTGAACGTCCGACCACTTGAACCCCATTCAAGTGCGCTACCTGGCTGCGCTACGCCCCGTTACAGCTGCGAGTATAGCACGCTTTGGGGCTTTTGCCAAATCGCCAAAGCGCCAAAGTAAAGCAAGATTTACTTCTCAAGGATGCATTTTCGTGCTATAATAACCCATGTAAGTGAACGGTGCCCAACATCTCGCTCCATCCCTGCAAAGGAGGAGTGCCGATGAAGCGATCCTCGCCGTGGCTGCGCGCCATCCTGGCACTGCTCGAACGGTGGCCGCTGCTCGGTCAGCTACAGAGCAACACCCGCCAAGGGATGCTTTCCGGCTTGGCGCTGGGCACCTTGGGCTTGCTCCTCATCGGGGGGCTGCTGGGCTTGTGGAACCGCGGCACCGGCGGGGCCATCGTGGGCGGGATCAGCGGAGCCGTGGCCGGCGGCATCCTGGGGGCCGTCATTGGCGCCATTGTGGGCACGCGCACCCTGCCCCAAGAGGGCCAGGCCTCCCTCACCCTCAGCCTGGAGCGCGGCGAGGCCCGCTACATGCCGGGGGAATGCCTTAGCGGCACGGTGGAGGTGCGGGCCGAGAATACCCTCAGAATTGCGGGGGCGCGGGTTTACCTGGTATGCCGAGGCTTTTACACCCATGACCGGGTGGATGGCCAACAGGCCGAGCCCGAATTTGTGCGCGACGAGCGCCAATATTACCTCCAGGAACAACAGCTTTTGCCCTCCATGCTCTTGCGCAAAGGGACGATCCACCGCCAGGCCTTTCGCTTTACCTTGCCCAAGGAGGCACTGCCCACCCATCACGGCTATATCTGCGCCCTGCGTTGGACCCTCCACGCCTTGGTGGAGATCCCCGACCTCCCGGAGCTCAAGGCCAACCGCGAGATCTATGTGGAGGCGCTGCCGGCGACCTTTCCCTCCGTCAACGAAGGGTATCAATCCATCACCAACGCCGCCCCCTGTCAGCTCATCCTCACCCTGCCTCAGGTGGTCTATGCCGAGGGCGAAGTGGTGCGCGGCCGGGCCTACCTCACCCCTTCGGAGGTGCTGGCGGTGGACGAGGTGCGGGCGGTCCTCCTGCGGGTGGAGAATACCCCCGCCGGCGATGACCACATCGTTTACGTGAACCCTCTAGACCCGCTGGCCGACCAATGGCAGGGGGAGCGGCGCCCCGGCGGGCAGGGGACCACCTATGTCTGGCTGGAGGACGAGACCACTCTCAGTGGCCCGCTGCGCCTGAACCCGGCGGAATCCGCCGCCTTCCCCTTTGCCCTCACCATCCCCGCCCAATGGCGGCCCACCTTGGTCAGCCCCGATGGCAAGGTCATCTGGAAGGTGGGCATCCTCGTCTCGCCGGTGGGGCGCTCCACCGTGCGGGTCTTTCATGAGGTGCTGGTGCACACCGGCGCGCGGGAGGTGACGGAGATGATCAAGGATGAAGGTTAAAAGGCGCGCTGATTCCTTTGACGATTTTCCCCCTTTCCGCTAGAATAGCCCCATCATCACCTTTGAACGCCGCAAGGATGAACCGTGTTTGATTCCCTGGCCGACCGCATCCAAGAGACCTTCCGCAAGCTGGCGCGCAAGGGCCGCCTGACGGAGGCGGACGTCAACGAGAGCCTGCGCGAGGTGCGCCTGGCGCTGTTGGAGGCCGATGTCAACTATCGCGTGGTGAAGGCGCTGACCCAGCGCATCGCCGAGAGGGCCGTGGGCGCGGAGGTGTTGAAATCCCTCACGCCGGCCCAGATGGTGGTCAAGATCGTCCATGAGGAGCTGATCGCCCTGCTGGGCCCGGCGGAACGGTTAAATTTGGGGGGCCAGCCGCCGGCGGTGATCATGCTGGTGGGTCTGCAAGGTTCGGGCAAGACCACCATGGCCGCTAAATTGGCCCTGTACCTGCGCAACCAAGGGCAGCGGCCCCTCTTGGTGGCGGCGGATACGTATCGGCCGGCGGCCATCACCCAATTGGAGACCCTGGGCCGGCAGATCAACATCCCCGTGCACGGCGAGGGCAACCGCGTGCCGCCGCCCGAGATCTGCGCCAACGCCCTCAAGCGGGCCAAGAAGGAAGCCCTCAGTGTGGTGATCCTGGATACGGCCGGCCGCTTGCAGATTGACGAGCGGATGATGGCCGAGCTGGAGCAGATCCGCAAGCTGACCCAGCCACAGGAGGTGCTCCTCATTGCAGATGCCATGACCGGCCAAGAGGCCGTGGCTGTGGCGGAAGAGTTCAACAAGCGGGTGGGGCTGACGGGCCTGATCCTCACCAAGGTGGATGGTGACGCTCGAGGCGGCGCGGCCCTTTCCATGCGCTATGTGACGGGCGTGCCCATCAAGTTCATGGGTGTGGGCGAGAAACCCTCCGATCTGGAGGTCTTTTACCCCGACCGGCTGGCCTCACGCATCCTGGGCATGGGCGATGTGCTCACCCTCATCGAGCGGGCCGAGGCCCAGGTGACCGAGGAGCAGGCGCGCAAGATGGAGGAAAAGCTGCGCGCGGCCAGCTTCACCCTGGAGGATTTTATCGAGCAGCTCCACATGCTGAAAAAGATGGGCCCCCTCAGCGACCTTTTGGCCATGATCCCCGGCTTTCAACAGGTGAGCAAGCAGTTGCCCAGCGATGTGACGGAGAAGGGCCTGAAGGTAACCGAGGCGATCATCAATTCCATGACCAAAGAGGAACGCCGCAACCCCAAGATCATCAACGCCAGCCGCAAGCGGCGCATTGCCCAGGGGAGCGGCACCAGCGTGCAAGAGGTCAACCAACTGCTGCGCCAGTTCGCCCAGATGCAGCAGATGATGAAACAGATGTCCAGCGGCCGCGGCCGTGGGCTGATGTCCTTTTTCCGCTGAGGCCCCTTGCCGAGTTTTGGAGACTGGGCGTGATTGGGTTATAATAACCGAGGTGTATTTTACTCTGGAGACAAGGAACACCGAGATTTGCTTCGCTCCTTTCTCCGTGTCCGCTGTGTCTCGGTGGTGAAATTGAACACGCAAAGAGGGTGAGATTAGCAGCATGGTAAGAATCCGTTTGACCCGTGTCGGCGCCAAGAAACAACCTAGCTATCGTGTGGTGGTGGCGGATCAGCGTTCGCCCCGCGATGGCCGCTTTATCGAGATCATCGGCCACTATAACCCGCGCACAGAGCCGCCCACCTTTGTCATCCAAGAGGACCGTGTCCTCTATTGGTTGCGCCAGGGGGCGCAGCCCAGCGAGGCGCTGGCCCCGATGTTGAAAAAGGCCGGCGTGTTCGACAAACTCGCCGGCGCCAAGGCCGGCGATGCGGCGACGCCCGATGCTTAAGGGCGCCCCAGAGCCCGGGCTGGAGGGGAACCGATGAAAGACCTCATCGAATACATGGCCAAATCCCTGGTGGATAAACCGGAACAGGTGCAGGTCATCCAGATCCGCGGCGCGCAAACGTTGATCTACAAGCTGGTGGTGGCCCCCGAGGACAAGGGCTGGGTCATCGGCCGGCATGGGCGGGTGGCCAACGCCATGCGCACCCTGCTGCGGGTGGCGTCCTTGGTGCGCGGCGGGCGCCAGGCCACTTTGGAGATCGCCTGAGCGCCGTACCCGCTAGAGCTTGGTGAGGCGACGTCCTTTGGGGGCCGTCGCCTTGTTTTCTTACCGACCACTCCGCCGCGAGAGCACCATGCACAACGAACCGTCTTCCCCTGCGTTCATCCTCATCGGCCAGATCGTCGCCCCCAGGGGGGTGCGCGGCGAGCTGAAGGTGAACCTCGCCGCCGAGCCGGAGGAGTTTCTGGCCCTGGAGCGCGTCTATGTGGGCGCGGAGCGGACCCCTTTTGCGGTGGAACAGGTGCGGCTGTTCCGCGGCCAGGCGCTTTTGCGCTTGCGGGGTATTGACGACCGCAACGCCGCCGAGACGTTGCGCGGCGCCTCAGTCTATCTCTCTTCCACGGAGGCCCTGCCCCTGGGCGAGGGCGAATATTACTATGAGCAGATCTTGGGCCTTGAAGTCTATACCGTCGAGGGAGAGCATCTGGGCCAGGTGGTGGAGATCATCGCCACCGGCGCCAACGATGTTTACGTGGTGCAAGGTCCCGAGGGCGAGGTGCTGCTGCCGGCCATCCGCCAGGTGATCCTCCAGGTGGATCTGGCGGCGGGGACGATGCGGGTCAAGCTCTTGGAGGGGCTGCGATGAGCGATGTGCGCTACTGGTTAGGGTTCAACCTCGTGCCGCGCGTCGGCCCCGTGCGCTTGCAGGCGCTGCAGCAATACTTTGGCGATCTGGAGCTCGCCTGGCGCGCCGACGCCGCCACGCTGCGGGCCGCCGGCTTGCCCCAAGACGCCCTGGAGCGGCTGCTCTATGCGCGCCAGCGACTGAACCTGGATGCCGAGCTGGCCAAGGTGGAGGCTTTGGGCCTGCGCCTGCTCACCTGGGAGAGCGGCGATTATCCGCCGTTGCTCAAGCATATCGCCCAGCCGCCGCCCCTGCTTTACGTGCGCGGCCAGCTCACGGCCGCCGACGAATGGGCCGTGGCCGTGGTGGGCACCCGCCAGCCCAGCGCCTACGGCAAAGAGGTCACCCGCCGTCTGGCCGGTGATTTGGCGCGCAACGGGATCACCGTGGTCAGCGGGTTAGCCCTGGGGATTGACGGCCTGGCCCATCGGGCCGCCTTGGAGGCCGGCGGGCGCACGCTGGCGGTTCTGGGGTGCGGCTTGGACATCATCTATCCGCCCAGCCACAGCAAGTTGGCCGAGGCCATCGTGGAACAGGGCGCTCTCGTCTCCGATTACCCCCTGGGCACCAAGCCCGAGGCGGTGAATTTTCCGCCCCGCAACCGCATCATCAGCGGCCTCTCTTTGGGCACTCTGGTCGTTGAGGCGGGCAGCAAGAGCGGCGCCCTCATCACCGCCCAATTCGCCTTGGAACAGGGGCGCGAGACCTTTGCCGTGCCCGGCAACATCTACAACCGGGCCAGCGAGGGCACCAACGCCCTGATCCAGCGGGGGGAGGCCAAGTTGGTGACCAAGGTGCAAGACATCTTGGAGGAGCTGAACCTGACCATGGTGGCTCAACAGAGCGAGGTGCGCGAGGCCATGCCCGAGACGCCGGAGGAAAAGATCCTTTTGGCCCTGGTGGGCCCTGAGCCGCTCCACTTGGACGAACTGGTGCGCCAGGCAGGGCTGCCCACGGCCACGGTCTCTAGCACTTTGTGTATGATGGAACTCAAAGGGTTGGTGCGCCGTGTGGACCACACCTGTTACGTGGCCATCCGCCCTTGACGATCTTGCCACGGAGACACCGAGGGCACGGAGAATCTTCTGTTTCTCTCCGTGTCCTCCGTGCCTCCGTGGTGAGCTGGCATCACGGAGGTCGGTGATGTTCCCTTCCCATGATGCGCTTGGCGAGGTTTACGTCGCCATCCTGGCCGGGGGCAGTGGCACGCGCTTGTGGCCCCTTAGCCGCCAGGCCCGGCCCAAACAATTCCTCAGCCTGGTGGGACAAAGCTCGTTGCTCCAACAGACGGTGGCGCGGATAACGCCCCTGGTGCCGCCTGAGCGGATCTTGGTCCTCACCGGGCCGGACCACGCCCCCCTGGTCGCCGCGCAACTCCCGGAACTGCCCCGCGAGAATATCTTGGTCGAACCATCGCCCAAGGGCACAGCCCCTTGCTTGGGGCTGGCGGCATTGCGCTTGCGCGCCAGGGCCTCCTCCGACCAGGCGGTGATGCTCTCCCTGCACGCGGATCATGTGGTCACGGCCGAGGAACGCTTGCGCGCTGCGCTGCGGGCGGCGGTGTTCACGGCCCGCGAGGGGTATTTGGTCACCGTGGGCATCGTCCCTGGCCATCCGGAGACGGGCTATGGCTACATCGAGCGCGGCGAGGCATTGGCCGAGATCGCCGGACAGCGGATCTACCATGTGGCCCGCTTCACCGAAAAGCCCCCCTTGGAGGAGGCCCAGCGTTTCGTGGCCAGCGGACGCTACTATTGGAACACGGGCTATTTCGCCTGGACCTTGGGGCGCATCCTGGGCGAGTTTCGGCAGTGGCTCCCCGAGGTGACCGCCCGCCTGGAAGAGACGGCCGCGCTCCTTTCCGCCGACCCAAACCCAGAAGCACCGCCCCGCCCTTGGGCCGAGATCCAGCCCATCACCATTGATGTGGGCATCATGGAGCGGGCCCGGCGCATCGCCGTCATCCCCTGCGATCTGGGTTGGAGCGACGTGGGCAGTTGGGCCGCCTTACACGACCTTTTGCCTTCCGATGCGGCGGGAAACGCCCTCTTGGGGGATGGGCTTTACGTTGGCTTGGATACATCTCGCTCGCTGATCCGCGGGCAAGGGGGGCGACTGATTGCCACCATCGGCCTGGAGGAGATGATCGTGGTGGATACCGCGGACGCCTTGCTGATCCTGCCCAAAAGCCGCGCCCAAGATGTGAGCGCCCTGGTCAAAGAGCTGCGACGGCGCGGATTAGGCAAGTATCTCTAAACGAGGTTGAACCTTGCAAGCAGAAATCGTTACCATCGGCACAGAACTTCTCTTGGGCGAGATCGTGGACACCAACGCTGCCTGGATCGCCCAACGCCTGGCCACCATCGGCTTGAACCATTATTACACCACCACCGTGGGGGATAACCTGGCGCGCATCACCGAGGTGCTGCGCCATGCCCTGGCGCGCTCCGAGGTGGTGATCACCACCGGCGGCCTCGGCCCGACGGTGGACGACGTCACCCGCGAGGCCGTGGCTGCCGCCACCGAGCGCCCGCTGGTGTTGGATGAGAGCCTGTTGGAGGAGATCGCCTGTTTCTTTGCCCGGCGCCAGGCCCCCATGACGGAGAACAACCGCAAGCAAGCTTGTCTTCCCCAAGGAGCGCGGGTGATCCACAATCCCGTGGGCACGGCGCCCGCCTTTGCGGTGGAGCACCAGGGGCATGTGGTCATCTCTTTGCCCGGCGTGCCCCACGAGATGAAGCACTTGATGGAGACGGAGGTCATTCCCTATCTTCGGGAACGCTTTGGCCTGCACAGTGTGATCAAGAGCCGCGTCTTGCGCACCTGCGGCATCGGCGAGAGCGTGATCGATAGCAAGATCGCCGATCTGATGCGCCTCACCAACCCCACGGTGGGCACGGCGGCCCATCCGGGGCAGACGGACGTGCGCATCACCGCCAAGGCCGAGAGCCTTGAGGAGGCGCTGGCGCTCATCGCCCCCGTCGAGGCCGAGCTGCGCGCCCGCCTGGGAGATTATGTGTATGGCGTGGATCAGGAATCCCTGAGCGACGTGGTCAGCCGCCTCCTGGCCCAGCACGGGCTGCGCTTGGCCCTGGCCGATATGGCCACCCAAGGGGAGCTGGCTCAATGGTTGGCCGGCAGCGCCCAGAGCGCCATGGCCTTTGCCGGGGCCACCGTCTTGGCCGGGATCATCTCCTTGCGGGTCACGCTGGATCTGGACGAGGCCCTCTTGGCCCAATATGGCTGCCCCAGCCAGCCCGTGGCTGATGCCGCCGCCCAGGCGGCACGACGCCTGCACGGCGCCGATCTGGGCTTGGCTCTGATCGGCCCTGAGGACCCCTCCGCGCCCGATGCGCCGCCGGTCTATTGCAGCCTGGCCACCGCGCATGGCGTGATCGCCGCCCCGCCCCGGCGCGGGCGCAGCGGCCCCGCCGGCCGGGGCTGGTTGATGCATTTGGCGCTGGATTTGGTGCGGCGGCATCTCTTGGGGCTACCCATCGGCTGAAGAGCGGCATAGGCCGGCCGATGGGTTAACCACGAAGGGCCGCGTATGCTTCCCCCTTGGCTGCCGCGATGATCCCCCGCGCGGCGATCTCGCCGGTGGCCGCGGCCCCGGCGATGCCCCGCGCCACGCCCGCGCCATCGCCGGCCACATACAGGCCGCGAATCTCGGTTTGCAAGGTCTTGTCGGTCTTGAGCCTGGTGGCGTAGCGTTTCAGTTCTAGAGCGTAGAGCAGGGTGCGGTCGGCATCCAGGCCGGGGATCACCCGGGCCAGTAGCTCCAGCGCCTCCAAAAGGTCGGTGGTGATACGGTGGGGCAGGGCCATGGAGAGGTCCCCTGGGGTGACGTCGGTGAGGGTGGGCACCACGTCGCCGGGGCTTTTTTGCAGGCGGCCCCAAGTGGAGCGGCGATGGCGGCGGAGGTCGCCCAGGCTCTGCAGGAGCGGCTTGCCCCCGCCGATGGTGGTGGCCAACTGGGCGATGGAGATGCCGTAGGCGATGGTGCTCTCCACCGGCTCGGTGAGGTTGATGCTGGTGAGCAGGGCAAAATTGGTGTTCTCTGACCTTTTCCCCTTCAGGGCATGGCCATTGACGCCCACAATCCCCTCATCATAGACCTCTTTGACCACAAAGCCGTAGGGCGAGACACAGAAGGTGCGCACCCGGTCATCGTACGTGGGGGCGCGGATGTAGAACTTGGGGTCGTAGCAGGTGGCGATGACCTCTTCCATGACGATGGCCGGCACCTCCACCCGCACGCCCACGTCCACCGGGTTATAGCTGATGGTGAGGGCGTGTTCTTGGGCGAGCTGGCGCATCCACTCGCTGCCCACCCGGCCGGGGGCCAGGAGCACGTAATCGGCCGGCAGGAATTCGCCCCCGTTGAGGCGCACCCCCTGGATGGTGCGGCCCTCGCAGACGATATCCGTCACCCGCGTCTCCAGGCGAAAGCCCACGCCCTGGCGGCGCAAATCATCGCTGAACTGCTGGATGAACTGGGTCAGATGGTCGGAGCCGATGTGGGCCTGGCGGATGGGCAGGAACATCACGCCGCATTTGGCAGCGCGTTTTTCCAGCTCGCGGGTGCGCTCGTCGTCGGTGGGGATCACCCGCACATCGTAGCGGGCCAGGATCGCCTCGATGTGGGCCACCAACGCCCAGGCCTCATCGGCGCGCAGGAACTCGTACAGATCGCCGCCCACCTGGGGATGGAAATTCACTTTGCCATCGGAGAAGGTCCCCGATCCCCCCATCCCGTGGAGCAGGTCAAAGGCGTTGTTGCGCTCGCGCTGGGCCACATCCTTGCCCATATCCAGGACGATGACCTCCAGCCCCTGCTGGCTCAGCTCATGGGCGGCGAACAAGCCGGCCGGGCCGGCGCCGACGATGGCCACACGCTTCATCTTTTGCCTCTCCTCGCAAGTGGGAAGCCTATTTTCACGCCGATTTTTCTTCCGCGTCTTTTTGATAAACTTCTGTCCCTTCCAAGAGTTGGATCTGGACTATTCCCTGTCTATTTTCTAGATTTATATGACTATGATCAATTTTCCTCTTTTCAGTTGAGGTAAGTTGTGGTGGAAATATCTTGGCCGCATCTATATCCCGGATGCTTTGTATCTTGCCCAAAAAGTAAGAGACATAGTAACCCTGAAAAGTCGTCTCGCGAGCCTTTGCTAGCTTGGCTGTGGCAATCTTGACATACTGGGGATCGAGCTCGATACCCACGAAATGCCGGCCCAACTTTTTGGCCGCGATGGCCGTGGTGCCTGTACCCAGAAAAGGATCTAGCACAACATCACCGGCGTCGGTGCTCATCAGCACAATGCGCTCCAGAAGAGGCACCGGCAATTGGCATGGATGTTCATCCCGTCGCACGCTATGGCGAATACGATGGATATCCGTCCAG
>Ga0068707_1002508_pt1 | contig 12902 bp, 9 predicted proteins | sample YNPNPMetaG_FD_66600 | JGI IMG/M metagenome (GOLD analysis project Ga0068707, IMG submission 66600) | Anoxygenic and chlorotrophic microbial mat microbial communities from Yellowstone National Park, USA - YNP NP MetaG | ecosystem: Environmental > Aquatic > Thermal springs > Hot (42-90C) >... | reverse complement strand
CTCTGGCGGCCTGGATCTGCGCCCACGTGTCGTCGCGGCTTCCGTCATCCACGGCCACGACCTCCCCGTCAATGCCCCTGTGCCGGAAGAAGTCCAGGACAGCCCCGATGTTAGGACGGATCCCCGCCTCCTCGTCGCGGGCAGGGATGACGACGCTCACCAGACATGCACCTTCGAGTGATGTTTCGCGGGACAAGTCAAGCCCCAGGCTTCTGTAACAAAGGATCAGCGGCGATCGACCACCTGGTTCCCAGGCCTCTCTCCGACCGACGACCCTCAACCGACAACGGGCCAAGCCCTCGCCGGCCTACCGGCGCCTCCGACCTTTTCGCCCGAGACAAGTGCCTCCCAGCAAGATGAACGCCCCCAAACCGGTCAGCGAGAGGATCATCCCTATCTCCCACCCTCCGGGCTCGAACCTCATGGTCACCAGGTGCGTCCCTGCCGGGACCTGAATGGCCCTCTGTATGTAATTCGCCCTGAGCAGCGGGACCTCTTTCCCATCGATCCACGCCCTCCACCCTGGATAGGCGATCTCCGTAGTCACCAGGAGCGCCTCTTTCTCGGACCGAACCACGTAGTGGACGTTGTCCGTGTCCTCCCTCACGAACCAGACCGCTCCCCTGTCCGAGGCCCAATCCGGTCTCCTTGTGTCATCGGGGAGTGGAAACGTGCCTGTCAGCACGGGACTTGCGGGTGGGTGGTCCGTCATCAGCGCCACCTGCGCCGGGTCCACTTCTCCCTCACCCAGGAAGGTCAGGATCTCTTCCTCGTTCGGCACCACCCTGATCTCTTCCACCAGGTAGCCTTTGGGCAAGGGACCTGGGACCTCGATCACTGCCAGGTCCCCATCGGTGAACGCCGCAGGCAAGGACGAACGGATGGACCGGGCATTCCCCACGATGTGTCTGAGCCCCAGGAGGCGGAAAAGCGGGGAGTAACGCTCGATGGGAATCATTATGGCATTCCGCGCCGGCTGGACCCCTTGGCTTTTCCAGAGCAGCTTCGCGTAGGGCGCGTAGATGTCGGCATCGAACCCACCGATCCCCTCTATCCCGTGGAGCATGCCCGCATTGGGCGACCCTTCGAGGAAAAGGACGCGGTAACGCCCCCTGTCCTGTTCCAAAAAGGCCAGGACTCCGTCCCCCAATCGCAGGGTCCCGGGATCGAAGCTGACCATGAGGGACCTGGCAAAGAGGAAGACCTCCGCTACCCCTAAGGCCACGAGGATCCACAGCGAGGCCCTCTTCTTGGGAACGGCCAAAAGGAGCAACAGGCTGCATACGAGGATCGCCGCCGTCTTGCCCCAGGCGGCCAGGTAGGCACCCTGAACACCTATGACTCCAAACAGATGCTCCGGCCGGTAGAACTCGGCCCGGAGATAGCTCTCGCCGCTCCTTTGCACGAGATCCGCGAGCCACCCCACTGCCCCGCCCCACTTTCCGGCGGCTATCATCGCAGCGCATACCGCCAGGAACCCGGTCACGCCCGCCAGGCATCCGCGCCAGCGCCTCCGTGAACGGTCGTCCCAGGGATGTGCAAGCCCGCGCAGCTCGAAGAGGCGCTGCAGCCCGTAGCCGGCGAGGAGCCCCGAAAACAGAAGCACAGGGAAGAGGAACTTGGAGCTCCCCCGAAACATGCGGAAAGGAGGGAGGTGATCGTAAAGCAGCCGAAAGACAGGGGTGTGTCCGCCCAAGGAGAGGACCAGGCAGATCCCGGCAGCGGCCCCCAAGGCCAGGACACGCCTCCCCTTTCCCTCAGGGGGCCAGATGAGCCCGACGATGGCCAGGCACAGGGAGACCGTCCCGAAGAAGGCGCACATCTCCCAGAGATAACACCTGCCCCAGTACGGGGAGCGGATCCCGTCCCCCATAAAGAACGGGCTCAAGAACGTCAGGAGGTTCTCGGGGGGCAGGGAGAACATGGAGGCGAACTCGTAGCCCGAGACATGGGCACGCACCCCCCAGCGGCTCGCCTCGAGGCCCGGGAGCCACTGGGCCGATGAGAGCCAAAGTCCCCCCAGCCCTATCAGAGCAGCCGCTCCAAGGGCCGCTTCGGGCCTCGCCCCGTTTACGCCCCTCCCGGTCACGAGGCGCAAGACCATGTAGATGCCCAAGGCGACCCATGTGTGGAACACGTATTGCGGGTGACCTGCGAAGACCTGGATGGACGCCGCCAAGGCCCCCAGGAGGATCCATGGGATCCCGCCTCGCCTGGTGGCCTTCCCCGCGCACAGAAAGATCAGGGGGGCCCAGACCATGGCGGCCAGATTGGGAAGATGCCCCGGCACGAGGTGAAAGATGTGCGGGGCCCCCGATGTCACCGCCACGGCGCAGTAGAAAGCCGCCCCCCGTCCGAGACCCTCTTCCCGGGCCCACCAGTACATGAAGGCCCCAATGAGGAAGATCTGGAGGGCCGTGAGCGAGTTTATCCCTGTGGTCACAGGGAAGAATAGAAAGAGGAGATGCAAGGGATAGAGGAGCCCGGCCTGGAACCCAGCGTGGTACGGGCTGCCGGAGTAGACGAAGGGGTTCCAAAGGGGGAAGTTGCCGTGACGGATCTGATCGAACCCGAAGGACCTCCAGGCGAAGAGCTGGTATGCCAGGTCCTCGCCGGCCATGGAGATCACCCTGCCTTGGCCGGCCAGGAGCAAAGGACCCATGAGACACAGCACCAACACGAGGATACCCAGAAGGGGCAGAGATCTCCTGACCATGTCCATGCGCCCTCGGCCCGAGTCAGTCCCTGTCCCCTATCCCCAGATCCCTGAGCAAAGGGCGGATGTCCGGGTTGTCGGAGGGGTCACCCCCCATGGCCAGGAAACGCCCGAAGTGGTCCCTGGCCTCCTCCTGCCTCCCTTTCGCGAAGAGGACGAGACCCATGAGGCGGTGGGGCTCAGGGTCCCTGGGGAAGCAGCTCTGGAAGCCCCTTGCCGCATCCCACGCCTCCTCGCCCCTGCCCTCCAGGAGGTGGAGGTAGCCGCTCATGCGCAGCGAGTTCTTCATGCAGGGATCGATGGACAGGGCCTTGGCGAAGCTCTCCAGGGCCCTGGCTGTGTCCCTCCTCGCCACCCAGACGTCCCCCATGTTGTTGTACACGTCCGCGTCCCTCGGATGGATCTCCAGGGCCGCCCGGTACTGCTCCATGGCCAGGTCCAGGAAACCCGCCTGCTTGTAAGCGATCCCCAGGTTGTTCCTGGCCGTGGCCGACCTCGGGGCCTTGATCACGGCGTCGCTCCAGAGGGACAAAGAGTCCTTCCACACAGGGTTTCGCTCGTGGGTCGAGTAGGCGTAGACGGCCAGGAGGGCACCGCATCCCATGCCGACCGCCATGCTCGCCGCCCTGCCCCCCTTTTCCTGGGAAACGATGAGCCAGACCCGCTGCGTTCCTATGGAAAGGATCCAGCAAAAAGAGAGGATGGGCATGTAGAGAAATCTTTCTGCGATCAGGATCCAGAAACTGAACAGGAGATGCGAAACCGGCGCGATGGTGATGAAGAAATAGGAGATGGCGAAAGACAGGCGTGGCTCCCTCCTCCGAAGGAGCGCCGCTAGACCTACCAGGGCCAGCAGGACACTCGAGCAATACACGGCCTCCCACGACCAGTAAGAGGTTATGACGGGCCGATCGTACAGGGCCCTGAGACCCAGGGGGAGGAGCATCAGCCTGAGATACTGGTGCAGGACCAAAGGCATGGTGCACAGCGCGCTCCATCGGTCCGGAAAGAGCGCACGCCCAGGGGCCCCCTTCAAAATGGTCAGGTAAAGGGCCGAGAAGACCGCCAGCGCGGCCAGCAGGGGGATGAGGCGCAGGAGGGCCCTCCGTGGGGATGTCCAACCCCCTCTTTGACCGAGGAGCAGGATATCCGCTGCCAGCACGGCCGGAAGGACCGCGGCGCTCTCCTTGGAGTAGAGGGCCAGGACGAAGCCAAAGAGGCACCCGGCCCATAGGGCCACCCTCTTTCCCGCCTCGGCCCTCTCCACCCCCCTGAAACAGAGCCAGCTCGCCAGAAAGAAGGCCATGCACAGCAAGTCCTCCCTGAAGGCGATACCGTTGACAGCCTCGGTGAGGGTCGGATGGCAGGAGAAGACCGCGGCACTGAGAAACCCTGCCCGGCTGGAGGACAGGAGTCGGGAAGAGAGGACCAGGACGAGGATGGAGTCGAGGAGGTGGATGAGGAGGTTCGTCAGGTGAAAACCGAAGGGGTCTTCCCCCCAAAGGGCGTAGTCCAGGAAATAGGTCACGGTCACCACCGGCCGGTGGGTGCTCTCGCCGGAGCCTTCCAGGTACTCGGGGGCGAAGAGGTGCCTCAGGTTCCCCATGTCGCGGATCCATGGGTTTCCGCTCACCACGAGCTCGTCGTCCCAGACGAATCCGTTCCACAGGGAGTTGGAGTAAGCGGCAGCGGCTATGAGGACGACCATCAGAGGGAAGGCAGCGGATCCGAAACCACGCGATGCCGGGTTCCGGGTCATCCCCTCGGGCCCGTCCCCTCGGGGGACTGAAAGAGGAGTCGCTCGTAAGGGTTCCTGGAATCCCAGTCACGGAACCTCTTGGTGAGATACCTGACGGTCCGTCTCTCCCTTTCCGCCTCTTCGCGGCGTCCGAGCGCCCCATAGACCACGGCCAAAGCCTCGTGGCCGCGAATGAAGTTGGGCTCCAGGGAAACCGCCTTTTCCAGCTCCTCGCGGGCCCCATCCGCATCCCCCAGTTCCATGAGCAGCGAGGCGCGCTCGTACCTGTAGAAGACGTTGAGCGGATTGCGGGATATGGCGTCCTCCATGTAGCGCACCCCCTGCTGGAGCCAGATCGTCTTCTTCGGGTCCAGCTCGTGGGCCACCCTGCACACGGCCGAGAGATGCGCGTAAAAATCCGGCTTGGCGGGGTTCAGGGAGACGGCCTGGTGGAGGAACTTGAACCCATCGGCGAGCTCGCCCGGTCTCCCATCCTGCCTGGCCCTGGCCACCTTCAGATCTGCCAGGAGCTGCCAGTAATAGGGCTGCCCCGAGTTGAGACGGATCGCCTTGCCGAGGCGCCCCTCGGCCTCGGCAAGGCGACCTTGCCGGGCCAAGGACTCCGCCTCCAGAAAGGCTCGCCACGAGAGGTACGGGCTCAGGACCAGGAGGGGCCAAACGATGGTCGCCACCGGGACAGAGAGCATGACGCCAAGGGAAGGGCCCACCCTGAGCCCCCGCCACCAGCGGGTCCATCCGGGGGGCTCAAGGTTCTCCTCGCTCTCGAGCTCCACCCACCTGACCGCGGCGAGCATGGAAAGCACGACCAGGACCAGGGACGGAGACCGGAGGTTGTCCATCACCACCCCCTGGAGCAGGAACCCCCCCACGATCCCCGAGGCCATCCAGAGGGCCGCGCGGAGATCCGGCTCCTTCACTCGGCGCATCCCGCGGCCCCACGCCCATGCGAGCCTGCAAAGCCAGAGGGTCGCCAGGATGACGCCCGGGATCCCGAGTTCAGCGGCCGCTTGTAGGAAGTTGTTGTGCGCGCTGGTGAAGCGTCTGGCGTATCTGGCCGGATGCGACTCCACCGGGAAATTGTACGGGTAGGTGTGGTCAGGCAGGTTTCCGAGGCCTACCCCCGTCCATGGATGGTCGCCTATGATCCTGACGGTCGCCCTCCAGATGTTGACCCGCTGCCAGGCGTAGACATCCGTCTCCGCGAACCCCAGGAGCCTCGTCCGGGTGAGATTGGGGAGAAGGACCGCGCCCAGGAGGCACGCCAGGAGGACCCATCTCCCCCTCTTCCTCCCGAGGACCAGGGCCCCCAGAAACAGGATGACGAGGGCCCCGACGCTCCTCGAGCCGTTGACCAGGGCCGTGGCCAGTAACCCCAGACCCAGGAGACCCAGGAAAAAGCGGGCCTTCTTGGGGACACCACCCGGCAGGAGGGACCAAAGAGAGGAGATGACGAGGCCGAAGAAGAGGAAGAGTCCCGCGAAGTTGGGATCCAGGAAGCTCCCTGCCGGCCTCGGTATGCCTCCCGCGAGGCATTGCCGGAAGGTCAGGAGGGCCTGGCACGCGGCGGCCAGGAGGATGGCCATGAGCATGACCTTGAGACGCGCGCGGTCCAGGAGTGCCAGGAGCATGTAAAGGAAGAGGGCATAGATGCCCAGTTTCACGAGCTCTATCTGGGAGGAGAAACGGTAGTCGGAGAGGCCGTAGGAGAGGACGCACCAGGCGAACAGGAGGAGCAACAGTGGGTCCCAGCCCATGGATCGAATGGAGGACCCTTCCCTTCCCCACTGGGTGCACGCCCAAAGACAAGCGAGCCCGAGGATCCAGCTCTCCCAGAGGAAGAGCCCCGTGGCCTCCTCCCCCCCCAGGTAGAACGGGCTGGCGACCAATGGGATGCAAAGGCCGTAAAATACGAGGGAAGAAAAGAGGCCTCGTAACGAGCGGGGTATCACCTCCTCCACGTCTCTTCCCAGCCCCCTCGATCAGGCGTGAGCCCCCTGGACCACGGTCTTCGACGGCTGCGATCTCCTGCGACTCCGCCAGGATCGTCTTTTTCCCGAAGGCACCACCCGCGGCCCAAAAACGAAGCGGTGGCTCGGGGCCACCGCTTCCTGATTCACACACACCAGCGTGACAGGCTCACAGCTGCTTGGTGCCGCTGGGGTAGGCCTCGAAAGTAGTGCTAACGCTGTCCATGGCTACTACCCGAAGGGTGTAATCCGAACCGTCACTACTCGTATATGACACAAAGCTGAACTTCGTTCTAGCCATTTCCGTCGGCAGGTTCGAATAGGGGAGAATACTGCGCAAAGCGGCGTAGTCTCCGATCATTCCGGTCGACGGGTATTTATTGTCTTGCGCGTCCGCCGAGTACTGGGACAGGGCGGACCGGATGGTCTCCAGGTTCGCGATGACCGTGCCCCTCGTGGCCTTGTCCTTGAAGGAGAGGAAGTTGGGGATGGCGATGGCCGCCAGGATCCCGATGATGGCCACGACGATCATGAGCTCTATCAAGGTGAAACCTTTTTCGCCTCTCTTGAACATCTCTTTCGCTCCTTTCTCAAGCATTGACGGTTTTGGTCGAACCCGATCTCCGGATCGCTCTTTCGTTTATCGTCTCTGCCTTCTGCATCCCCCCTTTCCTGGCAATCTGAAGACCCTTGAAAGCAAATCCTGTGCCACTGCCCGCGCCGGCGACGCGCCCCCGACACGATTCCTTTTTCCGACCCATTGCGCGAAGTATTTCAATAGGATACCCTCGAGAGCCGAGTCCCCTCCTGCCGAGGGTCGTGCGAACACTGGTCCTGGTTCGCGCCCTTGTTGCCGTTTTACGTCAGGCCCTTGCCAATTTGCGTCACCTCAGGCGATGCCGAGCTTCTCCAGCTTGTACCTGAGGGAGCGGAAGCTGATCCCCAGGAGCTGTGCCGCCTCGGTCTTGACACCGTTGGCCCTCTTCAGGGCCTTGAGGATGAACCCCCGCTCGGCCTCCTGGAGCCACTTCTCCAGGTCCATCCCCCCTGGAGGTATGTCCGGTACCTCGAACCCTCGGGACTCTCCGGCCTCCCCCCTCTTGTGGCTCGCCAGCTTCAGGCTTTCCGGCAAGATGATCTTGGACTGCTCCAAGGCCACGGCCCTCTGGATGATGTTCTCCAGCTCCCGGACATTGCCGGGAAAGTGGTAGTTCTTGAGGGCCTCCAGGGAATAGGAGGAGAGGGTCTGGACGTCCTTGCCCATCTCCCTGGCGTACTTCTCGAGGAAATACTGCGCCAGAAGCGGTATGTCCTCCTTTCTATCCCTAAGGGGTGGCAGCTCCACGTGGATCACGTTCAGACGGTAATAAAGGTCCTCCCTGAAGCTCCCCCTTATGACCTCCTCCTCCAGGTTCTTGTTGGTCGCGCAGATGAGGCGGATATCCACCCTGATCTCCTCCGTGCCTCCCAAACGCTGGAAGGTCCTGTCCTGGGTGACCCTGAGGAGCTTCACCTGAAGGACCGGGGAGAGCTCCGCCACCTCGTCGAGGAATACCGTTCCCCCCTGGGCAAGCTCCAGAAGCCCAGGCTTGTTGGCCACGGCCCCTGTGAAGGCGCCCTTCTGATGCCCGAAAAGCTCGCTCTCCAGGAGGGTCTCCGGCAGCCCCCCGCAATTGATGGCGACTATGGGCCTTTCCCTCCTCGGGCTGTTTTCGTGGATCGCCCGGGCCACGAGCTCCTTGCCGGTCCCGCTCTCTCCGGTTATCAGGACGTTGGTGGGCGTGGATGCCACCCTAGGGATCAGGTCGAATATCCTCTGCATCTGGGGGCTCGCGCCGAGTATCTCCCCGAGACGTGTCGGCGTCCTCCCCTTGGCCTGGGGCCTGGCCACCCCCCCCCTTTGCCTCCTGGAGAGGGCGCCGCGCACCGCCTCCTTTATCTCCTCCACGTGGAACGGCTTGGCCACGTAGTCGAAGGCCCCTCCCTTCATCGCGTCCACCGCGGTCTCGGTGGAGGCATAGGCCGTGATCAGGATCACCCCGACCTCGGGGTCCTCCTCCTTGATCCTCTGGAGGACCTGGATGCCGTCCATCCCGGGCATCTTCAGGTCGGTGATGACCAGGTCGAAGGGTGTGTGGGCCATGAGCCGCACCCCCTCCTCGCCCTTCCCCACGGCCTGCACCTGGTACCCCTCCTTCTGGAGGAGGATCGTAAGGAAATCCCTCATCCCCTCCTCGTCGTCGATGACCAGGATCCGGGGAGGGCTCTCGAGACTCGGGGCAGTGTTCATGCACCCTCCGCCCTGTAAACGACCTTCCCTGCCACCACGGTCATCTCCACACGGCCCCTGACCACCCAGTTCCGAAAAGGGGAGTTCTTCCCCTTGGACCTGAATCGATCGGGCTCTATCTTCCACGTCCTTTCAAGATCGAGGAGAGTCAGATCCGCCCTGGACCCGGGGGCGAGGGTTCCCCCTTCGATAGCAAGGATCCTGGAAGGATTGACCGAGACCTTCCTGACCCATTCCTGCAGCGAGAGAACCCCCTTGTGAACGAGCATCAGGGAGAGCGAGGCCAATGTCTCCACGCCCGATATGCCGAAGGCCGCGTGTTCGTACTCCAGCTCCTTGTCCACCGGGGCGTGGGGGGCGTGGTCGCTCGCTATGACGTCGATGGTGCCGTCCCTCAGGGCATCCTGCAGTGCCTCCACATCCCGGTCGGACCTGAGAGGCGGGTTCACCTTGGTGTTGGTATCCCAGCTCCGCACCGCGTCCTCTGTCAGGAGCAGGTGATGCGGGGTGGCCTCCGCCGTCACCTTGACCCCTCTCGCCCTGGCCTCGCGGATCATCCTCACAGACCCCGCGGTGCTCACATGGGCGATGTGAAGAGGGCAACCGGTCCACTCGGCCAAGGCGAGATCCCTCGCCACCATCACCTCCTCGGCCGTGGCCGGGATGCCCCTCAGGCCCAGTTCCAGAGACACTACGCCCTCGTTCATGCTCCCGTTGGCGGCCAAGACCAGGTCCTCGCAATGCGATATGACGGGCAGGGCGAAGGTGCGGGCGTATTCCATGGCCCTGCGCATGAGGAGCGAGTTGGTCACCGGCCGGCCGTCGTCCGAGAGGGCCACCGCCCCTGCCTCCTTGAGCTCGCCGATCTCCGCCAGGGACTCGCCCTTGAGCCCCTTGGAGATCGCCCCGATGGGGACAACCCTGACGGCTCCCTCCTCCCTGGCCTTTCGAACCACGAACTCGGCTATGGCACCGTGATCGTTGGGCGGGTCTGTGTTGGGCATGCAGGCCACGGTGGTGACCCCTCCGGCCGCCGCCGCCTCCGTCCCGCTCCTGATGGTCTCCTTGTACTCGTAGCCGGGCTCCCTGAGGTGCACGTGCATGTCCACGAGACCGGGGACGACCACGAGCCCCGACGCGTCCACGAGCTGCGCCCCGTCGGGCACGGGTGCCTCTTCCAGGGAAGGATCCAGGAGTCGGGTCACGACCCCCTTTTCGATCCAGATATGGGCCACCCCGTCGAAGCCGAGCACAGGGTCCACCACCTTCCCCCCCTTAATGACCAGCATCTTCCCTGGTCCCTCCCGAGAGGAGATAGAGGACCGCCATCCGGACGGCCACACCGTTTGTCACCTGCTCCAGGATCACCGAGTAAGGCCCGTCGGCCACCTCCGGCGAGATCTCGACCCCCCGGTTCATGGGCCCCGGATGCATGATGATCACGTCCGGCATGGCCTCCTCCAGGGCCTTCGCGGTCAAGCCGAAGAAGCGCGCATATTCACGCTCGGACGGAAAGAAGCTGCCCTGGAGCCTCTCCCGCTGCACGCGGAGCATCATGATGACGTCCGCATCCCGGATACCGGCCCGGAGATCGTGGTGCACCTCGACCCCGAGGGTCTCTATCCCCACCGGGATCAGGGTGTGGGGGCCCACCACCCGCACCTTGGCCCCCATCTTCGTGAAGCCGTAGATGTTGGATCGCGCCACCCTGCTATGGGCTATGTCCCCGACGATGGCCAGCCTGATGCCGTCGAGCCTTCCCTTTTTCTCGAGGACGGTGAACATGTCCAGGAGGGCCTGAGTCGGGTGCTCCCGGAACCCGTCACCAGCGTTGACGACAGAGGCCTTCAGGACCCTGGCGAGCAGGTTCGGAGCGCCTGCCGCCCCGTGACGCACCACGAGGATATCGGGCTCCATGGCCTGGAGATTCAGGGCCGTGTCCAGGAGCGTCTCCCCCTTCACCACGCTGCTGGTGGAAACGGAGATGTTGACGGCGTCGGCGCTGAGGCGTTTGGCGGCGATCTCGAAGGAGGTCCTCGTCCTCGTGCTCGGTTCGAAGAAGAGGTGTATGACGGTCTTACCCCGGAGGGTGGGGACCTTCTTGATCTCCCTGGTGGAGATCTCCTTGAAGGAGACCGCGGTGTCCAGGACCATCCGGATCTCGTCCGGACTCAGCTCCCTTATGCCCAGGAGGTCCTTTCTCAGCCAGGTGTCCTTGGATCCGGGGCCCGTCAACTGCCGGCCTCCCAGCCAGGGCCCACGACCAAAACCTGGTCCTGTCTGCCCATCTCCTCCATGAAGACGATGACGGACTCCTCACGCTCGGTGGGAACGGAGATCCCCACGTAGTCGGCGGATATGGGGAGCTCCCGATGGCCCCTGTCCACCAGGACGGCGAGCTGCACCATGGCCGGACGGCCGAAATCCATGAGGCCGTCCAAGGCGGCCCGCGTGGTGCGGCCCGTGAAGAGGACGTCGTCCACCAGGACGATCTTGCTGTCGTCCACTGAGAACGGGATCTCGGTCCTCCTGACCACGGGGTGTTTCCTCCCCCGCGAGAGGTCGTCCCTGTAGAGGGTGACGTCTATTACCCCCAGCTTGACCGGTGCGCCCTCGGTCTCCTCCAGTTCCCGGGCCAGACGCTGCGCCAGGTAGACCCCGGCGGTGCGTATGCCCACCATGGCCAGATCCCCGGCACCACGGTTGCGCTCCAGGATCTCGTTGGCCATGCGCCTGAGCACGCGCCTCATGCCGTCCTTGTCGAGGACCTGCCTGACCCCCGCCACACTCATCTCCCGTCACCCGTGATGTCCCCGAAGGAACCCCGGGGGGGCCATTCCCAGTCATTCCGGAAAAGGCGGGAATCCAGCTTCATGATTTACCATTACTCGAGAACATCTTCCCCCGCGCCATTCGCGGAGCTGATCCACGATCCTGAGAACGCCGACCGTTTCGAGATCCCGATTACCGGCAACCGCAAGGGAGTGCGGACCGAAAAGACGGAAGTCTCCGACCGTTCAGGCCCAGCCCACACAATGCCTGGGCCCGTCATGTCGGCCACCGATGACGACCGGCCCCATCCCGCGTCTTAAGTACCATGAACGAGTCGCGCGGTCAAGGTCTGCTTCCGGTCCTTGCTTCCCCTCCCTTTCTCCGGGAATGCGTTGTCGAACCCGAAGGGCTGGATTGACATGTAATGCCGCCTCCTGTAAGGTCCTGTGCGGACCCAGGTTTCCAAGGAGCGCAATGGCGTTTTCGAGAGAAATCCGATGATCATGGGGAAAAAGGTCGTCGTAGTCCTGCCCGCTTACAACGCGGCCTTGACCCTTCGAAAGACCTGCGACGAGATACCGCGTGAGGTGGTGGACGATGTGATCCTGGTGGACGATGCCAGTCAGGACCAGACCGTGGCGTTGGCCAAGGAGTTGGGCATCAGGTGGCTTTGCCACGACCGAAACTACGGATACGGTCGCAACCAGAAGACATGCTACGAGGAAGCCCTGAAGGCCGGGGCCGACATCGTGGTCATGCTCCATCCGGACTACCAGTACAGCCCCAGATTGGTCCCGGCCATGGCCAGCATGATCGCCTCCGGCGAGTACGATCTGGTCCTGGGTTCCCGGATCCTCGGGGGGAAGGCACGCCAAGGCGGGATGCCTCTCTACAAGTACTTGAGCAACAGGCTGTTGACGGCGTTTCAGAACCTGATGCTCAGATCCAAGCTTTCCGAGTTCCACACCGGGTACCGAGCCTATTCGAAGGAGGTCCTCCTTCGGCTTCCCCTGGCGGAGAACTCGGACGGTTTCGTCTTCGACAACGAGGTCATCGTCCAGGCCATCGCCTTCGGTTTTCGTATCGGAGAGATCTCCTGTCCCACCCGATACTTCCCGGAGGCCTCATCCATCGGCCTTGGCCCGGCGGTGAGGTACGGTCTGGGGGTGATCCGCACCACGATCGATTTCCTCCTCCATCGCTGGGGCCTGAGGAGAGATCCGCGTTTCGACCCGCAACTGGTCACGTGGGGGTGACGGCATTTCTCTACGCTTCAAGTCTTCGGCGCTCGATTTTCCAAAGGATTTGGCCTCCGGGGGATGCTTGCCCCCTCCCTCGGTCGGCCTCAGCTTCGCTTCGGCCGAGAGGGCTTCCCCCAGGTCCAAATCCTGGAAAATC
>Ga0068707_1002507_pt1 | contig 12906 bp, 9 predicted proteins | sample YNPNPMetaG_FD_66600 | JGI IMG/M metagenome (GOLD analysis project Ga0068707, IMG submission 66600) | Anoxygenic and chlorotrophic microbial mat microbial communities from Yellowstone National Park, USA - YNP NP MetaG | ecosystem: Environmental > Aquatic > Thermal springs > Hot (42-90C) >... | reverse complement strand
TGAGCCGGCCGAAGAAGATGCGGGCGATGGCGACCATCCGGAGGGTGTTCGTCAGGGGCACGGGATGGCGGATCTTCCGGGAGCGGCCCAGGGGGGTGTTGTGGGGCACGAAGGCGATGGGTTCGAAGGCCGAGAAGCCGCCGGTCTCCTTCTGGAGGTTCTTGATGATCTCCAGGTGTTCGCAGATGTAGATCTCGTCCTCCACATGGCCGTACAGAATGGTGGCGGTCGAGGGGATGCCCAGGCGGTGGGCGGTGCGGACGATTTCCACCCAGTCGGCCGTGCGCAGCTTGTCGGAGCAGATCTTCTTGCGGACCTTGTCGCTGAGGATGTCCGCGGAATCGCCGGAGAGGGAATCCAAGCCTGCTTCTCTCAGTCGCTTGAGGGCCTCGGCGGGGGAGATCCGGGCCCGGCGGGCCACGAAATGGATCTCGGCGGGGGAATATCCCTGGATGTGCAGGGCGGGGAAGGCCTCGCGGAGGCGGCGGAGGGTCTCCAGGTGGTAGGCGAAGTTCAGATCCGGATTGAGTCCCCCCTGGAGCGTGACCTGCCGGAGGGGGAGGGATTCGCGGACCTGCCGGACGATCTCCTCGGGGGATCGGACGAAGGCGCTCTTCTGGCCCCGTCGCCGCCAGAAGGAGCAGAAGGAGCATTCGGCGCGGCAGATGTTGGTGTAATAGAGGGTTTTGCCCCGGACGTAGGTGACGAGGCCCCCGTTGAGGCGGCGGTTGATCTCGTCGGCGATCTGGAGGAGCCGCGGAAGGATGCCGTCGCCCTCCTGCATCAGCAGGAGCGCTTCGATCGCGGTAATCTCTTTTCTGTTGAGCGCCGTTTCGAGGATGATTTTCGGATCCATGGAACCCCTCCGGGATTCTTGGACGGCGAACCGATCCTACGGCACACAACACCGCTTCGGGAAAGAACGGGCTCGGGGAACCCCCCGGCGGGGATTCCCTCCCCCCCGAAACCCCACCGCCTCACCCGCCAGAACGGAGATGTCCGAACGGGGTCGGATTATAGGCCAATCGCGGAAGCCAGTTCAAGTCCCGGGAACGGGGACGCCGGCCGCCGGGGCTCTGGTACGGGCGGGGGGATTGTGCTAGAGTAGCCGGCCGGTGGTGGGCGGCAGGGGCCGAGGCGGATGGAACGGACGCCGAGATTCTTCCTCATCGACGGATCCTCCTATTCCTACCGTGCCTTCTATGCGGTTCCGGCCCTTTCCACCTCGAAGGGATTGCCCACGAACGCGGTGTTCGGGTTTTCCCGCATGCTTCTCAAGATCCTCCGCCGCCATGGGCCGGAATGGATCGTCGTGGTCTTCGACGCCCCGGGGAGGACCTTCCGGGACGAGATGTACCGGGAGTACAAGGCCACGCGCCCGGCCGTCCCGGAGGATCTCGTCCGCCAGATCCCCTACCTCCGGGCCGTGTCGGCGGCGCTCCGGCTGGAAACCCTGGAGGTGCCCGGGGTCGAGGCCGACGACGTCATCGGCACGCTGGCCCGGCGGGCCGTGGAGAAGGGGGTCGACGCGGTCGTCGTGGGGGCCGACAAGGACTTCATGCAGCTGGTGACCCGGCGGGTGGGGGATCCCGGTCCGGGCATCACGCTCTACGACGATTCCCGGGACCGGTTCCTCGGGGTCGACGAGGTTCGGGAACGGTTCGGCGTGGATCCCGGCCGGGTCGTGGATGTTCTGGCCCTGGCGGGCGACACCTCCGACAACATCCCGGGGGTGCGGGGGCTCGGCCCCAAGTTCGCCGCCCGGCTGGTGGCCGAGTACGGGTCCGTGGAGGACCTCCTGTCGAACCTGGATCGGGTGGCGCCGCGGTTCCGGGCCCTCCTGGAGGCGGGGCGGGAGGAGGCCCTCCTTTCCAAGAAGCTGGCGGCGATCCGTTGCGACCTCGACCTGGCGTGGGATCCGGAGCGTTTCCGGCGCCGGGAGCCGGACCGGGAGCGGCTGGCGGAGCTCTTTCGGGAACTGGAGTTCTCCCGGCTCTTGGAGGAGACGGGGGTCGGGGCGGTGGCGCGGGCGGCCGTCCCGGCAGGACGGTACCGGCTCGTACTTTCCGGGGAGGACCTCGGCCGCCTTGCCGGCGAGCTGCGGGGGTCCGGGACCCTCGCCTTCGACGTGGAGACGACCTCGCCCGACCCGATGCGGGCGAGGCTCGTGGGCATCTCTCTGTGTGCCCGCGAGGGCGAGGCGTTCTACATTCCGGTGGGGCACCGTTACCTGGGGGCTCCCCCGCAGCTGCCGCTCTCCGAGGTGCTCGCGGCCCTGCGTCCCCTCCTGACCGATCCCGGCCTGCGCAAGGTGGGGCAGAACGTCACGTACGACGCGCTGGTGCTCCGGCGCCACGGGGTGGAGGTGGCACCCCTCGCGTTCGACACGATGGTGGGGGCCTACCTGGTGAACCCCGATGACGGCCCGTTCAACCTCGAGACCCTGGCGCGCCGATGGCTCTCGATGGAGAAGCCGTCCTTCGAGGAGGTGGTCGGGAGGGGGCGGGCACAGGTGACCTTCGACCAGGTGCCCGTGGAGCGTGCCCGGGATTACTCGTGCGCCGACGCCGATGCGGTCTTCCGTCTGGCCCCTCTGCTGGAGGAACGGGTTCGGCGCGACGGCCTGGGGCCCGTTCTGGACGAGATCGAGATCCCCCTGTTGGGGGTGCTGGTGGATCTGGAGCAGAACGGCGTGCGCATCGATACCGCGGTCCTGGGCGATCTGGGACGGGAGTTCGACAAACGGATCTCCCAAGCGGCGCGGGAGGCCTACCGCGCCGCCGGGCGGGAATTCAACCTGGACTCTCCTCGGCAGCTCCAGCGGATCCTCTTCGAGGATCTCAAGCTCAGTCCGGGGCGGCGGACCAAGACGGGGCTCTCCACGGACATGGCCGTTCTGGAGAGGCTGGCCTCGGAGCACGAGCTCCCGGCCCGGGTCCTGGAGTACCGCTCCCTGGCCAAGCTGAAGAACACCTACATCGACGCCCTCCCGGGGCTGGTGCACCCGGAGACGGGACGCCTCCACACCTCCTACAACCAGGCGGTCGCGGCCACCGGGCGGTTGACCTCCAGCGAGCCGAATCTGCAGAACATCCCGGTCCGCACTCCCGAGGGGCGGCTCATCCGCCGGGCCTTCGTCCCGGAGGACGGATGGGTCTTCGTGGGGGCGGACTATTCGCAGATCGAGCTGCGCGTCCTGGCCCATCTGTCCGGGGACGAGCGGCTGCTGGCGGCGTTCCGGGGGGGAGAGGATATCCACAGCGCCACGGCGCGGGAGCTTTTCGGAGGATCGGACGAGGAATCCCGGAGGCGCGCCAAGGCGGTCAATTTCGGGATCATCTACGGGATGAGCGCCTATGGCCTGGGGCAACGGCTGGGGATCGATCCTCGCCGGGCCCAGGAGATCATCGACTCCTATTTTGCGCGCTACCGCGGAGTTCGCGCCTGGATCGACGCCTCCCTCGAGCAGGCCCGGAAGGACGGGTTCGTCCGGACGCTTTTCGGTCGGCGCCGGTACGTGCCGGACCTCGGGTCCGGGAACCGGGGAATCCGCAGCGCCGCGGAGCGCGTGGCGATCAACGCCCCCATCCAGGGGACCGCGGCCGATCTGATGAAAAAGGCGATGATCGCGGTGTCCCGGCGTCTCCGGGGGAAGCGGGCCCGGCTCATTCTTCAGGTGCACGACGAGCTGGTGCTGGAGGCGCCGGAGGATGAGGCGGTAGCGGTGGGGCTCCTCCTCCGCGAAGCGATGGAGGGCGTGGCCTCCCTGCGGGTGCCGCTGCGCGTCGACCTCTCCCGGGGGCCCAATTGGGCGGACATGACCTAGGGGGGCTCCGGGGAAGCCGGATCCGGCTGGCGCTGGCGGCGTCCCTCTTGGCGGCGGGGGCCCCGGCGGCCAGGCCCCAGGAGGAGGAGGGGCCGGGCGCGGCGGGAAAGGTCGTCCTCCGGGCGGGCCAGGCGGTCCTCGGGGTGGAGGAGGGGCGCGAGGTCCTCCTCCTCACGGGCCGCTTTTTCGTGCGCCGAGGAGATTTCACCCTGTCGGGGGACCGGGCGGTGGTCTGGAGGGACCCCGGAGGCCCGGCGGCCTTCGAGGAGGTCTACGCCGAGGGGGACGTGATCCTCGAAATGGGGAATCAGCGGCTCCGGGCGGAACGCCTCTGGTTCGATCCCGTTCGGGGGCGGGCCGTGATCGTGGATCTGAGCGCCCGGGCCTACAGCGAGGACTTCCGCGAGACCTTTCGCGTGCGGGCGCGGGAGGCCCGGATGCTGATGCTGGGGCGGCTGGAGGCGGAGGGCATTGCCGTCTCCACGTGCTCCTACGGGATTCCCCATTATCACGTCGAGGTCCGGAGGGCCGACCTTCGCGGGCGCCGCCCCCGTTCGCCCAAGGGACCTCTGGACCTCTGGCCGTTCGACGATTGGCGCATCCGCGTGGAGGACATCACCCCGGACTTCGGCGCGCCGGTCTTCTTTTTCCCGGGGCTCGTGCTGGGGTCGTGGGTGCGGGACTTTCCGATCCGCTCGATCCGGTACGGACGGAGCGACCGGTTCGGGCACTTCGTCTGCTCCGAGTTCGGGACCGCGATCCGGAGGGGGGCGGAGGGCTCCCGGCCGCGGCGGTGGGGCGAGGCGACGCTGGAGGCCGACTGGCGCGAGAAGCGCGGCGGGGGAATCGGGCTGAGCCTGGACTATTCCTGGGACACCTACCGGGGGTACGTCCACACCTATGGACTTCACGATCTGGGGCGGGACCCGGAGGTGGACTTCGAGAGGAAATTTTCCCCCCTGGAGCACGAGGACCGGGGGAGGGTGCGCGCCTTCCACCGGTCCGACCTGAGTCCCCACTGGCGGTTCGAGGTCGAGACCTGGTATTTCTCCGACCGGGACTTCCAGGAGGAGTTCTTCGAGAAGGAGTTCAAGGAGGACAAGGAGCCCGAGACGGCCGCCTATCTGCGCTGGATCGACGGCCCCTTCGGGGCCTTCCTGTACGAGCGGCACCGGCTCAACGACTTTCAGACCCAGAACGAGTACCTCCCCCGGGCGCAGTTCGGGATGCTGTCCCGGCCGCCCGTTCCTTCGATGCTGGACACCCTGACCCTGACGGGGCTCGTGGAGGTGGCGCACCTCCGGCGTCGTTTCGACGAGGAGGCGCACGTGCCCTCCGCCCGGGCCTGGCGGGTCGACGCGGTGGCGGAACTCCTCTGGCCCTGGGATTGCGGCCCCCTCCAGGCGGCCCCGTTCCTCCAGCAGCGGACGACCTTCTACGAGGAGGGGCTCGGGGAAGAGGAGTCCCGGCTGCGTTCGATCTGGACCGGAGGGGGACGGGTTTCCCTTGCGGTTCACGGGACCCACCCGGGGGCGGCCTGGGACCTCGTGGGGCTGCGGGGGCTGAGGCACGTCGCGGAGATCGAGGCCGGCTACGCCGGATCCATGGACTGCACGGTTGCTCCCTCTGAGCTGTATCCCTTCGACGCCGTGGACCGCCTGGAGGAGTTTCAGGAGGGATTCCTCGCGGTGCGGCAGCGCTTCCTGACGAAGGGGGCGGACGGCCGGCCCTTCGAATTCCTGGATCTGGGGGTGGAGTTCGAATACTACCCCGAACCGGAGCGGGACACGGTTTCGGACCGTCCGGACAACGTCCTGCTCCCCTTCCACTGGATCCGTCTGGCCCCCGACCCGGCGACGGGGCTTTACCCGGAGCGGCGCGTCTCGAACCTCCACTACGAGGTCGTCTTCCGGCCCGGCGATTTCCTTCGCCTGTCCGCGCGCGGGGAGTATAATTCCGACTCCCGCCGCGAGGAAGTCCGGGAGTGGTCGGTGGGCGTATTCCCGGGGGTCGGCGTGTCGTTGTCCGCCTCCCAGGCGTTCGTTCGCGGCCTCACGAACGCCTACCGGATCGCGGGCTGGTGGGAGATGACGGAGAAGTGGAGGGTGGGGGGGGCGGTGCAGTACGATTTCCGGGCGGACCGGTATGTCTCGCAGGAGCTGGTGCTGGCGCGGGATTTCCACGACTTCGCCGTGGAGGTCGTGATGGAACGGGATTACGGTCGGGACGAGAGCCGCTTCCACGTGGGGATCGTCCCGAAAATCGCGGGCCTGGAGAGGGTTTCGCGGTCCAGCCGCATCTTCGGCGGTCCATGAACGTCTCGATCATCGGCACGGGGCACGTGGGGCTGGTCACGGGGGCCTGTCTGGCCGAGCGGGGCCACCGGGTGCTCTGCGTGGACAGCGACGAGAAGAAGATCCGCTTCCTTCGGGCGGGGCGGATGCCGATCTACGAGCCGGGCCTGGAGGCGCTGGTCCGCCGCGTCCGGAAGGCGGGCCGTCTGCACTTCGGGGGCACGAACGCGGATGCCGTGGCCTTCGGGAAGGTCGTGTTCATCTGCGTGCCCACGCCCCCCACGCCCTCGGGAGGGGCGGACCTATCGTACGTGGAGGGCGTCTCCCGCGACATCGCCCGGGCCCTCGAGGACTACCGGCTCGTCGTCGAGAAGAGCACCGTGCCCGTCCGCACGGGAGAGCACGTCCGGCGGGTCCTCGCCAAGTACGCCCGGAAGGGGGCGGCCTTCGACGTCGCTTCCAACCCGGAATTCCTGCGGGAGGGGGCCGCCATCGAGGACACCCTTCATCCCGACCGAATCGTCCTGGGCGTGGAGACCCGCCGGGCCGAGATGATCCTGAGGGAGCTCTACCGCCCCTTCCGCGCCCCCATCCTGGTGACGGACCTCAAGAGCGCCGAGCTGATCAAGCACGCGTCCAATTCCTTCCTGGCGCTGAAGATCTCCTACATCAACGCGATCGCGGAAATCTGCGAGCGGGCGGGGGCCAGCGTCACCGAGGTCGCCCGCGGCATGGGACTGGACCGGCGCATCGGGCCCGAATTCCTCCGGGCGGGCCTCGGTTACGGAGGGTCCTGCTTCCCCAAGGACGTGGCGGCCTTCGAGGCGATCTCCCGGGAGCTCGGATACCATTTCCGGCTCCTCCGCGAGGTCCGGCGGATCAACGCCGAGGCGCGGGATCGGTTCGTCCGGAAGGTGGAGGAGGAGCTCTGGATCGTCCGCGGCAAGACGATCGCCGCCCTCGGGCTCTCCTTCAAGCCCGACACCGACGACGTGCGGGAGTCGCCCGCCGTGGACGTGGTCCGCCGCCTGGCGGCGAAGGGGGCCCGGCTCCGGGCCTATGACCCCCGCGCCGGGGAGCCGGCCCGGGAGCTCCTCGGCGGGGGCGTGACGATCTGCGGGAGCGCCCTGGAGGCCTGCACGGGGGCCGATTGCGCCCTGCTGCTGACCGAATGGGAGGAATTCCGGCGCCTGGACTGGGCCCGGATCCGCAGGGTCATGGCGCATCCGACGGTCCTGGACGGCCGCAATGCCCTCGACCCGGTCCGCATGAGGGAGCTCGGGTTCACCTACCGGAGCGTGGGGAGGCCATGAGCATCGCGGTTTACCCCGGCAGTTTCGACCCGATCACCAACGGGCACCTCGACGTCATCCGGCGGGGGACGCGTCTCTTCGAGCGGCTGATCATCGGCGTCTCCGACAATCCGGCCAAGCAGCCCCTGTTCACGAAGGACGAGCGGGTGGACCTCATCCGCCGCGTCACCCGGGGGTTCCGCAATGTGGAAGTGGAGGCCTTCGACGGCCTCGTCGTGGATTACTGCCGGAAGCGGAAGGCCACGGTGATCCTGCGGGGGGTTCGGACCATCTCCGATTTCGAGTACGAGTACCAGATGGCGCTCACCAACCGGACCTTCGCTCCCGAGGTGGAAACCGTGTTCGTGATGACCCACGAGGAGTTCTCCTTCGTCAGCTCCCGGCTGATCAAGGAGGCGGCGGCGATGGGCGGCGAGGTGGGATCCTTCGTTCCCAAGGAGGTCGAAGAGGCCCTGCGGAAAAAGTTCCGGAGGTGAGCCCCGGCGGCTTCCGCCTCACTTGTCCGGCAGACGCTCGACCGTGTCGTTGACCTTGAGGTCCTCCCACCGGGTTTCGCCGTCCGGGCGGGCCCAGGAGTGGAACTTGTCGACCGTGACGATCCGGAGGACCCCCACCTTCTGGCCGTGGCGGCGCACCTCCAGACGATCCCCCGCCTTGATCCCGAAGTTGTTCTGGCCCACGTCCACGAAGATCCCCTTCTTCTCGTCGTTGAGCCGGATCTTGCCGATGGCCGTCTTCTGGAGCTCGGCGGTGTAGATCGAGTCTTCCTCCTCGATCGGGAGGATCTGCGTGCCGTCGATCACATGGGCGACGGAAAAGGTGCGCTCCACCATGTCCAGGCGGAGCTTCGCCTTGAGCTTCCCTTCCCTGTAGGCCATCACGACCTGGGACTGCCGGGCCCCCTCCTCGGAGCCGTAATTGATGACGAACCCATTCCCGGCCCGGCCGGTGACCCGGTAGACGCCGGGCTTGGCCGCCGGGGCCGGGGGAGGCGTGGGCGGTTCGGCCGTGGGGGGGTCGAGGTCGCGGAGGGCCACCGCTTCGTCCCCGTCGCGCATCTCGCTGGCCTTCCCCTCCACCACCTTGAGCTTGGACATGCGCCGCTCTTCCCCCATGAACTTCTCGAACTCGGCCAGGCCGATCTTCGTCAGCCGGGGCGGGGCCCCCGGCGAGGAGGCCTCCTCGCGAAGGATCTCGAAGCGGTATCCGGGCCGGACCCCGTCGGGCTCTCCCACGTTCACCAGGAGGAATCCCAGCTTCGGTTCCACGTAGTTCACGCGCCCCCGCAGGACCTGCCGGGGTCCCCGCGCCGGGAGCTTGGCGGCCTGGGGGGGCTCCGGGACCGCCCCCGGGGAGGAGTTCCCCGGGCCCTTCTCGAGGAGCTGCAGCGCCTTCCGGAGGCGCAGGATCCGTTCGGCATCCTCCCTCGCCTGCTGCTCCAGCTGGGCCACGCGCTCCCGCAGCGCCTCGATCTCCTTCCGCAGGGCCTCCGTCTCGCCGGGCTCCTGGAGGACCGCCAGCAGTCCCAGGAGCGATCCGCACACGGTCATGAAAGCCTCCCTCTTCAGGGGCCGCCATTATAGACGCGGGGAGAGGGGGGGATCAACGCCGCGGCGCCGGCCTCCCGCGCGGGTTGCAGGGCCGCGGGTTCGGATGTACCATTGGCCCCGATGGGTGGAGAACCGCGCTTCGGGCCGGGTACGCGCGTCCAGGAGGCCCTCCAGGCCGGGGAGCCCGTGGTCGAGGCCTTCCGTCGGTTGGGACTCAAGTGCGTGGACCGGAGGGGAGAACTCTGCGTGGCGGCCGAGGTGGAGACGCTTGCGGACGCCGCCCGCTACCACGGGATCGGCCTGGAGACGATCCTGGAACGGCTCAACGCCCTCCCCCTTTCCAGGACCTGAACGGGGGCGTTCCCTCCATGGACCCTGGGGCCGATCCCGCCCGCCTTTGGATGCCGGTCCAGTACCTCAAGGGAGTCGGGCCCCGCCGCGCGGTCCTCCTGGAGAGGTTGGGGATCCGGACCCTCTACGACCTGGTTCATCACCTTCCCTCGCGCTATTACGACCGCCGGACGATCGTTCCCCTGGGGCGGCTCCCGCCGTGGGGAAGCGTCACCGTGCAGGGCGTCGTGACGTCCGTCGTGTCGCGCCGCACCCCCCGGCGGGGACTCTCGGTCCTGGAGGTGAAGATCGCGGACGCGGGAGGCCAGGCCGTCCTGGTCTGGTTCAACCAGCCCTTCCGGGAGAGGGAGATTCATGCAGGGGACACGATCATCGCGGCGGGAAAGGTGCAGCCGGGCCGTCCCAGCCTGGTCGTGGAGGAATACGAGATCGTGGAGGAAGGCCGGGCTCCTCTTCATGCCAGCGGGCTCGTCCCCGGCTATCCCGCCACGGAAGGCCTGGGCAAGCGCCGGATCCGCGCCCTGGTGCGCTCGGCCCTCGAGGAGGTTCTTCCCCTGGTCCCCGAGACGGTCCCCGTCGAGATCCGGGCGCGCCGGAATCTGCCCGGGGTGCGGGAGGCCCTTCGGGCCGTGCATGCCCCCAGGGAGCCGGCGGAGGCCCAGGAGGCGCGCCGGCGCCTGGCCTACGAGGAGCTCTTCCACCTTCAGGTCCGGCTGGCCCTCCGGAGGCGCGCCGTCGCCCGGGAGCGGGCGGGAACGCCCCTCCCGGTGGACCGCACCCTGGATTTCCGCATCCGGTCCCTGTTCCCCTTCCCGCTCACGGGGGCCCAGGAGCGGGCCATCGGACAGATCCGGCGGGATCTGGCGTCGGGGCATCCCATGAATCGCCTCCTGCAGGGCGACGTGGGCTCGGGCAAGACGATCGTCGCGGCCTACGCCCTCCTGGCGGCCGTCGGCCACCGGGCCCAGGCCGCGCTCCTGGCGCCCACGGAGGTCCTGGCGGAGCAGCATGCCCGGACCTTTCGCCGCCTCCTGGCCCGTTCCCGCGTCCGGATCGCGTTCCTGAGCGGGGCGGTCAAGGGCCGGGAGCGGGCGGATCTCCTGGCCGCCGTCGCCTCCGGGGAGGCCGGGCTGGTGATCGGGACCCATGCGCTGCTGGAGGGGGAGGTTCGTTTCCGGAGGCTGGCACTGGCGGTGATCGACGAGCAGCAGAAGTTCGGCGTCCTCCAGCGCGAGGCGCTCGGCCGGAAGGGAGACCGTCCGCACCGCCTGGTGATGACCGCGACGCCCATCCCCCGGACGCTGGCCCTGACCCTGTACGGCGATCTGGACCTCTCCGTCCTGGACGAGATGCCTCCGGGCCGCCGCCCCGTCCGGACGCTCTACGTCCCGCCCGGGGGACGCCGGGCCAAGTACGACTTCATCCGGGACCGCCTCCGGGAGGGCCGACAGGCCTATTTCGTCTTTCCCCTGGTGGACGACTCGGACAAGGTCGCGCTCCGATCCGCCCTGCGGATGTTCCGGGAGCTGGAGACCGAGTTCCGGGGATTCCGGGTGGGACTCCTGCACGGTCGGATGAAGCCCGCGGAGAAGGACGCGATCATGGAGGAGTTCCGCTCGGGCCGGATCCACGTGCTGGTTTCCACGATCGTGATCGAAGTGGGGGTCGACGTCCCGAACGCGAGCATCATGGTGATCGACCACTGCGAGCGGTATGGGCTCTCCCAGCTCCACCAGCTGCGGGGGCGGATCGGGCGGGGGCCGCACGAGTCCTGGTGCCTCCTCTTCGGCGAGCGCAACGAGCGCATCGACGTCTTCGTTTCCACCCAGGACGGCTTCCGGATCGCGGAGGCCGATTTCCGCCTGCGGGGCCCGGGGGATCTCCTGGGGACCCGGCAGAGCGGCCTTCCGGAGCTGCGGGTGGCGGACCTGGGAAGCGATCTGGGGCTCCTGGAACAGGCGCGGGAGGACGCCTTCGCCCTGGTGGCCCGGGATCCGCAGCTGGCCTCCGCCCCCGCCCTGCGGGATCTTCTCCGGCGGGAAGGAGGCGGCGCGCTCCTGGAGGTGGGATAGGTTTTTTGGGGCCGCAGTCGGTCTCCGAGGTATCATTAGGGGACCGGCGGGGACCGCCCCGCGGAGACTTCGTGAACGGGACTCCTTCGGTGCTGCTGCGCGTGGAACGTCTCACCAAGGTCTACGGCCGCCGGCGGGTCGTGGACGGGGTCACGCTGGAGGTCGACCGGGGCCAGGTCGTGGGACTGCTGGGTCGGAACGGGGCCGGAAAGACCACGACCTTCCGGATGGTGATCGGGCTGGTCCGCCCGGAGAGCGGATCGGTGCAATTCCGGGGGGAGGACGTGACCCGCCTCCCCATTTACCGGCGGGCCCGCCGGGGCATGGGGTTCCTGCCCCAGGAGCCCTCCGTGTTCCAGCGCCTGACGGTGGAGCAGAACCTCCTGGCGATCCTGGAGACCTGCGGGTTGTCCCGCTCGGACCGTCGCCGCCGGGCGGCCGCGCTTCTGGAGGAGTACGGACTGGCCCGGCTGGCGCGCCAGAAGGCCTTCACCCTTTCGGGAGGGGAGACGCGACGCCTGGAGATCTGCCGAGCGATGATCACGAATCCCTCGATCATGCTGCTGGACGAACCCTTCTCGGGGGTGGACCCGATCGCCGTGAGCGAACTGCAGGGCTTCATCCGGAAGCTCCGGCAGGCCGGGATCGGGATCCTGCTGACGGACCACAACGTCTGGGAAACCCTCCGCATCTGCGACCGGTCCTATATCCTCGACGAGGGGGTCGTCCTGAAGCACGGGACCCCTGCGGAGATCGTCGAGGATCCCCAGGTCCGCTCCCGGTATCTGGGCGAAAATTTCCGCATGGCGCCATGAATCCCTGGATCGAGTGGACGGTCGCTGTCCTGGTGGTGGGAAGCGTGGCTCTCGGCGTGTCTCTCCTGGCTCCCCCGGGGGAGCGGCGAAGGGGCGCGGCCTTCGCGGCGGCCTGGGTGCTTCCGGGGGCGGGGCATGCGGTCCTGGGGAGATGGAAAAAAGGGCTCTTTTTCCTCGGGATCCTGGGGGCAACCTACCTGGCGGGAATGGGACTGGTGGGTTTTCGCGCCGTCTCCTTCGAGGACAACCCCTTCTATTATGTCGGGCAGTACGGGTCGGGGCTGCTGATGCTGCTGGCCCGGGTGATTTCCTCCGAAAAGGCCGTCCCCCGGCCCGACGATCCCGGATGGTTCGATCCCGGGCTGCTGTACGTCTGCGTGGTCGGGCTCCTCAACGTGGTGGTGGCCCTGAACGTGCTGGACCTCCGCTGCCCGGGCGCCCCGCCGGGGGCGGGGCGGGAGGAGCCGGCGCCTCCCCCCCGGAGGGGAAAGGCGGGGTCCGATTCGGGGGGGACGTCGTGACCTGCCTGTGGCTTTACCTGCCCATCGCCCTGGTGATCTTTCTGGTCCTGGAGGCGTGCCGCACGGACGATCCCGGCCGGATCCTCCGGAGGGGCCTGACGAACCTGGCGTGGCTCACCCTGGCTCTGGCGGCGGGCAGCGTGGTCGTCTATTTCATCAACCGG
>Ga0068707_1002503_pt1 | contig 12915 bp, 14 predicted proteins | sample YNPNPMetaG_FD_66600 | JGI IMG/M metagenome (GOLD analysis project Ga0068707, IMG submission 66600) | Anoxygenic and chlorotrophic microbial mat microbial communities from Yellowstone National Park, USA - YNP NP MetaG | ecosystem: Environmental > Aquatic > Thermal springs > Hot (42-90C) >... | reverse complement strand
CCGGCGTGTCAATCAAGTTTATCAAGTAGTCTTTTTCCTTGAATTTCACTGGAATAGAAATGTTTGCGGCTTTTATGGTGATGCCGCGTTGTTGCTCGAGTTCCTCGAAGTCGAGGACTCTCTGTTCTCCTGCGAGTTCTTGTGAAATGAGGCCTGCTTTCGCCACCAGCGTGTCGCTCAAAGTGCTTTTTCCGTGGTCGACGTGCGCGACTATTCCGATGTTGCGAATGTTTTCGCGGTTTGCCATTAGTTTTGCGACGTGTTCTGCGACTACTTCTTTTTTAGCCATTTTTCCTCACTTTCCGTGGTTTTACCTTGCCGCTTTCGCCATGCGTTCAGTCTCGTTTCTCCTCTTTATCGCGTAACTGTCGAGGCTGCCTGAGCCGGCGAGAATTATTTCTTTTGCGAGCGCGTTGGCGAGGTTGGTTGGCTTGCCGAAGGAACTCGTTATTGCGGCTAACGCGATGTTGCGCAGCGCCATGTCGAGCCTGCGTTGCGCGCTTACGTCGGTTGCGACTTGGTACGCTATTCCTCCCATGCGCACTCTAGTAACGTCTTCGCGGGGAGCCGAGTTTTCAACTGCTCGCACCAGCAATTGAATGGGGTTTTGCTTGGTTTCGCTCGCGACTTTCTCGAATGCTTCTTCTACGATGCGCAGCACCTTCGTCTTTTTTCCTTGGAGTTTTCCGTGCGTGCGAATGACTTTTCCGCCGAGTTTTTCGCCGGTTCCGCCGCGCATGAGCTTGTTCGCCAGCCTTTCCACGAGGTTTACTTTTGCTTTCGCGAACTGCTTGTTCGCGTGGCGCGCGTAAGTGTGCGGGTACGCTTGGGGCTTGAGCGAAACGTATGGCGCAAGGCTTGGATCGTTTACTACTATTCCTTCGAACGAGTATTTTCCGAAAAGTTTTTCCATGCAGCCTTACCTCTTTGGTTTTTCTTTTTTCTTCGTCCTAAGCTGGTCTAGGTCGACGCCGTTTACCGCGATTACTTTGTAGCGAACTCCCGGAATTGAACCCATTTGGCCTCTTTGAGAGCCGCCTAGGCCCGCTATGGTTACTTCATCGTGCTCGTCGATGAACTCGATTGCCTTGTCGCGCGGACAGTGGGCGCTGACTTTTTTCCCGTTTTTAATTAATTGCACGCGAACGCACTTAATGATTCCCGAGTGGGGCTGTTTTTGTTCTTTGCCTTCTTTCTTGATCACTATTCCTTTTGCCATGGGCGCTCCTTCGAGTGGGTCGTACTTGAATTTTAGTCCCAACGCCTTTCGTTTCCACGGCTTTTTCTTCCAACGCATTCTCTTGCGGTTGCGTTCAAGTTGTCTTCCGGCAAACAATCCTTTTCCCACTCAAATTCACCTTTCAGCGTATTTTCACGTCGTCAAAACCAAATTTTCTTTGCATGAGGAGGCGCGCGCGCTTGATTTTCTCGCCGCCTCTCCCAATAGCGCTTCCCTTGTTCTTTGAGTCGACTTCAACGACTGCTATTTTGCGGCCGTTTTCCTCGCTGACTGCGACGCCGCGCAGTACGGCTGGCGCCAACGCGTTTGCTATAAACGTTTTGGGGTCGTCAGCGTCTTCAATTACTGCTATTTCTTTGCCTGTTTTTTGTCTGAGCTTTTGCGCGTTTGCCCCGCCCTTGCCAACTGCTTTTCCCAAGTCTCCTTTTTGGACTATTACCACGAGCGTTCCGTTGTCGCGTACGACGTCGTTGGCTTTGGCGCCAGTCGTCATTTCAATCAAGTTCATTAACTGAATGTCTTCAAGGGAAAGCGTTGGCATCAAATCACTTTTTGGCTGCGTCAAGCAAGTCCGAGTTGCCGGCGTCAAGCACGCTCATTGCCGAGACTGGAAAAGGTTTTCCGCACACGGTTCCCAGCTCGATTGAAGTGCCTTTGAAGTCAAGGACTGGAATTCCCGACAATTGGCTGTAGTGCTTCAAGTCCTGCCTGCGTTGAATCGGGCAGTTTGAAGCGATTACTATTAGTTTGGCTGTGCCGTTCAACGCCGCCTTAACTGTTTTGTCGGCGCCCATCAACACTTTGCCAGTGTCTACTGCCATGCGAATTGACTTGTTTAAATCCATTAAGCCACACCTTTCAAGTTAAACATGTGAAGCAAAACGCTTGTCCATGGTTCTCTACCGCTTTCTTGGAAAGCGGTCAACTCCCCACTTCCGTTAATAGAAGCAGTTCGGATATACTATTCCCGAAATGCTTTAAATAGGTTTTTCTCGGGGCGTGACGCGTCGCCCGCAGGGGTTTTTTCAGTGAGTCGTTTTTGTGACGCAAAACCGTTTTATATGCCGTCAACCAATACTTCTGCAGGTGAAAAAAAGTGAGGCAAGCCGCAGTGCAACGTGATGCCTTCCTATACGGTGGGGCGCGCCTATTTCTTTGGAGCGCAGCCAAGCAGGCGGGAAACGCCTCAATGTTTCCGCCGGGCCTGGCTTGAACGCTCCTGAAATTGAAGGCCTCGCCCGCAAACTCTTGTTTTCGAGGTTCAACTCGCCCAGCAGGCGCAAGGTCCTCGAGGCGCTAGCTTCGCTTGACGGCAGCGGCGCCACCATGACTTCCTTCGTCCGCTCCCTATCACTTCAAGGGGTGAGCGAAGCCACGGCAAGGCGCGCGGTCCAGGAGCTGCGGGAACTGGAAATAGTTTCCTGCGGCAGCAGCGCAAGCAAGGGCATTCCGTTGTCGTTGACTGCAGTCGGCAAAAAGGTTTTGGGGGTGAGAAAATGAGAACGCTGCCGCTTTCCATAAACAACTTCTACGCGTGCACCGTGCCGCTGGAAGGCAAGGCGCACAAGCCGCAGACGAGCGCGGTAGTGGAACGCGTGTGGGGCAGGCTTTCGCTTGCCTTGCGCGACTGAGTTGAAAGGAGGGGGCGCAAGCCCCCCATCCAATTTTTTTTGAGGTGATTAAAACGAAGTTGAAGAGGGTAAAGCCGGTTTTCGGCGTCTTGGAAACCACGTTGGCATGCAACCTGCGCTGCAGGCACTGCGGCAGCTCTGCGGGCGCGCCCGCGCAGGGTGAGCTCAGCGACGCCGAGGTCGAGGGCGTGCTCTGCCAGTTCGCCGACCTCGGCACGGTGCTCATGGCTTTCACGGGCGGCGAGCCCTTGCTTCGCAGGAACGTGCTCGGGCTGGCAAGGACAGTCCGCGACCTGGGAATGGAGCTGAGCTTTCTCACGAACGGAGTCGCGGTTAACGAGCGCATCGCGCGAGAAATCGCGCGTCTCGAGCCAGCCGCGGTTTCAGTGAGCATAGACGGCATCGGCGCTACGCACGACGCGTTCCGCGGCGTGGACGGCTCTTTCGGCCGCGCAGTCAACGCGTTGAAGCTGCTTGACGCAGCGGGCGCGCCCCACTGCATGATTACGACTGTAGTGAAGTCTAACATCGGCGAGCTGGAGCGGATAAAAGAGCTCGCGCTGGAACTGGACGTGTGGACGTGGCAGATTCAGGCAGGCATTCCAATAGGAAGGCTCGGCGCAGACGAAGTGCTTGCGCCTAGGCAGGTGCTTGAAGTGCTCGACTTCATCCGCAGCTCACGCGCAGAGTGCAGGGGAAGGGTGGAGGTGGTGCCTGCTGACTGCATGGGCTATTACTGCGAGCCGCCGGAGCGCGACGTGGCATGGAAGGGCTGCAACGCGGGCCTGTGTTTGATGAGCGTTACGAGCACGGGTAACGTGAAGGGCTGCCTGTCCATGCCGGACTCGTGCGTGGAGGGTAACGTACGCGAGCGGACGCTCCGCGAGATTTGGGAGGACGAAAACGCTTTCGCCTACAACCGCAGTTTCGACGCGAATGCAATGAAGGGCGCCTGCCGCGACTGCGAGCACTTGGGCAACTGCAGGGGCGGGTGCAAGTCGGCAATGTTCGCGCTTACGGGCGGGGCGAACGAAAACCCGTTGTGCCAGCGTTCGGTTATTAAAAACCTCTGCACTCAATAATGCGGGTTTTCTCAGTGGACATCGAGTCGAGAATTGACTTGGCGCTGCGGCCGCCGGCCGAAGAACTGGTTACTCGCGAGGAACTGAAAACGCTTTTGGAAACAGAGGCGCGTCCCGGCCACTACATTGGCTTTGAAATTTCTGGGTACTTGCACTTGGGCACGCTTGTGCTCAGCAGCTTCAAGATAAACGACTTGGCGCAAGCCGGGTTCAAGACTAAAGTGTTTCTCGCCGACTGGCACAGCGTTTTAAATAGAAAGCTTGGCGGCGACTGGGAAAAAATTCTTGTTGCAGCCAAGTATTACAGGGAGGCATTCAAGCTGCTTTGCCCTCAAACGGAAGTTGTTTTGGGAAGCGACTTGTACCACGCCAACGACTCGTACTGGCGAGATGTAATGCGGTTTGCCCTCCAAATTTCGCTTGCGCGCACCGCGCGCTGTCTGACGATAATGGGGAGGTCTGAAAACGAGAAGCTTGACTTGGCGCAATACTTTTATCCTCCAATGCAGGCCGTAGACATTCACGAAATAGGCGCGCAACTGCCGCACGGCGGCATGGACCAGCGCAAGATTCACATGCTTGCAAGAGAAGTGTTTCCAGCGCTTGGATGGAGCAAGCCTCTTGCGTTGCACCACCATCTTTTGCCTGGATTGGCTGAACCGCCAAAACTGTCTGGAGAAGCTGACAAGCAGGCGAAGACGCTTGCGGCCAAGATGAGCAAGAGCAAGCCGTGGACTGCAGTGTTCGTGCATGACTCGCCGGAGCAAGTCAAGGCTAAGCTCGCAAAAGCCTTTTGTCCTCCTGAAGCAGAGGGAAACCCGGTGCTTGAACTCGCTAAATACCTCGTGTTCCACGAGTTCAAGGAAGTTGTTGTTCACAGGGAATCCAAGTTCGGGGGAGACGTTGCCTTTGCTTCTTACGAGGAAATGGAGGCGGCGTTTCTCGCAAAAAAACTGCACGCGGCTGACTTGAAGAACTGTGTTGCCGAGTACGTCGACAAAATCATTTCTCCTGTGCGCAAGCACTTTGAAAACAAAAAAGAACTCCTTGAAGTGTACGAGGGAGTGGAAATAACGCGGTAAAAAATGGCGGAATTGGTTCTAGGAATTGCTTTGGCTGGAGCAATCGTTTTCGCTGGCTTTCTCGCCTCGAAATTGTTTGAGGCAACAAATGTTCCAGACGTTTTGTTGCTGATAGCGTTTGGCATGATTGTTGGCCCAATTCTTGGACTCGTTGACTCTTCTTCTCTAACGCCGGCCATGCCGTTCTTTGCCGCAACCGCTTTAGTCGTCATAATGCTGGCGGCTGGCCAGCACTTTAACTTTTACCGCGTCGTTTCAACTCTTCCTTCCGCAACGGTTTTCGCTTTTTTTGCTTACTTTGTCAGCGCGGCCTTGATTACTGGAGTAGCGCACTTGGTTTTCGGGTGGCAGTTGCTGCACGCAGCGTTTCTTGCATTCGTGTTAAGCGGCAGTTGTCCAACGATAGTGGGCTCTCTGGTGGAACGCTTGCGCGCTTCAGAGCAAACCAAGATTTCTTTGAGCTTGGAAGCGACTGTCAACGACGCGCTTGGAAGCGTTTTCGCGGTAGTAGTGCTGCGCTTGATTTCAGCGCACGCGGTTGACGCCGCCATTCCATTGCATGAAGTGGCTTCCGCTTTCGCAATCGCAATAGTCGGGGGAGCGGTTGCAGGCCTTGTCTGGATGAGGCTCTTGCGCGAACTTCGTGACCACTCTTACGAGTACGTGCTTTCGCTTGCGGCCGCGCTTTTCTTGTACGCTGCAGCAAGTTACGTTGGAGGCAATGGCGCCATATCCGTTCTAGTCTTCGGACTCGTGTTGGGCAACGCCGAGGAAATTTCTCGCGCGTTGTCCGGCGTCAAACAACAACCGCGGCCAAGAGTGCTCTACGCATTCGAAGAAGAAGTAGTGTTTTTCGTGCGCACTTTCTTCTTCGTCTACATTGGACTGATTTTTCAGCCGAGCGCTTCGCTTGACGTGATCTTGCTCGCCGTTGCAGTGATGGCGGCAATACTTGCTTCAAGAACTGCTTCAATGAAGGCGTTAGCACCGAAAGCAGAGGATTACTTGCTGCAAGGCTTCGTGATTCCGATTGGATTGTCGGCAGTGGTTCTCTCAGTGCTTCCGAGCGCGTTCGGCGTCTCCATTCCGGGCGTGGCGCAAGTAGTGTTGTTCGTAGTCGTTTTTACTAACGTCGTGACGGCTGCAGCGGTTTTCCTGCAAACTTCGACGCCCAAGCCCTTGCGCTCCCTTGCCGCGCCTCGCAAGCCGCGCATCGTGGGTTTTGAGCAAAAGCGCTTTTAAGCAGTCTTGCACAAAATGCTTGCGTGATGAACTATAATGAGTTCCAAGCCCTTTGCGCGATGACGAAGATCTTGAGTTCTGACAAACGTTTTTGTAAGGAAGCGGTTTTTTGAGGCAGCAAGTTAAAAGCAGCTTCTTGAAAAAAAAGAGGTTGCAGCGTCTTCGCCTCGTTCCGCGTCAGCTCGCACTCCTCGTATCAAGCAGAGCTTTTTCTTTTGGCGAGTTCTAGAGCCAGTTTTTCAAGCAATTGCGATGCCTGTTCGCTGTCGGGAATTATTGTCACGCGCCAGTTTCTTCCAACGGCATCCAATGAAGTTGTCATTAACTTTTTTCCGTCGGGAGTGAATGCAACGTTTGCCTTTAGCGGAATGGTTTTCAGGCCCTCTGCAGCGGTTGACGGTCGTCTACCAAAATGCTTGAAGTCTAGTAGTGGCTTAATTCTTTTGACTTGCCTTCGAAGCCGGCGGTTAGGCCAACGAGTTTCAAGAACCGTTTTTCCATTGCAGTCCTCGTTAAACTTTTTGCGGCCTGCCTTAAAAAAATCTTTGAGTCAAAAGACCGTCAGCGTCTTCTGCACCGGCTGCGCCTTTGGTCCCTCGCGCAGGATTCTGCTGTTGCGCACCCACTGGCGGGGGTCAAGCTTCAACTTCGCGAATGCGTGGCGCACTGCCTCCGAGTAGTCGTTGAAGCAAGCGGGCTTGCTTGCAAGGGCCGCGCGCATGCATTCCCTTACAGACCAAACGCCGAGTGGAACGTAGTCCGCGTAGCACTCGCGCAACACGATTGCTCCGCCTTGCCTTTTTTCTTTCCGCATTTTCTCGGCTACCGCGAGCCGCGCCGAGTAATAACAGCCGCCGACGCTGGAATACTCTTTTTTCTTGTCGTAGCCTTCGCCGTCGCCGAACACTGTTGGTTCTCTGGCTTTGTTTGGAGAAAAAAATGCTTCCACCCAGTCGTACTGCCACTGCGACGGAAAAAGTATTACGACAAACTTTTGCGAGAGCGAGGCGTGTTCGTAGACTCTTGTTTCGTCGAGTACTGGCAGAAAACGAATTTCTTCAAGAAGGGTTTCGGAGACAGTTGAGTCTACGGCGGTAATGCTCCACCGCGTTGGAACGAATTTCCTGTTTTTTTCGAGGCCGAAGGCTCCGACGCTTAACGCGCGCATTATTGCCGAAACTGGAGAACTTTTTTCGTACAACTCGAGCACTGCGGTTTTTGCGGTTGCGTCAGTGTCGTAATACATTTTTTCTAGTTTTGCGTCCCACTTGGCGTTGCACACGCTGAACTGTTTTAGGGCGGCCGATGGCCCGAATGCAAGCGAGTCGTCATTCAAGAACGCTCCTCTTGGCTTGCAGGCAAAAGTCGCTTCTACTTCGGGTGAAACGCAGGACAACGCTATTTCACGCATTTGCTGTGCCTGCCTCGAGTCGTCGTAAACATTAAGTGTTTTCTTGCCGCGCACGAGGCTCAGGCGGTACTCGAGAATGTCTTGAACGCTTTTGCTTGACGAAATCCATTGCTCTGGAGCGTCCATTATTCTTGTGTCGCCTAGTTTTTCTGGGAGAAGGGGGCCAACGAATACTTTGGGGTAGCCAAACGCGCCAACGAAAACCGATGGAGGAGAAGCTCCTTGCAAGTGCTCGGACGCGCAAGCATAATTCAAGTGGTTGAAGCGCGCTGCTAGTCTTGCCAGAAACTCTCGCTTGAAGTTTTTCACGAAAACGTTTTTTGCGGCAACCAATTTAAAACAGGTCTGCCAGCTGCTTGCCAGTACAACAAGAATAAGTGAAAGGGCTTTCAAAAGCTTTTTTTGGGAGGTCGCTTGGCAGGCGAGGGGCGTTTTCCGCCGCAGAATCACTTAGTGAAGCCAAGCCGTTTTTTCGCTGTTTCACTCATTCGTTCCGGAGTCCACGGCGGGTCCCACACCAGTTCTACTTCGGCTTTCTTTACGCCTTCCACTTTCTTTACTGCTTCTTCGGCTTGCTTTACCAGAAAAGCGTGCATTGGACAGCCGGGAGTAGTGAGAGTCATGCGCACTTTGACGGCGCCGCCTTTTACGTCGACTCCGTAGATCAGTCCGAGGTCAACGAGGTTTTCCCCTATTTCTGGGTCCACGCATTTTCGCAGTGCTTCCAGCACTTGTTTTCGAGTCACCAATTTTTTTCTCCTCCTTCAACCAAGCGTGTTCGTTTGCTTGAGTCACTGTTTCCTTGAGGTCGCCTCGCGCCGTCAACTCGTTCAACGCGTCCGCCAACTTGTTTTTTGGCACGTGCAAGTTATTGCGTTCAAGCAATGCGGCCGCAATCTGGTTCAGCGTCTTCGGAGCAGGGTCTGCTTCAAATATTTTTGTTGCGAGGAAGGCCATGTCTTCAGTGAAGTTCCACGGAAAAATCATCCACGCCCACTCGCGTTTTGACGCGAAGTAGTCGGGCTCGTAAGTAGACGTTTCAAGCAAAAACAACGACGCAGTCTTTAACGCGGCGGGCTCGAGGGCTTGAAGGACGGGCAAAGCAGTTTTGAAGCTTTCGCCAGTGTCAGCAATGTCGTCTACGAGCAACACGTTTTTGCCCGCAAGGTTTGCAGTGAAAGGATAACGGAGTCGCGCTCCTTGCTGGTCGCGCGTGGCAGTGATTCCCCAGTGGTCTACTTTGATGCTTAGCAAGTCTGTTACGCCGAGTTGGTCGCACAAGTTTCTCGCTGGAACGTATCCGCCGCGCGCTATGGCCACTATTGCGTCTGGCTTGAACTTGTCGGCCCTGATTTTTCCTGCGAGCACGCGCGAGTACTCGTACATGTCGTCCCAAGTCCATAAAACGAATTTGTTTGCTTCAGCCAATTCCATTCCCCCCTTCAAATGTCGAGCAAAACCCTTATTCTCCAGTCTTTTTCGTGCACGACGCGGGCTTCGTGGTGCGTTACTGCTTTGACTGCAGTTCTTCCTGCCGCGCGGTTCATCGGCCCGCCTTCAGCAACTCCTTTAACTGAATAAGTTGAACCGGCTTTCTTGAACTCGGTTACGTGAAAGCTCTTGAAAAAGCATTCGTTTACTTCTGATTCTGCAAGCAGTTTTGCTAGGACGAGCACGGCTAGTTCTTCCAGTGAACTCGCTTGTTCTTCAACGCTTGCTTTGACTCCGCTTCCTATCTTGCGGGGGTCAGCGATTGTCTCGAATAGTGCTTGGGCCGCGTTTTCCAGTGCTTTCTCGAACGAGTTGCCCCTTGCCTCAAATAGCACGTCGGCCTTGTGTTCAAGCAAAAAATATTTCTTCATCTGGATGCTGGTTTTGCGTGTGGCTTACGCACCTACTTGAAACTCTTTTTCGACTTGCGATAACTTATTGCTTGCAGCGTTTTTACGCCGCTTTTCCAATTCTCCTACCGCTTTGAGCCATATGTCTGGAGCCATCGCATTTCCTCTTAAATACTTTGCTTTCTATTTCTTTTAAAATCTATTGAGGGAGGGGAAGTCAACTTGATTCCGTCAATGAATCCGCGCCAGATGGCTAAGCTGATGAATCAAATGGGGATAAAGAACGAAGCGGTTCCTGCTTCCAGAGTAATAATAGAGAAAGACGATGGTTCAAGGCTGGTTGTCAACAATCCGCAAGTCGTCTTGCTGGAAATGGGGGGGCAGAAGACTCTCCAGGTTTCAGGCGACTTCGCCGAAGAAAAAGAGGCGGAGCCGTCGGACGCGGAAGTAGTAATGCAGGCAGTTCCAAGCGCTTCAAGGAAAGAGGCGGAGGAAGCGCTCAAGCAAGCGGGCGGCGATATTGCGGCGGCAGTAATGCTTCTTGAAAAAAAGGAAAAGGAATTGGCGCAACGCGACCGCTCGTGAAACGTCAGCACCAGCGTTGTTCGATAGAGTAAGTCAGTTCAGCAGTTCCGCCTGCTGGAACGGGGACTCTCCAAGTGTACTTGTGCGCCGACTCTTTTGCGTGCGGCATGCTTTCGCGAGTAATCGTCGTCTCGCCCCACGTGTTTTCGACTACTATGACGCTCACTGGCTCTGTTTTGTGGTTCCTCAGCTCGACGCGGTAAGAGTTTTCTGTCGCGCAGCTTCCGTGCTGGCGTTGGTCGGTTTGAGTGCGTTCTGCTACGACGTCGAAAGCGTTGCCTATGAAGAGCTTTACTGACTCGTTTTCTGCAGTGTGGTCGATTTGGTCTTCGCCCAAGAACTGCAGTTGGCCCATTGAATCCGGCTTGTAGACGCGGACCTTGCCTTTTGGAAGCGGTAATCCAAGTCCTTTTTCCTTCTTGTTTTCAAAACTTAGTTTTACTTGTACTTTGCTGCTTTGGTCTGGCTCGAAAACGAATTGTTTTTCAACCGGCACTGTTGGCGCGTTAAAGAAACTTATTTGCTTGACTTGACCGTTTTTCAGCGTCGTCGGCCTGTCAAGAGCGTACAAGTGGTATTCGAACAACTGTTCTTCGGCGAAAGACTTTGCCTCGGCTGCTTCGGCTGCCACCGCGTTGTACGCGCGCGGAAAAGGAGTTGCTTCGCCGCCTGCCAAGTGAATGTCTCCGGCCACCAGCTTCAGTTTAGCGTTTTCAAAAGTTGTTCCAGCATCGTTTTTTACTGAAACCCATGCGCGCAACTCTATTTGAGAGTCGTCGGCGTTTGCGGTTGCAACGTAGTTGGCGTTCCAGTCGATGCCGCTCGTCAAGTAAGTTACTTCAAAGGCGTGAGTGCCGGGCGTCGTGTTGGCGAGAAGCCACGTCAGAGTAGGCGTCGTAATCAGTCCTTGCGGCAGGGACGGGTAATTGACTTGCTTGTAATTGCTTACGCTCACTATTCCGGAAGGCGTTTGAAGCACGAGCGTTCCTGCCGACGAGCTTAACAGCACTCCAGTAATCGTCTCGTTTTCAGTCTTGACCGAAATTGTTTTGTCAACGTATTTTTCCAAGAGTTTTTGGTCGCTTACCAAGTCGTAGTCATAGTCTTGTTCAAGCAACTGGGTTTGGGGGCTTGTCAAGTCCTTGAAGGTAACGCTTGCCGCGTCCAAGTAGGCGGCAGTGTTTTTAATGCTTAGCAAGGCTGCTCCGCCAGAGAGTTCGGCGCTGCGAATTTCTTTCACTAACCCTATTCCGCCGCCGTAATCGAATTGAAGCCACTGCCTGGAATAGGCGTACGAAGGAGAACTGGATTGGTAGACCGTCACTTCAACTGCGGACGGCTTGTCTGACGACGCGGGAACAGGGTTTTGCAGGAAGTCCCAGTTGACTTTCAGCGTGGACTCGGTTTGCACTGGCTTTTGTGCAATCCATTGAAGCGTTAGAACGCCGGCCACTGCAATCATTATTGCGGCAACGATCAAAACCCAGTCAACATGCTTTTTCATGAACACCCGCTTCAACTTTTTTCGCTTGGATAAAACAAGTAGCCTCCCGCGAACAACGTTGCTCCAACTGCAAAGTCGGCTAACGCGGACAAGAGCAGGGAATTCAACGTGTTTTCGGTTGCCTGCCTCGTTTGCGCCACGTCTTCCGCAGTAAAACCGCTTGCAGTTCCCTGGCTGGCGCTTAGTTCGTCGAGTTGTTTAAGCGTCTGCGACGCGGCCGCAGACGTAGTGTAGTACTGGTTCAACTGAAAAACGCCTACTGCGATGCAGAGTATTCCTAGGCCCGCAATGCTTGAAGCTAAAAGTTTTTTGTTACTCAAAATTCCACCTTTCAACGCTTTAAATTGCCGCCATTAAAAAAGGTTTTGAAAAAAAAGGGAAGTTGGGTTGAAAACCTTTTTTGCAAGCAAAAAGCGCGTCAAAACCGCTTGCCTTTTTTGAAGGTCTTTTGGTTTTCCAGCGTGGTCGCGTGCAAAAGCCGTTAGCCTTTAAGCCACGGCAAGAAGTTTACCAAGAGTATTGCCAGAAAAATTATTCCGATGGCGCGCGCGACGAGCTTGGCTTCCCATTCGCGGCGTGGGCCAAAGGCTTTCTGTAACTCGTATTTTATTATGAGGTGTCCGTCCGTGATGAACAAGGGCATCATGTTGAACAAGGCAATCATTAAGTTGAGGAGGGCGGTAAGGTTGGCTATCGAAAACAGTAGGGCGAGGAGGCCGTGCAGGAATTCTTGGCCTTTCCTTGCCGCGTTGCTGACTACGACGCCGAGCCTGCCTTTTTCTTTGAGTACGACTGAATAATTTTTTCCGTCGAGCGTCTGAATGAATGCCGTGTCGCCTGCCCCCAGTTTCTGTAACTCGTTTCCCAAGTCCATCGTGCTCGCAATCGGCTTGCCGTTCAACGCGGTTATCGTCGAGTTTTCCGGAATTATTCCCGCCGCTGAAGAGTTTTCGGCTGTCGAGTGCACGAACACGCCTCCGCTTGCGCCCGCGTAGGCGAACGCCAGCGGAATTGAAATTAACGCGAAGACGAATGCCGCGAGAAAGTTGGCCGTGCTTCCGGCGACCAGCACTTTTCTTTTCTTGTCTATCGGCGCTTTGTTGAATTCTTTTTCGTCTTGTTCCACGAATGCTCCAACTGGAATGAATCCGAGCAAGATCACTCCCGAGGATTTTACGCGCAGTTTTTCGATGAAGAACAGGATTCCGTGGGCGAGCTCGTGCGCAACCATTAACACTATTATTGAAACGATTGCTTCGACTGGAAGGGTCACGCCGGGAATTGCTGGCATTGCGCC
>Ga0068707_1002500_pt1 | contig 12920 bp, 9 predicted proteins | sample YNPNPMetaG_FD_66600 | JGI IMG/M metagenome (GOLD analysis project Ga0068707, IMG submission 66600) | Anoxygenic and chlorotrophic microbial mat microbial communities from Yellowstone National Park, USA - YNP NP MetaG | ecosystem: Environmental > Aquatic > Thermal springs > Hot (42-90C) >... | reverse complement strand
CCGACAACAGAGAGCGGTACACCGCTTGCCGGCGGCTCTGGGATTCCGAAAGCAGGACGCCAGGCAAGAACTGGACACCAGAGAGTTCGTCACTGGGGCCGCAAGCCAAACAACCCGCCGCGTCCAGATGTACGGCCAGGCGACCTGCGGGGCCAAGCAGGGTTGCATCGGCGACGCCCCGCAGCGGGCCTTCCAGGGTGCCGGAAAAACCTTCCGGGCCGAACGCCCCTCGCACCCGCACGGGAGTTTCCGGCCGAAGGGTCTGTCGCAAATGCGCATGCCGTACGCCGGCGGGCAGGCGGAGTTCTTCCCAATGCCAAACGTCGAGGTCGGTCCAGCACATGCGGCGGATGGTGCCGCCGAGGCCGGAAGAATCAGGCCAGTAGAGCCCCCCTCCTTGGACCTCCGGCGCGGTCGCGGCGGGTTCCGGGTGATAAAGAGCCAGCAAACCCTCGACGCCGATCTCTTCGCCGCCGGGACCCACTTCCGCGAGCTGGAGCACGGCCGCCGTGGGAGGTACGCTGTGCCGCATGGCGTAGCCCCAACCCGCCAGTCCCGCCGCAGCCCCCATTGCGAACCCCGGGCCGATCCACCCCAAGTGTTCGAGACGGTTTCGCCGGAGCAATAGCCCACCTGTGAGGAGGAGGGCGGCCCAGAAGCCGACAAAGACCGCCAGTACTCCTTCCCGGGATGGAACCCGGTAGCCCACCTCCTCGGCCAACGCCTCCGCCAGCGCAGCCGGCGGTTCTGCGCGCTCGCCGGCCCCAGCCAGGAACTCTCCGGCCAGCCGTCTTAGCGGGGTCAATGCCACAAAATGCGAAGGAGAATCCCGCCCCGGCGGCCGCGGGTCGCCCGGTCCCCGGGGCCGAATCCATCCTCGGGCCCCGAGGGTGGTTACCAACACCCGGCCCCGGCCCATGGGGAGGCGGAAGGAGGCTGGCCAGCCGTTGACCGTGTGCAAGACCTCTACGCCCGAGACCAGCACGCGAACCAGGTCGACCGGATCGTCGAAATCGCGGGGCGGCTCGGCGGAAACCGACGTTTCGCCCACCACATCCTGCACATCGACGCGAGTCAGCCCCACCCGGTCGACCACCTCGAAGCACAGCCGGTCGCCGAGCAATCGCCGCACCGTGGCGGGTTCCACTCGATCCAGCATGATCCACAACCGGCCGCCCTCCCGAACCCATTGCCGCACCGCCGCCCGCGCCGAGGCGTCTTCCGCCAGACGATCGCCGGCCACCACCAAACCGTCCAGCATATCCAGCCCTTCGGCTACCGGGGGCAGCCACATGCCCCAGAAATCGGCCACCTCGGGCGGCAAGCTCATGGCGGTCTGCATGGCCATGATCGCCTGGTAGGCTTCGCGATCGGCCGGCCGGTCCGACCGATCGAACAGGGCACCCACGATGGGATGCCCGCGCTGAAGGGCGACGTAATGGCTGGCCCACCGCCCGCCCTCCGGCGGTGCCAAAGGTTTACGTTGCTCACCCCGCTGTTCAAAGGCGATCGTGCGGACCTCGGCGCTCTTCTGATATCCACCTAATACATCGGGCGCTCGGACCAGGCACCAACTCCGCCGCTGCGATCTTCCCGGCACCTGCAACTGCCGAGCGAACTGCGTCCCAGGATCCTCGGCAAAGAACACGCTGGCCAAAAGAGTCACCGGCTGGTCAGTGGGGTTGCGGGCTTCAATACCCACCAATCCCCAACGGCCGGGAGTGAAGCGGCGGGTACCCACCACCCCGCCGACGTAGGCCGCCGGGCCGCGCGCCCCGTCGTCGGCCGGTTCTTCCGCTTTTGCCTCTCCGCAGGCCGTAGAGGTCGCAATCTCGACCCACGCTAACAGCATCAATAATAGAGCTACGGAGCACTGCACGCGCCGCATACGCACAGGGGCGGCCTTTGCCCGCCGCTTGCGCAGACCCCATACACAAGGCCGCTGCCGCATGAGTCCACTCCCACACCCCCAATCCCAGCCGGCCCTCAAAGCAGATAGGCCAACGACGGGACAGGTCACGAAAGGGTTTCGTCACCACGCGAGTATAGTGGGCGCTCTGCCCTGGCCGCAAGATGCCCCGCCCTTGCGAGCGCCCGCGCACCACGGCAGCGGTTCTCCGCCAATGGACCGCCCTCCGCGATAGGCCCTGGCCGGCCCCGGCCCGGCGCGACAAAACGAAATGATACAGTGACGACGCTACGGCCCCTGCGGAGCCGCGCTGACGTCGCGGCGGCTGGGGCGCGTTCTTTCAAAACGATCACACCACGGCTACAGGCCGCAGGCGTTCCAGCAGACAGCGGACCATTTCCCGCCGGGACCGCAGCTCTTCGCGGTACGTGGCGCTGCGGCTATGGTGGATTTCCACCGGCAGCTCTTCAAACTCTCGCTCCAAGAGTTCCACGATCAGAGCCCATTCCGCTTCGGTCAGTTTCGGTTGCTCGGTCATAGGTCACCTTTCGATCCCCAATGGGTGCGCTGAAAGACCCGAAACGAAGCGGAAAAGAACCCAGCCAGACCAAGCCCCGCCCTGCCCGCCCGACCCCAATCGCCGCCCCAACTCCCCAAAGCCCAGCCGGTCCTTCCTCCTTCATACTAGAACGCCTCCGTTCCAAGAGCAATCCCCGCGCCGGGGTTCGGCTGGCCGGCGCCCAGCCTGGCGACAAGTGGCGTCACCGGTCAGATTTCGCGCGCTATTCGACCTTTACATACATCGCTATAATGCGGGCCATGTTCGCTCCGCTACCCCCCGCCCGTCGGGGTGTGGGATACGTAAAATCTCTTGACGCGGTTCGCTAGGAAACTATGCGGACAGGCGGAGATGCAGGGACCGGGAATGAAGAGACTCATGCGCGGACTGGCGGGTGCCCGCTCGCCCCGCACCCGGGTGTCTTTCGCGCCATATTTCGAATCCTGAACAATAATAGTTCTAGTCGGACGTGTATCCAGCCATGAACGACGGGAGGAAGGCCGACGGCGACCGGGTGGGAGCGCTTCGCGGGCAGTCCCCTAGGGCCAAGCAACTTGAAATCCTTGCGGGGCCGAGACTGCCGCGCACCAAGGCGTGCCTTGACCCAGTGGCGGGGTTTGCGCGTGCTGGCCAACCCCTAGCAGAACAGGCCGACCAAAAGGCGGCAGGGCGGCCGATTTCCTGCGCGACGGCGGAAGTGCAATGACGAGGATCACTGGGCACGACCCACGGCCTGGCATGTTGGGCGAAGAGGCTTTGCCGCCGCTGACTGAGGCAGCGATAGAACAAGCCCTTCGTGCCCGCGATCCTCGCGTGCGCCTGGTGCTGCCACGAATCCTTCGCCGGGTGATCCTGGAAGACCGTGACTTGACGACCTGGGGGATCCGGGTACCGCACCGCAAGAGCTATGCGGCCGACACGCATCGGCTTTTGGAGATCGCGGCCCGGGAGGAACTTGGCCTGGCGCCAGGCGAGCGGGCCCCTTCGCGCTTGATCTTGTTGCCTGCACCGGATCCGGAATGGCTGGCCCGGCAACCGGCGGGCGACGTACTCCGCTACTTTTGGCGCCTGCTGTTCCACGCCCGAATCCACATGACTCTTGAGGAGCGGGTGGCGGCCGGCCGGCTCGATGCGGCGGAGTTGCGGCGGCGTATTCACACCATCGGGCCGGCAGTGTTTGCCGAGGCCCGGGAAGTGCTCAGCCAGGACGGATTCCTGTTACCGCCGGCCGATGAACGAGAACTTTATACCGAGTTCGCCGCCGTATATCTCGAGCTGCGATACTTCGCGCCGGGCCTTTTGCCTCGCTATTTCCCGGTGGTCGAGCGGTTCGAGGCCATCGATGCGGCCCTGGCCGAAGACCTGGACGCCCAAGAGCTTTTTACGGCCACCCGGCCCCAGGGGGCAACTCCACCGCTGGATTCCCCCGAACCGGAAGCGGACGATGCCTGGGCCATTGCAGAGAACGGCGAAGCCGATGAGGCTTCGCCAGCCCGCACCCCGTGCGCCGGCGATGTCACGGCCGACGAGGGGTCGTTGCCCGGCTCCGCTGGCGAGCAGCCCTCCGCTGAGCGCGATGCGAAATCCAGCCGCGTGCCCTGGCGGTTTCGCCGGTTAATGGCCCGGGCCGACCGAGCCTCACGCGTGGGCAATCAGGTACGGGCCATCTTGCTCCGCCTCAAGGCGGTCCGCGTAGTGCCCATCTTGGCCTCCCAGGCCTGGCAGGGAGTTCAGGCCGACCTGGACCGGCTGGTCTCACGCCTGCAATCGGCTCTGGACCTCGACCCTCAACAGCCTCCGGCCTGGCGCGAAGCCCTGGCGGCTTTGGGTCGGGAGGCCCCCCGCGGTACGTGGTCGGCCGAAGCCCGCCTGCTTTATGACCTGCAAAAAGCCTGTGTGGACCATGAGCGCCAGATCCATGCCAGCGACCTGGTGGAGTGGGTGCTCTCGCTGGGACGGCGGCCGATCAAGCGACCGCTCCCAGGACAGAGCGATATCCTCATGTCCACCCATCTTCGCAGCGCACAGCGGCGGCTGCCGGTGGTGCGCCTTTGCGCTTTGCACCGCCGCGAATTGGCCCAACTGCTCCGCCATGGCATCCAACGCGTGGAAGAGCGGATCCGCAGTCGTTTCCGGCCGGAGGTGCATCGCGTGCTGGACGAAGTGGGCCTGGTGCCCGCCACGCTACCGGAGCGTGTGGCCCGCCAAAAGCTTGTCGAAGAGCTTTTGGACCGGATCGTCGAGCGGGGCTACGTGACGATGGGCGATTTCCGCGACGCCATTTCGCGGAACAACCTGAAGCTGGCGGACTTCGCCCGCCTGGCCGATCTGCTCCGGGGCGACCCGGTGCTCCGGGCTGACCAGCGTCTGGCCACCGCCTTGGACGGCGTGTACCGCCGCGGCGAATTCTATCTCCGCTGGATGCAGCAACTGGCATCGCTGGCCTTTGGGACGCAGGTGGGGCGGGGATTGGTCCGGTTCGCAGCCCTCCCTTTCGTCGGGGCCTTTGTGGCCCTGGCCTTCTTGCAGCACGCGTTGGACGACTGGGTGGGGCTGGAAGGAGTCCGGGTCAAGACGTGGGAACTGGTCGCCGGCCTGGGCTTGTTTCTCCTGTGCCTCATCAATATCCGGGCGTTTCGCCAAGCGGTGTGGCACGGCTTGAAGGCCGGGTTTCGCGGCCTCCGCCTGCTGATGTTCGACCTGCCTCGGTGGATACTTGCCCGGCGGTGGGTGCAGTGGTTACTCCGCAGCCGGCCGGCGCGGCTGGCCACCCGCTACGGGATCAAACCCGCCGTATTGACGGCGTTGGCATGGGTCGTCCTCCCCCGCAAGGACGTGAGCCCGGAACTGTCGTTGGGGCTGGCCGCAGGCATCTTCGCGGTGGTCAACCTCCTGTTGAATTCCCGCATGGGCCGCAATGCCGAAGAGATCCTGGCCGAGGCCGTGGTCGAGGGATGGCGGCGATTCGGCTGGCGTCCCCTGATGACCTTGCTCTCCCTGGTCATGGAGGTCTCCAAGCTCGCCCTGGAGGCCGTGGAACGTTTCCTCTACGCCGTGGATGAATTGCTCCGCTTCCGCAGTGGCGAAAGCAATCTTACCCTGGCCTTGAAGGCCGTGGGCGGGGCCGGGTGGTTTCTGGCAACGTACGTCTTCCGCTTCGCGATCAACGTGGTGATCGAGCCGCAGATCAACCCCATCAAGCACTTCCCCGTGGTCACGGTGGCCCACAAGGTCTTCTTGCCTTTCGTGGCGGTGCTTCAAGGTTGGCTGGCCTCGGCCATGAACGAGTTTCTGGCCTGGCTTGTGGCATTCTTGATCAGCGTTTCGCTCCCCGGCATCTGCGGCTTTTTGGTCTGGGAACTCAAGGAAAGCTGGCGACTGTACGCCGCCAACCGGCGGCGGTGCCTGGCCCCGGTGCCTATCGGCTCGCACGGCGAAACAATGTCGCGCCTTCTGCGGCGCGGGTTCCACTCGGGGACCTTGCCCAAACGGTTCGCCCGCCTCCGCCGTGCGGAGCGCGCCGCCAGACAGACCGGCAACTGGAAACGCGTCCGCCAGCACCTCCACGCGCTGCACCACGTGGAGGAGGCTGTGCGGCGATGGGTCCAGCGGGAGTTCATCGCACTTTTGACCGGCTGCGGCATGTGGCGCGCCGGGCCTTTAGTGGTTGACGAGGTGCGACTGGCCACCGGGGCCATCCACGTCGGGCTGACCTGCCCGCGGCTACGGTCCGGCCCCCTGGTGCTGGCATTCGAGGTCCGCGCAGGGTGGCTGCTGGTGGGTATTCTCCGGCCGGGCTGGGCCAGCCACGTCCCCGCCGAAAGCCAGCCGGCCTTGGCGGCTGCCTTAGTTGGCTTGTACCAATCGGCCGGCGCCGACCTCCTCCGCCAGCAGATCGAAGCCGAGTTGCCCACCGTGACCGCCTACGACTTGGTGCCCGAAGGCATCGTGGTTTGGCCCGACCCCGATTTCCAGCGCGAAGTGCTGTACGAGATGGACTACGGGCCGTGGATTCCGCCCCAGCAAGTCCGCGGCCCGCGCCCCCGCCGCCTCCCCGCCTTGGAGCGGGAGCGCTTGTGGATCGGCCGACTCCAAATCCCCTGGCATCGCTGGGTCACGCTCTGGGAAGAGGACCTGCCCGGCCGTCGGCCGTGGGAAGACCTCTCTTGGATCCAGGTGCTGCCCTCTTCCCCGCCGCCCCTTGTCAGTTCCAGCCGTTAGGCTCCGCGCACGCTGGGGGCGGACCTTTGCGCCACCCGCGCTCAGCCGCTGATATAACTCTTCAAGAACTGATTCTCCACCGCCAAACGTTCGAGCTGGTTCTTCACCAAGTCGCCCATCGAGACGATGCCAACCAGGCGCCCTTCGGAAAGCACCGGCAGGTGGCGAATGCGGTGCTGGGTCATCACGCCCATGGCCTCTTCCACCGGATCGCTGGGCGAAGCGGTCAACAGGCGCGTGGTCATGATGTCGCTGACGCGGAACTCAGTGAGCGGTCCTTTGCCCGAGGCTGAAAACCGCAGGATGTCGCGCTCGGTCACAATTCCCAGCAACCGTTCGCCATGCGTCAAGTCCCGCTGGCAGACCAACAGCGCTCCCACGTTCCGCCGAACCATCTCCTGCGTCGCCTCTTGCAGGGTAAACTCCGGCGGGATGGTGTAAACCGTACTACCTTTGGCCTTCAGTATGTCCACAAGCGTCGTCATCGTCGCACCCTGCAAGTACGGATCCGGGCAGACTAGGCGCCGCATTATAGCACCGGCCAGCGCCAAAACAACTGCCCCGAAAATGGGCCAGGCCGAGCCAGTGGCGCAACCCCCGGGAACACAAGCGCCCCCCTCTCTCCGGCGCTGCTCCGGGGCCGATGCTCCCCCGCCCCGCCTGCCTCAGGCGCCGATGTATTTGGCATACAGTGTGCGGGCAAGTGCGGGATCGCTGGTGCCACCCACGATCGCCCGGCCGTCGGGGAACACCGTCAGCTCGTAGCCGTCCACCTTCACCCGCACCAGATACGGGTTGCGCGTCACTTGCCCCACCTTCTCCAGCCGCTCGGCCAGCGCCTCCAGCGACACCGGCTGGCCCGCAAAGCTCAATTGCACCGCGTTTCGCCCGCATAGCACTGCCGAGCGGCTCCCTTCCTTCCCGCTGAGGAACGTAAACTGGCCTTGCTTGCATGTAGGGCAATCCACTTGCTCGCGCAACTGGGCCACGTTCACCTGGCGGATCGTCCCGTCCCAAAGCTCCACCACCGTCAAGCACGGCGAGATCGCCTCGGCGTGGCCGCTGAGCAGCTTGATAGCCTCCAGAGCCTGAAGCGAAGCGATCACACCCACCGTGGGTCCCAGAATGCCGGCCACATCGCAGGTGGGCAGCGTGCCGGGCGGCGGACACTCCGAAAGCAGGCATCGCAGGCACGGGGTGCGGCCCGGCACGATGGTCATCGTCTGCCCCTCTGCCCCCAAGCACCCCCCATACACCCAGGGGATCGCCCGCTTGACCGCCAAATCGTTGAGCAGAAACCGGGTCTCGAAATTGTCGGTGCCATCGACAATCACATCGATCCCTTCGCACAGCGCTTCGATGTTGGCTGGGCCCACGTCGGCCACCACCGGCTCGATGGTTACCTGGCTGTTGACGCGGCGGAGCTTTTCTGCAGCGGCCACGGCTTTGGGCAACTCCCGCGCCACGTCCTCCTCGTCGAACAACACCTGGCGCTGAAGGTTGCTGGTCTCCACCAGGTCGCGGTCCACAATTCGTACGAGCCCTACCCCCGCCCGAACCAGCCAACTGGCCAGCAGGCTCCCCAGCGCCCCACAGCCGCAAACCAACGCCCGGCCAGCCATCAATCGCCGCTGTCCCTCATAACCCAGCGGCGCGTAACGGATCTGCCGGACGTAGCGTGCCATCTCGTCGGGAAGCTGCGGCGGGATGCTCATCGCCATGCTCCGAATACCGGCTTAAGGTCCACAGACGAACCCCTCCCCTGTGTTCATTTAACGCCCTGTCTTGCCTTGCAGCAACGGCTTCTGGTGCCCTTGCACGGGTCCCCCTGAGGTTGCGACGGACCGCGGGGTTTCCGGTGCCGCCGCGGTCGCCCTAAGAGGCGGCGCAGGACCAACGCACGCGTGATTTTCCCCAGCGCGGCCCGAACAAACCGATACCCGGCCAATGACCCTGTCTGGCACTCCCGGCCCCGCGACCGGGCCTGGAGCGACGGCACGGCTCGGGCGATATGCCCGCCCATCCACCCCATTTGCCGCGCGATTCCCGCCCGTCAGGTGCCATTCAGGGCTACCACTTGCTGGTAGTGAGGCACCAACACGTTCCAGTTCCATTGGCGGCGCACCTGATCGGCCAGGGCCAGCGAAGACGATTCCTCGCCGTGCACCAAAAACAGCCCCCGCGGGGGCCGGCGCAGCGCGCTGAGCCAGCGGAGCAAGGCCGGGCGGTCGGCATGGCCTGACAGCCCTTGAATCTCGGCCACCTCGGCCCGCACCCGGTGCATCCGTCCATGAATCCGCACCTCCGGATTGCCATCGAGGATCTGCCGCCCCAGCGTCCCCCGAACCTGAAAGCCCGTAAACAGCACCATGCACTCGGGCCGGCCCACATTGTGCACCAGATGGTGCTTGATGCGTCCCGCCGTACACATGCCCGAGGTGGCCATGATCACCGCTGGCATCTTCGAATCGTTGATAGCCTTGGACTCCTCGGGCGTCCGTACCAATCGCAAACTGGGAAAACCCAGGGGCTGCCGTCCCCGATTGACAATCTCCTGCGTGATCTCGTCGTAGCATTCGCGATGGCGATCGAACAGCCGCGTTACCGCAATAGCCATCGGGCTGTCCAGATACACAGGCACGCGGGGAATCCGATGCTGCTCGAACAGCCGGCTGAGATGATACATCAGCTCCTGGGCCCGCTCGATCGCAAACGTGGGAATCACAACATTGCCCCCGCGGCCGACAGTCCGCACAATGGCGGCGGCCAGTTGCGATTCCACATCCTCGCGCGACGTGTGCTCCCGGTCGCCATAAGTCGATTCCATGATCACATAGTCCGCCTCCTCCAGCAGGGTTGGGTCGCGCAGGATGGGCCTGTCCCACTGCCCCAGGTCGCCCGAAAACACGACATGGTCCGTCCCGGCCGGCCGCCGCACCGAGAACTCCACGATCGCCGAGCCGAGAATGTGCCCCGCGTCATGAAACACCGCCTCCAAGTCTTGCCCTAGGCGAAAGCGCCGTCCATACGGCACGCCTCGCACCAGCGGCATGAGGCGGTCCACATCGTCGTTAGTGAACAAGGGGACCACCGGGTGCGGACCGGTGCGGCCCTCCTTGCGGTGCCGCTTCTGCTTGAATGCCGCGTCTTCCTCATGAATATGGGCCGAGTCGCGGAGCACGATTTCCACCAGTTCCGCGGAAGCCTCTGTGGCATAGATAGGCGCCCGCAGCCCCTGCCGCACCAGCCGGGGCAGCAACCCACAGTGGTCGATGTGCGCATGCGTCAGCACCACCGCATCGAGCGATTCCAAAGGGACTGGGCTGGGCTCCCAGTTGCGGTCCAGGTACGGCCGCTCTTGAAACTGGCCGCAATCCACCAGCACCCGGCACCTGCCCGTATCCAGATAGTGCCGTGAGCCCGTCACTTGGCGGTTGGCCCCCAGGAACTGCAATCTCGCGCCATCGTCTTGCATGGGCACAAAACACGCGTTGATCTGGGGCATCCCCGGACGCCGCCCCCTCCAAGTGTACCATATGGGGGAAGCCCGCCCGGCAGCGGGGCTAAGGTGGAGGACCTTGCCCGGGCAGCCGGCCCGCTTGCCTAGGAAGACGACCCCGCTTGGCGGCAGTAGAATAGCCGGCAAGTTGTCCCTGTGCTGGTACCCCATTGGGAGAAAAGACCATGCTTAGAATGGTTGTGGCCGTATCGATCGTGTGCTGGAGCGTGGCGGCTGGGGCCGCAGAACCTTCGACAGCACAGCCCGCCGCAAAACAGGGCCTCATCGCCCCCGGTGCCAAACTCCAAAAGCTGGCCGGCGACTTCGCCTTTACCGAAGGGCCGGCGGCCGATGCCCAAGGAAATGTCTTTTTCACCGACCAGCCCAACGACCGCATCCTGCGATGGAGCACCGGGGGCAAGCTTTCGACCTTCTTGCAGCCCTCGGGGAGGTCCAACGGATTGTGTTTCGACGCGCAAGGGAACCTTTGGGCCTGCGCCGACCTACGCAACGAACTGTGGCGGATTGATCCCCAGGGCAAGGTCACTGTGGTTGTCCGCGACTATCAGGGTAAGCTGCTCAACGGTCCCAACGACTTATGGATTGCCCCGGACGGCAGCGTATACTTCACCGATCCGTTCTATAAACGTCCGTACTGGAACCGCGGTCCCATGGAGCAACCCTGCCAGGGTGTGTATCGCCTCGCTGCGGACCATAAGACCCTTCACCGCGTAGCCGACGACCTCAAACAGCCGAACGGCATTATCGGTACCCCCGACGGAAAGACGCTTTATGTGGCCGACCTCGGCGACCGCAAGACCTACGTGTATCGCATCGAGAGCAGCGGCATTCTGACCGACCGCCGCCTGTTCTGCGACATGGGCTCCGACGGCATGACCCTGGACTGCCAAGGAAACGTCTATCTGACCGGTAAAGGGGTGACGGTGTTCGATCCTTCCGGCCGGCGGATCCTTGAGATCGAGGTTCCCGAGCGGTGGACGGCCAACGTCTGTTTTGGCGGCAAAGACCGCAAGACGCTGTTTATCACGGCCAGCCAGGGCCTGTACGCGCTCCGCATGACCGTCGAGGGTGCCGGCAGCCAATAGGACCGCCGGACGGCACGCCTCCTTCGCCAAAAGCCATCTATCGGTTGCCCAACAAGATGGGGCACGGCAGGCCAACGAGCGGCGGCTTTTCGTGCGACACCGCTATGCCCGGCCGGCTCCATGGCCTGGCTTTTAGACGTAACTTTCCGTCCAGTAAAAAGTTACGTAAGAACGAGGGGGTGCTGGGCTGCCATCGGATGTGGATTTGGCTCCCGGCCATCGCGGAGTACAAACGGCGGGTAAGTTGAGCAGGCCCGGGGGCCTACGCCGACGCAAAGGATCGCCGCCGTGGGGTTATGTCAGACAGCTTTCCCCCCATAAGGGCGGTCATCTGGGGAGTTTTGGCCTGATAGGGCCACGCGGCGACGGGAGCCTCCTCGGGGCCGTGGCGGAAAGTTGCCAGAGGCTTTTGACGGTTTGCCGGATACTGGGCTTTACCAAAATCCCGCTTGCGCGCAGAATACCGCCTCACGTGGGAGCGACTGTGGGTGCGGGGTGGTTTTCTCGGCGCCGCCCTTGCACAACTGGAGACGCCGGGTCAAGGAAGCCGGCCGATTTCGGCAAGGAGCGCGAGAGTGAACAGAGCCTGTCGTGTAGCGGTTCTTGGGGGATGCCTGCTGGCCTGGGCCCTGGCGGCCACCAGCGCGCAGGCCCAGGGTTCGGCCCCCGCGGCCTCGCCCAGCATCGATGTGGTGCTTATCGACGTGGCCGCCGTGTTCAAAGAGCATCCTTACTTCAATGCCCGCATGAAAGAACTGCAGGCCGACGTGGACGCGGCCGAGGCCACCATCAAAAAGCAGCGGGACCAGCTTCGCAGCATGATGGAGGAATTGGGGCGGATCAAGGCCGGGACCGAGGAGTATAAGCGTTTCGAGGAGCAGGTGTTCAAGTTCCGCAGCGAGCTGGATACCAAGATTCAGCTCCAACGCAAGGAGTTTCTCCAGCGCGAAGCCAAGATCTACCACCAGGCGTATCAAGAGGTGCAGCGGGAAGTGGAGGCGTTTGCGGCGGCCAACAACATCTCGATCGTGCTGAAGTTCAATCGGGATCCTCCGGACCCGGACAAGCCGGATGAGATCATCCGCGATCTGAACAAACCGGTGCTGTACTACGCCAAGTACCTCGATATTACGCCGCACATCATCAAGCAACTGCGGGAAAAAATGCCCGTGCCTACGGCCAACATGCAGAACGGGCCGGTACAGCTTCCGCGCCGCTGAGGGCTGCGGAAGCCGAGCGTGGGCAGTGCGCAAGGCCGGCTCCCAAACGCCCGCCTCCGCACCTTTTGGCAGCTACGTCAGGTCATGGACGACTGGCCAGGCTGGGAATGGATGCCTCACCTCCTCAGCGCACGATTGCGGGGCCCGCCGTGGTCCGCGGGTTCGGGTATTGGAGCGGACGCGATGTCTGCCTGGAATTTCGGCCTGCCCCGGCCGATTCCGGTATGGTCTTCGTACGTGCGGACCTTCCGGGGTGCCCGCGGATCCCTGCTTCGATCGACTACCGCTGCGATACGCCGCGCCGGACAAGCCTGCGATGCGGGTCGGCGACGGTGGAGATGGTGGAGCACGTCCTGGCGGCCCTGGCCGGCCTGGGCATCGACAACTGCGAGGTGTGGTGCGATCA
>Ga0068707_1002499_pt1 | contig 12926 bp, 10 predicted proteins | sample YNPNPMetaG_FD_66600 | JGI IMG/M metagenome (GOLD analysis project Ga0068707, IMG submission 66600) | Anoxygenic and chlorotrophic microbial mat microbial communities from Yellowstone National Park, USA - YNP NP MetaG | ecosystem: Environmental > Aquatic > Thermal springs > Hot (42-90C) >... | reverse complement strand
AAGCGCTCTCCCAATTGAGCTACAGGCCCTTAATCCGACCACTCGGTTCGTGCGCTAACGGGCACCTCCGGCAAAGATTAGTCGGATAGTCAGGCAGTCTTCCTAGTCGGATAGTCAGGTAGTCGAACTACGAGACTATGCGACTATTCGACTACAAGACTATCAGACTCTGTGACTCGTTGACTACCTTTCGTCTTTGCAGCTCCCGGACGAGTTCGGCCTTGGGGGCGGGCCCCGTGCCGCCTGCGGGGCTTACACCGTTCCCCGCTCGCTGTGGGGCTGGCCTACTACTTCCGTTCAACGCCGGCTATCCAGATGGTAACCCTGTGGCCCCCTGGCTTCCAGATAGCCACGAGATGGGCCACTGGTGGAGCTGAGGGGACTCGAACCCCTTACCTCTACAGTGCGATTGTAGCGCTCTCCCTGATGAGCTACAGCCCCTGAGACGGTTATAAGTATATTCGCGATGAGCATGGCTGTCAAATATGTAGACTCGGTGCATCATAGTCCAGTGGTTGCGCGTGACCTTCGGCAATTTCTTGCTTAGCGCGGCGTGCAGCCGCCACTAGTTGCGGTTACGTTCGCTTAAACAAGCTATCCCATTCCAGTTCGTCTTGCAGGTCTGCCAGATACTCGCGCAGATGCTCCACCACGCTACCCCTTTCCAGAGGAGTCGAAAAGCGATGGCCAGGAAACTCCTGGATTAGCTCCGTAAAGTGCTGCGGCTCCAGGGGGCGCAGCGCCGCTGCGCCCCCTGGAGCCGCTCGTACAGCCAGCACAGCAAATCGAACCATCCCCAGAGCCAACGATCAACCCTGTCCGCCTTCGGCCACCTGACCCACGGGCAGTTCCACCGCGATCGGTTCGGCCGGCCGGGCAGTGAAGGTGAGCACCGGTTTGCCGTCTTCCCCTTCGGCCACATCCACCACTACCGTATCCCCCTCGCCGAACTCGCCCTGCAGAAGACGTTTGGCCAGCGGGTTCTCCACATAGCGCTCCAGGGTGCGACGCACGGGCCGGGCACCGAATTGGGGGTCATACCCTTCCTTGGCCAGCCAGTCGCGGGCTGCCTCGGTGAGCTCGATCTTCAGGCCATGCTCGGCCAGCCGTTCGGCTATCTCGCGCATCTGCAGGTCCACGATCTGGCGCACGTGCTCCTGGGTCAGGCCGTGGAAGATGATGATTTCATCAATGCGGTTGAGGAACTCGGGGCGGAAGGTGCGCTTCAGGTCCCGTTCGATATTCTCCCGCAACTGGCGCTCCTGGCTGGTCAGCTCATCCTGCTTGATAAAGCCCAGGGTGCCGCCCGACTTCACGAACGTGGTGCCGATGTTGGAGGTCATGATCAGCACTGTGTTGCGGAAGTCGACCACATGCCCCTGGCCGTCGGTGAGCCGGCCATCTTCCAGGATCTGCAGCAGGGAGTTCCAGACCTCGGGGTGGGCCTTTTCGATCTCGTCGAAGAGGATCACCCGGTAGGGGCGTCGGCGCACGGCCTCGGTGAGCTGGCCGCCCTCGTCGTAGCCAACGTAGCCGGGCGGCGCGCCGAAGAGCCGGCTGACGGTGTGGCGCTCCTGGTATTCGCTCATGTCAATGCGCACCAGGGCATCCTCGTCGTCGAAGAGGAACTCGGCCAGGGCCTTGGCCAGCTCGGTCTTGCCCACACCGCTGGAGCCCAGGAAGATAAAGCTGCCGATCGGCCGGCGGGGATTTTTCAGCCCGCTGCGGGCGCGGCGCAACGCGTCGGCCACGGCCTTGATCGCCTCATCCTGGCCCACAATGCGCTTGTGGAGCTCCTCTTCCATGCGCAGCAGTTTGGCAGTTTCCCCTTCCAGCATAGTGCTGACCGGGATCCCCGTCCAGCGGGCTACCACGGCTGCGATGTCCTTGGCGTCCACCACATCGTCAAGGCCTGAGCTCTCTCGCCAGGCCGCACGCTCGGCCTCGTACTGGGCTGTCAGCTTCAGGCGTTCGCTCTTCAGCTCGGCAGCGCGGGCGTAGTCGTTGGCCGTGAAGGCAGCGTCCTCTTCCGCTTTCAGCTCTGCCAGGCGTTTTTTCTTCGCCTTCAGCGAATCGGGCATGGTATACAGGGCCACCCTGAGCCCCGCGCCGGCCTCGTCTATCAGGTCAATGGCCTTATCGGGCAGGCGCCGCTCGGTGACATAGCGGTGCGAGAGCTTGGCCGCGGCCACCAGCGCTTCGTCGGTGAAGGTGATCTGGTGATGCTTCTCGTACCGGTCCCGCACCCCGCGCAGGATTTCGATGGTCTCCTCGACGGTTGGCTCGTCCACGTAGATCGGCGCGAAGCGGCGCTCGAGGGCGCTGTCCTTCTCGATGTGCTGACGATACTCATCCAGGGTGGTGGCGCCGATGCAGCGCAGCTCGCCGCGGGCCAGGGCGGGCTTGAGCATGTTGCTGGCATCCACGGCTCCCTGGGCGGCGCCGGCGCCCACCACGGTGTGCAGTTCGTCAATGAAGAGGATGACCTCGCCCTCGGCCCGCTGCACCTCTTCGATGGTGGCCTTGAGCCGCTCCTCGAACTCGCCGCGGAAACGGGTGCCGGCGATCATGGCACCCAGGTCCAGGCTCATCAGGCGCTTGCCGATGAGGGTCTCGGGCACGTCTTCGTTGACGATCTTCTGGGCCAGGCCCTCCACGATGGCCGTCTTCCCCACCCCGGCCTCGCCGATGAGCACCGGGTTGTTCTTCGTCCGCCGGCTGAGCACCTGGATCACGCGCAGGATCTCAGCGTCGCGGCCTATAACCGGGTCCAGTTTGCCCTCGCGTGCCAGTTGGGTCAGGTCGCGGGCGTAGCGCTCCAGGGTACGGTAGCGGCTCTCGGCTGCGGGGGTGCTGGCTTTCTGCCCACCCCGGCCCTGCTCCATGGCGGTCAGGATCATATCGCGCGTGATGCGGGCCTCGCGCAGCAGGTTGGCTGAGAAGCTGTTACGCTCACCCACGATGCCCAACAGCAGGTGCTCGGTGGAGATGTACTCATCTTTGAGCAGCCGCGCTTCTTCGGTGGCCTGGTCAATAACGCGTTTCAGCCGGGGGGTGATGAAGACCTGAGCCACCTGCTGGGGATACAAGATGGGGCCGGCCGTGCGTGGGGTGCGCTGCAGGTTGGTTATCAGCCTCTCCTTGAAAGTCATGATCGGCGCGCCCAGGCGTTCCAGCATGTCGGCCACCAGGCTGGCCGGTTGGTCGAGCAGGGCCAGGAACAGGTGCTCGACGTCCACCTGAGTGTGGCCGTACTGTTGCATAATCTCATAGGCGCGCCGCGCCGCCTCTTGAGCCTGTTCGGTAAAACGATCAAAGCGCATCATTTCTTCTCTCCTACTTTCTTCCTTCTAACACAACGCAAACATGACGGCACCCGGGCCTGGCCAGGTCAGGCCACTCATCACAGGGCCTGGTTACCAGGCCCGGCGCCTGCTCAATAACGCAGGACGGCTGCGATGCCGCCCACCTCGCTCAGCCGCGTGCCATGGTCGAGTGATGAGACCTTCACCCCTGCGTCAATGGCCCGATGGATGGCCAGGTTAACCACATCGGCTGTGGGCACCAGTTCGCCGCCACAATAGGGGCATGCAGCAAGCTCCTCCACGATCATGGCCTGGCAACCGGCGCACTGCCGGCCCGGTGCGTGGAAGGTTCTATCTACCAGCAGGTGATGCGCCCGGCCGGCATGGAGCGCGTGGAGCACGTCGGCCAGGCCGATGGCGCCCGCCCCCCCTTTGTGCGCCAGGGTGATTACCTGCTCCAGCAGTTCTGCCTCAGCGCGGCGCTGGGCTGCCGAGGCCACCTCAAAGGCGCGTTCCCAGACCTGCGCGGGAGAAGCGTTGATGTCCAGGCTGATCTGGCCGATGACCTTGCTTTGCAGGGAGCGGGGCAGCAATTCGCGGAATTGCGCGACATTCCCCTCTGTCCCCGACAACACCACGCGCGTCACCTGGTGCTGGCGCAGGTATTCGTCTGCCCATTCAGCAGCCTCCTTCAAGTTATGCCGCGCTTCCTGGTCTTCGTAGCGCTGTAGCTTCTGGGCTGCCCACCCTCCTTGCTTGTGGCGCTTGACCTCGGCCCCTAACGTGCCGGCCGAGTCCTCCAGCGCGCCCAGGTGATAGATGAAGATACGCGCGCCTTCGCGGTCTACCATGATCACCCCGAAACGGTCGTAGTTATCCCACAGGTCGCTGAGGGGCTTGATATAGGGCCTGAGCCCCACAAACACAAAGTCCTCCACCGGCATCAGCAGCACGTAGTTACGCCAGAAATCGAGGGCCTGAGCGCTGAAACAGGCTACCCCACGGCCCTGGCGATTATACTCGTGCTCGAAGAAGCGCTCGATGCGTTCGATATCGGCCGGGGCTGCACCTTGCTCGGCAGCCTGAGCCAGCAATTGCCGCAACGACAGCTTATACTCTTCTGTGGAGCGACGATGCGGGTCCACATTTAGATAAAGGCTCAAAATGGGAGCCTTCTCGCTCACCAGGGCAGTGAGCTCCTGCAGATCTCGCTCTTGTATCATGGGGGCACGCTCCTTTTGTGGTCATTCGTCCAGGTTCAGTCGCTGAACCTGTGCAACTGCTCTTGTAGCGCCGCCACCTGCGCCTCCAACCTGGCGCGGACAGAGCACAGGTGGTCAATCTCTGCCTCCAAGGCGACGATGCGCTCCTTCAGGCGCAGGATCACCTCCACACCGGCCAGGTTGAGCCCCAGGTCGTTGCTCAAACGGGAGATATAGCGCACCTGCTCAATATCACGCAGGGAGTAGAGCCGGCGCCCTGCCTTGCGCCTGGGACGGATAAGGCCCAGCTCCTCGTAGCGGCGCAGAGTCTGCGGGTGTAAGGCCGTCATCTCGGCGGCCACACTGATCGCGTATTGCGGTTCATCCCAAAGATCGGGAGATTGCGACATACGCCCTACCTCTTGCTCCATATGGATTTAGACCGGCTTGACGTGGGGCCAGGTCACGCCGTTTCTGCTCAACGGCTGATACCGCGCAACTGAGCCCACTTTTGCACCAGCCGGCGCTCTTCTTCGCTCAACTTTTCCGGCAGCATCACACGCACTTTGGCGTACAGGTCTCCTCGCTCGCCGGGCGCGTGCAGCTTGGGCATCCCCTGGCCGGCCAGCCGGAAAATGCGCCCCGACTGGGTGCCAGGAGGGATGCGCAGGGCCACGGTGCCGGAAAGGGTGGGTATCCGCGCCTCACCTCCCAGCAGCGCGGTGAACAGGTCTACCTGCACTTCGCAATGCAGATCATCGCCTTGCCGCTCGAAAGTGGGGTGAGGCAAGACCTTGATGCGCAGGTAGATATCGCCCCGCACGCCACCAGGCCCGGCTGGCAACCCCTCTCCGGCCATCCGCACCCGCGACCCGGTCTTCACACCCGGCGGGATCTTGACTTCCAGACGACGCCCATCCACCTGCATCAGGCGCTGAGTGCCGCGGAAAGCCTCCTCCAGGGTGATCTCGACCTCCTGCTCCAAATCTCGGCCCCGGACAGGCTGGCCCCGGGCGCGCGTGCCCACGCCCATGCCCCCGAAAAGGGCCTCGAAGAAGTCGGAGAAGCCCGAGCCACCGAACAGATCCCCCAGGTCGCCCAGGTCCGCGTACTCGACCCGCACGCCACCTGCAGGGCCTGTACGTATCCACTGGCTCCAGTCGAACCCGCCCGGCTGACCTCCCGCCTGTTGCCAGCGCTGGTAACTGTACGCCAGATCGTCGTACTTGCGACGCTTCTCGGGGTCACTCAGCACTTCGTACGCTTCGTTGATCTCCTTAAAGCGCGCTTCGGCGGCCTTGTCGCCAGGGTTTACATCGGGGTGATACTGGCGCGCCAGCCGCCGATAAGCTTTCTTGATCTCTTTTTCGTCCGCGTTCCTGTCTACGCCCAGGATTTTGTAATAGTCCTTATACTCCATACCCACTCCCCGGCCAATGGCACCCCATCCAATCGCAGCTTGCGTTTACCGCCCGCTGCCGATTCGAGTATAGTACTTTAGCATATCCTTGTCAAGAGGGCGCGAATACATTCCTCCTCGCCTGCCTTGCGAGCGCAGCTACTGCCCGGGTGAAGTAGTAGATCCTGATGTGCTGGCCTGGGGGGCGAAGAGGTCGCCGGGCAGGATAAAGGTGCCCTGGCCGCCCAATACCAGCGGGTAGTTGCCGCTCCAGTTCTCCACCGCCCGCCAGCGGATCACATCAGGGCTCAGGCTGGCTGCGATCAGCCTGTTGGCCTCGGCCTGGGCCTGCGCCTTCACCAGGATGGCTTTGGCCTCGGCTTCCGCTTTAAGCCGGATGGCCTCTGCCTCACCTTCGGCCACGCCGATGCGCTCCAACTTCTGCCGCTCAGCTTCTGCCTGGGCCTGGGTAATAATGCGCTGTTTTTCGAACTCGGCCTGCTTGGCCAGGTTCTCCTTGGTGGTGATGTTCTCCTTCTCGATCTGCTTCTGCTCCACGGCATTGCGATAAGCTTCGGTGAAATGGATCGAGCGCAGGCCGAAGAATACCAGCTCCAGGCCCTCCTTGCTGAAGTCCTCCGCCAGCCGGGCCGCGATGGCGTTCTGGGCCCGCTCCACATTCCCAGAGTAGAGGTCGCTGGCCGGGAACTGTTTCAGGACATTGCGGACATGCACCCGGCTGCTCGCCTTGACCACCTTCTCGACCACTTCGGCCTCGGTGCCCAGGTTGTTGACGATCTCCATCGCCTTCTTGCCGTCAATCCTGAAGCGCACCGTATAGCGGGCATAGATCTGTTGCCCATCGGAGGTGGCTGTATCTACCTCCACGTCCTTGTAATCGGCGTTGGAGGCCGTCGGGTCTTCGCTGGCTTCGTAGATGATCTCCTGGGTGCGATAGGTGACCGTCTGTTGGATGAAAGGCACCTTCCAGTTCAGGCCGGGCTGGAAGACCCCTACTGCACGGCCAAATTGCTTCACCACGGCCACCGAGCCGGCCTCCACCTGAGTAAACGAATCCATGGCCGCCGCGCCCAGGAAGATCAACAGCGCAACCACCAGTCCGGCCAGGCTCGCCGAACGATAGTTTGAGCGCCCACGCCGCGCGGTGGCGGCAGCGATCAAGATCGTTACCAGGGCACCCACTGCCACTGCAGCAACAAACGCTCCAACCAGTAGTCCCATTTCTTATACCCTCCTTTTGATCCTGAGGCACACGAGAGCGAAGACGATTGAAGTCGTCACTACCGAGAAAGACGCCAGACTCCGGAGAGAAGGCGCAGGACGACTCGTCGGCAGAGCCTGAAGACAGTATAGGCCGTTTCGGGGCGTGCGCCAGAACTCCCGGTGACAGCCGGCCCCCAACTGGCTGACCCGATGCGGAGTGGAGGCAGGCAGCCAAGGCCGGGCTAAGGCCGCGGCGCGCCTCCCTCCCGGCTCAGGGGATCACCAACACCTGCCCAGGGTAGATCGCGTCGGGGTCCGAGATGTTGTTGGCCACCTGCAAGGCCCACACCGTCACGCCATGGCGCAGAGCGATGGAGAACAGCGTGTCGCCAGGCTGGACTGTGTAGGTGCGGGTGGGAGTTGGTGGCTGGCTCACCGTGCTGCTGGCCGGGATCACCAGCTCCTGGCCAACGAAGATCTGATCCTCGTCTCTAATGTTGTTGACCTGCTGCAGCTCGGCTACTGATACGCCAAAGCGCAGGGCGATGGAGGAGAGGGTATCCCCTGGCCGCACGGTGTAAGTGCGCCGGCCGCCATACCCCGCAGGTGGTGTGCCGGGGATCTTCAGTTCCTGGCCCACCATCAGCACATCGGGGTCGGCCAGGGTGTTGATGCTCAGGATGGCATCGGGGGTCACCCCGAACTTCTCGGCGATCTCGCCCAGGGTGTCGCCCAGGGCCACTTTGTAGATGAAGTATTGCTCGCCCGCTCCGGTGGCTGGGATGGCGGTGGGGTTGAGCTGGGGGAGGGGTGCGGGCGGTGGCGGTGTAGGGCTGGCCGCCACCAGTGGCACGGGTGTGGGTAACTGAGGCGATGGGAGAGCGACGCGGGTGGCCACGGTGGGCAGAGCTGCCACTGTTGGGATTGCCGGCGGCGGCGAAGTGGGAGCTGTCGTCCCGACAGGGGCCGCCGTAGCTCGCACCGGGGTAGGAGCTGGGCGTTCCCGATTACATCCTGCCAGCAGCAGCGTTGACAGGATGAGCAAGAGGATCCCAAAGCAAAATCTCAGGTCCATGGATATGCCTCCGTTCGGAAGTGATTCTCCTGGAAGGGGCGCTCGGTCATCGGATCACGCCCAGCTTGCGGCCGACCTTCTCAAAGGCCGCCAGCCCTTGATCCAGGTCGTCTCGGCTGTGGGCGGCTGTGTTCATCACCCGGATCCGGGCCATCCCGCGCGGCACGGTGGGGAAGCCAATAGACATGGCGAACACCCCCGCCTCGAACAACTCCTGGCTAAACCGCTTGGCCAGCCCGGCATCCCCCAACATGACCGGCACAATGGGGGTCTGAGAATGGCCGGTGTCGAAGCCCAGGCGTTTCATCTCCGCCCGGAAGTATTCGGCGTTGGCCCACAGCTTCTGCACCAGCTCTTCCGACTCTTCCAGCAGGTCCACTGCGGCCAGGCAGGCAGCCGTGTCCGCCGGGGTGACCGCGCTGGAGAAGAGGAACGGCCGCGCCTTTTGCCGCAGATAGTCTACGATCACTTTCTTGCCGGCGATCACGCCCCCTACCACGCCGAACGCCTTGCTGAGCGTGCCGATCTCCACGTCGAAGACGCCATGCAGGCCAAAATGATCCACGATACCGCGGCCTCCCTTGCCCAAGACCCCCTCGCCGTGGGCATCGTCTACCATGGTCAGCACGCCGTAGCGGTTGGCAATCTCCGTCAGCTTATCCAGGGGGGCAATGTCGCCGTCCATGCTGAAGACGCCATCGGTAACCAGGAGGCCGCGGCGGTAGTTGGGCAGGTGCTCCTTGATCTTGGCTTCCAGGTCGGCCGGGTCGCAGTGCTCGTAGACGACGATCTTGGCGCCGCTGAGGCGACAGCCATCAATGATGCTGGCATGGTTCAGGCGGTCGGAGAAGATCACGTCTTCCTTGCCTACCAGGGGCGGGATGGCGGCCTGGTTGGCGCAGAAGCCGCTCTGCACATAGAGGGCATCCTCGACCTTCTTGAAGGCGGCCAGCCGGCGTTCCAGCTCCAGGTGGAGTTCCTGGGTGCCGGCGATCGAGCGCACCGCGGCCGGCCCGACCCCCCACTTGTCAATGGCGGCTTTGGCCGCCTCGCGCAGCCGGGGATGGTTGGCCAGCCCCAGGTAGTTGTTGGTGCAGAAGTTGAGCACCCGCCGGCCGTCTACCACCATCCAGGCATCGGCCGGTGAGCCCATGGTGCGGATGGTGATCAAAAGGTTGCTCTCGCGCAAGTTTTCCATCTCGGCGCGGATGAAATCGAGTTTGTCTGCAGGCATTTTGGTACCTCCCGACTCCAGAGACGTATATACTTGGCTCCAAGTTTACCACGTTCCTCGTTCTAACACCAACTTGAGCCGCTGAAAGGAGAGGGGGGATTGAAGAGGGTGGCTTGTGGCGGCAGCCGAAGGCTGCCGCCACAAGCCACCTTTTTCCACATATTCTGCTCTACATCTCAGAGCTGCCCTTGCAGCAGGAGCAGGCTGGGGGGCCCTGGTTGCAGCTTTGCCGCACCGCACAAAGGCGCCTGTGAGGCCCGGTAGACTGGCATATGGTATAATCCCCGCAGGAAGGCAGCTATGATCCCCTTTGATGCAGTCTGTTTTGATTTGGGCGACACGCTGGTGGATCTGGGGGAGGGCCGCGGAAGCTATGAGGCGCGGCTGGCCATGCGGGTCAGCCGGGTGTACGATGTGTTGGCCCAGGCGGGTGTGGCGCCGGCCGATCGCCAGGCCTTCTGCCATGCACTGGCCACCAGCAGCGAGGCTCGCTACCACCAGGCCGTGGCCGAGCAGCGCGGGATAGATATCTCCGATGTTCTGCGCTGGTTCTTCGCTCACCACGGCATCCCTGCCGACGACGGGCTGATAGAGGCCGCGGCCGAGGCTTACTGCCGGGGGAGCGGCGAAGTTACACCGTTGCGCGTTGGCGCGCGCGAGGTGTTGAACACGCTGCGCGACCACGGTTTGCGCCTGGCCGTTATCTCCAACACCCTCCAGCCAGCGCGCTACCTGGACGAGTCGTTGGCACGTCGAGGTCTGCTGGAGTACTTTCCGGTGCGCGTCTATTCGTCCGAGGTGCGCGTGGCCAAGCCGCATCCTGATATCTTCCGCGCCGCGCTGGCTGCCCTGAACGTCAGGCCAGAGCGTGCTGTATATGTCGGAGACCGGCTGGTGACGGACGTGGCCGGCGCGCAGGGGGTGGGAATGAAGGCGGTGTTGATAGAAGTGCCGCAGCGCATCGAGCAGGCCCCCCACATCGTGCCCGATGCCCGCATCCGCGAACTGCCCGAGCTGCTGGCCGTCTTGCCTCGGCTGGGCACATGACGGCTTTTCCACCAGCTATGCCCAGGAGGTGGAGGTGGAACCACCCAAGAACTATCTGGTTGACATGGACGGTGTGCTCGTCAGAGGTTCCCAGATCATTCCCGGCGCCGACCGCTTTATCGCTCGCCTGCGCAGCCGGGGAGCCAGGTTTCTGGTCCTGACCAACAACTCCCGCTATACCCCTGTAGACCTGGCGCATCGGCTACGGGTGGCCGGCCTGGACATCCCCGCCGAGCAGATCTTCACCTCGGCCATGGCGACGGCGCGCTTTTTGCAGACGCAGAAGCCAGGCGGGAAGGCTTTCGTCATCGGCGAAAGTGGCCTGACCGAGGCGATCCATAATGTCGGCTATGTGATCACCGATCAGGAGCCTGATTACGTGGTGCTGGGGGAGGCGGCCCACTATACCATGGAGGGTTTTACCCGCGCTATCCGCCTGATCATGGCCGGCGCGCACTTTATCGCCACCAACCCCGACCCCTCTGGCCCGGCAGAGGGAGGGCTGGCACCGGCCTGTGGTGCCGTCGCCGCGCTCATTGAGCGGGCCAGCGGTGTCGCGCCCTTCTTCGTGGGCAAGCCTAACCCGTTGATGATGCGCACCGCGCTGAACTACCTGGGGGTGCACTCTGAAAACACGGTGGTGATCGGCGATCGCATGGATACCGACATCATCGCTGGCGTGCAGACGGGGATGGAGACGATCCTGGTGCTGAGCGGCGTGACCCGCCGTGAGGATGTGGCCCGTTATCCCTACCAGCCAGGACGCATCGTGGAGTCAGTGGCGGAGATCGAACCATAGCCTGGGCCAAGACGCGCGCTTTACCCGTAACTATTCAGGCGGTGATTGGAAGGGCCACGCCGAAGGCTCGCCCGAGGCGTCACCCTTTTGGGGCCCGCGGCCAGTAGTCGGCCTTCGCCGACTTCTCTGGTCATGCACACAGGAAGGGTGTCGGCCTACGCCGACACCCGGCACGAAGTGCCCAGGGAGGGCGATTTCAATCGGCCTGAATAGTTACCTTTACCCTACCTCTACCGCGCGCAGAAAAGCGGCACTCTCTTCCGGCAGCGCAGGGTTGATGAACATCCCGCTGCCCATCTCAAAACCGGCTGCCTTGGTCACATGGGGGATGATGGTGGCATACCAGTGCATGTACTCACGGCCCACGTCGCGCAGGGGGGCAGAGCGGATGACGTAGTTGTAATCGGGGTCGCGCAGGCCAAAGTAAAGCCGGCGCAAGACGTTGCGCAGGATGTCTGCCAGCGCGCTGAGCTCCTCGGCGCTGGCGGCCAGGAAATCGGGGTTGTGCCGCCGCGGGACGATCCAGGTGTGAAAGGGCGAGAACGCAGCAAACGGGATGAAAGCGACAAAATCGCGATTGGCGGCGATCACGCGCTCACCCGAGGCCAGCTCCTCCTCCACCATCTGACAGTACACGCACACGCCGGTATCATCGAAGTAGCGGCGAGCCTCCTCGGCCCGGCAGCGGATGTGATATGGCACGACCGGCAATGCCACGATCTGCGCGTGGGGGTGGTCAAGGGAGGTGCCGGCCTCGAGGCCATGGTTCTCAAACCAGATGATCTGCTCAATGCGCGGGTCCTGCGCCAGACAAAGCCCCCTCATCTGAAAGGCGGTCAGGGTTTGCGTCACCTCTTCGACCGTGCCCAAGGCCATGCACCAATTGTGCCGTGGTGCTTCGATGACCACCTCATGCCCACCGACCCCCGACATCCAGCGATAGATGCCGGCGAAGTGGCGCACGCGCGGGCCCTCCGGTAACAGGGCGGGATACTTGTTCAGCACCACCCTTACCTGCCAGGGGCCCTCGGCCGGCAGGCGCATCTGTTCGATGGGGGCCGGCTCTTCGTTTCCCGGGCAGAAAGGGCAGGCCGCGTCCCACTCCGGTCGGTCACCGCTCAACCGCTCTTTGGTTTGGGTAAACTCCTGGGCTCGCCGGGCGCGACTGGTGGCAATAACAACCCATTCTTTGGTGGCGATGTTCTGCCGGATCTGATACATTTTCCTGCCTCTTCACCGGCCGGCGGAGGGCTCCCTGCCTATGCCATATTCCGCCCAGCGGCGGTCTATCAATTCCTCCAACTCGGCGGGCATGGCAACCATCTCCGGCCAGGTACGCGTATACCCGTCGGCCGGGCCCTTCGCCGTGGCGTCGATCCCGATCTTGCCGCCATAGGCAAAACGATAGGACGCATGATCCAGCGCGTCGGTGGGGCCCTCCTGGATGATGACATCCCGCGCCCAATCCACATTCCCGAACAGGTGCCAGTACGCCTCGGCCGTGTTGTGGATATTTACATCCTCATCGAACACCACGATCGCCTTGGCCAGCATCATCAGGCCCATGCCCCATAGCCCGTTGATCACCTTGCGGGCCTGGCCTGGATAACGCTTGCGGATGCTCACCAGCACCAGGTTGTG
>Ga0068707_1002497_pt1 | contig 12934 bp, 13 predicted proteins | sample YNPNPMetaG_FD_66600 | JGI IMG/M metagenome (GOLD analysis project Ga0068707, IMG submission 66600) | Anoxygenic and chlorotrophic microbial mat microbial communities from Yellowstone National Park, USA - YNP NP MetaG | ecosystem: Environmental > Aquatic > Thermal springs > Hot (42-90C) >... | reverse complement strand
CGATTGCTCCGTTTTTTCTGGATGGTCCTGGACATGCATGTCCTGCACCGGCGTTCCGGGGACATCCATGTCCCGCCCAGCGTGCCTTCACCGGGTGCGGTTCCGGGCATGGATGCCCGAAACCTGCGTCCGGAGCATGGATGCTCCGGACGATCAGACCGACGGGGAGATCCTTCGCTTCGCTCAGGATGACGATGTCAGACTTGGCGTTCTTTCGCGTTTTCGCCCGTTTCGCGCTTTCGCGATTGCTCCGTTTTTTCTGGATGGTCCTGGACATGCATGTCCTGCACCGGCGTTCCGGGGACATCCATGTCCCGCCCAGCGTGCCTTCACCGGGTGCGGTTCCGGGCATGGATGCCCTCTAAACCTGCGTCCGGAGCATGGATGCTCCGGACGATCGGATGGATGCCCCCGAAACCTGCGTCCGGAGCATGGATGCTCCGGACGATCGGTGCTCCGGAAGATCAGGTCGAGGTTCCGTAACGGGCGGCGTCTTACGTGTGGAGGCGGTAGGGCCGGAACTCGAAATCACGCTTGATTTCCCCAACATTTTCTTCGTGTCCACGCTCAATCAAGAAGGATATGTTCGAGCGGCTGTGGAAATCCCCCGCCGAGGGAGCTCCGTCGCCTCGTAGTCGAGCTTCCCAGGAGAAAGGAAAGGGAGGTGAACACACATGGAAGCGTATTGCGTTAAGTGCAAGGCGAAGAAGCAGATGAACAATCCGAAGGCCGTGACGATGAAGAACGGGAAGCCGGCAACCCAGGGCACCTGCCCCACCTGCGGCACCAAGATGTTCAAGATCGGCAAGGCCTAGCCGGCCCTCGACAGGTTGGCAGCTTTGACTAGGAATGGCGGGGCCATTGGCTCCGCCGTCTTTTTGTTTCGGGTTCAGCGCACGGGCCTGCGCGCCGATAATACTCGATGGAGAAGAAGTCCGAACTCGACAACACGAAACACGGAGTCACAGCCGCACCGCATTGCGCTGCTCCCGAAAGAGGCTGCGACTCCTCGCTTTTCGATTTCCGACGGGTTCCGGAGGACCGGGTTATGGCGAGTGTGCGCGCAGTGAACGCGAACTACCAAAAGGGTGTGGAGTTCTACGACCAGGGTTTGTTGATCGACGCACTTGCGGCTTTCGAGGCCGTGCTCAAGGACGCTCCGAAGGGCAGCCCTGAGTCCAAACTTGCGTCGTTTTACATCGGGGAGACGCACGCGCGCCTCGCCGAGGAAAACCTCCAACGCGGCGCTCGCAGACGAGCCGAGGAACACCTCCGGGCCGCAATCGAGCGCAGTCCCAAATACCCCGATCTACATTTTCAGCTTGCTTTGCTCATATCCGAAGAAGGGGCCATCCGCGAGGCGATGGATGAGCTTGAGGAGGCGATCAGGCTCAATCCCGATTATGCGAAGGCCTGGATGATGCTCGGGATCCTATCCTACGAGATCGGCTGCTACGAACAGGGAGCCTCTCACGTTGCGAAATCCGTCGAGCTGGAGCCGCGCTACGCCACGGCGACGTATGCGGAGGCGGTTGCGGCGCATAGGCAGGGCGACCACCGCAGGGCACTGGCACTCTTCCGCGAGCTTGCGCTGACCAACGTCGACGACATCTCATTCCACTTCGGCGTGGGCAAGAAGCTCTATCGCCAGGGAGACTATCGCGCGGCCGTTGAGGCCTTCGAGCAGGCGCTGAGCGTTCAGAGCAACTATGCCGACATCCGGAACTGGCTCGGGCTTGCCCTGATGGCTTGCTCGGAGAGCGCCCGAGCGCTGGAGCAGTTCCAAAAAGCGCTGGAGATAAACCCCAACTACACCGCCGCCCTGATAAACGCCGGTGATGCCTGTCGGATGATGGGAGACACCAGCCGGGCCGCATCCTATTATCGCCGCGCCCTGGAGATCGACCCGGACAACATCGAAGCCGGGGATCGGCTCGAGAAACTGTAGACGCCCTACATCCGTGCCTTTTTCGGCACCTGACCGGCCTCGGGAGGCGGGGGTTGGTAGAGAGCCTCGCCGGGGCGGCGCGATTGCGGAACTTCCGCCGTCTCCGGAAGCTTCATACCCAGCGCGGTGCACAGACCGTAAGCCAGATATCCGGCTGCGGCGGCGTAAGCCTTGCCTCCCACAACCCGTCCGGTAGTCCGATCCACACTGTCACACGCGATGCCGTCGTCGAGCGCAGCGCGCCGGAAAAAGTCCAACGCCTGCTCTTTGCCCGTCGTCAGCAACTGGTTTATCGCGCCCAAGACCGACGGCCCGGCTCCGTCGCATGCCGACGGCTGTGCAAAGGGTGCCGCGCAGTTCGAGAGTGGATTGTGCTCGGAATGAATCCACTGGACCGTGTGGCGATAGATCGGATCGTCCGCGTCGCAGAACTCGTGGTAAGCGAGCATCTCGAGGCTGCCGGCGGGATCGTCGCCCAGCTCGAAGTTCCCGGCGAGGTCCACCGCGAGGGCGAACATCTTGCCGAAAGGTCCGTCCACAACGAAGTTGGCCAGGATCGCCGCACGAACGCGGTCCGCTAGGTCGCCCGCTTCCGTCGCTCTGTCCAAGTCCCTGATCCGGTCGTAGAGCCGCGCTGCGTCCCTGAGCGCCCGCCAGACCATCACGTTCGAGTAGCACACATACGGAAGCCGGGACGGCTGCCCCGACGGCAACAGAAGCGTCTCGAAAAGCTCGACCGCCGGGTGCCGCTGCGCGGCCAGTATCTGTTGGATCGTGTTGATCCCGTGCTGGACGCGCCGGTCGAACAGCACCGACATGTCTTCCGTTATACGAACGTACCAATCCAGCGCCTGAATCGGCACGCAGAGCTGGTCGAGCTGCAGGCCGGGCTCCAGCACGGTTCCGCTGATGTAGCGAGAACGGATGCCGACGTTGGGCAGTTGGGTCGTGAACGCGTGGATGAGCATCTTGCGCGCCTGGCTCCAGTTGACCTGCGCGACGGCCGGCATCGACCAGACGAGTGCGTCTCGGTCCCGATACGACGCGCAAGACTCGTTTTTCGCGCTTCGCGCACTCACGACGGTCAGCTCCTCCGTGTCCAGCGCCACGGCCTGCGAGTAGAAGTAGTTGTAGAATGAGTTGACGTTTGCCAGCCGTTTGAAATGCTGGTCTTCGCAATCTATCGTGCGAGCGTCCAGCCAGGCCCTCAGTCCGTCAAGCATACGCTCCCAGCCCTGGACCTTCAGCTCCTCCGCCGACGCAATCGCGCTGACTTCCTCCAGCCCGATTCCCACGTAAATCGGCAGGTCTTTGCGTTCGCCGGCAGCAAGAACGTAATTGTCGGTCAGATCGAAGTACACGGGAACGCCCGGGCGGGCGATCAGGCTGTCTTGTTCCCACCGTGCCCCTGCTTGCCCGTCGCCGCCGTTGACCGTCGCTCGGACGACATCCTGGGGCATCAGCGCTACCGCGAACAGCGGAGTGTGGCCGCGGTACTCGATCACGGGCACGCCCGGCCGATGTGCGCTTATGCATGCGTGCTTCACGCCTGCCATCAGTTTCGGCAGGTTCGCCGCGTGGTAGGTCGATTCCCAACAGCCGCGCCACCCGGCCTCGATCGAAACCCGATCGTTCGACGTGTTCTCGATCGTCAGCACGCAGATGAACCCGCGGCGGTCCAGGGGCGCGAAGACCGTGGCGCCGGCTTTGATGCCGCTTTCGATCACCTCAAAGCGCGGTATCCAATAGCACACCGGCTCGCTCGATATCTCTGCGTCGAACAGTTCCTTTCCGTCCAGTCGAACGGTCGGCCTCAGGAACGGGCAACTTGCCGAGCCGTGCAGTTCTATGCACGCGCGGAATGCCGCGTAGATGAACCCGACCACCTGAACACCGGCGGTCGACGTCGATATGTCGGGCAACGAGACAAACTCGTTCCCGGTGCTGAGGCGGCTGACGGTATCGCTGCCGATTGTCGTCTGGATCATCCGGTCTTCTTGGTTCACCTGATCTGAGGGTTCCACCAGGGAGCCGTAAACGCCCCCTCGAGCTGTTGGTCCGTCGGGTTTTCGCCAAGTCCGTCCATTGTCGAGCGCGTCACGTCGCCCACGAAGGCGATCTGGGTGGTTGTCGGTCCGGCGGGGCTGATGATGCAGCGCGTCGTCACGGACCTCACTTCCGCGTTGGCGGCGAACGCCGCGCGCGCCACCTGAGCGGCGGCGGACAGGATTTTCGCTCTCGTTACGGTCGCTGTGCCGGGTAGAGAGAACGTGACGACCACGACGCCCTGCCGCGGATCGGCGATCACATCGTCGACGACGGCTCCCTGGGTTCGCACGCCCTCGAATGCAGCCAGCGCGGACTTCAATGCCGACTCGCCGGGCGTGCGAGCCGCAGACGAGCCTGCCGTGGCCCCGGCCGTGCTCGTGCTCGGCGCGGTGATCGCGGTCGCGCCGGAGCCGGGCGTTGTCGAAGGGGCCTCGATCCGTGCGCCTGCCTTCGGCGGCCTTGCGGCACGATGCCGCACAGGCGATGTGCGCGGACCGCTGACGGCCAGCGTGACCAGCACCGTCACGATTACCAGAGCAACCGCGGCCGATGCAGTCGGCATCGCGCGTCGAGCTTTTTCCCACTTCGGCGACGAGAGGGCGGCGCGCTGCGTCACCCTGTTGAGCGCCGCACGGTGAGCCGAGTTCTGCGGCTCCAATTCGAGTGCGATTCGGTACCACAAGGCCGCTTCCTCGGCATTGCCCTGTTGTTCGTAGATGGAGGCCAACATCGAGGCGACATCCGCGTTGTTCGGGTCTATCTCGAGTGCTGCCGCCGCGTCGGAGACGGCCGCGCTCCACTCTTGCCTAAGCTTATGAAGATTTGCGGAGCTAAGAAGCGCGGCCAGCCGCACGGCTTTCGACTCGCCCTCCGCGCTCTCCCCAACGCTCTTTCCGCACTTCGGGCAGAACCGCGCGTCGCTCTCTAGGATTAGCTTGCAGTCTTCGCAACGACGCATGGGAAGTCATGACGGCGGCTCCACGGCTCGTGAAAACACCGCCGCCCACCGCAATCTCGGAATCCGCTACTGGGCGTATTTCTTGGCCGCTTTCACCGTCTGCTGCAGGAGCATCGCGATGGTCATTGGGCCGACTCCTCCCGGAACGGGCGTGATCCAGCTCGCCCGCTGGGCGGCGGCTTCGAACTCGACGTCGCCCACGTCCTTGTCGCGGCCCTCGACCTTGTTGTAGCCCGCGTCGATAACGACCGCGCCCGGTTTGATCCAGTCCCCCCTTATGAACTCCGGTTTGCCGATGGCGGCGACCACGATGTCCGCCCGGGCGACCACGCTCGGCAGGTCCTGCGTCCGAGAGTGGCAGATGGTGACCGTGGCGTGCCGTTCCAGAAGGGCCAATGCGACCGGCTTGCCCAGGATGATGCTGCGCCCGACGACCACGGCTTCCTTGCCTTTGATCTCTATTCCGTAATGCTCCATCAAAGTCACGATCCCCAACGGCGTGCACGACACAAAGTCCGCCGTGCCGAGGACGAGCCTGCCGAGGCTCATCGCGCTGATTCCGTCGACGTCCTTCTCCACCGCCACGGTTGAGAGAATGTCCAGTTCGTCTAGGTGCTTGGGCACCGGGTGCTGCACCATTATGCCGTGGACCGTGGCGTCCTCGTTGAGCTTGCGGATCACCCCTTTCACGGATTCCTGGGTGCTGTCCGCGGGGAGCTCGATAAGGTCGCTGATCATTCCGGCGGCCTCGCAGGCTTTCTTCTTCATGCGCGTGTAGGTGACCGACGCCGGGTCGTCGCCCACCAGGATCACCGACAGCCTCGGGGTGACGCCCCTTTCGGATTTCAGCTTCTCGACTTCGACTGCGAGGTCCGCGCGAATCTGCTTCGCCAGGGTCAAGCCGTCAAGTAGTTGTGCTGCCAACGTTGTCCTCCGTCACAAAGTCGCGGGTCGGTCGGCCGACGATCTGACCGCTTGCGGCCGCGATACGTATCTCACGACTGCCGGCCTGCGACCTGCTTTAGATATCCGGCTAGAACGCCGTTAACGAACTTCCCCGACTCGGCCGTAGAGTACTTCTTCGCGAGTTCGACGGCCTCGTCGATCGCCACAATCGGCGGCACCGAGTCGACGCGTGAGATCTCATACATAGCGATGCGCAGAATGTTTCGGTCCACCGCCGGCTGTCGTTCCGGCGGCCAGCCCTCGGCAAGCCGGGCTATGTGCGAGTCGAGCTCGCCGACGCTCTCCCTTACGCCGACCGCCAACAAACGCGCGTACTCTCTCGCCTCTTCCATCCGTTCGGGCGTCTTGAGCGCGCTCAGGTCGGCGAACTCCAGCGCCGTTTCGAGCGCTTCCTCGAACGGCATCCCGGCCGAGTCCCACTGGTAAAGCACGTTGAGGGCGATCTCTCGCGCCGCCCGCCGCGCCTTTTTCATCCCCCTGCCGCCATACGCCTCGGAATGAAGCTGGTCGAGAGATCGCCGTTGCGGAAGTGCGGATTCGATATGATCCGCATCTGGTAGTCGATATTGGTCTTGATGCCCTCGATTTCGAACTCCGACAGGCAGCGCATCATCCGCGCTATCGCTTCGCTGCGCGTCTTGCCCCAGACGACCAGCTTCGCCAGCATCGCATCATAGTACGGCGGCACCTGGTAGCCCGCGTAAACGTGGGTGTCCACCCTGACCCCGATCCCTCCGGGCAGGACCAGATGCCGGATCGTGCCCACCGACGGCGCGAAGTTCGCCGCGGGGTCCTCGGCGATTATTCTGCACTCGATCGAATGGCCTTCAAGCCTGACGTCCCTCTGACTCAGGCTCAGCTTCTCTCCGGCGGCGATCCTGATCTGCTCCTTGACGACGTCCACGCCGGTGACGAACTCGGTTACCGGGTGCTCAACCTGGATTCGGGTGTTCATCTCCATGAAGTAGAACTCGCCGTTCTTGTCGAGCAAGAACTCGACGGTGCCGGCGTTGACGTACCCGACCGCTTTCGCCAGCTTGATTGCCGCCGCGCCCATTTTGTTGCGTATTGCAGGAGTGACCGCTACCGACGGCGACTCCTCCACCAGTTTCTGATGGCGGCGCTGGATGGAGCACTCACGCTCGCCGAGATGAATATAGTGCCCGTGCTCGTCGCCGAGAATCTGTATCTCGATGTGGCGGGGGTCCTCGATTTCCTTTTCGATGTAGAGATCTCCGTTGCCGAACGCCGATTCCGCCTCCGCCCCGGCCGTCCTCAAGGCTCCTGCCAGGTCTTCCTCGTTGTAGACCACGCGTATGCCTCGCCCGCCGCCGCCCGCGGTCGCCTTGAGCCTTACGGGGTAGCCCATCTTGGAGGCCGTCCTGAATGCGTCCTGCTCGCTTTGTATGGTTCCCTTGCTGCCCGGAATGACCGGCACGCCCGCTCGGGCTGCGGTCTCTTTGGCTCTGGCCTTGTCGCCCATCAGCTCGATCGCGTCCGCGCCGGGGCCGATGAACTTGAGATTGCACGCCTCGCACGCTTCCGCAAAGCTTGCCTGCTCCGAGAAATAGGCGTAGCCCGGGTGGATCGCCTCAGCGCCGGATATGATCGCCGCGGAGATGATGTTGGGCATGTTGAGGTAGCTGTCCTTGCTGGCAGGCGGCCCCACGCATACGGCTTCGTCCGCCATCCTCACATGCAGCGAGTCGCGATCCGCCTCCGAGTAGATCGCGACCGTGGCGATCCCCATCTCCTTGCAAGCTCGAATGACCCTCACGGCTATCTCGCCGCGGTTTGCTACCAGAATCTTCTTGAACAACTTCAAACTCCCGGGTTTGCCATGATCGGATGCAGCCTTCCCCGGCATCGATCACCTAGAAACTCGGATGCGTCGGGCAGGTCACCTTTCCCGTCGAAGGGTCGTAGGTATACGGCAGGTTCGACACCGGGCACTGGAAGAAGCTTGTGGAGACGCCAAGGCCTATGTCCTTAAGCGTCGGAGGGTTCGTCTCCGTCGCGTTGGTTGCCTTATAGGTCTCGATGCCTTTCCTGATCTGGTCGAGCTGCTGTCGGCACTGGGCGGCCTTGCCTGTCTCTATTGACTTGCCCACCACGGTCTGCTTTGTGCTTGACTTGTCCAGCAGCGGGCTGTCGGACTTGACGGTCGTCACTCCGCCGCCTCTGCCGAAGTAGAAAGCGGCCAGTATCACGACGACGGCCACGGCCGCAAGCAGACCTATCAGAGTCCAGTTTCCGCGGTTGTCGATTCTCACGATGACCCTCCGACATCCCAAGCCTGTGTGCATTCGGCGGCAATTTCGCGCGCGGCGGTCAGTCCGGTTCGATCCGGCACAGCGGCTGCCCGTATTCGACGGGCATCCCGTCCTCCACCATGGTCTCGCGCACGACGCCCGAGAACTCCGAGATAACGTCGTTCAGCAGTTTCATGGACTCGATCGTGCCCACCACCTGCCCCGCCGCGATGTGCGCGCCTTCCTCGGTCACTCCGTCCACCGCGTGAAATATCCCGACCATCGGCGCTCGTATGAAACGATCGGTCGTGGAGTGCTGTGTCTCTGCCGGAGCGGACGCGTCCGGCTGCGGCGCGGCGGGCCGAACCTGGGCCGGCTTGGATCCCTTTCTGATGCGCACGCTGAGGTCTCCCTTGCGAACCGAGAGCTCCTCGGTCCGCGAGGCCTCCAGCACCTGAATCAATTCCTCGATCTTAGCTACGTCCACCGCTACACCTGCAGCTCGAAAACTAGATACTCCAGTATCTTCAGCACGTAGCTGATGACGATAATCGCAAGCCAAACGACGGCCAAACTCGTCAGAACCGGAACGTCGGCGCCGAATGAGTAGGCCGCACCCTGCGGCTTGTACGTCAAGAAGCTCATGAACCTGTCGGCCTTTTCCAACACCGTTCCGACCGCCGAGCTAATCGGAGCGTAGAAGACGTAGAGCGCGGTCAATACCGCCGGAAACACCATCGGGCTGAGCAGCCGGTATTTCTGCCGCTGGTGATCGCTGTATATCAGACAGTGCCGGCACCGCTCGCGCTTGATTTTCTGCGAAAGCTGTGACTTCGCCGGCTTGTCGAGCTCGAGGCTCTTAATGATACCCTGGGCGTATGCGTTGTCCTTGCCTTCCGCCGTCATTGCCTTGAGTATGGTTCGCTCATCACAGTAGCAGCCGATCTTGACGCGCCAGCAGGGTTTGTGTGCCTCCCACGCCGGGCAGACCTCTCGCACGAAATCCCGACAGAACTCCATGTCCCAACAGCTCGGAAGAAGCTTCTTCCTCGGCTTTCCCTTGCGCCGCTCGTCCTCGTCGCCCCAGCGCCGCACCGACACACGCCTGCCCGACGCCCCGGTCCATATTCGCAGGATCGCATCCCGAAGGACCAGTGTCAGCCCGGGCAGCAGAGCCGCCGCCCCGCTCCAACGCATCGCCTTCATAATCGACGCGAAGACGGCGCTTCCCCCGACCGTTCGGGCATCCACCGTCCAGCCGAACAACACCGGCACGCCGAAGTACAGCGCCGCGCCGACCAGCGACAGTGCCTGACCGAGCGTCTCTTCTCGCGGAAACCGAATGACCAGCGACACGACGGCCGCAATCGTGCCGATCCAAAGCATCCGCACCGCTAGGCCGACGCTGTTCTGCAGGTAGGCCGTCTCGCGGGCGCCGGCTTTCGCCGCTGCGTTTATATGTCCGCCGTAGACTACCACGAAAAGGAAGACGAGCGCAAGGCCGGCCGCCGCCAGTCCGAGCTTCAGCCCGAGACCGGTTACCTGGTCAACGAGGCCTATTATCTGGCTCTTGGTATGTGTGCTCGGCCTCATGCTCGTTCCCCACCGGGCCGGGCGGGTCTGCGGCTTAGTCCTTACATCTTTCGAGGTACTCGCCGGTGCGCGTATCCACCTTGACGCGGTCGCCTATGTTGACGAAGAACGGCACCTGGATCACGGCGCCGGTTTCAAGCGTGGCCGGCTTGCTGCCGCCCGACGCCGTGTCGCCGCGCACGCCAGGGTCGGTATCCGCCACCACCGCCTCGATCGTGAGAGGCAGTTCGATGTTGATTATCTCGTCCTTGTGCGCAAGGGCCGTGACCTCGAGACCCTCCTTCAGAAACTTGATCCCGTCGCCGATCTTCTCTTTCGGGATGGGGACCATCTCGTAGGTCTCGGGGTCCATGAAGTAGTATTCTCCGTCCTGCTCGTAGCTGAACTGCATCGGGTAGCGTTCGAGGATGGCCTGTTCCATCCGCTCGCCCGCGCGCCAGGTCTTATCGATCACCGCACCCGTGCGCACGTTCTTGAGTTTGCTCCGCACAAAAGCCCCGCCCTTGCCGGGCTTGACGTGCTGGAACTCGACGATCGTATAGATGTCGCCGTCGACGATAATCGACAGCCCGTTTCTAAAATCACTGGTATCCATATGACCTGGGGAAACCTCCGGACGCTTGCGCGTGTTTGACGGTCGAATTATAGCATATCGCGCTCCTTCTTGTCATTCGCCGCTTTGGCCGCCGGCACGCCGTGCTATACTTTACCCGTGAATCCGTGTGGGGGACTGAACTGATGATGCGATCAACAACGACGGATGTCGCCGCGGTCGGGATGGACGCGTCGGGCTTGGCGCGCGCCGCCGCGCGAGTCGACGAGGGCGTGGAAAGAGGCCTGTATCCGGGCGGAGTGCTCTGGGTGGAGCGTTCGGGCTGCACCGCGCTTGTGCACTCGGCGGGTCACACCGACTTCGAGCGCACCAGAGCCGTTGACGAGAACACGATATTCGATCTGGCGTCGGTCACCAAGCCGGTCGCGATGGCCTCCTCGATGCTGCTGTTGTGCCAGGAAGGGCGGGTGCACCTCGGCGAGCCCGTGACCGACTTCTTTCCTCGGCGCAGCCTGCCGCACCTTAAGAACGTCACGCTCCGACACCTGCTTACACACACATCCGGTCTCCCGCCGTGGAAGGATATGTATTCCAAGGGCCAGAACCGCGACGAAGTAATTGACGAGCTTCTTATGATTCCCTTGGATCACGAGCCCGGCACCTATTATGCCTATAGCTGCCTGGGATACATAATGCTCTCGCTGGTCTTGGAAACGGTTGCGGGGGAGCGGCTCGACGAGTTCGCGCGCAGGCGCATTTTCGAGCCGCTGGGAATGTCGAACACGTCGTTTAACCCCGACAAGAACTCCGGCCCGGCGATTGCCGCCACCGATCACTGTCCGATGCGAAAGTGCAAACTTGTGGGCGAGGTTCACGACGGCAACGCCTATGCCCTCGGGGGAGTGTCGGGCAACGCCGGACTGTTCTCCACGGCCGCCGATCTGGCCAAGTTCTGCCGCGCGATCCTGCCGTCTGCCGTTGCGGCCGAGGAGGCTTCGAGTCCTAACGGGACGCCGCAGCCGCACACGCGCGTATTCAGCCGAACGGCCGTCGCCCGAATGTTTGTCAACGCCATTCCGGAAAGCCTGGGCGGCCAGACCGTCGGGTGGTTTACTTACCCCAACGATATGCTCTGCGCCGGGGACCTGGCTTCGAGAAAGGCGATAGCCCACTCCGGGTTCACGGGGACGGCGGTGGTGATCGATCCGGAGTACGATCTGTTCGCTATCCTGCTCACAAACCGCGTGTGCCGCGAGGGAGAAGGAACCGAGTTTCGCCATCTCAGAAGACGCATATTCAACGCGGTTCTCGGTTCGATTGTGTGGTGAGACGGACTTTTTGACCAGCCTTTTTGTTGCACTATTGACATAGCAGGTAGAAGCGATTATAATAAGCGTTGCCTGCGTCGGGCAGGCGGAGATTCAATCACAACGCTGAATTCGAGGTAGCTGTCAACTATGGAAGTAGAGAGCGTGCTCAAGAAAGAAGAGCCCGGGACGGGCGGGCCAAAAGTGCTCGTCATAGACGATGAAGAAAACACTTGCGAACTCATCACGCTTTATTTCGAAAAGGCCGGCTATCAGGTCATGTGCACCGGCGACGGAAACCAGGGCGTGGAGATGGTCAAGTCCGAAAAGCCGGATATCGTCATACTCGACCTGATGCTGCCGGGCGTGGACGGTCTGGACATCTGCAAGGAGATACGCAAGGTCTCCAACGTCCCGCTAATCATGCTGAGCGCACGCGTGGACGAGGTGGACCGGGTGCTCGGCCTCGAGATCGGTGCCGACGACTACGTCACCAAGCCCTTCTCGCCCAGGGAGCTTTTGGCCAGGGTAAAGGCGGTTCTGCGCCGGGCCGCCTACATTCCCGGCCCCGACGAGCAGCAGGTCCTGAACCTGCCGGGCCTCTCGATTAGCAGGATGTCCAGGGAGGTGATCGTGGGAGACCAGAGGATCGACCTCACGCCCAAGGAGTTCGACCTCCTGTGGTATCTGGCATCCAACCGCAACCGAGTTTTCACTCGCGAGCAGCTTCTGGAACAGGTCTGGGCCTACCGCGAGTTCTACGGCGACGAGAGGACCGTCGATCAGCACATCAAGCGCCTGCGCCGCAAGATCGAGATCGAAGGCAGCCCGTGCCGGATAACGACGATCTGGGGCGTGGGCTACAAGTTCGAGATCAGGGAGCCGGCTGCGGTTGTCCAGCCGTAGTCGCTCCGAGTCTCTCTGAGCGCAGCGAAGAATCTTACTGCGCTCGGATGCGATTGCTAGTGCCGACAGCGACTTTCGGGGCGGCGCGAAAACTCGCGCCGCCCCTTGCCGCAGTCCGCGCCTCTCGTTTTCGACCTGTCGGACACCGAGAGACGTTGCTTCGGGATGCGTCGCGCGCGGTCGGAACCTTGCGCAGTCGGTCGGCTTTATTGCCCCGGCCCAGGGCAGACCATCCTTTCCGCCCTCGGCAGCTGCTCAGGCACGCCGAGGACGATCAGAACGTCGCCGTCCTCGATCACTTCGTCGGCAGTCGGGTTGGGAACGATCGCGCCCGAGGCCCGCTTGATCGCGACGACCATCACCCCCGCGTCCTTCCTCAGCCCTGAGTCGGCGATGGTTTGG
>Ga0068707_1002495_pt1 | contig 12944 bp, 11 predicted proteins | sample YNPNPMetaG_FD_66600 | JGI IMG/M metagenome (GOLD analysis project Ga0068707, IMG submission 66600) | Anoxygenic and chlorotrophic microbial mat microbial communities from Yellowstone National Park, USA - YNP NP MetaG | ecosystem: Environmental > Aquatic > Thermal springs > Hot (42-90C) >... | reverse complement strand
TAGCTGGTGACGTACACCCACTCGCCGTAGCTGTCCAGTACGAAGGCGCGGTGAGCCACGGTGCCGGTGACATGCTCGGTGCTGGTGCCCGTGTCAGCAGCTCTTCGCCGCGCTTCCACCCACGCCCAGAAATCGTCGAAGCGGGCTGGGAGGGGGCCGGTGTCGACCCTGCCACGCCCATCGCGCCAGGCGCGCTGGCCGGCCCGCACCAGCACGGACCCCAGCTCGATGGGGAGCTCCACATTCCCTGCGTGCGCCTCCAGCTCAAGGGCGTCGGTCCCAACGCCAATGCGGTACAGACCGGGCTTGTCCAGCATTGCCGTGCCGAGCTCGGAGGCGAGCTGGACCGACTCGTCACCCAGCGCCGTGGCGGGGATCTCGATGGCCGCTTCGCCCTGGGCGAGGAAGAGGGAGGTCCGGCTGGCGGTCCCTGCCTGGGAGCCCACCACCGCATCCACGTCCAGCACCGTGAACTGATCCAGCCACACGGTGCAGCCGTCGGCGAGCTGGAGTTCCAGGCGTGCTCCCCTCGAAGTCTCCAGGCGGTCGCCAGGCACGATGGGCATGTTGACGATTGCCTCGACGATCTCCTCCTGCTGGGCAGGGCGCACGCTGGCGTAGCGTTCCAGGTACGAGATGTAGCTCAGAGAGGTCACCTCGTCCGTCGCGAAGGCCACGCCGGCGAGCCCGATTGCGAGGGTGACGCTCACGATGGTGGTGGTAACGCTCTTCATGGCGGTCCTCCCATCCACATCCACGCAACACGAGAGCAAGGTGTGTGCCAGCCCTCGGTGACACGCCCGGGGTGGCTGGCACCCTCGACCCTCCAGGCTCACTCCTTGCCCTCCAGCCGGTCCACCGACTCGAGCTGCTGGGACTGGCGCAGCTTGACGAGGGTGCGCGGGGGGTAGTAGCCGGAGCGGAGGACGACGCCGGGGTAGGTGACGCACCCCGGCCCCATCACGACGCCGGGGTTCAAGACGGTGTTGCAGCCGGTGCGGCAACCGTCGCCCAGGATGGCGCCCAGCTTGCGCCGACCGGTAGGGAAGATGCTGGTGCCGGTGCGCACGCTCACCTCGCGGCCCATGTTCTTGACGTTGGAGAGGATGGTGCCGGCGCCGAGGTTCACGTGGCGGCCCAGCACGCTGTCGCCCACGTAGTTCTGGTGGGGGGCGTGGGCGCCGTCGAGGAGGATGGCCCGTTTGAGCTCCGAGTGGGCACCAACGACACACCCCGCCCCGAGCAGGACGCCGCCGCGCAGGTACGCGCCGGTGCGGATCTCGCAGCCATCGCCCACCACCAGCGGTCCGCGCAACACCGCGCCGGGCTCGATGCGGCAGTGGCGCCCGATGGCGATGGGTCCCTCCAGGACGTGGACACCCGCGGCAAGGGGGGTGAGGATCCGCCACTCCGTACGGGCTGCCAGGTAGTCGTCGAGGGGTTGCCCCAGGGCCTCCCAGGCGGGACGGTGGGGGGAGAACACCGCTGCGTGCTCGTACCCGTCCAGGTCGAAGAGGTTGATGGGGAAGAAGCACTCTAGCTCGAGCATGGCGCGAGTATAGTCAACTGCCCGAGGCACTGCCGGGGGAAACGGTGCTCTGGGGCGGCCAGCGCACGATCACCACGGTCTGGTCGTCCTCCGGGACCACGGTGCCTGCAAAGCTCGCCACTGCCTGGAAGATGGCCTGTACGATCTCGGCCGCAGGCTGGTGGGCGTGGCGTCGGACGAGCCGTACCAGTCTCGTGATCCCGAACTCTTCGCCAGTGCGGTGGTGCCGGCATTCGGTGATGCCATCGGTGTAGAGCACCAGCAGGTCTCCGGGGTTTAGGCGCGAGAAGCCGCGCAGGTAGGTGGCATCTGGCGACACGCCCAGGACCATGCCGCCCTCGCGCAGGAACTCGGGGCCGCCGGCGGACCGCAGGATGAAGGGGGGGACGTGTCCGGCGTTGACGTAGATCACGTTGCCGCTCGTCTCCAGCTCTGCCACGAAGAGGGAGACGAACTTGGAGACGAGCTTGGAGCGGTTGATGATGGTGTTGAGGCGCTCCACCGTGCGGGAGATCTTGAAATCCCGGGTGAGCCCCATGCGCAGACCCATGTACACGTCGCGCACCTGCAGAGCGGCGGGCAAGCCGTGACCGGAGGCGTCGGCAATGACGAGGTCCACGAGCTCGGGGGTGAGGGGGATGTAGTCGAAGAAGTCGCCGCCCACGACCTCGGTGGGGCGGGAGTCCCCGGCAATGTCGAAATCGGCGTAGTGGGGCACTCGCTTGGGCAGGATGGAACTCTGGATACGGCGGGCATCCTGGAGGATCTCCTCGAACCGCTCCTGCCGGAGCTTCTGGTTGATGGCGAGACGCACGATGTTGAGGGATGCGCGCAGGTCCTCGCTGGGCCCGGCCCCGCCGGCGAGGTCGAAGGAGACGAGGTACTCGCCCTCGGCAATGGCAATGGCAGCGAACTTGGAGTGCGTCCCCAGCCTGGCCTCCAGCTGCGGATCCACCTCGGGGGCCGATAGGTCCATGACGACGAGGCCGCTGTCCAGGAGCGTCTCGATGGGGGCGTAGGACTTGGGCACGCGGGTGCCCACGGCTGCGCCCGAGGCACTACCAAAGGTGTGGACCAGCTCGTAGTCGGTGTCCACCAGCTTGTAGATCCGCCCCCCCACGATGCCGAGATGGTCGCGGAAGCTGGCCACCATGTGGTCGGCCACGTTGCGGATGGTGGCGAGGATGTCAGCGCCCCGCTCGATGGCGCCGAGGGTGCGTTCGACGCGGCGGAAGAGCGACTTGGGGGTGCTGACGAGCGCTGGCTGTAGGGACTTGGTCTTCTTCTTGCTGGGGGATGCCATACCTCGTAGCGGTTCGCGCTGTGCGCGGTTTCCGTCCTTCCTCAGGCGGGAAGAGTAGCACTTCCCGGCAAAGGGGCGCTCACGGGAAGGCGTGGAGGTTCAAGAGGGCCAGCGCCTGCTGGTTGCCGGGTTCGAGCTTGAGGGCTTTCTTGAGGTAGCGGTGGGCGGTGTGCAGGCGGCCGCGGGCAAGCTCGGCCCGCGCTAGGGCAACCCAGCTCTCCGCCAGGGCTGGCTGGCGGTGGCGGGCCCTGCGGTAGAGGCGGATGGCCTCTTCCACGTGGCCCTGGGCCAGCTCCACGTCCCCCCGGACAATCAGGACGTGGGGCGAGGCGGTTGCCATGTTGGCGGCAGCGAGAGCGGTTTGTGCCTCGGCTTCCTTGCCCAGGAAGCGATACAGCGCTGCCAGGTTGGTGAGCACGGTGGGGTTGCCAGGTTCCACGGCGAGTGCGTGGGCGTACGCGTCGAGGGCGCCCTCCACATTGCCAAGGCGGCGCCGCGCCACCCCCAGGTTGCCCCAGGCGCCCGCAAAGGTGGGAACCAGCTTCACCGCGTTCTCGAAGTAGCGAGTCGCCGCGTCTGGACGGCCACCCCGGAGTTCTTCCGTCCCACGGTTGTTGAGGTAGAGGGCCGTGATCCACATGTCGTCCAACGACTGGAGCGCCCGGGGTTGCTCGAAGCGCGAGCGCTCGAAGTCGTAGAGGTTGAGGCCCCCGGCGTGGGAGAGCACCGCGACCACGTGGGTGTTGACCACGATCAGGTCTCCCTCGCGCTCGCTCCCGCGCGTCTGGGTGACGAGGGCGGTGGTGACTGGCACCCCCAGCGAGCGACCCAGGGCCACGAACAGGTTGGTGAAGGAGAGGCAGTTCCCCTGGCGCCGATAGAACGCCTCGGCGGCCGTGAAGGTCCCGCGGTTCTCGTACGAGAACGGGAAGGTGTCTGCGTCGAAGAGGGCTCGCTGGAGGTTGGCCAGTCGCTCCGTGGGCGTCCCGGTCCCGGCCACCCGCAGCGCGAACTGCCGCATGTGCTCGGTAACCAGCAAGGGGTTAGCAATCTGTGCCGGTTCGACACCACGCGACCGCACCTCTGCCTCCCAGCGTTCCTGGCTCAAGAAGTAGAGGCTTGGGGGCCGGGTGGCGACGCAACCACCCAGGAGGAGCAACGCGAGGAGGGCGGGATGCTTCACCGACCCAGTATACGGGTGGGTCGCGGACGGGTTATTGTGGCACCCCGAGCGGCGGGCCGAGCCGCGAGGCGATGGGGGAGGGACCCCGCGTCGCCCGAGCCGAGCTGGTTGGCCGCCAGGAGAGGAGGGAGCGACCGTGGGCTTTACAACCGTCGTGGTGGAGACCAGTGGGGCCGTCCAGACCCTGATCTTGAACCGTCCTGACAAGCTCAACGCCTTGAACAGCACGTTGCTCGCGGAACTGCGCGAGGCCCTGGAACGAGCCCAAGAGGATGCCAGCGTCAAGGTGCTCATCCTCACCGGCGCCGGCCCCAAGGCGTTCGTGGCCGGTGCCGACATTGCCGAGTTTGCGGACATGACGCCGGCCGAGGCGGTGGCCTTCTCCCGTCGCGGCCAGCAACTGTTCGACGCCATCGAGCGCTCCCCGAAGCCTGTCATCGCTGCCGTCAATGGCTTCGCCCTCGGCGGCGGGTGCGAGCTGGCCATGGCCTGCCACCTGCGTGTTGCGGCCACCACCGCCGCCTTCGGACAACCGGAGGTGAAGCTGGGGATTATTCCCGGCTACGGAGGGACACAGCGATTGCCACGGCTGGTGGGTCGGGGGCGGGCGCTGGAGCTGTTGCTGACCGGCCGAACCATCGATGCGGCCACGGCCTTGAGCTGGGGCCTCGTGAACCGCGTGGCCGAGCCGGAGGCACTGCGCCAGGCGGCCTTGGCACTGGCGGAAGAAATTCTGGGCGTGTCGCCGGTGGCGGTGGGGTACTGCCTGGAGGCGGTCCGGGCTGGGCTGGCCGGTACCCAGGAGCAGGGGATGGAGGCGGAGGCCAGCCTCTTCGGCTTGTGCTTTGCAAGCGAGGATAGGCGGGAAGGGGTGGGGGCGTTCCTCGAGAAGCGGAAGCCGAACTTCCCGGGGCGCTGAGTAGCGCGGCTCGTGCCGCGCTTGATCGGCGGGGCGAATCCGCAATGATAGGCCTGTGAGCCAGCGGCTCTCTCACCTGGTGTACGACTGGAACCTCCACGGTCCAACCGGTCCGCCGCCTCGCGTGTGCGTGAGCTTCGACGACGAGACGCTGCGCGACGGGTTGCAGAGCCCCTCGGTGCGCAACCCCTCGCTGGAGGGAAAGGTGCGTCTGCTCCACCTCATGGCGGCCCTGGGGATTGGCAGCGCCGACGTGGGCTTGCCGGGTGCTGGACGCCGCGCGGCGCGCGAGGCGGAGGCCCTGTGCCAGGAGATCGTCCGTTCGCGGCTCCCCATCGCTCCCAACTGCGCGGCGCGCACCGTGGAGAAGGACATCCGTCCCATCCTCCGCATCATGGATCGGGTGGGACGGGCGGTCGAGATCGCCCTTTTCCTCGGTTCTTCCCCGATCCGCTGTGCCGTGGAGGGGTGGACGATCGAAGACCTCCTCCGCCGCACGGAACGGATGGTCTCCTTGGGGAGGCAGCACGGGGCCCAGGTGACCTTCGTCACCGAGGACACGACCCGCTCCGATCCCGAGACCCTGCGCTCCCTCTACACCGTGGCCGTGCGCAGCGGCGCCAGCCGCGTTTGCGTTGCAGATACCGCAGGCCACGCCGATCCGCTCGGGGCCTACGGTGTGGTCCACTTCGTGCGGGGTGTGGTGGATGCGGCAGGTGGGCGCAGTGTCGGGCTGGACTGGCACGGGCACAACGACCGCGGGCTTGCGGTCGCCAACGCGCTGGCCGCCGCGCTGGCCGGTGCTGACCGGCTGCACGGCACGGCGCGGGGGGTCGGGGAGCGGGTGGGGAACCCGCCCATGGAACAGCTCCTGGTGAACGCGCGCCTGCTGGGGTGGGCGGCTCCCGACCTGTTGCGGCTGGGGGAGTACGTGGAGACGGCCAGCGACCTGTTGGGGATCCCCGTGCCGCCGGGAGCGCCGGTGGTGGGGCGCGACGCGTTTCGCACGGGTACCGGCGTGCACGCCGCCGCCATCCTCAAGGCGGCCCGGCGAGGGGAGCCGGACGTGGTGGACCTGGTCTACTCGGCGGTTCCAGCCGCCTGGCTGGGGCGCCGGCAGGAGATCGAGATCGGCCCCATGTCCGGTGTATCGAACGTGCGCTGCTGGCTGCTCGCCCGCGGGATCGAGCCGGAGGAGGAGCTGGTGAACCGCATCCTGCGTGCTGCCAAGCGCAGCCGCCGCAACCTCAAGGACGCGGAGATCGAAGCCATGGTGGCGCGCCGCGCTGGTGGCGAGCCGCCGCCCTAGCGTCTCGGCTGCGCTGCGGCTAGGTTGGACGCCCACGTTGCACGGAGGGGCAGCGATGTGCACAATAGCGCCGGCCGGGGACCCCGGCTTTTCGCGTGGAGGGCGCTATGAAGGTTCATGAATACCAGGCCAAACAGATCTTGGCCGGCCACGGTGTGGCGATTCCCCGCGGGCGACTGGCCACGACGCCAGACGAGGCGCGCCGGATTGCCGAGGAGCTTGGCGGTCCGGTGGTGGTCAAGGCCCAGGTGCATGCCGGTGGCAGGGGCAAGGCAGGGGGAGTCAAGCTGGCCAAATCCCCCCAGGAGGCGGAGGCGGTGGCAGCAGCCATCCTGGGCATGAAGCTGGTGTCGCGGCAGACCGGCCCGGAGGGGAAGATCGTTCGCAAGGTGTTGGTGGAGGAGGGCGTCGCCATTGCCCGGGAGCTCTACGTAGGCGTGGTGCTGGACCGGGCGGTGGGACTGCCGGTGATGATGGCCTCCAAGTTCGGCGGCATGGAAATCGAAGAGGTGGCGGCGGAGCATCCTGAGGCCATTCTCAAGGAGCACTTCGACCCGGTGCTGGGTCTCCACCCGTTCCAGGCGCGCAAGCTGGGTTTCGCGCTGGAGCTCGGGGGCGACACGCTCAAGCAGTTCCAGCGCTTGGTCATGGCGCTGGCGAAGGCGTACAACGAGAGCGACGCGTCGCTGGCGGAAATCAACCCCCTCCTGGTCACCGCTGCGGGTGGGGTGATGGCCTTGGATGCCAAGATGACCTTCGACGACAACGCCCTCTCCCGGCAGCCGGCGATTGCGGCCATGCGGGACCTGGACGAGGAAGATCCCTACGAGGTGGAGGCGTCCAAGTACGACCTCAACTACATCAAGCTGGACGGCAACATTGGCTGCATGGTGAACGGGGCCGGCCTGGCCATGGCCACCATGGACATCATCAAGCACCACGGCGGCAGCCCGGCCAACTTCCTCGACGTGGGGGGTGGGGCGAGTCAGGAGCGGGTGGAGGCGGCGTTCCGCATCCTGCTCTCCGACCCGGCAGTCAAGGCTGTTCTCATCAACATCTTCGGCGGCATCGTCCGGTGCGACATGCTGGCGGCCGGGGTGGTGGCGGCAGCCAAGAACCTGGCGGTGAAGGTCCCCATCGTGGCGCGTCTGGAAGGCACCAACGTGGAAGAGGGGCGTCGGATCCTGGCCGAATCGGGGCTCGCAATCCAGCCGGCGGCAAGCATGGCGGATGCGGCGGCCAAAGTGGTAGCAGCGGCGCGGTAGGGAGGAGCCATGGCAATCTGGGTGGATGAACGGACCAAGGTGGTCGTGCAGGGCCTCACCGGCAAGGAGGGGCAGTTCCATGCGGCCAAGTGCCGCGAGTACGGCACCAAGATCGTGGCCGGTGTGACACCGGGCAAGGGCGGTCAAGCGGTGGACGGGGTCCCCGTCTTCGACACCGTGGTGGAGGCAACTCGGGCCACCGGGTGCAACGCTTCGCTGATCTTCGTACCCCCCATGCTGGCGGCGGACGCGATCCTCGAGGCCGCGGACGCTGGCATCGAGCTCATCGTGTGCATCAGCGAAGGGATCCCCGCCCGGGACGAGGTGCTGGTGAAGCGGGCCCTCCAAGGCAGCACCTCGCGTTTGATCGGCCCCAACTGCCCTGGGATCATCTCCCCCGGCAAGGCCAAGCTGGGCATCATGCCGGCACACATTCACCGGCCGGGTCCGGTGGGGGTGGTGTCGCGCTCGGGAACCTTGACCTACGAGGCGGTGGGCCAGCTCACGAGCCTCGGGCTGGGCCAGTCCACCTGCGTGGGGATTGGCGGCGACCCGGTGCCCGGTACGAGCTTCATCGACGTCATCGACGCCTTCAACCGGGACCCCGAGACGGAAGGCGTGGTGATGATCGGGGAAATTGGCGGCAGCGCCGAGGAAGAGGCGGCGGCCTTCGTCAAGGCGAACGTGAAGAAGCCGGTGGTGGCCTTCATTGCTGGTCAGACGGCGCCGCCCGGACGGCGGATGGGGCATGCCGGTGCCATCATTTCCGGGGGCAAGGGCACGGCCAAGGAGAAGATGGAAGCACTGACTGCTGCTGGCATCCACGTGGTGGCCACGCCGGCCGACATCGGCATCACCATGGCGCGGGCCTTGGGTCGCGGGTAACGCCGTGGAACCACGCCCGCCCCGCGGACGCGTGCCGCGCTGCGCGCCGCTGGCCCCGGGCGGCGGAAAGGAAGCTTCACGCATGCGAGAGAGAACACTCACCATTCTCAAACCCGACACGGTGGCGCGCCGCAACGTGGGAGCCATCATTTCTCGTCTCGAACAGGAGGGGTTCGAGATCATTGGTGCAAAGCGGCTGCAACTCACCGAGGAGCAGGCCAAAGCGTTCTACGCGGTGCACCGGGAACGGCCCTTCTACCGCTCCCTGGTGGAGTTCATGACCTCGGGGCCGGTGTGGGTGATGGCCCTGGAGCGCGACAACGCGGTGGAGCACCTGCGCCGGGTGATGGGCGCCACGGACTCTGCCAAGGCGGAGAAGGGAACGATCCGCGCCCAGTTTGGCACCAACATCGAGCGCAACGCGATCCACGGTTCCGATTCCCCGGAAAACGCCCGCCAGGAGGTGGCCTTCTTCTTTTCGGCGGCCGAGCTGGTGTGAGGCGCGCGGCCGCGAACGCTGCTGGGGAGGGCGGGTCGGTGGGGGCTTGGGCGCGGGTGGGCGAGACCACCGTGATCTGTTGGGGGTGCCGAGCCGCACGAGCGGTGCGCGGGCAGGGTAGGGCTAGAATCGCCGTGTGGTGGAAGAGGAGCGTGGCACCTCGGCATTCTTCATGCGGGATTTGCCCGATTATCTGGCCGTGCTGACGGTGGAGCGGGGCCTTTCGATCAACACCGTCAAGGGGTACGGCAGCGACCTGGCCGCTTTTGGGCGGTGGCTCGAGCGGTGTGGCCTGGCGGTGGAGGCGTGCGAACGGTCGCACCTGCGCCGCTACCTGTCGGAGCTGCGGGGAGCGGGACTGGCGGCGCGCACAGCGGCCCGTTCACTGGCGGCGCTGCGGGGGTTCTTCCGCCACCTGGTGGAGTCGGGGCGCATCGCCCAGGATCCGACGCTGGAGCTGGAGTCGCCCAAGCTGCTGCGGTCGCTCCCCCGCTTCCTCTCGGACGTAGAGGTGGACGCCCTGCTGGCAGCGCCGGACGTGTCGAAGCCCCTGGGCCTGCGCGACAAGGCAATGCTGGAAACGCTCTACGCCACCGGGGTGCGGGTATCGGAACTCGTGACCCTCAAGGTGAGCGGCGTGCGGCTGGAGCCGGGCTACGTGAGGGTGTGGGGGAAGGGGGCCAAGGAACGGATCGTGCCGCTGGGGTCTTCGGCCTGCCAGTGGTTGTCCCGCTACCTCTCGCAGGTGCGCCCGGCCCTGGACACCAGGCGGTGCGAGGAGGTCTTCCTCACCCAGCGGGGCGGTCCCATGACGCGGCAGAGCTTCTGGCGGCTACTGGTGGCTTACGGGAGGAGGGCGGGCATCACGGGCCACCTCTCGCCCCACGTGCTGCGCCACTCCTTCGCCACACACCTCCTGGAACACGGCGCCGATCTCCGCGCCGTCCAGGCCATGCTTGGGCACGCGGACATTTCCACCACGGAGATCTACACCCACGTGACGAGGGAGCGACTGCGCCGCCTCTACGCTTCCAAACACCCCAGGGCGTGAGGGAAGGGGGTGGCGTGAGCGCACAGTGGTGGCGGGCCCTTTCCCTCGCGGCGCTGGGGCTTGCGCTGGCGGTGGCGGGGCCGGTCGGGTCCGCTTGGGCAGCTTCCTCCTACCTGGTGGTGTTCGTGGATGGCCGGACCCTTGAGGTGACCGCTGCGCGCCTGCTGGACGAGCGGCACCTCCGCCTGGAGTTGGGCGAAGGGGCGGCGGTGACGGTTCCGCTGCTGCGCGTGGAGCGGGTGATCGAGGCGGAGGTAGAGGAGGAGGCCCAGGAGCTGACCGTGCCTTCCTGTCCCACCGGCTTTGTAGCCGAAGAGCTGCCGCAAGGGGTGCCGTTTGCAGGCGAGATCGTGCGCGCCAGCCGCGCGACGAACCTCCACCCCTGGCTGGTGGCGGCGGTGGTGGAGGCGGAGTCGGCGTTCGACCCCTGGGCCGTGTCGCGCGTAGGCGCCCGAGGCCTCATGCAGCTCATGCCCGCAGTCTGGGTGGAGCAGGGGGTGGTGAACCCCCACGACGTGCGGGCCAACCTCCAGGCCGGGTGCCGCCACCTGCAGGGATTGCTCCAGCGCTACGGCAACCTGGCGTTGGCACTGGCTGCCTACAACGCCGGCGCAGGGGCCGTGGACCGGGCTGCCGGTGTGCCCCCCTACCGCGAAACCCGCGAGTTTCTGCGGCGCGTCCTGAGCAAGTTCTGCCCCGGCGGGGTCCCGCCCGAGGTGGCAAAGGCCGCGAGGGAGGATGGGCCTGGTTCGGGAGGGTGAGGTTGTGAATGTTCGTATAATGTCGATGCTCGTCGGGGCTGGGAGGTCGGCTGCGCCCTGCGAGGTTGTGGCTAGCAGAGGGGAGGCGACAGATGCGTGGTCGCGATGAGGGTACGAGGGCGCTGTCGGCGGGCGTGGCCGCGGGACCGGGGAGGGGGGACGGCAGTCCGGCGTTTCTCACCACCCGACTCGAGGTGCTGCTCGAGAAGGCGCGCAAGAACAGTCTCTGGCCGTTCCCGTTCGGGACGGCCTGCTGCGCCATCGAGTTCATGTCGGTGATGATGTCCCACTACGATCTCTCGCGCTTTGGCGCCGAGGTGGTGCGGTTTTCGCCTCGGCAATCCGATGTACTCATCGTGGCGGGTACTGTGACCGACAAGATGGCACCGGTGATGGTGCGCATCTACGAACAGATGGCCGAGCCCAAGTACGTGATCTCCATGGGTGCCTGTGCCTGCACGGGGGGGTTCTACCGTGCGTACCACGTGGTCCAGGGGATCGACGAGTTCATCCCGGTGGACGTGTACGTCCCCGGTTGCCCGCCGACTCCGGAGGCGCTGCTCCAAGGGGTGATCCGGCTGCAGGAGATGATCGAGCGGGGCGAGACCCACTACCAGCGTGCAGTTGCCGCCAAGGCCCGGTCTGCCGGGGAGGGCCAATGAACGGTGCGGATGCCATTCTCGATGCAGTTCGTCAAGCCTTTCCAGAAGGTTCGGGGGTGTCTGTGGCGCCCCCTTCGGACCTGCCTACGCTGCGCGTGGAGCGCGGCACGCTGCTGCCCCTCGCCCGCTTCCTGAAGGCAGATCCGCGCCTGGATTTCTCGCTGCTCGCGGATGTGTGCGGGGTGGACTGGCTGGAGCGACGCGCCCCCCGGTTCGAGGTGGTGTACCACCTGTATTCCATCGCCAAGGGGCACCGCCTGCGCCTCAAGGTCCCCGTGGCCGAGGAGGATGCCGTCGTGCCCTCGGTGTACGGGGTGTGGAAGGCGGCCGACTGGTTCGAGCGGGAAGCCTTCGACATGTTTGGCATCCGTTTCGAGGGTCACCCCAACCTGCGTCGGATCCTCTGCCACCCCTCCTTCGTGGGCCATCCGCTACGCAAGGACTACGATCCTGGCCAGCGCTGGCTCCTGCGGGAAGGGGAGCAGCACGAGCCCGAGTGGGCGCGGACCCCCCAGGAGGACGAGGACCACTTCGAGACCCAGGTCTTGAACCTGGGCCCCTCGCATCCGGCCACCCACGGCACGCTGCGCACCGTCATTCGCCTAGACGGCGAGGTGATCACCCAGGCCGACGTGGAGATCGGCTACCTGCACCGCTGCTTCGAGAAGATGTCCGAGCAGCACACCTGGAACCAGGTGATCCCTTACACCGACCGGCTCAACTACTGCTCCTCCATGATGAACGGGGTGGGCTATGCCCTGGCGGTGGAGAAGCTCTTGGGCATCGAGGCACCGCCCCGGGCGCAGACGGTGCGGCTCATCCTCTCCGAGCTGTCGCGCATCATGGACCACATCGTGGACATTGGCGCCAACCTCAACGACCTGGGTGCGATGACGCCGTTCCTCTATATGTACGAGGCGCGGGAGGAGATCTACTCGGTGCTGGAGGCCTGCGCCGGCGGGCGGCTCACCGTCTCCTACGTGCGCATCGGTGGCCTCGCCAACGACGTGCCCCACGATTTCGAAGAGGCGGTGCGCTGGCTGCTGCGGCGCATCCCCCGGTTGATGGACGACATGGAGCGGCTCATCACCGAGAACCGCATCTTCCGAGACCGCACCCAGGGGGTCGGCGTACTCCCGGCGGCGGAGGCCATCGACTGGGGGTGGACCGGCCCGTGCCTGCGCGCCTCGGGTGTGCCTTACGACGTGCGCAAGGCCGCCCCGTACCTGGGTTACGAGACCTACGACTTCAAGATCCCCGTGGCCAACGAGGGCGACACCTACGCTCGCTACCTGGTGCGCGTGGAGGAGGTGCGGCAGTCGCTGGGCATCATCGAGCAGGCGCTCTCCCGCTTGAGCCCCGGGCCGGTGATCGTGGACGACCATCGGGTGGCGCTTCCCCCCAAGGAGAAGGTCTACACCGAGATGGAACCGCTCATCTGGCACTTCAAGCTGGTGATGGAGGGGATGCAGGTGCCGGCGGGCGAGGTTTACGGCTGCACCGAGGCGGCCAACGGCGAGCTGGGTTTCTACGCCATCTCGGACGGTGGGGGAAGACC
>Ga0068707_1002493_pt1 | contig 12949 bp, 6 predicted proteins | sample YNPNPMetaG_FD_66600 | JGI IMG/M metagenome (GOLD analysis project Ga0068707, IMG submission 66600) | Anoxygenic and chlorotrophic microbial mat microbial communities from Yellowstone National Park, USA - YNP NP MetaG | ecosystem: Environmental > Aquatic > Thermal springs > Hot (42-90C) >... | reverse complement strand
TACATGGGCAGCGTGGACATGGCCCGTCAACGCCCCAACGTCTTCCGCATGAAGCTGCTCGGCGCAGAGGTGATTCCTGTCGAGAGCGGCAGCAAGACGCTCAAGGACGCCATCAACGAGGCCATCCGCGATTGGGTGACCAACGTGGCCACCACCCACTACCTGCTCGGCTCGGCGCTCGGCCCGCACCCCTACCCGCTGATCGTGCGCGAATTCCAGAGCGTGATCGGCGTCGAAGCCCGCGCGCAGATGCTCGCTCAGGTCGGTCGGTTGCCGGACGCCTGTATCGCCTGCGTGGGCGGCGGCAGCAACGCCATCGGTCTGTTCCACGCCTTCCGCGACGACGAAGACGTAGAGCTGATCGGCGTAGAGGCGGGCGGGCGCGGCATTGCCAGCGGTGAGCACGCCGCCCGCTTCGCCGACCCCGCGCGCGGACGCCCCGGCGTATTGCATGGGACGCGCTCGTTTGTGTTGCAGGACGCCGACGGGCAGATCACCGACACGCATAGCATCTCCGCCGGACTGGACTACGCCGCCGTAGGGCCAGAACACGCCTTCCTGCGCCAGATCGAGCGGGCGCACTACACTCTGGCCACCGACGACGAAGCCCTGGCCGCTTTTCAACTGCTGTGCCAGCTAGAAGGGATCATCCCCGCGCTGGAGAGCGCGCACGCCATCGCCGAAGCCATCAAACTCGCGCCGACCATGCCCCGCGACGCCATCCTGCTGGTCAACCTGTCCGGGCGCGGCGACAAAGACCTGGACACCGTCATCGCGGCGTTGGGAGGTGAGGCATGAGCCAGACAACACGTACAAAGACCGGCCTGGACGCCCTGGCCGCCATGTTCGCCGCCGCCCGCGCCGAAGGACGCGCAGCCTTTCTGCCCTACTACCCGGTCGGCTATCCAACGGTTGAGGCGTCGCTGGAAGCGATCCAGGCTATGGCCGACGTGGGCGTGGACGGCTTTGAGATTGGCATCCCCTTCAGCGATCCGCTCGCCGATGGCCCCACCATCCAGGCGGCGACGCAGGTCGCGCTGCGCAACGGCGTCACTGTCCGGCGCTGCCTGGAGGCAGTGCGCGAGCTACGCGCGCGCGGCGTAGGCCAGCCGATGCTGCTGATGGGCTACCTGAACCCGCTGCTGGCCTACGGGCCGGACGCCTTCGCCCACGACGCGCGCGCCGCCGGTGCCGACGGCCTGATCATCCCCGACCTGCCGCCGGAAGAAGCCGACCTGTTCGCCGGGGCTTGCGCCCGCGAAGGGCTGGCGTTGATCTTCTTCCTGGCCCCCACCAGCACCGACGCGCGCATCCGCCTGGTGGCAGAGCGGACGCGCGGCTTCATCTACGTTGTCTCGGTGACGGGCGTGACCGGCGCGCGCGCGATGCTGCCGCCCGGTCTGGGCGATTTCCTGGCGCGTATCCGCGCGCAGACCGACTGCCCGCGCGTGGTCGGTTTTGGCATCAGCGGGCCGGAGCAGGCGCGCGCCATGAATGGCCTGGCCGAAGGGTTCATCGTCGGCAGCGCATTGGTGCGCGCCGGCGCCGAGAGTGTAGACGCCGTGCGCGACCTGGCGGCGCAGATTTGCGGGGCGCTTGAGGAGAGATAAGCGAGCAGTTAAGCGCAAATGAGCGCGCAAGCTCTCGCGCATCGTGCGCAGGAAGTCTGCTGTGAATTTCCGGGCTACAACACGGCGTTTCAGCCTCCGCTCCGCCGCACAGTGACCAACCCTGGCAGCGGCCCGACAATGACCAGAGTACCGGCCTCATCAGCGGTTTTCGCTTGCGCCAGCGTACCCGCGCCGGTGATCTGATACGCAGCGCCGGGCACCAGGCCCGTGACCAGTACCTGTGCCACGCCCGGCATGACTTCGAACGTGGCATTCGTAACCCCTGCCCCATCCTCTGGTGTCGCGTCGAACATCGCCTGCGCCGTCCCCAGCGCAGCGCCGCGCACGCCCTCACCCAGCACCAGCGTGCCCGCGACGGGCGGCAGAGCGGCGGCATCCTGCGCCACCAGCGCCGTCAGAAACCAGTGATCCAGGTTGGGCGCGCCGGGGGCGATCTCCAGTCGGTAGAGGCCGTAGGGATCGCGCTCGAAATTGTTGCTGACCGGCTCTCCCCAACTGCGATCAATCTGTTGCCCGGCCACTTCATAGCCTTCAACCACCGTCACCTGGCTGCGGGGCAGCAGGTTTTGCACATAGACGGCGCTCTCGCCAACCTGCGAGCGGAAGAAAAGGCCCTGCGCTTGTGGCTCGCTCTGAAAGTGGAAGAGCGTGAGCGGCGTATAGGCGGGATAGGTAGTCACTACGCGGTCATAGACGAACACCGTGGCAGGCCGCCAGTAGACGAACTCGCGGATCACCGCGCTGACCTTGGGGCGATTCTCTGGTGTGGTGTAGAAGGTGCTGTTGTACGCGCCGGTGAGATCGGCCCGCAGATAGGTGATCCCGTCCACCTGGGCAAAGCGAATGATCGAGCCGGTGTCGTAGGCGCGCCAGTTGGCCAGCAGATAGGGCAGGTTGACCGCCGTGCGCGGGTGTGGGTGCATAGTACGCTGTCCGCAGTCGTTCAGCCAGACGTCGCGCTCGGCGTTCGGGCGAATCCCGTCGAAATTCTCCGCCAGGTCGCAGACGAGCACGGTGTTGGCGGCAATGGTGCGGACATAGTAGTTGGCATCGTGATCGGATGTGCCGTCGCCGCTATAGACTCCGCTCCGCACAACAAGCTCCTGGCCGTTGTGATAGAGCGTGAAGTTGCCCTGATCGTAGAATTGATGATAGGCCAGGCGGTCTCCCGCGTTGAAAGAGACATAAGTCGCGGCGCGATCGTACTGCCCATCAGCGCCAAGCCAGGCCGAGCGCATGAAGACATGGCCCAGGTAGGGCGCAAACCACGTCGTGGTATCAGGCGGCAGGCCGAACGAGTCCGAATCGCGCCACAGGAACTCCTCGGCGCTCATCCAGTCGGGCGAGCCATCCGGCGGCTGGCGCAGAAACCAGTCCATCCAGCGGGCGTGTTCGCTGCCCGCGAAGACCGCCCGCAGCAACAAATCCTGGGCGCGGCCATAGGTTTCAGCAGCGTGATAGCGCTCGGAATCCCCAATGATGGACGGATAACTGTGGATCAGGTCGCCCCAGTCGGCGTTGAAGGTGCGCGCCGTGCCGGGATGATAGAGGAACAGATCATAGACCAGCCGATCGTACCACCAGGGCGTATCGTCGAAGTAGTTCTCGCCCGCTGCTGTCCACCAGGCCAGGGCCGTCTGCGCAAAGGCCCACCCCGCCAGAAAACCATAGACCGGCCCCTCAGCCCAGGCCCCGCCCGTCTGCAAATCCAGCGCGGGCAAGATGGCATCGGTGAACGTCTTGCGGCAGAAGGCCAGCAAGCCCGGCGCACCCTCGTGCTCGCCCCACAGCGTCAGCCCGCCCGCCGTGAGCGCCCACAGCCAGCGGGCGGTGATGTTGCTCCAGACCATGATCTCGCCGTCCAGCCAGATCAGGCCGTTCAGATCAGCGGCGGGATCGCGTAGACGGCTGAGCGCACGCCACAGCGTCGCACGCAGCGCCGCGCGATCTTCGCCAGTCAGGGTGCCGTGCAGCCAATCATAGCCGAGCGCCAGCGCCGCCACGTCGTCCAGCAGCGCCCCATCAATGCCACCGGTGCCCAGCAAGGCAGTATGTGTTTCCACGCGGTTGACCAGTTCGACCATGATCGTCCTGGCCCGCGCCGCATAGTCTGGCTCACCAGTGACCAGCCAGGCCAGCGCCAGCGCGCGCAAGGCTGTGCCCGGCGACCACCCGGCATCGTCTTCCGGCGCGTCCGACTGCACATAGGCCAGAAAGGCCGCCCAGGTAGGTGCGTTGTGCGCGGCGCGCGGTTGCAGGGTTTCTTGCAGATATGCCTGCGTGATCAGCAAGCGCGGGCGAGCGCCGAACGCAGCAACCGGAAACGGCAGAGTGTCGCCCTGCGCGTGAGCGGGCGCGGTGCTGGCGGGAAGGGCAACGCCCGACGCCAGCATCGTTATCACCAGGACAAGGCAGAGAAAGCGACACGTCCGGCGCATGGACGATTCAAAACGGCAGGTCGTCGTCGGACGTGAGCACTGTCGGCAGAGGTTCGACCCGCAACCACGTCCGGCCAATACGGAACAACTGCCCCGGCGCGATCTCGACGCGTCCCTCGATGCGGCGGTCGCCGATGTAAGTGCCGTTGGTGCTGTGCAGGTCTTCGAGCCAGAAGGTCTCGCCATCGTAGATCAGCACGGCGTGCTCGCGCGAGACCTGGCTGTCGTAGCTCAGGCAAACATCGCAGTCTTCACGTCGCCCGAAGGTGATCTCCGCCGGTTTGCCGGAGTCCAGAAACGTCTCAAAGGTGAGCGTTGTCCCATCCTGTGGGCCGCTCATCAGTGCAATGAGGATATCGGTCATGGCTGTTCGCTCACTCCTCCCCGCCCAGGTACCGTCGCGCTTCGGTGCGCTTTTCGCGCGATGGCTGATGCGTAGGATCAATCTGCAAAGCGCGGTTGAAGGCGCTCACTGCTTCTTCCCAGCGCTGCAACTGCATCAGCGCATCGCCCCGGTTGTACCAGAACCACGCATCGTCCGGCGCGACCTCAGTAGCACGGGTGAAACAGACCAGCGCCTCTTCCCAGCGCCCCAGAGCCGCACAGGCCAGCCCTTTGCCGTTCCACGCCCAGCCGTAATCGGGCGCAAGGTTCAGCGCACGCTCATAAGCCGCCAGCGCTTCTTCGTGACGATCCAGCCGACGCAACACCTGCCCTTTGCGTGCCCAGGCCGAGTCGCTGTCGGGCGCGACCTTCAGCGCGTGTTCGATAGCCTCCAGCGCCTCTTCGGGGCGCCCCAGCGCTAGCAGCGGCTCGACCTGGTTGATCCAGTACCAGACGCTGAGTGGGTCCAACAGGGCAGCCCGCTCATAGGAGATCAGGGCTTCTTCGCGCCGACCCAATGCCTCAAGCGCCAGACCACGCCCATTCCAGGCCCAGGCATAGGCAGGCTCTACCTTGAGCGCCCGGTCGTAGGCAGCCACTGCATCGCGATGACGTCCCAGGCGGCGCAACACCTGCCCACGCTTGGCCCAGCTCTCGGCGTGATTGCGGTTCAGGCGCAGGGCGCGTTCCAGCAAAGCCAACGCTTCTTCATAGCGCTGCATCGTGACCAGCTCATCCGCCTGGTTGTACCAGAACCACACATCATCGGGTTGGAGCGTCGCCGCCTGCTTGAAACACAGCAGCGCTTCTTCATGGCGACCCAGCGCGCTGAGCGCCAGGCCGCGCCCATTCCAGGCCCAGGCGTAATCGGGAGATAGCTCGACAGAGCGGCTGTAACTGGCCAGCGCTTCTTCGTAGCGCCCCAAGCGCCGCAACGCCTGTCCCTGTTTGGCCCAGGCACGGGGATAGCGTGGGTCTGCCTCCAGAGCGCGCTGTAACGCTTCGAGCGCGTCGTGATAACGTTTGAGCTGTACCAGCGCATCCCCCATGTTGTACCAGTAGAGCGGATTGCCGGGTTCCGAGTCGGCAGCGCGCCGGTAGGCCGCGACAGCCTCTTCGTGACGGCCCAACGCTTCGAGGGTGATCCCCTGTTCGTTCCACGCCCAGCCATAGGAAGGATCGAGTTCGACGGCGCGCGCGAGGTACTTCAAGGCTTCGCGGGGCTGGTTGAGCTGGCGATAAGTGTTGCCCAGCCGCGCCCAACTCCGCGCGTGGGCAGGGCTGATTTGCGTGGCGCGTTCGAGCAGGGGAATGGCTTCGGCAAAGCGATTCTGTAGCACAAGTAGGTTGCCCTGGTTATACCAGTGCCAGACGTCGTCTGGGGCGATAGCAGCAGCCTGGCGGTACATAGCCAATGCCTCGTCGTAGCGACCGAGCCGCTCCAGCACAATCCCCTTGCCATTGATGGCCCAGGCATAGTCCGGCCTCAACGACAGCGCCTGATCGTAGGCGGCCAGCGCTTCGTCGTAGCGCTCCAGATAGCGCAGCACCTGGCCAAGCTTGGCCCACGAATAAGAGTGATTCGGTGCCACGCGGGTCGCCTGCTGCGTGGGATACAGAGCCTCCTGGTAGCGCCCCATCTCTACCAGCATTTCCGCCTGGTTGTACCAGTGCCACACCTCGGCGGGTTGATGCAGCGCCGCCTGCTGAAAGGCTTCCAGCGCTTCAGACAGCCGACCCAACGCCTTGAGAACCAGCCCCTTGCCGTTCCAGGCCCAGGCGTAGCGCGGGTTCAGCTCCAGCGCGCGGTTATAAGCGTTGAGTGCCTCTGGGTAGCGTCCCAGGGAGCGCAATACCTGACCCCGCTTGGCCCAACTTTCGGCATGGTGCGGGTCAATCTGCAACGCCCGGTCAAGGATCCTCATCGCCCCTTCATAGTCGTGGCGCGTATAGAGGGCTTCGGCCTGGTTGTACCAGGCCCAGACGTTGCCGGGCTGCAGTTGGGTAGCCGTCTGATGAGCAGCCAGAGCACGCTCGACATACCCCAGCCGCTCCAGTACCTGGCCTTTGCCCGTCCAGGCCCAGGCAAAGCGCGGGTTGAGTTCCAGCGCCCGGTCATAAGCCGCGAGCGCCTCTTCGTAGCGACCGAGCAGGCGCAGCGTGCGCCCTTTGCGCGCCCAGGCCCAGGCCGATTGTGGGTCGAGCGCCAGGGCGCGCTCATAGGCGACCAGCGCCTCTTCAGCAAAGCCCAGTTCGGTCAGACTATAGCCCTTGTCCATCAACTCGCTGATTTCCAGGTCTGGCCCGTCGGCGCTCGTCTCTGGCGGCCTGCCCGTCACGTCCTCAATGAGCGCGCTCAACGCCTGCACCACTTCGCCCCAGCTTTGAGGGCGCTCACCGGGGTCTTTGGCCAGACACGCCAGAGTCAATTCCTTGACCGGCGCTGGCACCTGGATCGCTGTCTTGGGAAAAACGGGTTGCAGGTTCAGGTGAGCGTGCACCCATTCGGTGAGCAACTTGGCTTCGAAGACGGTGCGCCCGGTGAGCATCTCGAACAACACGCAGCCAAAGGCGTAAATATCCGCGCGCATGTCTACCGGTTCCGCCCGGCATTGCTCCGGAGCCATATAGGGGGGCGTGCCGACGATGGCCCCCACGCGCGTCAGGCCGGTGACGCTCAGGCCGTCGTCCCGGTCGAGCGGCACAGTCTGATCGGCGTCAATCGAGCGCACCAGGCCAAAATCGGTCACCTTGGCGATGCCGTCGTGCCGGACAAGAATATTGGCGGGCTTGAGGTCGCGATGCACCAGGCCAGGGACGCGGCGCGTGGCGTGCTGCATCCCCAGCGCGATCTGCAGGGCAAAGTCCAGCGCCTGGAGCAGATCGATCCGGTTGTGGCGGATCCAACTGCGCAGGTCTGGCCCCAACCCCTCCGGGCCGGTGATATGCTCCAGGATAATATGCGGGCGCCCCTCGAATTTCTGCACCCGGCGTGCCTGCACGATGTGCCGATGCTTTTCGAGCATGATCCAGGTGCGCGCTTCCTGAGTGAAACGGGCAACGGCGGTTTCGTTGGTCAGCAGGCGGCTCTGAAAGGTCTTGATCGCCACCGAGCAGCGTTCTTCGTGATCGTAACACAGGTAGACGATGCCCATCCCACCGCGCAATACCTGAGCCACTTCGTAACGCCCGTCAATGCGATCCCCATAGTCGAAATCCGCCCCTTCCCGACGACGCAACAGCGGCACCAACAAGTCGGGCGCGGTGACCGAGGCACTGGTGGTCGGCTCCAACTCCAGTCGGAACACTTCCGATTTGTCGGAGCGCGTTTCACTGATGCTCGCTTCACGGTCTGGCATGGCGACCGAAAGCAACGCCGACTCCGCCTCGAGGCTTTCGCCTGCCAGCGTGACCTGCGCGCCCGGATAGATGGCGGTGCTGTGTTCCTCACGGGGGGGCGGCGTCGGATCGGGCGGCGGCGTCACATCGTCGGACGGCGGCGAGACATACCACAGCGCCAGCACCTGCGCCTCATCGCGCAGACCGCTGCTCTGCCCCTGCGCCTCCAGCTCAGCCACCGCCCACAGGGCCACGGCGATGTTGCGCCGACTGGGGGCCACGCGCGCCACGCGCAGCAACCAGCGCGTATAGGTTTCGCACGCCTGGAGTGCCAGGTCGTCGGCGCCGGCCAGCTCGGCGGCGCGCCGATACGCATAGAGCGCCTTGCCGACATAATAGACCAGCAGCCGCTGCTCGCTCTCTACCAACGAGCGCCGTGCACACAGGTCGCCGAGCGCCAGGTAATCGTGTGGGTGAGGCACGTCGCGGCGCAGCGCCAGCCGCCCCAGCCGTCGTATGTCCTCGTCCGGGTCTGTAGCGAACGGGTCAGTTTGATCTTCTTTGCGGCGGCGCGCCAGGAGACGTTGCTCCTGATCAGGAGGCAGCTCCAGCGGTGGTACGCCGGTTTGCGGGACGGGAGGAAGGTCACTGGCACTCATAGTCACGGGGTCGCGAGCAGAAAACCACTCTCAACAGGTGCTTACCGCGCGCGAGTGTACCGCACCTGCCCCCTTCAAGCCACGAGCCATCTGCAAAATGTGTCAGGCAGTTTGCCGCGCTCTGATTTACCTCACCCCTGCTCGGCGCTCACACGTTTCGCTGCCCCCTCAGAGTCTAGGCCGGGAGGGGGCGAGCCAAGCGAAGCGAGGCTGGGGGTGAGGTCAACGCTCCCGTGTCGAGTAAGTCGCTGACAACCTTTGCATGCCCCCTCTATTCGGCCTGGCCCGCTGCCGCCGGCGGCTCGCCTCGGACCGGCTCGGCCCCTTCAGTGTGAGAGATAAACGGCTTGCCCGTGTCTGCTTCGATTTGCCCGGCGGGGATGCGCTTGAGCACCAGCGTGTCTCCCTGTGCCTCGACGTAGACGGTATCGCCAGGGCTGAAAGTTTCGGCCAGGATGGCGTTGCTCAGCGGGCGCGTCAACAGGCGCTGAATGGCCCGTCGCAACGGGCGGGCACCATAGGCTGGATCGTAGCCTTCGCGCAGCAGCAATTGGCGGGCGCTCTGGTCGAGCGTCAGGGTGAGCTTTTGTTCAGCCAGGCGCTCGGTGACCTCCTTGAGTTGCAGATCGAGGATCGCTTCCAGGGTTTGCGGCGAAAGCGGCTTGAAGATCACCACTTCGTCCAGCCGGTTGAGGAATTCGGGGCGGAAGTGCTTCTTGAGGTGAAAGTCATAGTCGGGCAGTTGGTCCGGCTGCGCGGTGAAACCCAACCCTTTGCCGACTTCGCCGGTGCCAATGTTGCTGGTCATGATCCACACGGCATGGCGGGCGTCCACGGTGCCGCCCTGGGCGTCGGTCAGACGGCCTTCGTCGAACACCTGCAGGAAAATGTCGAAGACTTCCGGTGCAGCTTTCTCCACCTCATCCAGCAACACCACACTATAGGGGCGGCGGCGCAGCGCTTCTGTGAGCTGACCACCCTGCTCCATGCCTTTGTAGCCCGGCGGCGCGCCGATCAGGCGGGCAACTGTATGCTCGTCGTGAAACTCCGACATGTCCAGCCGGATCATGGCGTCTTCGTCGTTGAAGAGAAACTCGGCCAGGGCTTTGGCCAGCTCTGTCTTGCCCACGCCGCTTGGCCCCAGGAACAGGAAGACACCGATGGGGCGCTTGGGATCGCCCAACCCCGCCCGATTGGTCTTGATCGCATCCGCGACGGTCTGGATGGCGTGCTCCTGGCCCACCACCCGCCTGCTCAACGCCTCGGCCATCTGGGCGACACGCTGCCGCTCGTCGGCGGTCAATTCGCTGACGGGAATACCCGTCCACTCGCTGAGCACCTGGGTAACCGTTTCCGCCGTCACTTCCAGTCGTTCGGCGTTTTCGTCGGGGTTGTTAGTCTGGATCGCCAGGCGGGCACACGCCTCATCGAGCAGATCGAGCGCTTTGTCAGGCAGGCGGCGATCACGGATGTAACGGTCCGAAAGGCGCACCGCCGCTTCGCGGGCTTCCGGCAGGATTTTGACCTTGTGATGCTCCTCGTAGCGCTGGTAGACGTGCTCGACCACTACCAGCGTCTCGGCCACGCTCTGCTCACGGATGTCAATGGTGCGGAAACGCCGGTCGAGCGCCGGGTCTTTGGCAATGGCTTTGCGGTATTCCTCGAACGTGGTCGCGCCAATGCAGGTGATCTCGCCACGGGCCAGCGCTGGTTTGAGGATGTTGGCCGCGTCGAGATTACTGTCGATCGTGTCGCCCGCACCGACGATGGTGTGAATCTCGTCTATGAACAGGATCACATCGGGCGCGTTCTTGGCTTCGTCCACAATGCCGACGATGCGCTCCTCGAACTGACCGCGCAGGCTGGTACCCGCCACCAACATGCCGATTTCCAGGCCAATGATACGCCGGTTGTGCAGGAATTTCGGCGCGCGCCCGTGCACAATATCGTAGGCCAGACCTTCCACCACCGCTGTCTTGCCCACCCCTGAGTCGCCGAGCAGCAGCGGATTGTTTTTCTTACTGCGGCGCAACGTGCGCGCCACCATGCGAATTTCTTTCTCGCGCCCAATCGCCGGACCGATCTTCCCCTGGCGTGCCTGCTCGGTGAGATCGCGCCCATAACGGTCGAGCAGCGGGGTGGGCATATGCTGGCCTGGCTCTAGCTCAACGTTGTCGTCGGAGTCATCAAGAAAGCCGTCAAGATCGCCGAACAACACCTCGTCGAAGTCGTCGGCGTTGCTGTCAATCTCCCCCAACAGGCGCTCGATCCACGCGGATAGATCAACGCCCTGGCGAGCCAACACCCGCGCCGCCACGCCCTCGCCTTCCTGCAACAGGGCGATCAGCACGTGCGGCTCGGAGACATACCGCTCATCAGCATCGTCGGCCAGATAGACCGCCATGGCCAGTATCCGGTGCGCCCGAGGGGTCAGAGGTGGCCATTCGCTCACCGCGTCATCGCCCGCGCCCACTTCGCGGCGGATCAGGTTGCGAATCTGGCGTGGTTCCAGGCCCGCTTCTACCAGCAATTGCGCGGTGATGCTATTGGGCAGGCGCGTCAGCGCGTTGAACAGGTGCTCCGTGCCAATATAGTTGTGGCGTAGCCGGGTGGCTTCCTGAATGGCGCCTTCGAGCAGCGGGCCGCAACGCTTACGGATTTCATGCTCGCTGATGTCCAGGGGCGATTGTGGCATACCGCTGTATTCCCCACCTCAACTAGCTGTGCGGACGAGCGCTTCTAGTATAACGCGCCTGTGCGGAATCGCAGATTCCTGCCGAAAGGCGTTCCAGCGGTCGGGTCGCTGCACGACTAGAGCATGGCCTTGCCGCCGTCCACGTTGATCGCCTGACCCGTCAGGTAAGCAGCGGCGTCCGAACACAGGAACAGCACCAGCCCGGCCACATCCTGCGGTTGCCCCAGCCGCCCCTGGGGAATATCGGCCAGCCATTTTTGCATCTGCGCCGGGTCGCTGCGCGACTCGGCGGTCATCTCCGTCTCGATCACGCCCGGACAAACCGCATTGACACGAATACCATGGGCGGCAAACTCGCGCGCGCATTCTTTGGTGAAGCCGATCAGTCCAGCTTTGCTGGCCACATAGGCGGCGCGATTGGGCAAGGGGATGTTGTGCCCGGCAATGGAGGCGATGTTGACGATCACTCCGCCGCCGGCTGCTCGCATCACCCGCCCGGCGATCCGGCTGGTGTAGAACGCTGCGCTCAGGTTGACCTCCAGCGTGCGCCGCCAGTCGTCAAGCGACAGCTCCAGAATAGGCGCTTTCGGTTCAATGCCAGCGTTGTTGACCAGGATATGCAGCCCGCCCAGCTCAGCGACCACTTCTTCGATCAGGCGTTGCACCGCGGCGGGGTCGCTCACATCGGCAGGATAGGAGCGTGCCAACGCGCCCAGTTCCGCAGCGACCTTGCGTGCGCTCGCCGCGTCAATGTCATTAACGGCCACCATCGCCCCAGCGCCAGCCAGCGCTTCAGCAATCGCCTTGCCGATCCCGCGCCCCGCGCCGGTCACCAGGGCCACTTTGCCAGAGAGATTGACGGAGAAAGTCATCATTGCCTCACAAGAATCACAGGAGAGCGACAAACTGTGTGCAGACTTCAGTCTTCAGCATGAACCACCGAGAGGGACCGGCGCAGCAGAGCCTGACGACTGCCTGGGGTCACTGGCCGCCCGCCAGGCTGAAACTACACTCCCCTGCTGCAATCACACAGGTTGCCAGCGGCGCACTCTGCCCCACCCTGTGCACAGTGAACACAGCCTCAGGGTCGCTGGAGAGCCAGAAGTAGCGACTGGGAGCGCTGGTGCGGAACCAGCCCAGGAAACGCCCGCACACGGCACGATCGGGTGCAATCTGCGTCCCTTCTCCCGTCACTGCCTGGTAACAGCCGCCGGGCGGCATCTGCGCGGGCGGGAGAACCATATCCGTCCGATTCCACAACGCCGCTTCAAAGCTGAGTATCCGACCATCCGGCAAGGTTTGCTCGAAGACCAGCTCGCTGATATTGAGCGTTGTTGCCGAGATGTTGATCACCAGGATGGCGTCGCCATTATATAACAGGCGAATATCTGGCACTGGCGTCGGGGTGGCCGTGGGAGTAGGGGTGCGCGTGGGTGTAGACGACGGGGTGGGCGTGGGGGTTGCCGCGGGCGCTTCCAGGTAAATGCCACACTCCCCCCCGCTGACGGCGCACAGGCCAAGCGGCGCGCTCTCGTCGGCCAGCCGCACGACGAAAACCGCATCGGGCGTCGCCGCGTCCCAGAAGTAACGGCGCACACTATCCAGCCGCACATAGCCCAGAAATTCCGGGCACACCGAACGGTCGGGCTGGGTTTGCGTGGCGTTCTGCGTCACGACCTGGTAACAGCCCCCGCTGCGCATGCTGTCCGGCGGATCGACAATGCCCTGGCGTTCCCACGCCGTCGCGCGGAACACGCGAGCAGGCTCGCCGTCCCTCACCTGCTCAAAGATCAACCCGCTGAC
>Ga0068707_1002491_pt1 | contig 12952 bp, 21 predicted proteins | sample YNPNPMetaG_FD_66600 | JGI IMG/M metagenome (GOLD analysis project Ga0068707, IMG submission 66600) | Anoxygenic and chlorotrophic microbial mat microbial communities from Yellowstone National Park, USA - YNP NP MetaG | ecosystem: Environmental > Aquatic > Thermal springs > Hot (42-90C) >... | reverse complement strand
AGTATGCCGAGGTTGAAGGATCTGTATCAGAACCAAGTCGTTCCCGCCATGATGGAACGCTTCGCCTACCGCAATGTGATGCAGGTGCCGCGGCTGGACAAGGTCGTGGTCAACATCGGCCTGGGCGAGGCGCTGACCAATGCCAAGGCGTTGGATGCCGCCGTGAGCGACCTGGCCAAGATCACCGGCCAGAAACCGGTGATCACCCGGGCCCGCAAGTCCATCGCCGCCTTTAGGCTGCGCACCGGTAACCCCATCGGCGCCAAGGTGACCTTGCGGGGCAACCGCATGTACGACTTTATGGACCGGCTGATGAATATCGCCCTGCCGCGGCGGCGGGATTTCAACGGCGTCCCCCGCACTTCCTTCGATGGACACGGCAACTATACCTTGGGCCTGAAAGAGCAGTTGGTCTTTTTGGAGATTGATTACGATACCATTGACAAGATCCGTGGCTTGGAGATCACCATCAATACCACGGCCAAGACCGACGAAGAGGCGCGCCATCTGCTGGAGCTGTTGGGCATGCCCTTCGCCAAGGCCTAGCCGAGTTTCGGGCCGGACTTGCCGGAGTGAGCCTCTGAGACCGTTCAAGTGAGTATGCGGAGGGAAGGGTAGTGGCCAAGAAATCCATCATTGTGCGAGAGACGCGCCGCAAGTACCCCACTCGGGTGCGCAATCGTTGTGTCCGCTGTGGCAGGCCGCGCGGATACATGCGTCGCTTCAACTTGTGTCGCATCTGTTTCCGTGAGCTGGCCATGTCGGGCAAGATCCCGGGAATCATCAAATCGAGCTGGTGAGCTCGCGGTGTAGGGTGTGCCGCGAGGGGCATCACCCCATGGGCAATCCCTTGGGGTTGAGGGATATGGTGAGGCCATCATCTGGCCTAGGGACTCTGGAAGAGGAGAGTTTTCGCGCATGAGCACGACTGACCCGATCGCAGATATGCTGACCCGGATGCGCAACGCACTGGCCGTACGGCAGAGTTATGTCTTGGTCCCTGCCTCCAGGCTCAAGCGCGCCATCGCTCAGGTGTTGAAGGATGAGGGGTACATTACGCGCATCGAAATGGTGCGGGATGCGCGCTTCCCCATGTTAAAGATCTATTTGAAATACGCCGAGAACAAAGCGCCCGTTCTCACCGGCATTCGGAGGGTCAGCAAGCCGGGTTGTCGCGTCTATACGCCCAAGGACGAGATCCCTTGGGTGCGCTCTGGCTTGGGGACGGTGATCCTCTCCACCTCCAAAGGGGTGCTTTCGGGCCGTGAGGCGCGGCGTCTCGGTGTGGGTGGCGAGGTTTTGTGCGAAGTTTGGTAGCCACAGGTCTGGCTATAGTGGGAGGTGTTGGCCGTGTCTAGAATTGGACGCAAACCCATTCCTGTGCCCAAGGGCGTCCAGGTTGCCCAAGAGGGCCAGAGGATTACGATTACGGGGCCACGGGGTTCCCTTACGCGCGAGTTTCATCCGCGGATCACGATCCAGGTTCAAGATGGGGCGGTGAGTGTGGCCAGGCCCGATGATACCAAGGAGAGCAAGGCCCTCCACGGGCTGACCCGGGCCCTCTTGGCCAACATGGTTACCGGGGTGACTCAGGGATTTCAAAAGCGCCTGGAGATCAACGGCGTGGGCTATCGCGCCGAGCAGCAGGGGACGGATCTTCTCTTGCGGGTCGGCTTCAGCCATCCGGTCAAGATCACCCCGCCGGCGGGGATCAAGCTCTCGACGGACCCGGCGGGGCACATTGTGACCGTTGAAGGGAACGACAAGGAGCTTGTGGGCGAGGTGGCGGCCAAGATCCGCGATGTGCGCAAGCCCGAGCCGTATCAAGGCAAGGGGATCGCTTATGTGGGCGAGGTTATCCGACGCAAGGCCGGTAAGGCCGGCAAGGCGGGAGGCCGGAAATGACACATGCGGCTGAAGTAAGAGAGGCAAGAATCCGGCGTCATCGCCGGGTGCGCAAGACGGTGTTCGGCACCAGCGAACGTCCGCGTCTGAGCGTGTTTCGCAGCTTGGAACATATTTATGCCCAAATCATTGATGACACTGTGGGGAATACTTTGATCTCTGCTTCCACCCTCGATAAAGAGATACGTGGTCGCTGCGAAGGGATGAAAAAGAGCGAAAAGGCCAAGGTGGTGGGCAAACTGCTGGCCGAGCGCGCCTTGGCTCGGGGCGTCACCCGGGTGGTCTTTGACCGGGGCGGGTACAAGTATCACGGGCGCGTCAAGGCCTTGGCCGAAGCTGCCCGCGAGGCCGGGCTGGATTTCTAAGCGCCGGGCGCGGGCGAGCCGGTGCCAGCAAGCGTGGGCGATAAACGAGGAGAGGTTGCATGGCCAGAAGGGACGATTACGAAGAGGTTACCGAAGGCGAAGAGCTCCAAGAGCGCGTTGTGCATATCAGCCGTGTGGCCAAGGTGGTCAAAGGTGGACGGCGTTTCGCCTTCCGCGCCCTGGTGGTGGTGGGCGATGGCCAAGGCCGGGTGGGCGTGGGCGTGGGCAAGGCCCGCGAGGTGCCCCAGGCCATCCGCAAAGGTTCCGACCGCGCCAAGCGCAATATGGTGAGCATCCCCCTGTATGGGCGCACCTTGCCCCATGAGGTTTGGGTCAAGTTTGGCGCGGCCAAGGTGTTGCTCAAGCCCGCCTCCCCCGGCACGGGGGTGATCGCCGGCGGCGGCGTGCGCGCCGTGGTGGAGGCCGCGGGCATCCGCGACATTCTGACCAAATCCTTGGGCAGCGACAACGTCTTTAACGTCGTCTGGGCCACGTTCAAGGGCCTGCAGAGCATGAGAAGCCCGGAGGAACAAGCGCAACTTCGTGGCCAGAACCTGACCGATCTGCTGCCGCCCTGGAGGTTGAGAGCCAATGCCGAATAAACTTCGCATCACCTATGTGAGGAGCGCCATCGGCTATAACGTGCGCCAGAAGCGGACGATCCGCTCTTTGGGGTTGCGTCGCCTGGGCGATCAGGTGGAGCATGAGGATAACGAGGCGATTCGTGGCATGATCCGCCGCGTGCGCCATCTGGTGCAGGTGGAAGAGGTGAACTATGAAAGTGCATGAGTTGCGTCCCCCTGAGGGCGCCACCCATCGCCGCAAGCGTCGGGGCCGAGGCATCGCTGCCGGTCAGGGCAAGACCGGTGGTTACGGCACCAAGGGCCAAGGCGTCCGTTCCAAGCACGGGCCCCAGCCCTATTTCGAGGGCGGTCAATTGCCCCTGGTGAGGCGGTTGCCCCACAAGCGCGGCTTTCAGAATGTGAATCGGGTCGAGTACGCCGTGGTCAACGTCGGCGCGCTGAACCGCTTTGCCCCCGGCAGCGTGGTGGATCCGGCCGCTTTGGTGGCCAGCGGGCTGCTCAAGGACGAGTGTGTGCCCGTCAAAATTTTGGGCCAGGGCGAGGTGGATCGTCCCTTGACCATCAAGGCCGACGGCTTTTCCGCCTCGGCCAAGGAAAAGATCATCGCCGCCGGCGGGACGGTGGTGGAGCTCTAGAGGCGATGCCACGAGATGGGCCGGGGCCTGTCTCGTCAGTTCAGTAGGAGAGGCCGATGCTGCAAGCCGTAGCGAATGCCTTCAAGCTGCCAGACCTGCGCAAAAAGATCATTTTCACCTTGCTTATTTTGGTGGTCTACCGCCTGGCGGCCCATGTGCCCATCCCTGGTGTGGATAGCGAGGCCTTGCGTCTGGTCTTTCAACAGAACCAGCTTTTGGGGCTGCTGAACCTGTTCTCCGGTGGGGCGATGGCCAACTTTTCCGTCATGGCCTTGGGGGTTTATCCCTTTATCACCGCGCAGATCGTCTTGCAGCTGCTCCAGCCCATCATCCCGTCCTTGGAGGCGCTCTCCAAGGAGGGCGAGGCGGGTCGGCAAAAGCTCAACACCCTCACCCATATTCTCACGGTGCCCTTGGCCTTGCTCCAGGGGTTCGGGCAGGCGTCGCTTTTGGCCCAACCCTCGGCTTCGGTGGGGGCGGTGCTGAGCAATTTCGGCTTCCGCGCGGGGACCTGGTTGCCCACGTTGGCCACCCTGTTCACCTTGGCCGCCGGCACCATGTTCGCCATCTGGCTGGGTGAACTGATTGATGAGGAAGGGATCGGCAACGGTATCTCGATCCTGATCTTTGGGGGCATTGTGGCCGATATCCCCCAGCGGCTGGCGCAATTGTGGGTCTCGAACCCGTGGAGCATCCTGGTCTTTGTCGTCATCACGGCCATCACCGTGGTGGGGATCGTGGTCATCCAAGAGGGGCAGCGGCGCATCCCGGTGCAATACGCCAAGAGGGTGCGGGGCACCAAGGTCTATGGCGGTCAGAGCACCCACATTCCTTTACAGGTGAACTCGGCGGGGATGATCCCGCTGATCTTTGCCGTCTCGTTGATCATGTTTCCGGGCGTGGTGGCCAGCTATTTCGTCAATGCCCAAGTGACGTGGGTGCGCAACATCGCCCAGTGGGTTTCTCGGGCCTTTGATGCGAACTATTTCTTCTATTGGCTGCTCTATTTCGTCTTGGTGGTGGTCTTTACCTACTTTTATACGGACATGATCTTTCGTCAGCAGGACCTGCCCGAGATGCTGCGCCGGCAGGGAGGGTTCATCCCTGGCCTGCGGCCTGGGGCGCACACCGCCGAATATTTGAGCAACGTTCTCCGGCGCATCACCCTGGTGGGGGCGCTGTTCTTGGGGCTGGTGGCTATTCTGCCCTTCTTGGTTCGGCCGCTGGTGGGCACGAACCAGATGCTGATCACCAGCACGGGCTTGTTGATCGTCGTGGGTGTGGTGCTGGATACGATGAAGCAGCTGGAGGCCCAGTTGCTGATGCGCCACTACGAAGGTTTCATTCGCAAGATAAGGTAGCGCTGTGGATCTCATTCTTTTGGGCGCGCCGGGCGCAGGCAAAGGGACCCAGGCTGAACTCTTGGGCGCGTGGCTGCACCTCCCTCGGGTGGCCAGTGGCGATCTTTTTCGCGCAGCCCTGAACGCGGGGACGGAGCTGGGCCTGCAAGCCAAAGCCTACATGGAGCGCGGTGAGTTGGTCCCCGATCAGGTGACCATCGCCATGGTGGCGGAACGCCTGGCCCAGCCGGATTGCGCCCAAGGGGTGATCTTGGACGGTTTCCCCCGCACCGTCACCCAGGCGGAGGCCCTGGAGCAGCTCTTGAACAAGATGGGGCGTCGGGTGGATCTCGTGCTGTATATCGAGGTGCCCACCGAGGTGCTCCTGGAGAGGCTGACGGGACGTTGGACCTGCTCACAGTGCGGCGCGGTCTATCATCGACTCTACGCCCCGGAACGGGTGCGCGGCGTTTGCGATGTCTGTGGCGGCTCCCTTTACCAGCGGGAGGATGACAACCCCGCCACCCAAGAGCGGCGCATCGAGGTCTATTTGGCCCAGACGGCGCCCTTGAAGGAGTACTATCGGCGGCGGGGGGTCTTGGTGGAGATTGACGGCAACCGAGACGTTGCTACGGTCCAACGTGCCTTGCGCGAGGCGGTGGAGGGCGTCGCCCGGCGGGCGGCCTCCTGAAAGAGGGGATGAGATCGCGCGTGAGCCCACGTCTCGGCTGAGGTTTTGCAGATGATCAAGCGCAAGACGGCCCGCGAGCTGGAACGGATGCGCCGGGCGGGATGGATCGTTGCCCAGACGTTGGAACTGTTGCGCAACATGGTGAGGCCGGGCATCACCACCCGCGAGCTGGATAGGGCCGCGGAGGAGCTCATCCGCCGGCTGGGGGGCACTCCCTCCTTCAAGGGTTATCGGGGGTATCCGGCCACGATCTGCACCTCGGTGAACGAGGAGATCGTCCACGGCATCCCTGGCGAGCGGCGCCTGGTCGAAGGCGACATTATCAGTTTGGATGTGGGGGCCATCTGGGAGGGCTACCAGGGCGATGCGGCCATCACCGTAGGGGTGGGGCGGATCAGCCCGCAGGCGCAGCACCTTTTGGAGGCCACCCAGAGGGCCTTGGAGGCGGGGATCGCCGCCGCCCGGGCCAAGGCTCGGCTGGGAGATATCTCCCACGCCGTGGAGCTGGCGGCGCGCCAGGCGGGGTGCGAAGTGGTGCGCGAGTACGGCGGCCACGGCATCGGCCGCGAGATGCACGAGGAACCGCGGGTGCCCAATTGGGGCCCGGCGGGGCGCGGTCTGGTGTTGGAACCGGGGATGACTTTGGCCCTGGAGCCGATGTTGACTTTGGGCGGCTTTGCCACCCGGGTGTTGGCCGATCAGTGGACGGTGGTGACGGCCGATAAGAGCCTTGCGGCCCATTTCGAGCACACCATCGTGATTACAGAGGATGGCGCTGAGATTCTTACCCGCAGCGCCTAGAGGGGAGAGGACAAGATGAAAGTTCGTCCGTCGGTTAAAAAACGGTGCGCCAAATGCAAGATCGTGCGGCGGCGCGGTGTGGTGCGGGTGATCTGTGAGAACCCACGCCATAAGCAGCGGCAGGGGTAAACATTGATCACGCTTGAGGCCTGTCCTGGCCGGTAGTCTGGGCAAGGTGCAAGCTGCGAGGAGGGAAAGAGGATGGCTCGTATTGCGGGAGTGGATATCCCCAATGAGAAACGGGTGGAGGTGGGCCTGACCTACATCTATGGCATCGGCCTGCCCACCAGCAGAAAGATCTTGGCCAAGACGGGCATCAACCCCGATACCCGTTGTCGGGACCTGACCGAGGCGGAGGTGGCTCGTCTGCGCGAGGTCATTGATTCCGAATATGTGGTGGAGGGTGACCTGCGCCGCGAGGTGGCGATGAACATCAAGCGCCTGCAAGATATTGGCTGCTATCGCGGGCTGCGGCATCGTCGCGGCTTGCCCGTGCGTGGGCAGCGCACCCGCACCAATGCCCGCACGCGGCGCGGTCCACGGAAGACGGTGGCGGGCAAGAAGCGTTCTACGGCCAAGAAGTAAGATCTGGAGGTTAGGATGGGGCGGAAAAAGACCGGTGCACGGACCACGCGGCGCGAAAAGCGTAACGTTCCTTATGGCCGTGCTTATGTGCAATCAACCTTCAATAATACCATCATCACCTTCACCGATCCGGCGGGGAATGTGATCTGCTGGCGCAGCGCGGGCCAAGAGTTCAAGGGGTCGCGCAAGAGCACGCCCTATGCGGCCCAGGTGGCCACCGAGGCGGCCAGCAAGATGGCCATGGATATGGGGATGCGCGAGGTGGATATTTACGTCAAGGGGCCTGGTCCCGGCCGCGAGGCGGCCTTGCGCACGATCCAGGCCGCCGGTTTGCGGGTGCGCTCCATCACCGATGTGACGCCCATCCCGCATAACGGCTGTCGGCCGCCGAAAAAGCGGCGCATCTGATCTGGTGAGCGGGCTTGCCTCTCCTGGGGCAAGCTGCGGGGAAGAAGGATGAATGTTCCGCCATTCGCCATAAACGTAAACCCGCAACCGGCTCAGGGAAGGCCGAGGGCCACCTGAGCCGCCAAAATCTAGGAGGCTAGATGGCAAGATATACGGAACCGGTTTGCAAATTGTGCCGACGGGAAGGGATGAAGCTCTTCCTCAAAGGCGAGCGCTGCATGTCGCCCAAGTGCGCCATGGAGCGCCGCGCGTATGCTCCGGGCATGCACGGGCGCCAAGGCCAATTCCGCCAGCGCCCCTCCGACTATGGGATGCAGTTGCGCGAAAAGCAGCGCGCCCGGCGCATCTATGGCGTGTTGGAACGCCAATTTCGCCGCTATTTCGAGATGGCTCTGCGGATGCGCGGCCAGACGGGCTCTAACCTGCTATCCATCTTGGAGCGGCGGCTGGATAACGTGATCTATCGCTTGGGCTTTGCCGATTCGCGGCCCCAGGCACGGCAATTGGTCACCCACGGGCATTTCTTTGTCAATGGTCACCGCCTCAGCATCCCTTCGGCGCTGGTCAAGGCGGGCGATGTGATCCAGGTGCGCGAGGCCAGCCAACAGAACGGCTACTTCCGCAACCTGCGCGAGATTTTGCAGCATCGCACGGTCCCCGCGTGGCTTTCTTTGAACCCCGACACGATGAGCGCCCAGGTGCTCGCTGTGCCCACGCGGGACCAGATCGAGGTGCCTTTGGCCGAGCAGCTCATCGTGGAATACTATTCGCGGTAAGCAACCGCGCAAGCGAGAGAGGCTCTGGGTGTTACCTACAGCTTTAAGGAGGGTAACCCTTGCTGCATCAAGTTTTGCCCAAAATCGAATGTGAGGCGCAAACGCTCAGCTATGGGCGTTACGCCATCGGGCCTATGGCGCGGGGCTATGGCATCACCATCGGCATCGCTCTGCGGCGTGTGCTGCTTTCGTCGTTGCCCGGCGCGGCCATCACCTCGGTGCGGGTGATGGGCGTGCCCCATGAATTCACCACCATCCCCGGCGCCAAGGAGGATATGATCCTGCTCCTCCTCAACCTGAAAAAGGTGCGCCTGGTCTGCCATGCCGATGGCCCGATGCGCATGCGTGTCGCCGCCAAAGGCAAGAGCGTCATCACGGCCGGCGATATCGAATGCCCGGCTGAGGTGGAGATCGTCAACCCTGAATTGCAGCTTCTCACCTTGGATACTTTGGATTCCGAGCTGGAGATGGAGCTCACCGCCGAAAGGGGCGTGGGCTATTCGCCGGCCGAGGAGCGCAAGGCGCTGCCCATCGGGCAGATCCCGGTGGACGCGATCTTTAGCCCCATCGTCAAGGTGAATACCACCGTCGAGCCGGCCCGGATCGAGCAGATCACCGATTATGACCTGCTCAAGATCGAGATCTGGACCGACGGCACCATCCGGCCCGGCGAGGCCTTGATGCAGGCGGCCCGGATCCTGACGGAGCACCTCGCCCCGCTGACGAGTTTCACGGTGGTGGAGCCCAAGCCGGAAAAGGTGGAAGAGAGGCCGCGGCCGACGGGGCGCTTTTACGATGTGCCCATCGAGGAGTTGGACTTGGCCATGCGGGCCTATAACTGCCTCAAGCGGGCCAATATCTCCACCGTGGGCGAGGTCTTGGACCGTTTGGACCGCGGCGTGGGCGAGATGATGGCCATCCGCAACTTTGGCAAAAAGTCTTTGGACGAGCTGATCGACAAGCTACGGGAGAGAGGTTACCTCGCCCCGGATTACGTGCTCAAAGAAGATTGAGTCTCTGGCGGTGGGGCCGCTCGGTATCGCGGCAGCGCGCTGCCGAGGTGGTGCCCCGCGGGGATGACGGAAGAGAGAGGATGCAACGATGAGACATCGTGTGGCTGGACGGCATCTGGGCCGTGATATGGGACACAGGATCGCCCTGTGTCGCAATCTGATGACCGAGCTTTTCCGCCATGAGCGGATCACCACTACCCGGGCCAAGGCCTTGGCCATTCGTTCGCAGGCAGAACATCTATTGACCATTGCCAAGCACGGCAAGGCCAAGCGCGATGCCCAGCAGCACGACGTGCACGAGCGGCGCCAGGTGGCGGCGGTCTTGCGCGATCCGGATGTGGTGAAAAAGCTGTTCGACGAGATCGCCCCACGCTACACCGAGCGGCCCGGCGGATACACGCGCATCGTCAAGATCGGGCCGCGCCAGGGCGATGGCGCCGAGATGGTCGTGTTAGAGTTGGTGAAATAGTTCGTTCTTTGACAGGTGCGCTGTAAAGGCACAAGCTGAGGTGGTAGCGCGCAATTACCGAGCCCTCGTCGCATACGACGGCACGGATTACGGCGGGTTTCAGATCCAAGCCGATCGGCCGACGATCCAGGGGGAGCTGGAGCGCGCCCTGCAGCGCCTGACGCAAGAGTTTGTGCGGGTGCATGGGGCCGGGCGTACCGACGCCGGTGTGCACGCCCGGGGCCAGGTGATCAGCTTTCGCACCTCTTGGAGGCACGGCCCCCAGGAGTTGCAGCGGGCCATGAACGCGGTTTTGCCGCCCGCCATCGCCGTGCGCGCTCTTGCCCCGGCGCCGGAGGATTTCCATGCGCGGTTCAGCGCTTGTGGCCGCGCGTATCTTTACCAGATCTATACCGGTCCTGTGCGTTCACCGCTGTTGGCGCGCTTTGCCCATCACGTGGCCCGGCCGCTGGACCTCGCGGCCATGAACGCCGCCGCCGAGATCTTGGTGGGGGAGTATGACTTGGCCGCCTTTGGGCAGCCGCCGGAGGGCGAAAACACCGTGCGGGTGGTGCGGCGCGCCATCTGGCAGGCGCGGGCTGTGGAACGGTGGCATCCGGCTTGGCCTGCCTCGCTGGTGCAATTCGAGATCGAGGCCAACGGTTTCCTGCGGGGCATGGTGCGACGCATCGTGGGCACGCTCTTGGCCTTGGGCCAGGGCTGGCTGAGCGAGGCAGAATGGCGCGAGATTGTGGCCTCCTGCGATATACGCCGGGCCGCGGCTCCCGCGCCGGCCTGCGGTTTGTGCCTCTGGCGGGTGGATTATGGCGCCGAGGACCGGTGGCCAGAGAAGGACCTGGCCGAAGGGCGAACGTGGGGGTGGCCGCCTGGCCAACCGGTAGCGTTGGAAAGCTGAGGAGGGGATTCCCGTGAAAACATATGTGGTGAAAGGTTCCGAGATCAAACGCGAATGGTATGTCGTGGATGCGGCCGGCCAGACCTTGGGGCGCCTGGCCACCACCGTGGCCAACGTGTTGCGGGGCAAGCACAAGCCCACGTATACCCCTGGCCTGGATGTGGGCGATTTTGTCATCGTCGTCAATGCAGATAAAATCGTGGTCACCGGCGACAAGCTGGAACAAAAGAAATATTACCGCTATTCGGGCTATCCCGGCGGCTTGCGCGAGACCAGCTTGGCCGTCATGTTGCGCAACCATCCCACGCGGGTGATCGAGTTGGCCGTCAAGGGGATGTTGCCCAAGAACCGCCTGGGGCGAGCGATGATCAAAAAGCTCAAGGTCTATGCGGGCGAGACGCACCCCCACGCCGCCCAACAGCCCAAGCCTTTGGCCCTGTAAAGGCCGGACCGGGGTAGATTGCATCGTCTAGGGGAGATCTAAGGAGGAACGATAGGTGGCGACACAGTATTATTATGGCACCGGCCGACGCAAGACCTCCGTGGCCAGGGTGCGCTTGTATCCGGGCGATGGTGCTTTTGTGGTCAACGGCAAACCTGCCAACGAGTATTTTTCCCGCGATGTGGATCTGGCGCGGGCCCTGGAGCCGCTGCGCGTGACGGGCTATGAGGGTAAATTCATGGTCTCGGTGTTGGTGCGCGGCGGCGGTGTGACGGGCCAGGCCGAGGCCATCACCCACGGCGTCGCCCGGGCGCTATTGGAGGCGAACCCCGATCTGCGCCTGCCCTTGCGCAACGCCGGCTTTTTGACCCGCGACCCCCGCGCCAAGGAGCGCAAAAAGCCAGGCCTCAAACGGGCCCGCAAGGCGCCGCAGTACACCAAGCGCTAAACCCTTTGGAGAGCAACAAGGGCGAGACCCGCAAGGCTCGCCCTTGTTGTGCTTCTGTGCAAACCCTTAGCGGGCAAAGAGCAGCGGACCATAGATGACCAGCCCGGCCGTCAACCCCCACAAAAGACAGGCCAGGAGGAGCGGGCGATCGTGGATAAAGATCTCCTCCGGCGCGCCCCCCAGGTTCTTGGTGTAGATCAGATAGAGGTAGCGAAAGAGGCCATAGATCACAAAGGGGATGGTGAGCATCATGGTGTGGTTGGCGGGCAGGTTGGGGGCCGAGAAGGTGTAGAAGGAGTAGGCCGCCAAGGTGGTGGAGGTGACCAGGGAGGTCATGTTATCCAAAAAGGCCACGGTGTACTCCTGCAGGCTGCTGCGGTGGCCGTTGGCGTTCTCGGCCAGCAGGAGCAGTTCATGGCGGCGCTTGTTGATGGCGATAAAGAGGGCTAGCAAGGTCGTGCAGACGTAGAGCCAGGGGGAGAAGCGGCTCACCGGCACCACCGTGGTCCCGGCAAACACCCGCAGCACGAACCCCGCCGCCACAGTCATCACGTCAATGATTACCACATTTTTGAGCACAAAGCTGTAGAGCACCATCACCAAGGCATACAGGACGGCCACCACGCCGAACGAGGGCCGCAAAAGGAAACTGGCAGGCAGACACACCGCAAAAAGCACCGCTGCCGCCACTTGGGCCACGATGGGCGGCAAGGCTCCCGAGGCCAGAGGCCGATGCCGCTTGATGGGGTGCAAGCGATCCTTCTCCATATCCACCAGGTCGTTGATCAAATAGACGGCGCTGGTGATGCCACAGAAAAGCGCCAAGCCCGCGATGCTGCGCAGCAGATATTGGGGCACCAACACTTTGCCATCGAAAAAGACGCCGGCAAAGATAAAGACATTCTTGGTCCACTGTTTGGGGCGCATGGCCCGCAGCAATTGGTAGAACACACAGACCTCCCAAGGCGTGATGGGATTCCGGCGGCGGTTTCCCGCGCCGGAGGATTCAGCGTGTGCCTGGCACCCAGATCACGGGGTGGCCAGCCGATAGGCGATGTAAAGCACCAGGGCGATCAAGGCCACGCGCAAGATGAAGGGCACCCCTTTGGTCAAAGAAGGCACCAGGAATTTGACCCCGGCATAGAGCAGGACCACCCAGATCAAGGTGCTCAGCACTCGGGCGATATCGGCGGGCAAGGTGGGTACCACACGGGTATTGAGCAGGAAGAGGCCCGCCATCAACGCCGCGAACAGAATCAACCCCTTGATGGCTTCCCACAGCACCTGCAAGGGGGTTTGCTTGGTCTCCACCACGGCCTTTTGTTTCTGCCCCGCAGCGTGCGCCTTGCCCATGTGAAACAAAAGGCGCTGGAACACGAATCCCAGCGCCGCAGCGCTGAGCAGACCCCAGATAAAGCCCTGTAAGGTTGCCTTATCCACGCTCGTGTGCCTCGCCGGAGAGTGTCGAGAAATGTCCCCCGTCGGTTAGAAACCGACGTCTGGGGATGGCAAGCCCGCTCCGCGGGCTTGGCAAGCAGAGCCGTCGGATTCCATCCGACGGCGGCCAAGGCCTCTACGCCCTTTTTTCGACACCC
>Ga0068707_1002487_pt1 | contig 12965 bp, 10 predicted proteins | sample YNPNPMetaG_FD_66600 | JGI IMG/M metagenome (GOLD analysis project Ga0068707, IMG submission 66600) | Anoxygenic and chlorotrophic microbial mat microbial communities from Yellowstone National Park, USA - YNP NP MetaG | ecosystem: Environmental > Aquatic > Thermal springs > Hot (42-90C) >... | reverse complement strand
GGGATGAGCCCCGAGGATCTGGTGGAGTGTCTCTGCGAAATGGGCCTTCGCTGGGTCAAGGACCAGAGGGAGGCGCACCGGCCGGGTGGCCGTCCCCTCCTGGAGTGGGAGAGGGCCCGGTTGGCCGGTTTCTTCGGTGAGGCGTCTCTGGAGACGGTCAGGATCAAGACCTCGCCCGCCATCGAAGGCCCAGGGTTCCTCTCCATCCTCCGGGAGAGGGGAGGCGCGGACCCCATCGATTTCAGGTTGATCGTCGGGATCACCTTCGTGGACACCGTGGTGGTGCGCCAGTCCGTGTCCCCCAATGGCCGGGGATGGATCTCCCTCTTGTTCCATGAGATGGTCCATGTGGTGCAGTGCGCGACCCTCGGCACCGAGGGGTTCGTGGAGCGGTACGTCAAGGGGTGGGCTGCCAACGGATTCGACTATTACGCCATACCCATGGAGCGGCAGGCCTATGAGCTGCAGGCTATGTACGAGAGCGGCGCACGGTTCTCGGTGGGCGAGGAGTTGAGAAAGAGATGGGAGACGGGGATCGTCCGGACATGAGGGGGTGATGAGAGATGAAGGATCAGGTGAGGGATGTCGTGGAGTGGATCCTGGCTGCCAGGAGGATAGTGGTCTTCACCGGGGCCGGTGTCAGCACCGAGAGCGGGATCCCGGACTTCAGGAGCGCCGGAGGGATCTGGGAGAAATACGACCCGGAGGATTTCACGTATCAGCGTTTCGTCTCCAGCGAGGAGGCGAGGGAGCAGTACTGGCGGCTGGGAAGCGAATTCTACCACTCCCTCAAAGACGTCAAGCCCAACCCGGCTCATGTGGCCATCGCCGAACTGGAAAGGATGGGGAAGCTCGACTGTGTGATCACTCAGAACGTGGACGGGCTGCACCAGATGGCCGGCAATTCGCCGGAGAAGGTCATCGAGGTCCACGGGACCTTTCGTACGGTGACATGCCTCAAGTGCGGCAAGCGTTACTCCAGGGAGGCGGTCCAGGAGATGATCGATTCCGGCACGAAGGTCCCGCGATGCGACGAGTGCAAGGGGATCCTCAAGGACGACACCATCGCCTTCGGCCAGGCCATGCCAGAGAGGGAGACGGCCGAGGCATTCAGGAGGTGCGAGGAGTGCGACCTGTGCTTCGTCATCGGCTCTTCGCTCGTGGTTCAACCAGCGGCCTCCATGCCCATCGCGGCCAAGCAGAGCGGGGCCAGACTGGTGATCGTCAACCGTGACCCCACCCCATACGACCGCCTGGCGGATGCGGTCATCCGAGGGTCTGCCGGCGCCGTCATGACCCAGATCGTGGAGGCGGTGCGGGCGAGGATCGTCTGAGGAGCGTCTCCGGTCGTCCAACCCAGCCGCCCAATCACTTCTCAGAAGGTCCCGGGGATGGTGGTGGCGCATTGCGGGCAGCGGCCTCCTCTCAGGTGGTTCTCGCTCACCTTGAAGATATGCCTCTTTATGAGCAGCGCGCCGCAGTTGTGGCAGTAAGTGTTCTCCCATGGGTGGCCTGGGACGTTGCCGACATAGACGTATCTCAGCCCGAAGCTGGTCCCGATCTCCCTGGCGCGCTCGAGGGTGGCCACTGGCGTTGGTCCCAGGTGGGAAAGCCTCAACTGAGGATGGAACCTGGTCGCGTGCCAGGGGGTGTCATCACCGAGATTGTCCTTGATCCAGGAGGCGATTGCCGAGAGTTGCGTCTCGTCGTCATTGAGCCCAGGGATCACGTTGGTGACGATCTCCACGTGTATCCCCTTGGCCTTGGCCCTCTCCGCGACCCTCAGGATTCCCCGGAACTCCCGGATCTGGGCCAGCCTTTCATACGTTTCCCTGGAAAAGCCCTTTATGTCGACCCTATACACGTCCAAAAAGGGTTCGATAACGGCGAAGGCCTCCTCGGTGATGAAGCCGTTGGTGACGTAGTTCGTCGAGAGCCCCTTTTCCTTGGCCAGCTTGGCCGCGTCCAAAGTGTATTCCAACCACAGGGTAGGCTCGTTGAAGGTCCAGGAGAGCCCCTTGCAGCCATGTCTCAGGGCCATCTCCACCTGATCCTTCGGGCTCAGGAATTCCCCGCCCAATCCTTCCTCGACCCTGCTGTGGGCGATCTCCCAGTTCTGACATCCAGGACAGCGGAAGTTGCACCCCCAACTGCCCAGAGAGAGCCAGAGGCTCCCGGGGTGGAAGTGGTATACGGGTTTCTTCTCTATGGGGTTGATGGAGACAGAGGAGACGCGCCCGTAAGTCAAGCTCCAAAGCGACCCGCCCCGGTTCTCCCTGGTGAGGCACCAACCCCTGGCACCTTCTCTTATTTCACAGCGCCTCTGGCAGGTGTGACATCTCACCTTGCCCTCGGGAAGCCTCTCGTACAACAGGGCTTCCACCTTTCCACCTCAATTCGGTTAAAGGGGACCGCAGATGGTCACGGGGGGCGGCGACATTTCTCTCCGCTTGAAGTCTTCGGCGCTCGATTTTCCGAAGGGTTTGGCCTCCGGGGGATCCTTGCCCCCTCCCTCGATCGGCCTCAGCTTCGCTTCGGCCGAGAGGGCCTCCCCCAGGTCCAAATCCTGGAAAATCGAAGCGCCTCCGCCGAGCCGCTCCGAGAAACGCCGCCGCCCTGTGATCGCTTACAGCAAGATCGAGCCTTTCCCGGTACAGAACGGCCACCGGCCTTCGAGACGCCCCAGGGGCCGGTGCAGCCTGGGTCTCCCCTGTCCCCGCAGTCGTCCTCATAGCTCATGGAGCTCCCTGGGGGTGATGGTGAGGAGTTCACCGCCGCCTGGGGTGACGAGGAGCGTGTCCTCCAGCTTCACCACCTCCCTGGGCGAGGCCGTCATCACAAGCTCCAAGGCGAGGGTCATGCCGGGCTTCAGGGAGAAGCCTCCCCTGGGGCCGATCAAAGGGGGCTCGTTTATATCGAGCCCGATGCCGTGGCCTATGAAGTCGAGCGGCGCCGCCTCGGTGCCGATGCGCATGAAGAACCCATCCGTGCCGAGTCCTCGAGAGATCTCCATGGCGCTTCGGTAAAGGTGGGCACAGGACACCCCCGGCCTCATATCCTCCAGGGTCCGGTCGGCGATCTCCTTGAGTGCGTCGTGAAGCCTCTTAGCCAAAGCCGAAGGCCTGCCCACGGAGTAGGTCCGGCTCTGGTCCGCGTGGTAACCTCGGTAGTGGGTCGGGATGTCCACCATGAGGAGGTCCCCTTTCCGGATCGCCCTGTCGGAGGCCCCGGCCGGAACAGAGGGGCTGAGGCCGATCCCGCTGATGGAGCGTATCCTGCCGCTGATCTTCGACAGGTTCTCTCCGGAGACCACGGGCCCGCGGCTCATGACGAAGTCGAACTGGCGCATGAAGTACTCGCCTTCGTGGCCGTGGGCCCGGTGTGCCCTCTCGATCTCGCTGGACAGCTCCAGCTCCGTCATCCCCTCCCTGAAGACCCGCAACAGGCGCTCGTGTCCGGCGTGGACTATGCGGCAGGCCGCTCTGGTCCATTCCACCTCGTTGTCGTCCTTTATCATCCTCTGTTCCAGGATCATGGGGGTGATGTTTCTTGCCTCGAACCCTCGGCACGCCTCGAGGATCTTGAGATAGATCTCAGCGGGGATGACGTCCATCTCAAGGCCGATATGGCCTCGGTTCAATCCTCGGCCGCGAAGGAAACCCCTCAAGTCCTCGTAGCCCGACCAGTGCCGGACGGCCCCTCGGTCCAGCCAGGTCTCACGCAGCACGAAGTCCCATCCCCACCTCACCAGGAGGGCGTGATCGTCCTGGGTGACCAGCAGGAAGGCGGGTTGAGCGGTCCCGGTGTAGTAAAAGAGGTCCCGCGAGTAGAGTATGACAGCAGCCTCAATGCCCGCCTGGGCCATGCGCCCCTGGAGCTGGGGTATGCGGGCATGGGAGGCACCGAGCGAGGTGTCCGACTTCGATCTCTCGGAGCGGTCCTCCTTGGTCCTTGCAGATCGGTCGAGCCTTGCCGTGCCGAAGCCCTCTTTGTCGTCGCCCCTCTTTCGTTGGAGGGGACCGTCGGCCCGGTTGCACTCACGAAAACCGGCGGGTCTCACCGGCACCTCCTTCTGTGCCGTTGCGGCCCTCACGAGAGCCATCGCTTCCGACGGCGGTAGTGCTTCACATCGCGGAAGCTCTTTCTCTCCCCCATCTGAGAGAGCCCCAGATAGAACTCCTTGATGTCCTCGTTGTCCCTCAGCGATTCCGCGCTCCCCTCCATGACTATGCGGCCGTTTTCCATGACGTATCCGTGCTGGGCGATCTCCAAAGCGGCCACGGCGTTTTGCTCCACGAGCAGGATGGAGGTCTTCTCATCTGCATTGATCCTTTTCACGATGCGGAAGATCTCTTCCACGAGCAAGGGGCTCAGCCCCAGAGAGGGCTCGTCCAGAAGCATGACCTTGGGCCGGGCGATGAGGGCCCGGGCGATGACCAGCATCTGCTGCTCCCCCCCCGAGAGGAAGCCGCAGGTCTTTCGTTGGAGGGTCCCCAAAACCGGAAAGTAGTCGTAGATCATGGAGAGGCTCCGGCGGATGTCGCCGACATGGCCCCTGGCATAGGCCCCAACCTTGAGCTCCTCTTCCACGGTGAAGTGGGAAAAGATCTTTCTGCCCTCCATGACCTGGAGGATCCCCATCCTCGCGATCTCCTCCGGGCCCTTCCTGTCGATCCTGAGCCCCTCGAATTCTATGCTTCCGTCGGTGACAGCGCCGTTTTCCGAGCGAAGCAACCCGGATATGGCCTTCAAGGTCGTGGTCTTGCCGGAGCCGTTGGCCCCCAAGAGGACTGCTATACCATTCTCCTTCAGCTCCATCGAGACCCCTTTGAGGACGAGGATCACGTTGCTGTACACGACCTCTATGTTATTGAGCCGGAGCATGGGGTCGTCCCGCCTTGGGGCTCCCCGCCCGCACGTGGGCAAGGGGAGCCCTGGTAGTCGGAGTTACTTGTACTTCGCCGGCCTCAGATCGGGGCATTCCCGCCACCCAGTTATGGGGATGAGATCCTTGCCCTTGGCCTGGAAGACCTTGGCCTTGGACGGGGCGCGCCTCGTCGGGCCGTAGCCGAAATAAGCGATGTCCAATGGGGCGAAATCCTTTAGGTTCTCGAGCTCGGCCTTGATGGCTGGGCCGTCAAGCTTTTCCCAACCCACCTTGTCCACGGCCCGGCCTATGACCTCCTTGGCCAGCAGGGCCCCGGCGAAACCCATGGGATACATGATGGTCTTGTCCGTCTCCTTGCGCTTGTTCTTCTCGATGTACTTGTTCATGAGCTTTATGCCCGGGTGGTCCGTCTCCGCCCAGCTCACCCGGTGATTTATGGTGATGGCACCCTCCATGGCCACAGGGTCTATGTAGAGGCAGGACTCGTCGAGGCCTATGGATCCGGCCAGGCCCACCTTGTAGCCCAGTTCCTTGATCCCCTTGGCCACGATCACCGGCCCCCGACCGGCCGTGTTGGTGAAGATCCAGTCCGCCCCCTTTTCCCTGATCCTCACGAGCTGGGTGGAGACGTCCACGTCCCTCACGCCGAAGAGCTCGGTGGCCACCACGTCGACCCCCTTCTTCTTGGCGTATTCGTTGACCTCGTCATAGAGCACCGCTCGGCCGTAGGTCGTATCCCAGGTGAGGAAGGCGAGCTTGGGCCGTCCCTGTCCCTTCCAGGTCTCGGCGAGCCAGTCGATGAAGAGTCCGCACAGGTCCGCATAGGTGGGGTACCATCCGAAGGTATAGCCAGCCGGATAGACCACCTCGGTGCTGCACACCCAGATGGCAGGGAACTGGTCCTCGACGAGGCGCATCTTGAGGGCTTCTCCTATGCCTGAGACCACGCCGAACAGGATCATGGGCCTCGGTTTCATCTCCTTGATCTCCATGTAGTGGGAGATGCCCACGTCGATCTTGCCTCCGCAGTCCCGCACTATGGGCTCGACCTTCACGCCCTTGATCCCGCCCGTTTCGTTGACGTATTCGCATCCGTCCATGAAGGCCACGTTGGCAGGGCCCACGATGGCCGCGTAAGGGCCCGTCATGTCCGGGATGCAAGCGATTCGTATGACGTCCGGCTTGGCCGACATCGCCTCGGGGACGAGGGCCAGACCGAACACTAGGGCCAAACACGCCGAAGCAATGGCTGATCTCGAGATCGTTCTCATCTCTGCCTCCTTGTGGCTTCTTGGTTGGGGAAGTCGAGGTTGCAAGCCTGGTTGCCTTGGATCTCACCTCCTTTCTCTGCCCCGGTGCAGGCCGTCGCCCGCCGAGAAGGGCCCGAAAACCCCCCTCGTCAGTAAGAGAACGGCCAAAGCCTGAAATAGGCCTTAGTGATCTCCCAGCGGTGAGCCAGCCCCCTCGGCTCGAAGATCAGAAACAAGAGGATCGTTATGCCGAACACAAAAGGCCCCAGCGCCGCCGAGGCATCCACCGCGAAGCCTGCCGGGAAGATCCCGCCGAGCATCGGCCCGATGATGGTGACACCCAGGTCGAGGATCTTTATGAAGACGGCCCCCAGCACTGTCCCCAGGGTGCTGCCCATGCCCCCGACTATGACCATGCCCAGATACCATATGGAATCCACCAGGTGGAAGTGATCCACGCTGATGGCCCGCATCCAGTAAGCCCAGAGGCACCCTGCTATCCCGGCATAGAAGGTGCAGATGAAGAACGAAAGGAGCTTGTAGCGAAAGAGGCTGATTCCTACCATCTCCGCCGCCAGGTCATTGTCACGGATCGCCACAAAGGCCCTTCCGATCCTGCTCCGGATGAGATTCCTGACGCAGAAGAGGGTCATACAGGTCAGGGGGACGATGATGTAGAACATCTTTTGTTGCGTGTTGAACTGCACCGGGCCGATCTTGGGTGGGGGGAGAAAGATGGAGCTCGTCCCTCCGGTGAGGTCGGGTCTTACGTTCACGATCATCCAAGGGATGATGAACTGGGCCGCCAGGGTGGCCATGGCCAGATAGAAGCCCTTGATCCTGAGGGATGGTAGGCCGAAGATCGCGCCCACAACCCCGGTTATCAGCGCCGAACAAGGGAGCGCCGCCCAGAAAGAGAAGCCCGCATATATGCTGAGCAAGGCCGAGCTGTAAGCACCGACCGCCATGAAGGCGGTCTGCCCCAGGGAGATGAGGCCCGTGTAACCAGTCAATATGCTCAGGCCCTGGGCGGAGATGACGGTGATCCCGATCAGGTTGATCAGATGGAGGAGGCGCCCGCTGGCGTACAGGGGCAGAGTGAAGAGGAAGACAAGGCCGAGGGCCAAGAGGACCCAGTGTCCCCTGGTGCGGACGATGGCTATGCTCTGCGAATAGGTCTCGTCGAAGGTGCCGCACGGACGATACATCTTCAGATCCTCTCGATCCTCTTGAGGCCGAAGAGCCCCTCCGGCCTCAAGAGCAAGACCACCAGCAAGAGGATGTACGGGGTAATCTCCGCCAGCTTGGGATTGATGAGCCCTCCAGCGAGGTTCTCCAACAGACCTATCACCAGCCCTCCCAAAAGGGCGCCCGGGATGGATTCGAGCCCACCGAAGAGGACGGCCGGGAAGGCCTTCAAGGCAACGAGAGGTGTCACGTCCACCCCCACCCCCAATCGGTTGCCGAGGACAATCCCCCCCATGGCTGCGATGATGGAGCCTATCCCCCATGTCATGGCGAAGATCCCCCTCACCCGGATCCCGATAGACTGGGCTATCTCATGCCCCTCGGCGGTAGCCCTCATGAAGAGACCGGTCTTTGTCCTTCGAAAGAAGAACGTGAGGATGCCGAAGACGGCCATGGAGCCCAGGAAGGCCGTGAGGAGTTCGTGGGAAAGGACGATACCCCCCGACGATATGACGCCGCCCGGGAAGATCCCCCGGGGATAAGAGACCGTGGATGCGCCCCAAATGAAGAGCATGATCCCTCTCATGATGAGAGAGAGGGCCAAAGTGGCCATTATGGCGGCGAGGATGGGCTGGCCGATGAGGGGGCGCAGGGCGAACCGTTCGATGGAGGCCCCGACCAGCAGTGCGCCACCCAAGGTGAGGGAAAGGCTGAACCAGAAAGGGAGCTTGAGCGACACGAGGCCGGAATAGCACACGAAACTCCCTATGGCCAGAAGCTCCCCCACGGCGAAGTTGAAGACCCGTGTGGACTTATATATCAGGACTATCCCGAGGGCGATGAGGGAGTAAACGCCCCCGACCATTATCCCGTTTACGAGGAACTGGAGCAATTTCGGCACTGCTCTCCCCCAGGCTGGAGTGGGAAAGGGCCTCTCGGAGGGCCCCCCTTCTCACAGAGAGGTGATCCGGATCTGGCTCTTGACGACCCCCTTGCGCCCGTCCCGGTACACCACCGGGGTCTCCATGGAGTGCAACTCCTCCCCGCTGTAAAGGGCCTCTATCAGGTCCCCGTAACGTTCCTCCAGGAACGCCCTTCGGATCTTCCTGGAGCGGGTCAGCTCGGCCTCATCAGGATCGAACTCCTTGGGCAGGTTCAAGAACTTGCGGACCCTGGCCCCTTCCGGGAGCGTCCGGTTGACCTTCTCGATCTCCTCTCGGACCAGCGCTACCACCTCCGGCTTCTGGGACAGGTCCGGAAAGGTGGTGTACGGGATCTTCCTGGCCTCGGCCCAGCGGCCCACGTTGTCCAGGTCTATGTTGACCAGGACCGCCACGAAGTCCCTCCTCTCGTTGCCCACGGCCAGCACGTCCTTTATATATGGGCTGAACCTGAGCCTCACCTCGGTGTACTGCGGGGAGAACCTCCTGCCGTCGGACAGCACCCTGAGGTCCTCCATCCTGTCCATGACAATGAGGTGCCCCTCCTCGTCGATGTGCCCGAAATCCCCGGTCCTGAACCATCCGTCGTCGAACTTCTCCCGGTAGGCCTCGGGGTTCTTGTAGTACTCCATGAACATCCCCTGGCTCTTCACCAGGATCTCCCCCTCGCGCGAAAGCACGATGGCGGCGCCGGGCAGCGGCCTTCCGGATGTCTCGGGCCGGATGTCGTCGTCTCTGTGGGCCGTGATTATCCCCATCTCGGAGGCGCCGTAGAGCTGCTTCACGTTGACCCCGATGGCCTGGAAGAATCGAATGATCTCGGGACTGACGGCCGACCCGGCTGTATAGGCGGCCCTTACGTTCTTCAGCCCGAGGTTGGCCCTGAGGGGGCGGAACAGGACCCAGTGGGACACCCAATGGAGCATCCTCCACAAGGGGCTCGACCTCCTCCTGTCGAGGCTCGAATCCGCCATCCGGTAACCCAGGGGGAGGAAGAGGCGATAGACTAGGCGCTTGGCGCTGCTGGCGTCCATCATCTTGGCCTGCACCGCTCGATTGACGCTCTCCCACTGCCTGGGGGCGTAGAGCAGTAGGCTCGGTCCGATCTCGCGGATGTTCGCCTGGACCGTCTCGGCCCGTTCCGGGAAGTTCACTACCACCCCCGCCACCAGGGAGCTGGCCACACCCAGGATCTGTTCCCCGATCCAGGCCAGGGGGATGAAGGATACGTATTGATCCTCCCCGCAATACCCCTCCATCTGCACGAAGGCCTCTACGGGCCGGATGAGCGCCTCGTGACTCACCACGGCCCCTTTGGGCAGACCCGTGGTCCCTGAGGTGTAAAGGATGACGGCCGGATCTCTCCCCGTGCCCCGGAGCACATCCTCCTCGAAGAGGCGGGGGTTGGAGCGTTCGTGATCTTGTCCGAGATGGAGGAGCTCCTCCAATGGCATCAAGAGCGGGTCCCGATACCCCCAGAGGCCCTTGGGGTCCCAATAGATGACCTTCTTGACCTGTGGGACCTGGTTCCTGATCTGGAGGAGCTTGTCCACCTGTTCCTGGTCGTGGGCGAAGACGAACTTGGAGTCCGAATGCGTCAGATAGTAATTGACCTCGGAAGGTATGCAATCCGCGAAGATACCCACGCTGACCCCTCCAGCGGCCTGGGCGGCCAACTCAGCCCAATAGGCCTCCGGCTTCGTCTCCCCCAGGATGGCCACCTTGTCGCCCCGCCCCAGCCCCAATCTCTTGAGGCCCAAGGCAAGGTGCCTGACCTTCTCGTAATACTCCTTCCAGGTGTATCTCTTCCAGATCCCGCGATCCTTTTCCCGCATGGCGACCTTTCCGTCGCCGTAACGATCCCCGTTTCTCTGGAGGAATTTCGGAAGGGTGTCGACGGACCCCATGGCGTGTTCCTCGCCCATCAGTGGGACTTGGAGCCCAAATAGGCCCTGATGACCTCGGGCTGATCGCGGATCTCCTCGGGTTTGCCCTGTGCGATTATCCGGCCGAAGTTGAGGACGACGACCCTGTCCGCCATATCCATCACCACCCCCATGTCATGCTCTATGAGGACTATGGATATCCCCCTCAGCTCGAACGAATCCAGGACGAACCTGGCCATGTCCTCCTTTTCCTCGATGTTCATCCCCGCCATGGGCTCATCGAGCAGGAGCAGCTTGGGCTCCATGGCCAAGGCCCTTCCCAGGTCCACCCTCTTGCGCTGCCCGTAGGGGAGGAAGCCCACTACCTTGTCGCGTATGGGCTCCAGCTCGAGCAACTCGATGATGTCCTCCACCACCACTCGGTGCCGGACCTCCTCCTTGCGGGTGCCCCCGAAGAAGAGCGAGGCCGAGAGGGCCCCCCTCTTCATCAGGAGGTGCCTGCCCGCCATCAGGTTGTCCAGGACGCTCAGCCCGGTGAAGAGCTCTATGTTTTGGAAGGTCCTGGTGATCCCCAAGGCCGCGATCTTGTGAGTGGCCAGCCCGGTGATCCTCTTTCCCTCGAAAAAGATATTCCCCTTGGCTGGGCGGTAGAAACCGGTGATGCAGTTGAGTATGCAGGTCTTGCCCGCGCCGTTGGGCCCGATGATGGCCAGGATCTCCCCGTGCCTGATCTCCAGGTTGACGTCCATGAGGGCCATGACCCCTCCGAAGTTCAGGGAGAGGCCCTCGATCCTCAGCAGCGCCGTGTCGGCCATGGATTTCGCCTGGGTTGTCGTTGCCACGGAATCGGAGACGGGGGGCGGACGCAAAGAGAGGTGCCACACGAGGCCGATGGACAGAAGATCGACTCCGAGAACAGCTTCTGTGAGGTCTCTTCTCCCCTCGTCATCCTCACGACCCCGGAATTATGTTGGAGCATGAGACACAAGTCAATGCGATCCTGGCCACAGCCGTCCGGGTGGCGATCGCTAATAGATGGCCTCCTCCCTGTACTCCCCGAAGGCCTCTCTCATGAGCCCCACGATCTCACCGAGGGAGCCCCGGGCCCTGACTGCCTCCACCAGGGATGGCATGATGGGCCCGTCGGACTCCAGGGCGCAGCGCACATCCCCCATGGCCCTCCGGAGCCGCCCCGGATCCCTGGCAGCCTTGAGCCTCCTGAGAGACTCGATCTTGCTCTGCTCGAAGCCGGGGTCGACCCTCTGATACTCGATCCTCAGGGGCTCCTCCTCGCTGGTGAACCTGTTGAGTCCCACGATCACCCTTTTGCCTTCATCCACCTCCCTCTGGTACCTGAAGGCGGCATCGGCGATCTCCCTCTGGAAGAAGCCCTTCTCTATGGCCGCGAGGACCCCGCCCAGACGATCGATCTTTTCGAAATAACTCCGGCACTCCTCTTCCATTCGGTTCGTCAGGGCCTCGACGTAGTAGGATCCCCCCAGAGGGTCCACTGTGTTGGTCACCCCTGTCTCGTGGGCTATGATCTGCTGGGTGCGGAGGGCCAGCCTCTCCGACCGCGGGGTCGGCACAGAGAAGGCCTCGTCGAAGGAGTTGGTGTGCAGGGACTGGGTCCCAGCCAGCACGGCGGAGAGGGCTTGAAAGGCCGTTCTGATGACGTTGTTTTCCGGCTCCTGCGCGGTCAACGAGGACCCCGATGTCTGGGTGTGAACGCGGAACATCCAGGAGCGGGGGTCCTGGGCACCGTAGCGCTCCCTCATGGTCCTGGCCCAGATCCTCCGGGCAGCGCGGTACTTGGCGATGTTCTCGAAGAAGTCGTTCTGGGCCTTGAAGAAGAAGGAGAGTCTAGGGGCGAAGCTGTCCACCGGGAGGCCCGCCTTCATACCCTCCTCCACGTAGGTGAAGGCATTGGCCAGCGTGAAGGCGAGCTCCTGAATGGGGGTCGCCCCGGCCGATGCGATGTGGTAGCCGCTGATACTGATGGGGTTGAAAAAAGGCATCCTCTCGGTGCAGAACCTGATGACGTCCACCGTGAGACGCATGGAAGGCCTCGGGGGGAAGTAGTAGGATTTCTGGGCCTGGTACTCCTTGAGTATGTCGTTCTGGAGGGTCCCCCGGAGAAGTTTGATGGGGATACCCCTTTCCTCGGCCAGGACCACGAACATGGCCAGGATGACCGAGGACTGGGAGTTGGAGACAAAATTGACGCTGATCTCCTCCAAGGGCACCCCCTCCAGTATGGCGGCGAGGTCCTCCACTGTGTCGATGGCCACCCCCCCACACGCACCGACCTCGCCCCTGCACAGGGGGTCGTCCGAATCCCTCCCCATGATGGTGGGCAAATCGAAGCATATGCTGATCCCGGTTGCCCCCATCTCGATAAGGCGTCTTATCCTGCGATTGGCATGCTCCGGGGAACCCAGGGAACCGAGTTGGCGGATTGTCCAGAGGCGCCCCCGGTACATATCGGGGTGGATCCCTCGCGTAAAGGGGTAGCTCCCGGGCCATCCGATGTCGGAATCGAAGCGGATCCCCGCGATGTCATCCGGACCGTACACAACCGAGATGGGAAAACCGGAGAGGTTGGTGAAAGGGCCTTTTCCTTCCATCTCACCTCCGAAGCCTGGGGTCTTAGTGAGCGATCACAGGGTGGTGGCGTTTCTCGGAGCCGCTTGTAACTGGTCACGGGGGGTGGCGGCATTTCTCTCCGCTTCACGTCTTCGGCGCTTGATTTTCCGAAGGATTTGGCCTCCGGGGGATGCTTGCCCCCTCCCTCGGTCGGCCTCAGCTTCGC